>Ga0209333_1001541_pt1 | contig 11098 bp, 15 predicted proteins | sample BlaSpr_A8_OM2_O3_FD_187982 | JGI IMG/M metagenome (GOLD analysis project Ga0209333, IMG submission 187982) | Forest soil microbial communities from Thunder Bay, Ontario, Canada - Black Spruce, Ontario site 2_A8_OM2_O3 (SPAdes) (version 2) | ecosystem: Environmental > Terrestrial > Soil > Boreal...
GGACCCTGCGCGCCGCAGCCACCAGCATTGACGGGATCACCGGCGCGGCCGTCACCGTGCGCCGCGGCCGGCGCCCTGAAGCAGCCGGTCACCGACGCGGTGCGCAGCCGCCTGGATGGCCTGGACATGAACCACCCGCCGCACCTGAAGGTGCGCGTGACGGCCGGGAGCCGCTGATGCACGCCGACCGGACCAATCGCACGGCGCTCATCGTGTTCGGATCGCTGGTGCTGCTCGCGGGAGCCGCAGGCATGCTCACCTCGGTCGGCGTATTCAGCAACGCTTTTTCGAAGCATGCGCTGTTCGCCAACCAGGTCAGCACCTACATCGGCAAAAACGGGGCCTGGGTCTGGCCCGCCGCGGCGGCCGTGTGCCTGCTGATCGCACTCGCAGCGCTCCGCTGGATCCTGGTCTTGCTGGTCTCCACCGACCGGGCCGGGGACATCACCCTGCCCGGCGCCAAGGACCACGGCACCACCAAGCTGCCGCCCGCCGCCCTTACCGGCGCCCTGGCCGGGGAAGTCGGAAGCTACCACGGCGTTGACTCCGTCAGGGGCCGCATCATTGGCGACCCGGCCAGCCCCCAGCTCGTGCTCACCGTCACCGCCACGCCGACGGCCGACCTGCCCGCGCTACACCGGCGACTGGAATCCGAAGCCCTCGCCCACGCCCGGCAGGCACTCGGCAAACAGGACCTGCCCGTTCAGCTCGACCTCGACGTCAGCCGCCGTAGCCCTTAAACACAATGTGCTCGATGCCAACCTTGTGCGTCATCTGGCGCGCAGGGCGGGCGCGATGTCGGTGGCGTAACGGGCGATGGATTCCTCGACCAGAGCGGACGGCAGGCCGCCCCAGTCGACCTGGGCGAAGACACGGCCCAGGCTGAGGGCCTCGACCGCGTCCAGAAGCTTGTCGGTGATCTCGCCAGCCGATCCGATCATGATGGCTCCCTGGCGGCTGGTGCCGGTGTCGAAGGCGGACTGGCTCACCTCGAACCAGGCGCCCAACGTGCAGAACCCGTGAGAGCGGGCCGAACGGCGACCTGGCCGGCAGCCAAGCAGTGGTTGCGACTGCGCCGGAGCGCGAACCGGCGCGGAGGACCACGACGGCGTGCGGTTACCCTTGGCGGCAGTGGGTAGCGGGGCGCGGATGCAGACACGAACCGCGGCGCTGGTCGATGACGCCCTGGATCGGTCCGTTGTCCTGGGCTACTCCAATGGAAATGAGTCAAGCACGTCCGCAAGAGACGCTGCGCATGGGCAGGACCCATCTGGCGCAGGCCGATGAGACCCGGGCGCACGTCGCCACATGGGCCTAGCCGTGGCACCGATCTGCGGCGTCGGTAAGAAGAACGGCGAGGCATCGGAGCTGGTCAGGCCTGCGTAGCCGCAGACCGAGGCGAGCCAGGCAGCGGACTCGCGCGGCGGCCGAGACGCCCGCAAGATCACTTGCGAAGAAAACGGATAACGCAGGTGTGTAGGTCCCGCCCGGGGGCAGCGCAGTGTGTGCGGGTCAAGCAGCGTGCTCGTGGCGCCGCCCGCCGTGGGCAGAAATGCAATGAGCGGGGGCAGGCGGGTTCCAGGATCCCACGCAAAAGGAGGCAGCTGGCATGACCCCAACGCCGGCCATTACCACACCCCCTTCCGAAGTCGACGGAACTGTCGCCGGCATATTCATCACCGCGATTGTCGCGACGCTGGGTCTCGTCATATTGCTCGGAATGGTCTTCTGGGCAAACAGGCATCCAGAAGTCAGAAAGCCGAAGGCGCAGAGGCCCGGGAAGGCTCACCGCCCCGTGTGGACAGCAGACCCGCGAAACGCCGTGCCCGACCCCGGGAAGCCAAACAGCACATCACTACGGGCACCAGCAGCGTCATCGCCGGAACAGGGCCAAGACCCCGGACCGACCGTTTCCCGGCTGGTCGACGGGATGCATGACCGATAACGACAAAGCAGGCATACCGCTGGCCCGCATCAGACATACCGCCGGGCCCGCGTCTCGCCAGCGGCCACCGGCGCGCTGCCGGGAACTGGCCAGGCCCCGGCTCCTGGGCGCCGCAGCTGCCAACCCACGCTCGCGGTGATGGGGCCGTGGTGGACCGCAGCCGACGCCTGCCTGCTGCAGGCTGACCACCACGATGCTCCCGACCGCCCAGTCGGACGAGTCCCACATCCTCGCCTTCTCAGGCTGCTCACGGGCGATGTCACGGCCGCCTGGGCCTTTCGCCCACGACGTCACCGACCGACCCGGCCTTCTCGCGAACCAAGCCGGGATTCCCCACGACGCCTTTGCCTCGCGGCCCACATGGCATCGGCTGCGCTCAGGTTCAGTTTGCAGCCGGCCTGCGCTAGTTCTGGTTGTCCTCGTTCTGACCCTGGCCGCTGTGCTGTTTCGCAGCTTCGACAGCACGGTCGATCTGCTCGTCGTGCTGATGGTCGGTGTCGTCCTCGTCGATACCTGCTACTTCGTTGACCCCTTTGTCGGCCTGCTCAGGGTGCTCCTCGGCGTAGGCCTCCGCCTTCTTCTCCAGATCGTGGAACTCGCTCACGCCATCCTCCTGTATCTCACCGGGTCGGTCTTCCGCCTGGCCCCATTCCCCATCGCCCCTTTACCCCTACTCCGAGAACCGATGCGCAGGCGCCATTACCCGGGACGACGGTCAGACTACTGGCCGATCTATGGGGCTTCATGGGGCGTCGCTACTAGCCAGTGGGCGCTGCCGCATCCGCGATGTGGTCGCTTCGAGCGACTCGAGCAGGATGATGGCCGCCTGCTCGCAGCGAGCGCCGATTTGAGTCCCATAGCTGTGAACTGCGGTTTCACCGGCCGCCTCATGGCTGCTTATGTCCAGAGCCCTGGCCAGAGCATGATCATCTATGTCCGAGGAGAGTTGAACCGCTCGCTTCTATCCTCAGCGGCTGCCCGCGACGCTGGCTGGACATCTGGCCAGCGGCGTTGGCCGGGCGGGTGTCTGAACCGCTGTTGGCGCCGGTTGCGTTCAGGTGCTCGAGCCGGGCAACCATCGTCTCGGGCGGACCGTCGGAGCCGGTCGGTCGGCCACCGTGCAGACGGCTGCCAGTGTCCGCAACTGTGCAATCGCAGGCACGATTGTGCTCTTGTTGGTGTTCGCGCTCGCCGGGATTGTGATCTCGTTCGTGTAGCCGCCGCGGTTCGCGGCCGAGATTCAGTTCTATACGTCAGTGCGTTCGTTTCCTGCGTCCGCTGGAAACGTCTGCTGCGGGGGCGGGTGGCACGTCGTCAGCCGCGCCGCCGCTGCCCGGTTCAGTGAACGGAACCGTGGTCGGCCTGCTGGGGTCTGGTTATATCCGTGCTGGCCTGGGCCGGGGCGGCGGATGACTGAATTCGGATACCGCTATGTGCGAGCAGACGCCGGTGCGCCAGCTCGTATCGGACCTGGTCGCCGCCGAGGGGGCGGGGTTCGACTTTTCTGTTATGTCCGACCACTACTTCCCGTGGATTGAGGAGCAGGGTCATTCCGGCTATGCGTGGTCGGTGCTGGGCGCGGCGGCCCAGGCGACCAGCCGCCTGCCGCTGATGACGTTCGTCACCTGCCCGACGTTCCGCTACCACCCGGCCGTGGTGGCGCAGAAAGCCGCCACCATGGGGATTTTGTCGGGCGGCAGGTTCACGCTGGGCCTGGGCGCGGGGGAGCGGCTGAATGAACATGTGATCGGGGGGCGGCTGGCCATCGGCACGGATCCGCCATCAGCGGCTGGCCGAGGCGGCCGAGATCATCCGGGGCCTGTTCTCGGGAGACTATGTCAACTACAGCGGCCGGTTTTTCGAGGTGGATCATGCCCGGCTGTTCGACCTGCCCGACGCCCCGGTACCGATCGGCATCGCCGTCTCCGGGCCCGAATCGATCCAGGTCGCGGCCAGCCACGGCGACGCTATGATCGCGACCGAGCCGGACGGTGAACTGGTTGCGCAGTACGCCCAGGCTGGCGGGGAAGGATGCCCTCGGTACGGGCAGCTGCCCCTGTGCTACGGGCCGGACGAGGCTGCTTGCCGCGCGCGGGCCCGGGAACTGTGGCGGTGGGCGGTGCCGGGCTGGCACGTCATGGCCGAGCTGCCCGACGAGCGGTCCTTCGCCGCCGCCAGCGAGCAGGTCACCGAGGACGAGGTGGCCGAACTGGTGCCGTGCGGCCCCGACACCCGGCGGCACGTGGAAGCCGCCCGCCAGTGGGTCGAGGCCGGGTTTACCCACCTGGCCCTGGTCCAGGTCGGCGCAGGCCAGCAGGCCGGTTTCATGGAATGGGCCGAGAGCGAACTGCTGCCCGAGCTGCGCAAGCTCGGCTGAGTGCCGCCCCGGCCCCTCGGTGCCGAGCGAGGAGGCGCAGGATGAGAAAACTGAGCCGCCAGGGGACCGGCGGGGGCGTGATCTTTGACGTTGACGGCACCCTGCTCGATACCAACTACCTGCACGTTGCGGCTTGGTGGGATGCGTTCCGCGAGCGCGGCCACGACATCCGCTGCGCCGACGTTCACCGGGCGCTGGGCATGGGCTCATCTGACCTGGTGGAGCGGGTGCTGGGCCGGCCTGACACCACGGTCATCGAGGCGCACGGCCGTTACTTCGCGCCGAAGTCCAAGGACTGCAACCTGTCGACACGGTGCCGCGCTTCAACGCACTCGAGCTCATCGTCGGCTCGCAGCCGGTGGTGGTCACCCACCGCCACCTCGACGGCCATGGACGGCTGTGAGAGCAACGATGTCGACTCCGGCTGGCCGCTCGACCGCTGCGCCGAGGTCGTCTCGCAGTACTGATGCTCCGGGCCGAGCCCGCAGCTCCGTCGCGCCGGTCGCGGGGCAGCGGGTGGCGGTTCAGCGCGGGCTGCCGCGGCCGGCTTGCTTGAGCCGTGCAATCTCGGCCTGGAGCTGCCGGGTTTCCTCCATCAGCTCGAGCACCCGGCGGATGCCGGCCATATTGAGCCCGTCGTCAGACAGGTGGCAGATCTGCTGCAGGCGGCCGATGTCGTTGCGGCTGTATCGGCGGGTCCCGCCCGGACTGCGGGCGGGTGCCAGCAGGCCCTCGCGCTCATACAGCCGCAGCGTCTGCGGGTGCAAGCCGGCCAGCTCCGCGGCGACCGAGATGCTGAACAGCCCGTGGTCCAGGTCCGACCAGTCCGGGGTCACCACGGCCAGTTCCGATCGTCGCCCAGGCAAGAGCGGACGAATCGGGCTAGGGCCAGCAGGCGCGCCTCCGCATTGGCCTGGACGGCCGCGGGATCCCCGGGCGGGGGATCGATCCGCACCGGTCCCGGCCGCACCACCGGGCCGCCCGCTGCCACCCGTGGCTGTGACGCCAGGGGGGCCGTCCTCGCCGGCCCGAGGGGCCACAGGGGCGGCAGCGATGGGGACGAGAGGAACCGCGAGTTCGGCGACGAACGGTGGCCGCGGTCGGCCGCGGGCCGCCTGACCGTCTTCGAACCTGACGCGCGCACTGCACGCCGTTCGTCATAGGCGGCCCGCCGTACCGGGTCGGAGAGCAGCTCGTAGGCATCGGACACCGCCTGGAACCGCGCCGCTGCGCCCGGATCGGCGGGCCGGGTGTCGGGATGCCAGGCGCGGGCCAGCCGGCGGTAGGCGCGGGCGATGTCCGTGGTGCTGGAGTCGGCACGAACCTGCAGCACGTCATACAGGCTGAGCCCCTGGGGGTGGTCAGCGGGCATGGCCTCTCCCTCATGCAGCGGCATGCGGCACAGCGCTGCCGATTATCTCAGTATGCATCAGGCAGAGATCTGAGTCGAGTCTTGTCAGATTATTCAGCGTTGTGTTATATACATCGTGGGCGCAGCGCCCGACGACATGACGACCAGTGGTTAGGAGGCTCCCACTATGCTCGTGCGTACCGACCCCTTCCGCGAACTCGACCGGCTGACCCAGCAGGTGCTCGGAACCACTGCCCGGCCGGCGGCCATGCCGATGGATGCCTACCGCAAGGGCGACACCTTCTATGTTCACTTCGACCTGCCAGGTGCCGGTGCCGAGTCCATCGACCTGACCGCTGAGCAGAACGTCCTGACCGTCCGGGCCGAGCGCATGCCGACGCAGCCCGACGACGCCGAGATGCTGATCTCCGAGCGCCCCGCGGGCGTCTTCACCCGCCAGGTGTTCCTCGGCGACACCCTCGACGCCGACAACATTTCCGCCGACTACCGTGCGGGGGTGCTCACTCTGGCCATCCCAGTGCGCGAGCAGGCCAAGCCCCGCAGCATCCAGGTCACCGGGCACGAAGACCGCAAGAAAGTCACCGCCGGCTAGCACCCTTCACAACCGTCCCGGGGCGCCGCGGACCCGACCGGGCGCGGCGCCCCGGCCCAGACACCGCAGGGCCCGCCATGCCGCATCCACCGGCCGTCGTCTCCATGCCCGCCGAGATCGACCTGAACAACACGGCAGACGTCATCGCGAACCTGGCCAAGGCCATCGGCACGAGCGCGCGGGTCGTGATCGCCGACCTGTCGGCGACAACGTTCTGTGATTCCTCCGGCATCCGGACCCTGCTGATCACCGCGTACCAGGCCGCGGCCAGCGGCGCCGAACTGCGCCTAGTCGTGCAGGAGGGCGGGGCGGTGCAGCGCATCATCGCGCTGATGGGGATCGACCGGCTGCTGCCCGTCTACCCGACGCTCGACGCGGCCCTCCCCCAGAACCGTGGGTAGCCCGGCCTTAGGCGCGTTTGCGGTCAGCCAGGGTCTGATTGCTCGGCCCTGCCACGGGGAACCAATTCCGGCATGTGCTCTTCCGCCAGTGCCAGGCGACTGTTCATGCCATTCCGCCACCATCGGCTGAACGCCGGCCAGGTCGCCATCAGATGCTCGTGAGCCCGGTCACCGGGCTGGTCTTCCTCGTAGGCATGGAAGGTGAGATTGACCGGTCGGCCTGGGGTGCTTCCGCCCACGTGAAGCCACCCTCATGTCCTGGCGCCGCCCGGTCCGTTGCCGTGACGCGCTGCAGCCAGCAGCGCCAGTCTGACCAGTCGACGTTCGCCAGCCACCGCTGCCAGCCCTGCCAGTCCGAGGGCGCCTCCACGCTGTTACGGTCTTCGCTGCTAGCCGCCACGACTACCTCCGCCTTCTCAGATTCCGGCCTGGCCGGTTATTGCAAGCGGCAACCGCAGCGCCGCTACCCGCCGCTGGAGACCCAAACGGGACACACGCAGCAACCACGAGGCCGTACTTTCCGTCGGCGGTGCCGCCCGCGTGCCGGGCTCAGGTCCGGTTTCTGTTCAGCTTGCGGTGGGCTTGCCGCCGAATGTCACCGTGATGTGGCTGATTCCCAGGCCGTGCAGCAAGCTGGCCAGCATCGCGGTGGTATTGCGGCGAGCAGCGCCGACCGGCGGGCGGCGGCCTGCAGCTGGGACTGTGCCTGGACGTAGACTGCTTGCTGCTGCTGGGCCTGCAAGCCTCTGCCGAACAGGCTGCCGAGCCGGGTGAGCAGACGCGCCGTTACCACCGGAAATGCACGGAGCCGTTGAAGTTACAGTCCCGATCAAAGCCCAGCGCGACGGGCGCACGACATGGAAATACGCGGCCGTGGGGCACAGGAGGCGACCGCGTCCGTCTGCGGTGCTGCCGTAGTTTGACGCTGGGGTTGTCGGGTAGTCGGCGCCGAGACTGGCCGCCCGGCCGGTGGCCCGGCGGCAGCTAGCCACTCGATCGAAGGAAAACTTGATGTCGTCTGACGCGATCGTGCTGTTGAAGGCCGATCATAAGGAGATCCGCGGCCTGTTCCGGGAGTTCCAAGCTACCGGCGACAAGGCGTTCAAAAAGAAGTCCAAGGTCGTAGGGCAGATAATCAAGCTGCTGACGGTACATACCTTCATCGAGAACGAGGTGATGTACCCGGAGGTCCGGAAACTGCTCCCAGAACTCGAGGAAGATGTGCTCGAGTCATATGAAGAGCATCACGTTGCCGATCTCCTCTGCATGGAGCTGTCCGGCATGCCAGCCGATGCGGAGCGCTTCGATGCCAAGACCACGGTCCTGATCGAGAACGTCACGCATCACATCGAGGAGGAGGAGCAGGACTGGTTTCCGAAGGTACGGGCCGGCCTTGGCCGTAAGCAGCTTCAGGAACTCGGAGCAAAGCTCGAGAATGCCCGGGCGAAGGCGCCCAGGACACCTGCACAGCCGAGCGCGCTGAAAAAGACGATTGACGCCGTCATCTCCTGACGCGCAATGGCCTTGCTGACCGCAGGCAACGATGCTCCCGCGGCAGCCGGGCGGAGCCGTTTCGGCCGGGCCGCTCAAAGGACCCACGGGCCGGAGAACACCAGCAGGGTGATGATGGCGAGCAGACCGAATCGCCGTGTCCACCGCCATCACCGGCTCTACGGATAGAACATTTCTACCGGGTTTCGGCGGCCACCCCAGCTTCATCACCAGCTGCGTCGTCATGATCGTCCCCGTCGGCGGCCTGTACTGGCTACTGCGCCGCAACGACTGGCTCTAGCAAGGCCTCAGCCACAGCAGGGTTGCTGTCGGCAGTCGCCAGCAAGCCCCATCGGGGGCGGCGAAATCCCTTTGGCGGCTTCCGCGGGGAGGATTACTCGTCGGCCAGCCTCTGGCCTGCTTCTTCTTCGAGCAAAGCCACGGCCAGCAGTTCCCCGTCCGCCGGGCCGTACCGGGCGAGGGCGCGGCGATAGGTCTGGCGGACCTGATCGGACAGTTCCCACGGCACCCCGTGGTCGCGCGCCAGTGCCGTCACGGCTTCCAGCTCCTCACAGATGCGGTCCAGTCCAAATGAGGGCAGGTAGTCGCCATCGAACACCGCTTCGATGTCGCGACGGACGAGCGTGCTCGATGCGGAGCTGCAGGCAAGAGCGTGCACTAGCACCTCACGGCCGATGCCCTCCCGCTGCCCCAGCAGCAGGACCTCCGCGGTCGCGATCGCCTGACCGAACCACAGCAGATTGACCAGCAATTTGGCGGTGTACCCGGCGCCATGACCGCCGACGTACACGATCCGCCCAGGGTCCCCGAGAACCTCGAGCAAAGCGCGGTGCCGTTCGACCGTGCCCGGGTCACCGCCGACAAACAACTGCAGCCGCCCCTCAGCCGCAGCCGCGATCCCACCGCCCACAGGCGCCTCAATGACTTCCACTCCCCGGCCGACGGCCCGCTCCCGAACCGGCCCCGCGGCTGCGGGGGAATTGCTGGTCATGTCGATCCAGGTCGCGCCCGCAGCCAGCACCTTAAGCGCACCGTGCGCACCCAGCATCGCCGCCTGCACATCCAGCGGCCCGGGCAACATAGTGATCAGCACGTCCGCCCCCGCGGCTGCCAGAGCCGACGTCGGCTGCCAGCTCGCCCCGCACGCCGCCGCCTCAGCTTTGCGCTCGGCCCGTTTGTCGGTCGCGACCACCTGATACCCGGCCCTGACCAGGGCCGCGCACATGGGCATGCCCATTCGGCCCAGCCCGATAAAGGCGATCTGCGACACCGGCGCGTCCTACCCCCAGCATCCGCGCAGAACCATCAAAGACAGCAGACTCAGCAGCAGCGGCCTACAGGCACCGTTATTGCGCTCGACGCCCTGGGGCGCGGCCCGGCAGGCCGCGCATGCTACTTCTTGAAGACGTCCTTGACTTTTTCGCCGGCCTGCTTGAGGTCGCCCTTGGCCTGATCGCCGTGGCCCTCCGCTTCGAGGGACTCATCGCCGGTGGCTTTGCCGAGGCCTTCCTTGACCTTGCCCTTGCCGCTCTCGGCGGTGTTCTTAACCTTGTCCTCTGCACTCATCGTGCTGCCTCTTGTTCACTGGAAGAACCGGAAGCCTCGGGTGAGGCGACGCGGGTGACACGTTCAGGGATGCTTATGGGCAGCGTCCGCTGGCGGTTAATGCCGCCACAGCGAGCACGCCCTGCCCTGCAGGCCTAGGCCGTCAGCTGGGCTGGAGATAGGGGGACTCATCATCGATCGGGTCGTGGGGATCGACGCCGGTGGCGCCGCGGGCGGTGGTTCGACCGGTGGGGCGCTGAGACTCACCCCGCGGTGGCCCATCGAATCGACCAGGCTCCCTGCCCTCTTCCTTCACGACGTCCTCGCCGCGCCGACTGGTGCTCTCGCCCACATGGCCGCCGGTCAGGTCCGGGCCCTGCACCGCCGCGCCCGTGGCTTCGTCCTGGGTGTCGTTACCCGCAGCCAAACATCAGGGCTCGCGGGCGTTCCGGGCCGCGCTGCCGTTTCCGCTGTCATTCCAGGTGCTGGAAGAAACCCAGGTGCTGGAGGAAACGCGCCGATCAGCGTGGCGTCGAGCTCGGCGAGGCTACGCCTGCTGGGTGCCTGCCGGTCTTGTCGCGGGCGAAAACGAGCAGCAGCTGGCACGTGTCGCCGCATGCCCCGCCGTCACCGGAGCCTGCCGCGAACTGCCATCAGGATGGGTGGTGGTGCCGTTCCAGTTCGGCGGCGACCGACGCTCCCAGCTCGCCCCAGCTCTTCTCGAACTTGGCCAGGCCGTCGCGTTCCAGGTACTCGGTGACGTCATCGAAGTCGATGCCTGCGGCCGCGAGCTGGTCGAGCAGGTCGCGGCTGCCGTCGTAGCCTCCGGTCATGGTGTCGCCGCTGACCTGGCCGTGATCGGCGAAGGCATCCAGGGTCGGGCCCGGCATGGTGTTGACGGTGCCGGGCGCGATCAGCCCGGCGACGTACTTGGTGTCCGGGTAGGCGGGATTCTTGACTCCGGTGGAGGCCCACAGCGGCCGCTGCGGCCGTGCGCCGAGGCGGGCCAGCCGCTGCCAGCGCTCCCCGGCGGTCAGCTGCTCGTGAGCCTGGTAGGCCTGGCGGGCGTTGGCTATCGCGGCCAAGCCCTTCAGCGCGGCGGCTTCGGGCGTGCCGAGGTGGTCCAGGCGCGCATCGACCTCCGTGTCCACCCGGGAGATGAAGAAGGAGGCTACCGACCTGATCGAGGTGAGGTCCCGGCCGGCGGCGTGAGCCTGTTCCAGGCCGCTGAGGTAGGCGTCCATGACGGCGCGGTACCGGTCCAGGGAGAAGATCAGCGTCACGTTGACGCTGATCCCCTCGCTGATCACCGCCGTGATCGCGGCCAGCCCTTCCTGCGTGGCGGGGATCTTGA
>Ga0209333_1001542_pt1 | contig 11097 bp, 7 predicted proteins | sample BlaSpr_A8_OM2_O3_FD_187982 | JGI IMG/M metagenome (GOLD analysis project Ga0209333, IMG submission 187982) | Forest soil microbial communities from Thunder Bay, Ontario, Canada - Black Spruce, Ontario site 2_A8_OM2_O3 (SPAdes) (version 2) | ecosystem: Environmental > Terrestrial > Soil > Boreal...
CTTTCGCCAGCCCAGCGATTCGATCTTGCGCGGCGGTAGAGATCGTGCCCGCATCCGTCTCGGGCAGAGGCTCCGTCATCAACTCGGGATGAAATCCTGCGACGGTTCCGAGCACCGACTTCGCCGTCGCCACGGTCGAAAGTCCCGCTCCTGCACGCAACGCGGCCATCCCCGCCATCGCAGCCGCGCCGGCTTTGCCCAGCGATCCACCCACCACCAGCACGCTTCCGTAAGTCCCCTTGTTCGATTCTGCCGGCCGCGGTTCAACCAGCCGTCCAATATCGTGCGCTGTAATCACGTTCAGTTGCAGCACCGAAACAATCGCCGCCTCGGGCGAGCCGATGTCGGCCACAAAGGTAGGGCCGGCAGTCAGCATCCCGAAAACATGCGCCGGACGCGGCACCGTGAAGGTGACGATTGCGTCGGCCCGAGCGATGCTGCCGGCTTGTGCGCCCATCGCGTCGGCATCCGCCCCGGAAGGAATATCCACCGCGATCACCGGAACCTTGCTGGCATTCATGATGGCGATCGCATCCGCGTAGAGTCCGCTCACCGGAGGCTTGAAGCCAGTGCCCAGCACCGCGTCCAGGTACAGGTCTCCCTGTAGCGAGAGCCGCGCCCGCTCGCTTTTCAGCTCATCGCTCGAATGCACCGCGAGGGCTGAACTCGGCAACTTGCCAAACATGGCCGCCGCATCGCCCTTCAGTTCGCCGGGATCGGCCAGCAGGATCACCTGAATCTTCTTCCCCTGCCGATGCAGCCGGCGCGCCGCAACGAAGCCATCGCCGCCGTTATTCCCCTTCCCGCAGAAGACCGCGATGCACTGTGCCCCTGCGTAGTGGGAAAGCACGTAATCGGCGACAGCAGCGCCTGCATTTTCCATAAGGGTGAGCGAAGGCACGCCGAAGCGCTCGCTGGTAGCGCGATCGATGGCTCGCATCTCCTCTGCGGAAACTATCTTCATGGCGGTCGTTGGTCGTTAGTCGTTAGTCGTTCGCCGGAATGTTTGAGCGCAAGCTCTTGGCGAACGACCAACGACAAACGACCAACGACTGACTATAAAACAAAAAGGCCCTCCGCGCCGTGCGGAGGGCCCGTCGAACATTCTGGCCACTGGCCACCGATCACTGGCCACTGCCTTTCTGCAGTGCCTGCACCCGGCTGTGCTTCACGCTATAAGCGAAATACACAATCAACCCGATTGCAAGCCAGACGACCAGCCGGATCCAGTTCCACATCCCCAGCTTGAGCATCATGTATCCGTTCGCGATCACACCCAGGATTGGAATCAGCGGCACCCACGGCGTCCGGAAGGGCCGCGGCTGGCTGGGATTCGTATACCGCAACACCATCACGGAGATTGACACAATCACAAACGCCAGCAGCGTTCCGATGTTCACCATCTTCGCAACCTGGTCTATCGGCGTGACACTGCCCACGACCGCCGCCAGCAGACCCACCAGAATCGTATTCTTCCACGGCGTGCGGAACTTTGGATGCACAGCCGCGAAGAACGTCTTCGGCAAAAGACCGTCATTGGCCATCGCGTAGAGCACCCGGGTTTGGCCGAGTAACATCACCAGCATCACGCTCGTCAGCCCGGCCAGGGCCCCCAGCGTAATGATGTTCGCCGCCGTGGTTAGACCCCGGTCCAGGAATGCAACGGCGACTGGCGCCTCGATGTTGATCTGTTGCCAGTGCACCATCCCCGTCAGCACGCCGGCCACGGCAATGTACAACACCGTACAGATCGCCAGCGAAGCGATCATGCCAATGGGCAAGTCGCGCTGCGGATTCTTGGCTTCCTGCGCTGTGGTCGAGACCGCATCGAAACCGATGTAGGCGAAGAATATGTACGCTGCACCCGCCCCGATTCCGGCGAAGCCGTTGGGTGCGTAGGAGTGCCAGTCCGTGCCCCAGTTGCTGCGGTTGATGTAGTGGGCGCCCAGAGCGATCACGAAGAGTACGACCGACACCTTGATCACGACGATCGCTGTGTTGAAGCGCGCGCTTTCTTTGATCCCGATGACTAGAACCGCCGTGATAATCAGCGCAATCGTGAAGGCCGGAAGGTTAAAACCGAATTCCATTCCAAACAGATGTGGCGCGCCCAGCAGATCATGCCCCCGCTGCAACAATTCCGGAGACTGCGCGCTAACGATCGCGCTGACCCTGTCGAGGAAAGTTTGCGTGCCCGGCACCAGGGAAGGATCTGCGGCCTGTGCCATCTGCCGCGCAACAACATTCTCAGCGGTCTTCAGCGCGGTCCAGTAATCGTAGGCCAACCACAGCGGCATCTTGATATGGAAGATATTCAGCAGTTCGATGAAGTGGTTCGACCATCCCGAAGAGACCGTGCTGGCGCCCATGGCGTATTCGAGCGTGAGGTCCCAGCCGATGATCCAGGCGAGCAACTCGCCCAGCGTGGCATAGGCATAGGTGTAGGCGCTGCCGGCCAGCGGAATCATGGCCGCGAACTCGGCATAGCACAGCCCGGCAAACGCGCATCCCAACCCGGATAAAACGAACGACAACGTCAGTCCCGGACCGGCGTAGTGCGCCCCCAGACCCACCATTACAAAGATGCCGGCCCCGATGACCGCGCCCACGCCCAGTGCGGTGAGCTGGAAAACTCCCAACGTGCGTTTTAGGCTGTGTTCGCCCGTCTCCCGGGCTTCTTCCATCAGCAGGTTCAGAGGCTTGGTTGCGAACAGATTTGGCATTCGTCAGGGTTCTCCTTAGGACTACGCGGATGCGCGCTTCGCTCCCGCGCTCCTCGACCACGCATAGTACACCGGGATGCCCAGCAGCACCACAATCAACCCCGGCCACGTGTACTGCGGTTTGTAGCGTAATAGTACGGCATCGATGAATAAAGCCATCACAATATAAATCGCCGGCAGCACCGGATACCCCACCGCACGATAGGGACGCGGCGCATCCGGACGCGTCCTCCGGAGGACGAACAATCCCACAATTGTCAGAATATAGAAGACCAGCACTGCGAAAATAATGTAATCGAGAAGCTGTCCGTAGCTGCCCGAAACGCACAGCAGGCATGCCCACACCATCTGCACCATTAACGACACGGCCGGCGTTTTGTGCGTGACGTGCAGCTTGGCTACGCTGTTGAAGAATAACTTGTCCTTCGCCATGGCGTAGTAAACGCGCGCGCCGGAAAGGATGAGCCCGTTGGCGCATCCGAAGGCGGAAATCAGGATCGCCGCCGCCATCAGCCGGCCGCCCATCGATCCGAACATCTGCGTCATTACCGCCGTCCCGACGCGCTCTTCGGCGGCATACTTGATGCCCCGTCCCAAAATACTTGCTGCGCTCGGCGTACCCTCCAAAGGCAGGGTCGTCAAATAAATAAAGTTGCAGGCGATGTACAGCGCAATCACCACGCCCGTCCCCAACGCCAGCGACAGCGGCAGGTTGCGGCTGGGATTCTTTACTTCGCCCGCGGTAAATGTGACGTTATTCCATGCGTCCGCGGAAAACAGCGATCCCACCTGCGCCACCGCCAGAATCGTCAGCGTGCCCACCATCACAATCGGCCCACCCACTCCCACCTGCACCGCGTGCTGCGCACCCAATCCCGCATTCCGCCAGAAATGCCCGCTAAAGTTCGCAGCCAATGCTTGTGCATTCCGTCCCAACGCCAACCCGAACAATGCCAGCCCCAGCAAAGCCGAAACTTTCGCCGCCGTAAACACATTCTGGATGAGCGCTCCAGTCTTCACGCCGAAAATATTCACCACCGAAAGAAAAACCACCAGCAGGATGGCAACCAGATTCTGGGTATTGATTCCCACATCCATATTGCCCAGAACCATCGGCCCCAGCCGGATCGGCGGGACTTTCCAAAGATGCAAAATCCAATTGGAGGAAGAAATCGCGGGGAAGAAAACTCCGAGGAACTTGCCAAAAGCCACGCCCACCGCGGCAATCGTACCGGTCTGGATTACGAGGAACAACGTCCAGCCATAGAGGAACCCCCACAACGGCCCCAGTGCTTCGCGCAGGTAAACATACTGCCCACCCGCCCGCGGCATCATCGCGGCCAGTTCGCCGTAGCTAAGCGCGGCAACGATCGTCATGAATCCCGCGACTGCCCACGCGCCGATGAGCAGCGCGGGAGAATCCACTTCGCGGGCAATCTCCGCCGAAACAATAAAGATGCCCGAGCCAATCATCGACCCCATAACCAGCATGGTGGCGCTAGTCAAACCGAGGCCCTTGACCAGTTCCGCATCCTGATGGCTATGAATTTCCCAGTCGCTGCCCGCAGGCCGCGTTGTAGGTGTACTCAGGATTCCCTCCTAAGCCTTATCGCACCGGAGCTTCGTAGCGCCGGCGTCCCGCCGGCTGTCGCGAGGGCGCCTCGCCCTCGCCCGCCGGAGGATTATCAAAGCCCCCTGACTTTACCTCAAGACGCGAAAAAATTCCTCTGCTGATTTGCGCGGCTCCCGTAGAAGATCCGAAATCACGGCCACGGAATCGGCTCCAGCCTCAATCACGCTAGCCGCATTCGCCCGCGTAATCCCCCCAATCGCCACCAGCGGCTTGCGCGTCAATTCCCGCGCCCGGCGCACTCCCTCGAGGCCTACCACCGGATCAGGCCGGTCTTTGCTGGAGGTCGCAAACACCGGTCCGATGGCAAGATAGTCTGCCGACGACGTGTCAGCTTCAGCAAGTTGTTCAGGATTGTGCGTGGAAACTCCGAGCCAAAGCCCGGACCCTATGATTCCTCGTACCGATTCGGGGGAGAAATCTTCCTGCCCAACATGCACGCCGTCGAACTCCGCGACCAGAGCCAGATCCGCGCGGTCGTTCATAATGAGCCTGACCGTCCCGCCCACCCGCCGCTTCAGTTCCCGCGCCTGCTCCAGCATCACCCGTGCGTTCCCACTCTTGTTGCGGTATTGCAGCAGCGTGCAGCCGCCGGCGACAAGTTCTTCCGCGAAAGCCGCAACCGCTTCAGCTGTTGAAAAGAACGCCGCATCCACAATCGGGTAAAGACGAGGAACGGAGATCACGCCGCCGAATCCTTTTTGCCGTTCTTCGCCAGGAATCTCTCAATAAACCCCGTATCAAACTTCCCCGCCCGGAAATCCGGATCGGCCAAAATCCTACGGTGCAGCGGAATCGTCGTATAAATCCCCTCGACGATAAACATCTCCAATGCCCGCGTCATGCGCGAGATGGCCTCGTTGCGGTCTTTTCCCCGCACAATCAGCTTGGCGATCAGCGAATCGTAGTACGGAGGAATCACTCCCTCCGCATATGCCGCTGTATCCACGCGCACTCCGGTCCCTCCCGGCGGATGAAACGCCGTGATCTTCCCCGCCGACGGCGTGAACTTCTCCGGATGCTCCGCATTGATCCGGCACTCAATGGCATGCCCGCGATGCACAATCGGCCCCTGCAACACGTCTGACATGCGCGCGCCCGCGGCGATCATAATCTGGCTCTTCACCAAATCCACGTCCGTCACCATCTCGGTCACCGGATGCTCCACCTGAATCCTCGTGTTCATCTCGATAAAGTGCAGCCGCCGGTCCTGGTCCATCAGAAACTCGATCGTCCCCGCATTCGTGTACCCGATGTCCGTCAGCGACTTGCACAACACCGCGCCAATCTGATCCCGCAACTCCGGCGTCACTTGGGTCGAAGGCGACTCCTCCAGCAACTTCTGATGCCGCCGCTGGATCGAGCATTCCCGCTCGCCCAAGCTCACCACGTTGCCGTGCTCGTCGGCCAATACCTGGAACTCGATGTGCCGCGAATGCTCGACATATTTCTCCATGTAGAGGTCGCCGTTACCGAACGCCCCCGCAGCCTCCGACTGCGCCGCTTTGAACAGCCCCGGCAGTTCGTCTTCGCTGCGCACAATGCGCATGCCGCGTCCACCACCACCTGCCGAAGCCTTCACAATCACGGGAAAGCCCACCTGCCGCGCCCACTCCACGGCTTCGCCTGCGGTAGCGATGATTCCCTCCGAGCCCGGCAGGATGGGCACGCCCGCGCGTTTCATGGCAGCGCGCGCTTTTTCTTTTTCTCCCATCAGCCGGGTTACTTCCGGGCGCGGTCCGATGAACTTGATCCCGCTGGTTTCGCACACCTCGGCGAAGTTGGCATTCTCCGCTAACAATCCGTAACCGGGATGCACCGCATCCACGTTGGCAATCTCGGCCGCGCTGATCACCGCGGGAATGCTGAGGTAGCTCAACGCCAGTTGCGGCGGCCCAATGCAGATGGCCTCGTCCGCAAAGCGCACCGGCAAGGAGTGCCGGTCCGCCTCGCTGTAAATGGCCACCGTTTGGACGCCCAGTTCCTTGCACGCGCAAATGATGCGCAGCGCAATTTCTCCGCGATTCGCAATCAGTATCTTCTTAAACATTTCAGATTAAACATTTCAGATCAAATGTGGGAGATTGAGTAATTTGGTAATCGGGTAATTTTGTAATTTAAAATCCGGGCGCGTTTTCAATTACCAAATTACCCGATTACAAAATTACAAAATGGCCTGGTTCTCGGCTTCACTTCTTCGCCCGGATGGCGAACAACTCCTGCCCGTATTCAATCGGCTGGCCGTTACTGCCCAGTTTCTTCACGATTTCGCCGGCCACATCGGACTCGATCTCATTGAGCAGTTTCATGGCTTCGAGGATGCACAGCACCTGCCCGACTTCCACCATATCCCCCACCTTCACGAAAGGCGGCGCGCCGGGCGAAGGCGCCTCGTAGAACGTCCCCACGATGGGAGACTTCACCATGTGCAGACTTTCCTCTGGAGCCGGCTCGGCGGGCGCCGGCGGCGCGGCAGGGGACACTGCGCCTGCACCCTGCCTCGGCTCCGGAGCGGCAGCGGTCGCAGGTCGGGTCAATTCCACTGGCGCATACACCACGGTGTGTTCGCCCGCCCGCTTGATCTTCACCTTGACATCGCCACGCTCCAACTCGAACTCGGCAATGTCCTTTTCGATTAAGAACTCTATGAGTTCCTTCAGCTCTTTTTGATTCATTCGTATACGGTGGGACTGCAGCTTCAGGTCTTAGGTATCAGGTTTCAGGCCTTTTGTCTTAGGTGCTAGACGATTGCCTGCCGCTTCTTACTGTCCCCGGCCTTACGCCCAAGACCTAACACCTAAAGACCTTCACCTAAACTGCCATGAAATCCTTACTGGTCGGAGTCAATACCTCACAACCGTCTTCGCGGACGGCCACCATGTCCTCGATTCTCACACCCCATTTTCCGGGGAAGTATACTCCCGGCTCAACCGTAATGACCATGCCCGGCTTCAGCACGTCTTCCTGTCCCGCCGCAACTCTGGGCGGTTCGTGGATCTCCAGACCCACCCCATGGCCGGTTGAGTGCGTAAAATAGCGGCCTAACCTAGCCTTACGCAATACTTTGCGTGCCGCAGCATCCACCTCTCCCACGCTGATGCCCGGCCGTACAGCGGCAATCGCCGCTTCTTGCGCTTCCTTCACTGACTCGTACGCGTGGCGAGCCTCTTCTGCATCCGCACCGGACGCGGCGCCTACCCACACAGTGCGCGTCTGGTCCGAACAATAACCTGCGAGTATAACACCGAAATCGCAGACCACGAACGTACCGGACGGTATCAACTGCTCGCTGGCCCGCCCGTGAGGCAATGCTGATCTCGCTCCGGAGGCAATAATGGTGGGAAACGACATCTCCTCCGCGCCGGCGCAGCGTGCCGCATATTCCATCTCCGCCGCAACCTCGGTCTCTCTCACGCCCGGCCGGAGGACTGCAAGCGCCCGCTCAAATAAAGTCGCTCCCAGCTTCACCGCCGCGCGAATGCGGTCCAATTCATCGGTGTCCTTCACCGTGCGCGCCCGCTCTACCAGGGCAGGAGCATTTCGCACGCGCACGCCGGAAGGCAGCAGATCCGCCAACCGCTTTTTTTCCGCGACCGTCAGGTGTTCGGCTTCAGCCCCGATCGTCCATCCCTTCCATTTCTTCCGCCGCGCGCCGATCCACTCCCCCAGCGCGCTCAGCACCGACTTGCGCGCAATGATCACCTTCGCGCCTTTTACTTCTTCGCGTCCTTGCGTGTCGTAGCGAACGTCCGTAAAGAACACGCTCCCTGCCTCCTCGACCAGCAGGAAGCCCGCGCTGCCGGTGAATCCGCAGAGATATCGGATGTTGGGGAGATGGCTGATCAGGAGCGCATCAAACGGGGACGTGGCAACGTACTCCCGCAATTTCTTCTGGCGCGCAAGAAAGTTCATTGTTGATGAGTTTATCAGGCGGCTCAAAACACGGTTGTCATCCCGAGCGGAGCGAGGGACCTTGGGTTTGCCTGCGGCGCCTCAATGCGGGGCAAGGCCCTAGAACTGAGAACCACCCCCAAAACGAAACCGCCGGCCCTGACAGGTTCTTCAGGGCCGGCGGTTCAAATCTTCCACTGCGCGCTGCTAGATCGGACGTTGTTACGTCTGAATGATTCGCGGCGTGATGAAGAAGATCAATTCTTGGTTAGAGGTGCTCACCTGCGTGTGCTTGAACAGGTTGCCCAGAATCGGGATGTTGCCCAGAATCGGCACCTGATCGATGCTGATCGAGTTCTGCGTCTGGATGACGCCGCCGATCACCACCGTGCCGCCGTCGGTCACCAGCACCTGCGTGGTCGCCTGCTGCGTGATCAATTCGGGGTTGCCCTGCACTTCCTGGCCGAAGTTCGGGGTCGTGTTCTCCACGTCCACGTTCAGGAAGATCGTATTCTCCGAAGTGATCTGCGGAGTTACGGTCAAGCGCAGGAAGGCGTCGACGTAGGTCACAGTCGGAGGACCGCCCAACTGTGCCTGCGTCACAATGGGCACGCGCACGCCCTGCTTCACCAGGGCCTGGATATTATTCTGCGTCACGACTCGCGGCCGCGAGAGCACCTTCAGCAATCCGCGCGACTCTGCCATGGTAAGCACGGCATCGATCCGCACCGTGTTGCTGGCGTTCAAGAACGTTAAGCCGCTGGTCGGTGAGGTCGAACCCAAGTTGGAGAACAACGGAATCGATGAACCGGTCGTTGTAGTGGTGCCCGGGACCGTGACGTAGCCCGGAGTCAAACCACTGACCGTCGTCGGCGAGCTTCCCACCTGAGAAGCGCCACCAATTGCGCTGTGGCCATTGCCCCAACCGAAACCGAGCTGGGTACCGATGTCGCGGGCAAATGTCCGCGTCGCCGCCACCACACGGGCCTCGATCTCAACTTCCTGCGTCTTGCGGTCCAGCTGCGTCAGCAGGCGGTCGATCACCGGAATGACTTTGGGAATATCGTTGACGATCACGGCGTTGGTGCGCTCATCCGCAACCACGTCTCCGCGCAGCGAGAGGAACTTCTTCACCGTGATGATTACATCCTTGGCGTGGGCATAGCTCAAGAAACGCGTAACGGAAACTTTCTCTACGGCCGCAGCTTCCGCTTCTACTTGCGCTCGCCGCGCGTCCGCTTCTTTCTTCAGTGTGTCGACCGTGGCGATGCGCAGAACGTTGCCCTCCAGTTCCCGCGCGAGGTCGTTATTCTTGAGTACGATGTCCAGTGCCTGGTCCCACGGCACGTCATCCAACACAACCGTCAGGGTGCCGTGGACATTGGGGTCGAGTACGATGTTCAACCCGCTGATCTCGTGGATCAAGCGGAAGAAATCTTTCAAATCCACATCCTTCAGATTCACTGAAATCGGTTCGCCCGTATACTTGGGGCCGGCCGAAACTGGTTGTTGTCCACTCTGCGCTTTCTGCTCGGCCGCAAGATTTACGGCGGGTTGGATGCCCGTGCTGGACCCGGAGCTCTGCGACGACTGCGCCGCGTGCATGCTCACTGGCAGCAGTTCCGCGGCTGTTTTGTCGGCAAATTTCGCCGCCGCTTCCTGTGCCCGGCCGGCAGGCTCGTCCGAAGCATCGGCCGCATTCGTCTTGGCCGCATAAGTCGGCTCGACGAATACAAAATCGCTGGATGAAGATGGAGAGGAAGTCGAGGCCGTCTCGGTCTTCTGCGCCGTGGCCGGGACCGTACTCTCCATCGCCTGTTTCGAAGCAACCGGGACGCTGGCCGCAACTGGCTGCGTCTTCGGCGTCACTTCCATCACGTGCGGCGCAAACGGAGACATCACCGCGTTCACCGGCGCTGGAGCGGTTTGTGCCGCAGTCTTAGGGGCACTGGCGTTCGCCGCTGCCGAGTGCTGCACGTGCAGCGTCAACACCAGCTTTCCGTCCTTCGATGGAGTCAGCTCATAGCGGCAAGCGTGCTCGAGATCGACCACCACACGGGTAGTTGGAGGCGTCTGGCCGTCCATGCCGATGCGCACTCCCTTGACTCCCGCGCTGCCCACCGTGATGTGGCTCTTCCCGGTCGCCATGACGGTACCTGGCAAGTCCACGATCACCCGCGAGGGCGAATCCGCGGTGCTCAACTTGGGCGTCAGCGCGCCACGAGCGTCGATCTCGACCCGGATCTCATCCGCGCCGCGAACCACGTTCACTCGCTGGAGCTCGTTTTGCTGGCTCGCCGTTGGTAGCGCCGGAGTCTCGGCGGCTGATGCCATCAGCCCCAAGAGCAGCAGCGGTAGGAATACACTCAGCAGTTGCTTTCGCATTTCGCCTCTCCCCAACTTGCGGGTCTAGCCCGCGTGTCCTTGCTAGAATTCGATTTCTTGGCGCCCCGGCCTCCCGGCTGCACCGTTGCCCACCGCTAAACGGCTGGCGTAAACAATCGCTTCACCACTTCCCGCGTCATCGGCTTACCCAGCTTGTCCTGCACCGTTTCCTGGAACACAACCGTGTCTCCGGTGATTCTCACTACATAACCGTTGAATACTGGATCGTTCTCGCGCAGGAAATAGGCCTTGTTCAGGCTGTTGGTCACCACAGCGATATAACCGGCGTCTGACTTCACCACACCCCGCACGTTGATCTGCCCGATTTCCAGACACTTTTTCCCGCTCGCGCAACCCGAACCAGTCGGCGCCTGCACCACCGGACTGAAGAAGGGATCGCGCTTCCCGGTCATCGCCCATTTCTTATCTTCCGGCTTGGGCGGCTTGACAGCATCGTTACTCTGGGCG
>Ga0209333_1001543_pt1 | contig 11093 bp, 11 predicted proteins | sample BlaSpr_A8_OM2_O3_FD_187982 | JGI IMG/M metagenome (GOLD analysis project Ga0209333, IMG submission 187982) | Forest soil microbial communities from Thunder Bay, Ontario, Canada - Black Spruce, Ontario site 2_A8_OM2_O3 (SPAdes) (version 2) | ecosystem: Environmental > Terrestrial > Soil > Boreal...
TGGTGCGATCGGTAAGGCCGGTGATTCTTCCTGCACGCAGGGCCGCACGGACGGGGCTCCCGGCAGCCGCGCCGGTCTCGTCGTTGGCGAGGTTGAAAATCTCTTCCAGGGGTTTACCCACCGCCTGGTCCTGAGGCCATCCGGTCAAGGATTGGGCGATCGGATTCAAAGAGACGACCCTTCCGGCAGTGTCGGTGGTAATGACACCGTCGCCAATGCTGGCGATTGTCGTTTGCAGCAAATCGCGCGATTCTTTGGCTTGCTCTTCGCTCTTCTGAAGATCTTCGATCAGCAGTTGACGCTGGCGCGTTCCCCTCCGGATGGTGACCGTGGCAAGTACCAGAAGCGCAAAAACTGCCGCGCTGCCAAGCAAGCTGGTAACCCCCGCCTGATAGGCGCTGGCGCGCACTTCCTCCCTTTGCTGTCCCAAGCGCTCGTAGCTGGCCGCTTGGATTTCAGTGCAAATTGCCCGAATCTGCTCCATAGCCGCCTGTCCGCGATCGCTACGGACTATGGCCAGAGCCGGGTCGAGCCCTTGGCTTCGGCGAAGCTCGATGGTCTGGGCCAATTCGTTCATTTTGCTCTGCACCAGGGGTTTCAACCGATCGATGCGCTGGATCTGACGCGGCTGGCGGCCACTGGCTTCCGCGTGCGCGATAGCATCCAAGTTGGCGGGTATTTCGACGAGGGCTTGCCGGTATGGCTCCAGGTAACGGTCGCTTCCGGTCAGAAGAAATCCTCTCTGCCCCGCTTCGGCATCCTTCAGGGACGATAGAAGCGCGGTGGTCCCATCCACGACCTGACGGGTGATTTGCGCTTCCTGCCGATTGCGTTCAAAGGCAGCCCACGCGCGGTAGGTAAGAATTGCGGTGAACAACACCAGCAGGAGCGCGATGAGCAGGGACAGGCGTTCGGCCTCCTGCCGGATCTTAAGGCTAGGCTTCATGATTCGGTGCCATCTTGTGCTCATTCGGGCCGGCGGTACAGGGTAGCGAGCCCCGGTTGCGCGTGTCAGTGACCTGAAGGTCTGCCGTAACCGCTGGCAGTTCTTGCTTTTTGCCGTAGACTCCATTATTTGGCTGGCGCCTAACCCTTGTCAATAGGCCAAGGACTTGATAGCAAAGGTTATATGAACGGCAGCGTTCATTTCCGTGCGGCCGCTGGCGAACGGAAATCAAAGCACCCGTTTTGGCAAACCGGGAAGCAAGGAATCGTATACCGCGATGATGGCTCGGTAGCGTTGCAGGCGGCCGACTCCAGGCCGGCCCGATCCACGACCGTGAGTTTTCCCCGCACGTAGCGTATAAAGCCGGCCTTCTTCAGCATGCCCGTGGATACATTCACCGTTGCCCTGCGCACGCCCAGCATATGCGAAAGAAACTCCCGCGTAAGCGGAAAGGTATCCCCGCCGGCGCGATCTGCACCAGCGGCCGTCGATTACCTTTCGGAAGGCATCGGCCTTGATGCGCACGGCGTCGCCCGGTATCCTGAATGAGATTCAGTCCCATAGATGGCTGCACTTGAAGCATTTCGGATGCGCCGACGACGCCTTCTTTGTAGATGGTAGCCATCTTCATCTTGGGAGTGCCGTCATTGGCGACCACCAGTGAAACCATACATGCCAGGGTGAAATGGACGGCATCGACATGCGCGTCCTGACCGTACAGCCGCTTGCGAAATTTCAAGGGAACGATCTCGGCCTTCAGCATCAACGCGTTATAATCCGGCTTTTCCAGCGCGGCCAGGATACGGTTCGTCCCAGGGTCGCACCTCTCCGGTTGCCCAGTCTGCTTGGTCATTTTGCTCCTGCTGGTGCATCGTGCGGCACTACGCGCACGCAACCATCGAAAGTCGTGTCACGACTCTTCAGGAGCGCCGCCCGGCGGAGTTGCCGAGCCCGAACGGTTCTGGAAAGGGGTACGAGTTTTGGACGACAATCTCAGTTTCGCACACAACAGAAGACCATGGGGCAGTAAACTGTATCGCCGAACGGCGGGCTTGATTCCAGCGGTACAACTGGCCCCGGCCGCCCGGGTTTGCTGCTATCGTTCGCGGACACGTCCCCAAAATTCAGCAGAGTGGGAGACACCTCCACGAGCGTGGCGACGCCGGTCAGATTCACAGTTTTGGCCGACGAGCCGAAGTTGAAAGAGACCGATCCGATAAGCGTTCCCGGCGCGCCCGGAGTGAAGGCAACGCTTCGTGCCGGACATATTATCCATGCGCGAGCAGAAGATGTGCGCGAATTCCTTGACCGATAGGTTAGCTTCTTGTCGCTTCAGAGTCCCTCCGGGGTTGGTTGCCGGGATCGGTTGAACTGCACTAGCGTTTCGCCCGCAGCGCGGTTCTTAGCATGGCACGCCTGGCAGCCTGAGTTGGGTGGAAACGCCGTAGTCGAAGCGCGTTTTCGACGGTGCCCAATACCTCTATTTCGGCTGCGCCTCGCCGCGCGCCAGTTCCGCCATGCGCTGGCGGATGGCGGGCACATCGCCGGCCTTCGGGACGAGTTGCACGTATTTCGTAAAGTGGTCCAACGCACCGCGGGAATCGCCCCGATCGGCCAGTACCTTGCCTAGCAGCGCCTCGGCGGCCGGATATTCGTGGTCCTTGTCCAGATCGATGGCCCTCCGGACGGCCTTCTCAGCCACGTCCGTGTGCTTCAACTCGTAGTTGGCCACAGCGTCGTAGTAGTAGATTCCGGGGAATTCCACGGGGTCCAGTTGCGTGGCGCGCTCGCCTAGAGCCACCGCGTCCTCCATCCTTTTCCCGGCAACCGCCAGGCGGATCGATTGGAGGTAGGGGCGGAGGTATTTGGGATCGGCCTTAAGCGCACGTTCACAGGCATCGGCCGCGTCTTTTGGGTCCGACTGCTGCTCCAGCACCTCGCCAAGCTGACTCCAGGCCTGGGCATAATCCGGATACAGCGCGACCGCGCGCTCAAAGTGCTTCTGTGCTCCGGCAAGCTTGCCATCGCTCATGGCTTCGAGGCCCTTGTCGTAGGCTTTCGCGGCCTCTTTGGGGATATGGAGAGCGGTCACGGAAATGGTGGAGCCTTCGGGATCGCCGATCTGTTTCAGCAGGATCACGGCGCCGTCATGCAGCGTTACGCTGGCCTTCTTGTAACCCTTCAGCCAGATGGTAACTGCGCACTTATCGTCCCAACGGCGCGTCATTGGGTCGGACCCGGGATCGATGACTACCACAACCGTGTAGATGACCACCCCACTGGCGAAAGCGTTCACAATGTGGCAGGGAGGCAAATCCTGGCCGGCGGGCGCGGGGGTGAACAGCGGCGCCGAAGGAAGGTTGGCGCCGTTTTCGACGGCGAGCGTTGCGCGATACTGCTGGTTCTGCGCGAAACAAGAGCCAGCCATCGCCAGCGCGCAACCAATTTTGACCGTTCGGGTCATGGCATGCTCATGATAACTCACCGGGGCAGCGGTCGGAATTATACTCAGCCTCCGGGGGGGGGGGGCACGTCTCTCGATTGAGGTGGCCGCCATCGGACGCGAACCTCACCGTCTACCCGTTCGACTGGTGGCATTGAATACTGATGGTCACCCCGTATTTGCGGCCGACGACGGCGACGACGCCAGCGTGGGCGCCATCTGCCGCGCAGCACCCCACCATCTTGCACGTTATTAGAACGGGCTGACGCGGCGGTTAGCCGATCGCCTCACCATGGGTTCCGGAGTTGCTTAGCGGCTTCTGCCGGATCTCCAGGCAACCCTTTCCAGTGGGCAGCATCTTGCCGGGGTTCAGCCGGTTCTCAGGATCGAAGAGCCGCTTGAAAGCGGCCATCGTCTCCAGCGTTTCCGGCTTGAACTGCCGGTCCATCATTTCGTTCTTCTCCATGCCGACGCCGTGCTCTCCGGTGATCGACCCGCCCACGCTCAGGCAGTGATCGAGGATCTCGGCGCCCGCGGCCCGGGCTTTGTTCAGGTCGCCCGGTTTGCGCGCATCGAACAAGATGATGGGGTGCAGGTTGCCGTCCCCCGCATGGAAAATGTTGCTGATGGTCAGGCCATATTTGCGGCCGACATCGGCGATGACGCCCAGTGTGGGCGCAATCTGCGTGCGCGGCACCACGCCATCCTGCACGTAATAGAACGGGCTGACGCGGCCTACCGCGCCAAAAGCGTTCTTGCGGCCCTTCCATAACAACTCGCGTTCCTCGGGGGTCCGGGCCACGCGCACCTCGCGCGCGCGGCAGGCTTGGCACACTTCGCGGATCTGCTCGACCTGCTCCTCCACATTCTCGCGCAGCCCTTCCAACTCAATCAGCAGGACGGCCGCCGCATCGATGGGAAAGCCGGCGTGAGTAGCCTCCTCCACCATGCGCAACATCACGCCGTCCAACATTTCGACTGCGACCGGAACAATCGCGCGTCCGGTGATCTCGGCGACCGTGGCCCCGCAATCCTCCACGCCGTCTGCGTGCACTGCCAGGGCATCGATGTCGAGGAAGGCGGCATCGTAGATGGCCAGGATTGTCTTGACCGTCTCCGGCTTGCGCATGAGCCGCACCATGATTTTGGTGACCAACGCCAGGGTGCCTTCCGAGCCGGTGAGCAGGCCGGCCAGATCGTAGCCCGGCAGTTCGGTTTCCTTACCGCCGGTGGTTACCACGGTGCCATCCGGAAGCACGAATTCCAGGCCAAGCACGTGATTGGCAGTCACGCCGTAGGCCAGCGTATGCGGACCGCCGGCGTTCTCGGCCACGTTGCCGCCTATGGTGCAGGCGCGCTGGCTGGAAGGATCGGGAGCGAAAAAATAGCCCTGCGATTGGACTGCCAGCGTGATATCCAGGTTGACCACACCCGGTTCCACTACGGCGCGCTCGTTTTCCAGATCGATTTCGAGGATGCGGTTCATGCGCGCGAAGCCCACGACGACGCCGCCCTCGCGCGGGATGGCGCCGCCGCTCAGGCCCGTCCCGGCGCCGCGGCCCACGATGGGCACGCCGTATTCCGCGGTAGTCTTGACGATGGCGACTACGTCTTCAGTGCTGCGCGGGAAGACCACCATCTCGGGGCGGCCCTTTTCCACGCTGCCATCGTATTCGTAGAGCGCCAGGTCTTCGGGCGTGTCGAGGTATCCGCGCGGGCCCAGCAGATCAATCAGTTTCTGCCTGGCCGCGGGCGGGAGCATGTCTCAGTTTGACATATCCGGAATACTTCGCTCTGGCTGGCGCGATCGGCGAAGGCGTTACGGGTATTGGATACGGCCACACGACGGTGCTGGGCCTCGCCGCGGGCGTGCTGAACGCATACGACTCCCTGACGTACACCCGAATGAGGGGAGCGGCCTTGCGCTCCCATTCCCGGCTGTGGGGAATCGAGAGACTGGATTTCATCGCTATAGGAACGATTTGACTTCGTTGACCATGTTGCCGTCAGTCCAGTTGGTCGCGCCGATGACTTTCTGAACGACTTTGCCCTTGGAGTCGATGATGTAGGATTCGGGATACTTGAAGGTGCCGTAATCTTGGCTGATCTTGGCCTCGGGGTCGCGCGCGGTCATGAAGGAAACGCGGGTGCGGGAAAGGAAGTCGTGGTAGAGCTTGGGATTCGTGTCCATGCTGACGCCCAAGACCACCACCCCGGAACCCGCCATCTCCTTCGCGAACTCATCGAGCGAGGGCACTTCCTCGACGCAGGGCTGGCACCAGGTAGCCCAGAAATTCAATACCAACAACCGTCCGCCAAAGTTCGAGGCAGTGATGGTGCGGCCGTTGTCGGCCTTGATGCTGAAATCCGGCGCGGAATCCCCCACGTCGACGATGCGTTCGTGAATGGCACTGTAGAGTACGAACACGAGGACGGCCGACAAGACGAAGATCCCGGCCTTCAGAATTCGATCGATTTTGACGCTATGCATATCACCTGCCAGTGCGAAACTATAATTTTAGTGTACTTTCAGCCAGTTTGCTGCATCCAATACCTTGGCGCCATGTTGATAACCCGCAAGGCGGAGTTCTCCGCGTCGCACACCTGCCGCAGTCCGGGGCTGTCGGAGTCCGAGAACCGCGCGCTTTTCGGCGCCGCGGCCAACCCGCACGGACACGGCCACAATTACGTTTTGGAGGTCACCCTGGAGGGCACGCCCGACCCGGTCACCGGGATGGTGCTGGATCTGAAGGCGCTCAAGGAGACCCTGAACCGCGAAGTGGTTGAGATATACGATCACCGCTTCCTGAACCGCGAGGTTGCGCCTTTCGACCACGTGATTCCCACGCCGGAGAACATCGCGATCGACATTTGGAACAGGCTGCTGCCGCATTTGAGCGGACCGCGCGGCAAGTTGCACGGCGTGCGTATCTACGAGACGCCGGACCTGTACGTGGAATATTTCGGAGACGCGGGGTGACCGCTTGATCGAAGTCACGCGCAAGTACCGCTTCTCGGCTTCGCACCGGCTGCACGCGCCGCAGCTCGACGAGGCGGAGAACCGTGCGTTGTACGGGAAGTGCAACAACCCCTTTGGGCACGGCCACAACTACGAGATAGCTGTGACGGTGCGCGGGCCGGTGGAGCCACGCTCCGGGCGCGCGGTGGATGCGGAACTGTTGGACGGCCTGGTGCGGCGCCAGGTGCTGGAGCCGTTCGAGCATCGCAATCTGAACGAGGAAGTGGAAGCGTTCCGCGCGGCGGTGCCGACCTCGGAGAATCTGGGGCGCGAGGTAGTCCGGCGGTTGAAACAGAATTGGCAAGCGGTGTTTCCGGCGGATTGGCCGCGGCTCGAACGCGTGGCCATCGCCGAGACCAGCCGCAACGCATTTGAAGTGTCAGCCCATGAAATCGAATAAAGCTACCGTAAAAGTGATGACTCCGAAAGCGGATGCGGCGATCGCGCCGCTGGTGAAACAGATTCTTGAACGTCTGGGTGAGGATGCCGCGCGGGAAGGACTGGCACGCACTCCCGAGCGCGTGGAACGGGCTCTGCAGTTTCTGACCAGCGGCTACAAGATGGAAGTAGACAAGGTCGTCAACGGCGCCTTGTTCGCGGTCAAGTACGACGAAATGGTGATCATGAAGGACATCGAGTTCTTCAGCATGTGCGAACATCACATGCTGCCGTTTTTCGGCAAGGTGCACGTGGCGTACATCCCGCGGGACCGGGTGATCGGATTGAGCAAGCTGCCGCGCTTGGTGGACGTGTTCGCGCGCCGCCTGCAGATTCAGGAACGCATGACGCAGCAGATCGCGCAGACCATCCAGGAGTTGATCGATCCCGTGGGGGTGGGGGTGATTTGCCAGGCGCAACACTTCTGCATGATGATGCGCGGCGTGGAGAAGCAGCATTCCGGGGCTGTGACCAGCGCTATGCTGGGCGCGTTCCGAGACCAGAAAGAGACGCGGGACGAGTTTCTGGCGCTGGTGAACATGCCGGTCAGCCGGTAGCTGGCTGCGGCAATCCGCTCTTTGACGGTCTCGCTGGCCCAAGGCTTGGGAACGGAAGTGCATGTCCGCCTGCAAAGGTATATGCCCTCAACTACGCCGTGCGAAACGCAACTTCCGGGTTAGCAGCACCGTCTTCAAACTGACGCCGCCAACGTCGGCGGGTGGGATGGGGACCGAAACCATGCTGCATAGCTTCACCGGCCAGAATGGCGAGGGATCACTCCCAGGACCTCTGACCCTGAATGCTGACGGTGTCCCGATTGGCCCGACGTTCTCGGGTGGGAACGCAGGAGCAGGCGCCATATTCGCCGTCCAGCCGTGATCTAGTGTTATCCGGGTTTATCGGCTACTGCCCGCAGAGCAATACGACGCCGAAATCGCCCGGTGAAGGCGCTCCCGGCGCGGAAGGGACGTAGAGCCTTATAAATTCCCACCGATGGCTGCCGTCCCCCGTAGCGCCTCACCGCTGACGATACCTCGGGCCAAGCTACCCGCCCGATTACAACCCGGCTTCCCATACAAGTCATGCCTTGACGCTAGACACTAAGGGGGCAGAGGGCGGCAGATCTTGGCTCCGATAGCACTTCCCCCTATACCGTTGCGGTCCCATGACTATGCAACCAAAAGACTCACAAGCCGGAAGCGGAGGTACTTCCGAACCGTCTTGCGATCATACCCGGTCAGGTTGCTGATCGCCAGAATACTCAGTCCCTCTCGTTTGAGCTGGTTAATCTCGTCCACGTCTTTCCCCCTAAACCCATGTCTTCCCTCCTCTGTATTCCAGATCCGGGCTTTACACCACCTGCTCGGGGGCTGGGGATCTTTCAACCGGCATTATGGGGATTATTGCACCGGCGACAGCGCGCGACTCGGGCCAGATCAGGGATGACGTTCGGCGCCGTCAGCGGGTAGGGGATCGGGCGGCGGACGAAACGACCGAAAGGAGTCCGGCGTTTCCCACATCCCGTTTCCGGACCTTTTCGGGCCGTAGCGCTTCTCCGGGACCCGGCCAAAGTGGATTCATTGAATCGGATTAGCCAGAGCCGTGAAAATAGCCCGAACTTCTTGCGAGAGAGTTTTGCAACACCGCCAACACCAACGCCAGGGCTTTGACGGCCTCCCTTGAGCGCTTCGTTTTGCACCAGACATTTGCAACATGCCAACCCCTTTGTTTACAGGCCTTCCGGCGACGTTGCAAAACTTACCCTTTGTGCAAACAGCGAACGGCAGCTTCCTCAAAAAGGCATCCGGCGGTTCCCTGCCACAGGCGGACCTCGGGTTTATTGGTTACACTGACATGCATGGCGAAACTCATCTTCGGATTGCAGCAGTCCCTGGACGGCTACGTCGATCACCTGGAACTCCGGCCAGGCCCCGCGCTCTCTCGTCACTTCGTGGAGCACGCGCGCGACCTGGCCGGCAGCGTGTATGGTCGCCGCACGTACGAGATCATGCGTTATTGGGACGAAGACCAGCCCGAGTGGAACGCGGAGGAACGCGACTTCGCGGCGACGTGGCGAAGCCTACCGAAGTGGGTCGTGTCGCGCTCGTTGAAGTCAGTCGGCCCCAACGCCACGCTGGTCCAGAATGACGTCGGGACCGTGCTGCGCGAGCTGAAGGCTCGGCTCGTCGGGGAGATTGCCGTCGCCGGACCAGACCTGGCGCGAAGCCTGACCGACCTTGGTCTTGTTGATGAGTATCGACTCTACTTCCGCCCCTTCGTGCTCGGTCACGGCACGCCATTCTTCGCCGGCCCCCGGCCGCCGCTCCGCCTTGTGGCCAGCGATCCGATTGGCGAGGACACGATCCGGTTGACGTACGTTCCAGCTTAATCATGCAACGCGCCGGACGGCCTTTCGGGACGTTGCAAAACTTACCCTTTACGCAACGTGATCGCGCCTGCTTCGCTGGATCTCGGGGGAGCCGCAGAAGTCGGCAAAGGCTCGCAAAGTCCGGTTCTCGGAAGCTGCCTCGGCGTTGCCCGTCAGAACGAGACTCCAGAAGCGCCGGGACGCTGATGACCGCTCTGGCGAATCGTCGTCGATTCCTGACAGAACTATCTGCCAGACCTCGACACTTGATGGTCTTTGGCTGGCTCCCCAACGGTCCAAATCGCGCTCCAAATAGACTCCCTCCAAACTCCCAATAAACGTTCCCGAGGGTTCCCGAAGGCGCTCTCGGACGCCCCGATCAGGCCAATACGCTTCAGTGGCGCCCTACGATGCAGGGAACAACCCTTCGCATGTCCCGGCAGGACGACTTCGTTCACGGTGTTTTCGCGCAATCCGACGGCGACTGGAAAGGCGATTTGAATTGGAACAACGGGGACACGTGGCACAACGTTGTCCTGAAGCCGTCGACCGATTGTGATACGCTCGCAACTAACCAGCCCTGGTATTACAGACGTTAACCGCGAATTGCTCGCAGGCGCCTCTGGTCAGGCAGTTAGTCGTTGCATATGCGCGGTGGGGTCGTGCTGGTGACGACGAACCCGGAACATCGCCGGGCGCCTTTTCGGAGCAGCCGCCATCTCCGTCCTGCTCATCGTCTTGATTTCGGCCTATCTGCGCCGCAATCTTTAGCCGAGGATTTCGGCGAGCGGTACGGCGATGTCGGGGTCGCTTGTGCGAAGAATTCCGTCCTCGATGGCATGCATGCCCGTGGCGGTATGGATGAACACCTCGCGCGTCCGTGGATCGATCACCCAGATGTAGCGAACGCCGAACTTCAGGTAGTCGGCGATCTTACGTTCGATTCTGCTAGCGCGATCCTCTGGCGACAGGATCTCGATACATAAGAAGGGCGGTTCGGTGAAAACCTCCTCGTCGGGTTCGGCGAGCATGGCGCAGACGTCGGGGACGCGAAAACGGGTGGTGGACACTCGAATGCGCTGCTCTACGACCACGAAGAGCGACGGATAACGGGCGCCGAGCAGACGATCCAGTTTGCTCTGCGCTTTGGCATGGCTTTTCCTGCCCACGTTACGATCCTCCAACTCACCATCCACATAGTCGCAGTCCGGATCGTAGGATGTGGACTCGTATTGCTCGACGGAGACAAGAGTAGCGGCACCCATGCGTCCATTATGCCACGGGCTGCTGGTCGAACACCTCGGAGAGCGGGACGGCGATGTCGGGATCGCTGGTCCGCAGGATGCCGTCTTCAACCACGCGTGTGCCTGAAGTCGTGTAGATAACCGCATCGCGTCCGCGGGGATCGACGACCCAAATATGGCTGACGCCCATTCGGAGATAGTCGCCGACTTTTCGCTGGACCCGACACCCGAATGCGCTGTTCCACTACCACAAACAGCGAAGGGTAGCGGATGCGGAGCGCGAGGTGCAAGTTGCTCTGCGCTTTGGCATGGCTCTTCCTACCCACGTTACGATCCTCCAACTCACCATCCACATAATCGCAGTCCGGTTCGTAGGATGTGGCCAAGTACTCCTCAACGGACACAAGCGTAGCGGCAGCCATGCGTCCATTATGCCATGCGCCGCTAGCCATTCTTCCAGGCTGCCCCTGCCCGATTTGCCGGTGTGCGGCGCGCGCGGCGTGCGCCATCCTGGAAGCATGGAAAACGAACTAGTCGCCTTATCCAACGAACTGGCCGGAGCCGTGGAGCAGGCCGGCCGCGCCGTGGTGGCCGTGAATGCCCGGCCGCGCTTCGCTTCGAGCGGCGTCGTCTGG
>Ga0209333_1001544_pt1 | contig 11087 bp, 6 predicted proteins | sample BlaSpr_A8_OM2_O3_FD_187982 | JGI IMG/M metagenome (GOLD analysis project Ga0209333, IMG submission 187982) | Forest soil microbial communities from Thunder Bay, Ontario, Canada - Black Spruce, Ontario site 2_A8_OM2_O3 (SPAdes) (version 2) | ecosystem: Environmental > Terrestrial > Soil > Boreal...
GACTAGCAGAAAAAGTTCGGGATCTTTGGTGCGGGCTACGAGGCGGAAGAGGCGCGGGACTAAGGTCATCGCGAGAATTGCGAGGGGGATTAGAAGGAGCGTGGCTTTGCCGAGCGTCCAGGCGGCTTTGGCGAGGCGCCCTTCGGCGGGGCCGCTGAAGATGGGGATGATGATGGTCATGAAGACGACGGCGACGTCTTCGACGAGGGTGATGCCGATCATCACGCGGCCGTAGGTGGTGCCCATGGCGTTGCGGTCGGCGAGCAGGCGCGCGAGCACCATGGTGCTGGCGACGGAAATGGTGGCGCCGACAACGAAGCCTTGGATCATGGTCCATCCGACGAGCCAGGCGGCGCCGAGCGCGAAGGCCATCGAGAGAACGATGCCTAGCGTGCCGCCGCCGAGGGCGATCCATTTCACGCGCATCAGGTCGGGGATGGAAAATTCGACGCCGATGGAAAACATCAGCAGGACGACGCCGACTTCGGCGAAAACTTCGAAGGCGTGCAGGTCGGAAATTTGCACGCCGGGAGTGAAAGGGCTGATTACGATGCCGCCCAGGACGAAGCCGAGGATTAGGGGGAGTCTCAGGCGCCAGGCTACGAGGCCGCCTAGGACTGCGGCGAGGAAGATGTAGGTTAGATCGCGGAAGAGGACTGGACTGGCTTCCATGGGGGCCTCGTTGTGTGGCTCGGCGGGAACAATTTACTTTGTGGTGCGGCGCGTGGCAACGAGAAAAGCTGGCGCGGAGGCAACATCGGCGACGTTCTCGCGGAAAAAAGGGGCGGCTCTGAGACCCGCCCCTACAAATTCAAGACCAACAACGACGGTTTAGCGCGTTGACGGCGTGGCAAGCTGGGGCGCAGCAAGCACCGCCCCTACCTAGACGGGTCGCGCTTCGCGTGCGGCGGCAAATTGGGAACATTGCGCGAGGTCGGCTCCGGCGAGCTTGCTGACTATGCGATAGAATGGTCGGGCGATGGAACGATTCTACCGCGCGACTATGAAGATTACCGGCGACACCGTGTTTGGTCGCCTCGCGTTTACATTTTTGATTCTGTGCGCGATTGGGTTTGGCGCGGCGGTGGGATTGCTGTTTGTGTACTCGAGCGATTTGCCGGAAATTCATGCGTTGCAGGATTACCGGCCGAATGTGGTGACCGAGTTGTATGCGGATGACGGGCAATCGATCGGGACGTTCGCGCTGCAGCGGCGGATTCTGCTTACTTATCCCCAGATACCGAAAGTTTTGAAGGACGCCATCCTTACCACGGAAGACCAGCACTTCGAAGAGCACTGGGGCGTGGATATTCCGCGCGTATTGCAGGCCGCGTGGCATGACATCGCGAAACATCGGCTGGCGGAGGGCGCCAGCACTTTAACCATGCAGCTGGCCGGCGGATTGTTCCTGAATCGTTCGGATCGCAGCGCGCGGCGCAAGATCGAGGAAACGATTTTGGCGATCCAGATCGAGCGGCATTACACCAAAGAGCAGATTTTCACGATGTACTGCAACCAGATTTATCTGGGCTCGGGGAATTACGGGTTTGAGGCGGCGTCGGAATATTACTTCAGCAAGCCGGTGGGGCAATTGACGCTGGCGGAGGCCGCCACGCTCGCAGCGATAATTCGCGGGCCGATTTACGCGCCGATCAATCATCCGGATCGCGCGCTGTTGCGGCGCAATCTGGTGCTGGGGTTGATGGCGCACGACCGTAAAATCAGCCAAGCGCAAGCTGACGCCGCGGTGAAGGAGCCGCTGGGGCTGCACGTGGAATCGTTGCGCAATGATCTGGCGCCGTATTTCGTGGAAGAAGTGCGCCAGTACCTGGAGCACACCTACGGCACTGCGGCCGTTCACGAGCAAGGATTGCGCGTGTACACGTCGTTGAATGTGGCGATGCAAAAAGCCGCGGACCAGGCGGTGCGCGACGGATTGCATTCCTACGATCGACGGCACGGCTGGCGCGGGAAGCTGCCCAACATTCTGGAGCAGAATCTGGGACCGCTGGAAAAATATCAGGATGAGGATTGGAAAAACACGCCGCGCAAGGGCGACTACGTGAACGGATTGGTGACGGCCGTGGAGCCGACGTTCGCGACGCTGAAGATTGGGACGTATCACGCGATGCTGACGCCCGCGGATTTCGCCTGGACGGGGATTAAGTCGCCGAAGCAATTGCTGACGGTGGGCGATTTGGTTTGCATATCGGTGAAAGAAGTTTCCGGACTCACGGTGCGCGCGCAGCTCGAGCAAGTGCCCGCCGCGCAGGCCGCTTTGCTCGCAATCGATAACGCCACCGGTGAAATCAAGGCCATGGTGGGCGGCTACGATTTCGAGGCATCGAAATTCGATCGCGCAACGCAGGCGTCGCGGCAGACGGGCAGCTCGTTCAAAGTGTATGTGTATGCGGATGCGCTGCAGATGGGCATGAATCCGTTCGACACGGTGGTGGACGAGCCAGTGACGTTTCGCAGCGGCGGGCAAAATTATTCGCCGAAGAATTACGACGAGAAATTCGAGGGGCGGATCACGCTGCGGCGCGCGCTGGCGGATTCGCGCAACGTGCCGGCGGTGCGTTTGCTGGATCATGTGGGCGTGCAGAATGTGATCGAGCTGGCGCGTAAATTCGGGATTACCAGCCCGCTGCCGCCGTATTTGCCGCTGGCGCTGGGCGCCGCGGATTTGACGCTGATGGAGCATACTTCCGCGTTCACCGTTTTCCCTGACGATGGTATTCACATCGAGCCGCACTACATCCGGCGCGTGACTTCTTATGATGGAGCGGTGCTTGAGGAGCCTCGTCCGAAAGTGAATGATGTGATTCCGCCGGATGTAGCGCGGACGATGGTGGCGATGCTCGAAGAGGTGGTGCAGTTTGGCACCGGCGTGCGCGCGAAGGAATTGGGGAGGCCTTCGGCGGGGAAGACTGGCACGACGAACGATTTTACGGATGCCTGGTACATCGGATTTACGCCGCAGATCACCGCGGGCGTTTGGGTGGGGAACGACGACAAGCGGATTTCGCTGGGGAAGAAGGAGACTGGGGCGCGCGCGGCTTTGCCGATATGGCTGGAGTTCATGCAGCAGGGGACGCAGGGCACGGCGGTGGAAAATTTTCCGAACGTGGTGCCGCTGGAGAAACTAGCACCTGGCAGGGAAGTGCATGTTGACGTGCCGGACACGGCGCCTCCGGCGGATGCCGCGGAGCAGGGGTTGACGGAAACGGCAGCGCCGCGCTCGGCGCCTGCGCAACCGAAGGCGGCGCCGGCGGCGAAACCGGCTGCGCCTGCTGCGACGCCGTCATCTACACAGTTGAAGCCGCCTGCTGGTCCTAGTCTGCACTAAGGAATTCAATCGCAACCGCGTTCGTTGACTTGCCCTTCCGCTCAACCTAATATGTGCGGCACATGGAGCCTACCGATTCACTGATTGGGAAAACTTTCTCGCATTACCGCGTCGTGGAACGGCTGGGCGGCGGCGGAATGGGCGTGGTGTATAAGGCTGAGGATACGAACCTGGGACGGTTCGTGGCGCTGAAGTTCTTGCCGGATGAATTTGCGGCAGATCCTCAGGCCTTGGAACGATTTCGGCGGGAGGCGCGGGCGGCTTCGGCTTTGAATCATCCGAACATCTGCACGATACACGAGATTGGCGAAGAGAACGGGCACACGTTCCTCGCGATGGAATGCCTCGACGGCAAAACGCTGAAACATTCCATTTCCGGGCGCCCGCTGGATTTGGAATTGCTGCTAGATCTGAGCATCGAGATTGCGGACGCGCTGGATGCGGCGCACAGCAAGGGGATCGTGCACCGCGACATCAAGCCCGCGAACATTTTTGTGACGGAGCGCGGTCACGCGAAAATTCTGGACTTCGGGTTGGCCAAGCAGATTCGCCCTGCCGCAGTGCACGCGATGACGCAGGACGCAACGCAGGCGGCGCACATGACTGCAGGCGTACGTCCGGAAGATCTCACGAGTCCGGGCGTTGCGGTGGGCACGGTTGCGTACATGTCGCCGGAGCAAGTGCGGGGCAAAGAGCTCGACGCGCGTACGGATCTTTTTTCGTTTGGCGTGGTGCTCTATGAAATGGCCACCGGCGCGGTGCCGTTTCGCGGCGAAACTTCCGGAGTGATCACCGAAGCGATATTGAATCGCGCGCCGGTGGCTCCGGTGCGATTAAATCCGGAGCTGCCCGCGAAGCTGGAAGACATCATCAACAAGGCGCTGGAAAAAGATCGCGACCTGCGCTATCAGGCGGCTTCGGATATACGCACGGACTTGAAGCGGCTGCGACGCGATACGGATTCCGGCCGCATCTCTTCCGCCGGTGGACGCGCGGCTCAAGATTCGGCGCCGCAGACTGCGAGCAGCTCGTCGCCGGCAGTCGTGGTGCCAGCCGCAGCGGATAGCGCGAGCAAGAACTATGCAATCGTAGCCGTTTTCGCTGTATTGCTGCTCGCTGCAGTTGGACTTGCCGCGTATCACTTCTGGGGCGGTTCACACGCGCCGAGCGGTCCCGCGAAAATTGCGCAAATCAGCCAGTGGGATAAGCCGATTGATTTCGCGCGGCTTTCTCCGGATGGGCATACGGTGGCATTCAGTTCGCCGGTAAACGGCGTTGATCAGGTATTCGTGATGCTGGCGTCGGGCGGCCAGCCGTTGCAATTAACCGCGGACAACGGCGCCAAGATCGTTGACAGCTTCTCACCGGATGGCGCCGAGATCTACTACGGAAAATCTGAAGAGCAATCCGAAGAGTGGTCCGTGGCGACGCTGGGCGGAAAACCGAGCCGAGTGGTTTCTGGCACCCATTTGTCTCCTTCGCCCGATGGCGCGTTTCTTTTCTACACAGGCGATGATGCTCGAGCGGTATTGCGCGCGGGAAAATCCGGGCTGGATGAGGAAAAAATATTTACTTTTGGCGCGGCCACGCTTCCGGTCACCCGCATCTTGCCCTACGCGGACGGCAATCACTTGTTAGTGCTCACGGCAGACCCGGTTTCCTCACGGGAGGGCTTTCGCGCGCATGAATTTGATATTGCCAAAAAGACGGAAACCGATTTGGATGAGGTTCCGGGCATCGCGGCGGGAGTGGTGTGGGCCGAGCAGGGCAGTTCGATCCTTTTCAGCCGGACGTTAAACGGCCTCACCAACATTTGGAAGTACACGCTAGCGGACAAAAAGCTGGAACAGGTCACGATGGGAACCGGGCCGGACACCTGGCCGATGCCGGATCCCGGAGGAAAAGGCCTGTACTTCGTGAACGGCAAGTCTTCCGGATTTTTGACTACCTACAACACGCGCACCAAGCAAGTGACCGACATTGCTTCGGAAAACGCCACGCAGCCTGCGATTTCTCCCGACGGCAAGAAGCTGATTTACATCACCGTGCCGTCGCGCGACCACAATGAGGTGTGGGTGGCGGATATTGATGGCAGCAATAAAACAAAAATTGCCAGCGGAGAATCGCTGGCAACCGGCATGTGGTCGGCGGACAGCTCGCGGTTCGGTTTCATCTCGGAAAAAGCCGAGGCGCCGGACAAACCTTATTTCGTCGGCGTTGATGGAAGCGGTCAGCAGACGCTGACCTGGTCCGGCGGCACCGTGCAGAATGTGTTGATGAGCCCCGACCAGAAAACCGTGTATCTGAATAGTATAGAAAAGAGCGCAAACCGGATTAGGATTTCGCGAGAAAGCGCGGAGGGTTCGACTCCGGAGACGGTCAGCGACGCTTGCGGGTTTGCATTTGAAGTGGCTCCTGGCGGGAAGTATCTGTTGACTCTGCGGGGTGGTGTAGGCAACGTGGGAATTTACCAGCTGTCGCTGGCCGATTTGAAGTGTGCGGTTCTGGTGCCGGGAGCTGTGACGTTCGGGATTGTGAATGGCAAGGATGGCAAATCGTTTTCGTATGCGATTCCGTCGCAGCAGGATGTGACGATTTACCGGCAGGGTTGGGTCGATGGAAAACTTGTCGGCAAGCCGCAGGTGGCGCTGAAGCTGCCGTTTGCGTTTCCGCTCGTTAGCGGCGGGAATGCTTATGATTTTTCGAGTGACCTTTCCACTGTTGTGTATGCGCGTGCTGGCGGGCATGCGGACATTTATCTTCTGAGCCAGAAATAATTCTGGATCGCAACGGCAACTAGCCGGCGAGACGCCGGCGCTACCCGACCCGGTCGCGCGCACTCCCTTGAAACTCACTGGTTACCGGAATGGATCCCAGCCTTGGGACTTCAGTGGAGCCTCGCGTCCGTTGCTGGCTACGAGGATTAGTTCACGTTTGCGCGTGATTTCGCCGATCGCGGTTAGGGCTGCGGCGCCTGGAGCGCCGTTGAGTTTTTTTGCTTGGCGGGACGAGACTGTGAAGAGGAGTTCGTAGTCTTCGCCGCCATGTAACGCCAGCTGCAGAGGATCGAGCTTCGGTTTGCCGAGGTATCGCGCGGCTGCTGGCGGGATCGTGACGCTGGGGATTTTGCTGGCGTAGATTTTCGCTCCGACTTGGCTGGCGGCGCAGAGGCGGCCGAGGTCGGTGGAGAGACCGTCGGAGAGATCCATTGCGGATGCGGCGGTGCGGTGTTGGGCGAGCCAGGAGCCGAGTGCGATCTGGATCTTGGGATACAGGTGCGGCTGCACGAGAGCGCGTACTTGGTGGTTGCGGGCGTGGCCGCGCAGGACTAGCTCGAGGCCTAGTTGGGCGCGCCCGAGTTTGCCGCTGACATAGATGATGTCGCCGGGGCGGGCACCGCAGCGGGTTAGCGCGTGGCCGGGAGCGATTTCGCCCAGCACCGTGATGCTGATGAACACGGTGCGACTCTGCGTCGTATCGCCGCCGATGATCGTGATGCCAAGTTCACGGGAGGCGCGGGCCATCCCTTTCAGAAATGCGTTGAGCCAACTTTCCGAGGGAACTTCAAGGGCTAGAGCCCCTGAGTCTGGTGCGGAGGTTTTGTCGTGGCTGAAGCCACGACCCACAAAACTCCAACCTGCAAGGGCGCCGGCGGCTCCTGCTGGCAAGGCGAGAGTGAGAAGGAAAAAGCGTGGCGTGGCGCCCATAGCGGCGAGGTCGCTCGTCGCGCGGGCCAGAGCTTTGTAGCCGACTGAATCGGGTGGGTGGGTCTTCAGCCGGAAATGGACATTTTCCAGAAATGTATCGCAGCTGAGCACCCATTCCGTGCGGCTGCCGAGCGAAATGACTGCGGCATCGTCGCCGATTCCCAACTTGAGACGCGACGACGCGGCCCGTTGCGGCAATAGCGCGCGGGTGATTTTTTCGACGAGTTGGCGTTCCTGTACCATCCTGAACTTTCGTACAGTTGTAACGCAGTTCAAGAATAAGGTAAGGTTTCTAATCGGGAATCCCTAATCATAAATTAAAGGGAACGCCGATAAGTCCTTTGCGTGGATGGGGAAGCTGTGGAAAACGTAAGTTTGAGGTTGACCACGATGGATGCGCTGACTACAATTCACCGGGTTTTGTATCGCACTTGCCGGATTGGACTTAGTCACGAGCCGTCGTGCCGCGATTGGGGAATCGCGGATTCCGATCAACCGATTCAAACTAACAGCAGGAAAAATTAACATTATGAAGGGTAAGTACTACACGTTCTTTATTGCTTCGAGCGCGTCCGGGGGGATGCGGCGCGTTCGTGTGCCGTTCTACGTGCTGCACGCGCTGGCGATTCTGGCGGCGGTGGGCGGCGTGACGGTACTGGCCGGGATGGGTTCCTATTCGCGCATGTTGTGGAAGGCGACCAATTACAATTCGTTGCGGCGCGAGCAAGACACCCTGAAGCAACAATATAAGGTGCTGCAGACTGAAGTGAAGGATACCAACCAGCGCCTGGATTCGCTGCAATCGCTGGCTAGCGAAGTGGCGATTGCTTACGGGATCACGCGGTTCCGGCAGACCCCTTTTGCGTTTGGAGATGATGCGGTTGCTGGGGCGTCTGACGTGGAGTACCAGGAATCGCTGGACGAATTTAGCTATCTGCAGCGGAATGCGTCGGCGGTGACGATGTCCGATGGCGGGATGCGTTTGCTGCCTGCTTCGCAGTTGAGCAGCTTGGGAATTGTGCCGACGCTTTGGCCGGTGGTAGGCGAGATTACCGGACATTTTGGCGAGAGGCTGGACCCGTTCAGTGGTGAGGGCGCGTTCCATGCGGGGATGGACATCGCTTCGCATTATGGCGATTCGGTGCACGCGACGGCGGATGGGATCGTCGCGGTGGTGGACCAGCGGGCGGGATACGGCAAGCTGGTAGTGATTGACCACGGATTTGGGGTTTCCACTTGGTACGGGCATCTTTCGGCGTTCAGCACGCATGTCGGGACGCATGTGAAGCGCGGAGATATTATTGGATTGGAAGGCCAGAGCGGACGTTCGACCGGGCCGCATCTGCATTACGAAGTGAGAATTTACAACACGCCTGTGAATCCCTGGCGTTACCTCAGTACTGCTGCTACTTCGGGCGCTGCTGCCGATTAGTTCTTCTGGTTTGAAATTGCGGGACTGCTTCTTTTTCCTTCGCCTTCTTCGCTCAGGTATAACTCTGCTTTATTGAGAACTGTGCGGATATGCTGCGGGTGGTGGTGCGTGCGTCGTGGCTGGGGGATGGCTTGCGGCGGGCTTCGGCGGCGGGGCTGCGGCCAGCATTTCGGGGGTGATCTCGAGCGTGATGCGGACAACTTTATTCTGGTGGTTGATGGTGGCGTGGTTGATCAGCGCTTCGAGGAATGCATATTGTTCGTGGGTCATCTGGTGGCGGGTGCGCGGATCGGAGAGCGCCATGGAGCCGGCCATTTTTCCGGTTTCGAGCAGGAAGGCGAGTTGCACGGCGTTTTTCAGGGAGTCACATTCGGCGTCGAGCGTGACTTTCAGATTGTCGCGGTCAGGCTGGCCGGCGAGCGTGATGGCTTGGACGCTGCGGGCGATCTGTTCGAGCTGCGGTGAGTTGTGGAGAGGGGCGTAGATGCTTTGTGGCAGCCGATCGGCGCGGGCTACGGCGAACATGGGCGCTCCGGCTACGCGTTGAATGCGCGATTGCATGGCCGGGCCGCGCGATGCAGAGGAAGATGCATGGGGGCTGACGCGCGCGAGCAGTTCCGTCGAGTTGCGACCGCTGGCGAGGGCGATGCGCGTCGGCGAAAGAAATGTAAGAGAGACTGGCGGATTTCCGGGGACTTCGTAGGCCGGCTGCGGTCCGCCTGCGATTTCTTTTCCCGTGCGCAGTGCGTAGGCTTTGATTTTTTGTTGGTCGAAGCGGCCATCGGCGATAGCTAGAACGCGATCTTCGCCGAGTACGTTATCGGGCGTGCCGACGCCAGCAGGCCAGACGGCGATCGCGGAGTGATCGAGGTCGCGCGTGTAATCGAAACCTGTGTCGCGGACGAAGTTGGCGTAGTCGCGATCAGCTTGCGGGCCGGGGGATGCGAGGCCTAGCGCGGCAGCGAGCGGAGAATTCTGTAACGTGCGCAGATTTCCAGCGTCTATATAAGCGATGACCGGCGCATCGGCCGGTAGCTGGCTAAGAATATCGGGCGGCGGGCCTGCGGCGGGAACTCCCGGCAGGGTTGAAACGATTGGCGGCAGCGGACGAGCTTGCCAGAAATAGTAAGCGACGCCCGCGGCGGCGAGGCAAAGCAGCACTGCGGCGATTGCGATCCATGCGCGTTTGGCGGAAGAGGATGGCACGTTGAAATGGGCGTTAAATAGAGGTTCGGCGCTACCGACTTAGTGTAATGTTTTTGTTCCCGGCTGCGTAAAATATTCAGCGCGGCTGGAGTGTCCCCTCCAGCCGATCGAGCGGTATAATTCTCCTAGCGGGTGAAAGTGGCGCGACTGGCTTTGCGGGCGGCATGAGATGAAGCTTTTTCGCGCAGCGAGGTTGGCAACATGAAATCCACGTGGAAGAAAGCGCTCGGTATCTGCGTCCTGGGATTGCTGTGCGGATTTATGGCGCGCGCGCAGGACCCCGCGAAGCCTGCCGCGGCGCCGGCATCCACAACGCAAGCAGGTGGCGCAACGCAAGCTGCCGCTGCAATGCCGACGGGCGAGCAGGTGCTCGATCGCTACGTGCAAGCCATCGGCGGGCGCGCGGCTTGGATGAAGCTGAATTCGCGCGTCTCCAAAGGCACCATCGAAATTCCGGCGATGGACAATCTGACAGGAACGTTAGAAATTCACGAAAAAGCGCCGAATTTAATGCTGGCGGTGATCAAACTGGGCGGTGGCGCTTTCGAGCAGGGCTTCGACGGTTCGACGGCGTGGTCCGAAAATCCGCGCGATGGTTTGCGCGTTCTGACTGGCGGGGAACTCGACGACGCGCGGCGCGAAGCAGATTTTTATCATCCTCTCGATCTGCGCAAGATTTACAGCAAGCTCACCGTCACCGGAATCGAGAGAGTGAACGAGCATAATACCTACGTGCTGGTAGCCGAGCGGGAAAAAGGCGCGCCGGATAAAATGTATTTCGACGTGCAAAGCGGATTGCTGGTGCGCAGCGTGAATCAACGCTACACGCCTGACGGTTTGACGGAATTTCAGGCGGATGTGGAAGACTACACAGCGCTCGATGGCGTGAAACTGCCATTCACGGTGAGGCAGGCTGGCGGCGGTTCGGCGTTTGTGATTCACTTCACAGATGTGCAGCACAACGTGCAGCTGGCTGACGCGCAGTTTGCGAAGCCTGCCGCGGAACCTCCTGCCGATGCACCTGCGCCGCCGGCAGAGAAGCAGCCAGAGTAAGGAAACTCGATTCGACGAAAAATGGGATTAGCTGTATAATTGAGCACTGATGGTACTGGGAATGGCGAGGTAAGTGGCGATCTGGCAATGGTTTTGCCGGCGGCAGAAAGTTGCTTGCAATTTGAATGCCTGAGTGATACATTTGCTCGGTTTGCCAGTGCTGGCGTAGCTCAGTTGGTAGAGCATCTGATTTGTAATCAGAGGGTCGGGGGTTCAACTCCCTCCGCCAGCTGAGATTGCGGTACCGGGAATATTTTGGCAAGGGTTGCGGACGAAACTCCTCGCGACAAAAGCGCTAGGGCTGGTGTCTTTAGACACGAGCCCTTTCTGCATTGCGGAG
>Ga0209333_1001546_pt1 | contig 11081 bp, 7 predicted proteins | sample BlaSpr_A8_OM2_O3_FD_187982 | JGI IMG/M metagenome (GOLD analysis project Ga0209333, IMG submission 187982) | Forest soil microbial communities from Thunder Bay, Ontario, Canada - Black Spruce, Ontario site 2_A8_OM2_O3 (SPAdes) (version 2) | ecosystem: Environmental > Terrestrial > Soil > Boreal...
CTGGGCTTCGATGCGCTCACCGCCAACAGCATGGATGTTTCCGCCGATCGCGACTTCGCGCTCGATTTCCTCTACGCCGCTTCCGTTACCATGCTGCACTTGAGCCGCCTGGCCGAAGACTGGATTCTCTACTCCAGCGAAGAGTTCGGCTGGCTGGAACTGGGCGACGAAGTGACCAGCGGTTCCAGCCTGATGCCGCAAAAGAAGAATCCGGATTCGCTCGAATTGATCCGCGGCAAGAGCGGCCGCGTGCTGGGCTGCCTGCATTCTCTGATGGTGACTATGAAGGGCCTGCCGCTGACCTACAATCGCGATATGCAGGAGGACAAGGAGCCGCTCTTCGATGCCGCCAGCCAGGTGACCGGCTCGCTGGAGATGGCGCGCGCGGTAATCGAATCGGCGCGCCTGAATCCTCCGCGCCCTTTGGCTGCAGCGCAGGAGAGCTGGGTCGTCGCCACAGACCTGGCCGAAGCCCTGGCGCGCGCCGGCACGCCGTTCCATCAGGCGCATCAACTGGTGGGCAAGCTGGTGCTAGAAAGCGTGCGCACGGGACGGAAGCCGGCCGATTGGACCGCCGACGAACTGCACCGGTTCGCGCCCGAATTCACGCCGGACATGGCGCGCCTGCTCGATGCGCGCGAGGGGCTGCGCACGCGCGAAATTTCCGGCGGCACCGGTCCGCAAGCCGTGGCGCAGGCCTTGGAGCAAGCGCGCGCCCGTCTGGCGCACATGACCCTATGAGCAAGAGCTACCGCCACGGCCAGATTCTGAAGCTGATCCGCGCGAAGACAATTCGCACGCAGGATGAACTGGCGCGCGAGTTGCAGCAGGCCGGCATCGCCGCCACTCAAGTGACGCTCTCGCGCGACATCCGCGATTTGCATCTGGTCAAAACCCGCGAAGGCTATCGCGAGTCCCTGTCCGAGGAAACCGGCCCATCTTTTGCGAATCTGGCCGCCGAATTCCTGCACGACGTGCGCATCGCGCAGAACATGGTAGTGCTGAAGACCTCGCCGGGACATGCCAACTCCGTGGCCGTGGCGCTCGACAACGAGGATTGGCCCGAGGTGGTCGGCACGCTGGCCGGAGACGATACCATATTAGTGATCGCGCCCGACAACGCCACGGCGGAGAAAGTGCGCAAGCGATGTTTGGCGCCCATAGAGGGTGCATAGCGGCTGTGGCGCACGCTATCAGCGTGCTGGGCCGGCGCTCACCGATTTCATTTCGAATAATATCCCTCCTGTGTCCGCACGACCAACCCCGGCTGTTTCGTGGCTGGCTTGATCTTAGGATATCGCTGGCGCGCGTCCGTGCGGATGTGTACCCGAGGCTATGATGATTGCGCAAAGTCTCCTCGATCTGGGAGGAAATCTTCTCAATAGGCTGTTCTTTCGACATTTCGAAAAGCTACCGCCGCAAGAAAAATCATCCCCCCTTGAGCTGGCATTTCCCGGTGAAAGGTTCATCACTCAATCAGATCCCAGAAATCGAAGGCTCGCCGAATTTCGGGCAGGGGATCCTTCGCGCACAATTCCCGCCACGACGCTATAGCCGGCAGTTCGGGCGCGTTGGGCGAGGCATTTGCATGCCATGTCCTTAGCGCGCTGGCCAAACGGGCGATGCTAACGCGCAAGTCGGGCCTCTCCAACTCGTGGAAGTCGCCGCCACAGCCGCCTGTTACCGGCAGGATCGTCGCATCGTGCCAAGGGCCCAAGCTCGTGGTGAGCAAAGCGGCCAGCGAGGGTGTGATGGCTTCCGGCCTCTCCACAATCACACACGCCAGATGGGCAAGGCAGGAGCTAACGCCTTGCCTGCGGCGAAACACCACTCGCTCAACAAGGGTCGTAACCAGACCTGGCGGCGGTGCCTGAATTAGGCCGGCCGCTGAAAGATGGACCCAGTGCCGGATTGCCTTGGCGGCGGCGGAAACCTCTTGGTCGGAGTCCGAGCTGATATCGGCAGTGATGGTTCCAGCTACGTCTTCAGCTTCAGCCGGACGGTTCAGGAGAACATAAGGCAGAGCCACCGTCGGGAAAGCGCCCAAGCCCCGCATCTCCCGAAGCCATCCGAGCAGCTCCTGCCAGTCCTGTTCGCCAGCCCAACCCATTCGGGGCAGGACTACGCGCGCTAGGAACTGGCTCAATCTTGTCGCAGTGTCCATAAAGGAACCCGGTCCGAATGGACTTCCCTTTGTCCGTTCGATCACCACCTTGTCATTCGCCCACCAATCACGTGCCTTACCGTAGAGTTGCTTCGCCTCCTCCGAAGTCCAATCGAGGGTCCCTTCTTCTTCTCCTATGAGTCGGACAATTGGCTTAGATGCGAGCGACGCCTCAAAGATCAACGGCTGCTCTGCGAAGCCGATCCCGATTACGGTTCGACCCCTCTCATCGAGAGTCACTGAGCCCTTTGATGACAGTTCAAGAATATAGCTCTTAACCACGGACGGCACGTCGACGTCCGCGGGAGCAGGAAGATGCAGAAACCCGAAAACGGCGAAGCCTGGGCGGTCAGGGAGATTGCTGGCAGTTCTCTTGCCCCACAGTAGTCCGCCTAGCTGCTGCCGTTGACTGGCCGTCATCAACTTGGCGCGGTGAACATGGATCAGCCGATCAATGGCCCTGCGCCTTCCCTCGTCGGACTCGCTCGCAGCCCTCCGCAGAAGCCAATCCGTTGCGTCGTTGACCTTCTCGATCAGATCGTGGCGCACCTTTCCTGCCCGCCGACTCCTCCAACTCGGAAAGTGCCGCATCGGGTCAGGCCATACGCTGCCTGTCGGCATTCCAGGTAGGACGCCATCCTCGAAGAGGGGCGCCTTAATGAGGTCGGGAAGCCATTCAAGCAAAAGTTCGTCATCCGCGGCTTCAAACAAGCGCCGGAACCAGGGTTCGCAGGAGTCATGGAGCCTCGGATGGGACCGCACCGCGGGCAGTCGGTGAAGGTGGAGAACCAGCGGCAAGGTTCTCCTCAGTTCCGCCGCGTCAACTTTGAAAGCCAGCCTCGATACGACCTCGGACGAAGCCTCCAGCAGCGATTCCTGGGCGGAGCCCATGGCAATCGGGCCAGCGATGAAAGAGGCTTCTCGTTGCAGGATTTGGAGACACCACCCGTAGAGCCTGTTTGCCAGGGCGGCGTCCATAGCGGCCACCTGGGTCCGATTCAGAAAATCGCCCTTCCTCAGATCGTCGACCTTGCCTGCCCGAACAAGAAGCGCCGGGCTCCAGAAGCCAATAAAAGGAGCGACCCAACGGCAGGCGTTCTTCAGCGCATCGCCAGCGATGTTAAGCATCCGCAAGCGCATCGGAATCCCGGCCCGCTCGAAGAGACGAATGCAAGCGAAACCCGGCAAGTAACGGCCGGCCTCATCGCCTGCCAGGCGCCTGGACACCGTAACCTGCCCTGGATCGAAGCCCCGGACCTCCTGCTCGACCCTTTGCGGTTCTGGGGGCGTAGCGGACAGCGCGTCGTCAAAGTATTCTCGCAGAGGCCACGGGTCACAGTCCCATGCTTTGAGTTCCTGCCACCGTTCCCAGAATTCCTCCCGAACAGCTCCAAGACTAACGGGGTCCAGTGAAGACTCGACGCTGAACAGCAGATAAGTGCACCACCCTTCTAACGACAAAAGCTCGATGTTCTGCCCCTGACTTTGGAGTGCCCTCCTTATTTCCAGTAGCGCTAATCGCAGGATAGTTCGCGCCGCGCCGAGCTCTTCCAGTTCGGCCAGCAGCCCCGCTTTCCACATCGCGGCGAGCGGAGATCGCGATGAAGGTTGCCACCGCGAAATGATGTCTTTCGCTTTCTCGCGCTCGACATTCCACATTGCCCATAGAGCAGCTTCGTACTGGTTCCGGTCGGAGTATCGTTTGTGCTGTTGGATGACCGCGTCGATTCTTGCCTTAAGCTCGTTCCAGCGGGCGTCGTCATAAGATTCGCGTGCGTCCCGCAGAAGCTCGAAGGCGATTTCGAGCCACGCATCGACAACATCGGTGTTGGAGCCACTTCCGGCTGGCATAAAGTTCGGTGAAGGTGATAAGGATCGGCCCTGCGCCAGTAGCACGAAGGTCTCGTCCAGCGCCCGCTGGAAGGGCTCAATCAGGTCGGAGAAGGAAGGCGCCATCGTCGTCTCAAGGCGCCAGTCGATCTCGCGAAAGAGCAGAAGACGATCCGCCGCTGGCCAATCTTTAGCGAAGTGGACCAGCGGTTCGAACCAGAACCGTGTGCTAACCCACAGTTCTGAGCGCTTCTGTTCCCGCAGCGCCACCCAGCCCGGATAACTCTCCCTTTCAAAGCGCCAGCGCTCCATTACCTTCGCGACAATGTCGGTGCTTAGCTTTCCACGAGGGCTGACCTCGACCGCGTCGGGAACGACGACATCGGTGTCGGCAATCGGCGCAGGACCGCCAAGCGTGAACACGTGCCTAGATACCGAACCTCTGCTTAGATCCGGCCATTTCTCGGGCCGCGGCTTCCGTGCCGCCAAGAGGCTAGTGAAGAACCACTCGATCGAATGTCGATGGATTCCGCTTGGCGTCGGAACTCCGTCGAAAACCGGCGCTAGATCGATTGGCGTCACATCGCGCCCGGCGAGCAGGGAGCGCTCAGCGCCTCCGAGCGACAACGGCCCAACGAGGTAGACTGGAGCATGGTTTCCACCGAACTCGTCCCGGATCCATCCAGTCCACTCAAGGAAGTTGGGGTCATCGCCCGAGAAGCCGATGAGAACGAAGCAATTCTCTAGGAGCGACTGCCGAACGGAATTCACGAAAGGCGCGAACCTGCGTGGATAGGTTCGATAATCCTCTTCAGTGATTATGAAAGGTGTCTCCGACGGAAACGAGCCGTGCAGTTTGATAATTCTGGGGGCGAATGCCGTGGTCAGTTCGCTCGATTTTGTGACCGGATGGTAAGTCCGTCCCGGGATCTCAGTGCGTTCAAGCAGCGTATCGTAGTTGGTCGTGAAGACATCGGTCCAGGGCAACTGCAGGAGCAAGCCATGAAGTCTCCCCGGCTGGTGATCGGAGTCCGGATTCCGTGCGTTAATCAGAAGGTCAAGCTTCCGCCGGCCAAACGCGGCCTCGTACTCACTCGCGATTCGAAGCGGGCTCGCGCTATTGAAACGCTCCTCGCGCCTGTCCCGGAGCTCACGCGGTTCACCGGCTTGGGAAGGGTCCAATTCCTCAAACATCGCCCGGGCCAATTGTCGCCAAGTCGGGAAAGAAGTGTTCACACCTGGCAGTGGCTCGGCATTCCGGCTGAATCCCGCTCCGATCATGACAGCAGCTCGCGACTTCGGCCATTGCCACAGGTCCTTCTGCAGGTGCCTCAGGTGCGGAAGATCGGGAAAGTTCATGTTAGAGGATCTCTGCTACCTGTATTTCCTTAGTTTATGAGTTTATGCCAGGTTAATAACCACGAGGCTAGCACAATGTCGGCTGCGGATGGTCAGGCCCAGCGAAGCTGTGCCTACCCCTCACGAGCCCGAATCACCGCCGCAAAAAACCCATCCCCAGCCTCCCGCCCCGGCAACCGCTGCATCGTCTCCACCACCATCTCGCCAGCCACCGTCCCCACTACATCCTCATTCTCTTCCCGCTCGAGCGAGCAAGTCGAATAGACCAGCACCCCGCCCGGCGCCAGCGCCCGCCGCCCTTGCTCCAGCAAGGCCACTTGCCGCGCTTGCAGATCCGGCAGATCCTCGGGCTCCAGCCGCCACTTGATCTCGGGATTGTGCGCCAGCGTCCCAGTCCCCGAACAGGGCGCATCAATCAAAACGCGGTCGAACCGGCGCCGGAAAGGCAGCGGCCGCGTGCCATCCAGCACCACCAAATCGACGCCCAGCGCCTTGAGCCCCGTCAGCCTGTGCAGATGAATGTCGCACGCAACGCCACGCACCCCCGCCGCCAGCGCTTGCGCCGTCTTATTCCCCGGCGCGGCGCACAAATCCAGAAACGTCTGCCCGGCCTCCAGCACCAACAGCGGCACAATCGATTGCGATCCAATATCCTGCACACGCCCCGTTGCCGGATTCACATAGTTCTCCGGCACCCGCAAATTCGCGCGCGCGATGGCCGCCGCCATCTCCGCACCGTACTGGCGCTCCCAACGCTCCAGCAGCCACGCCGGATGCGAAAGCTCGACGTCGGCGCTGGGCCACAACACCGGCGCGCGGTCCACCTTGCGCAACACCGCGTTGGCGAATCCGGCCGCGGAGCGTTTGCGGGCGCGCTTGATCAACTCGACGCTTTCAGAAACCGCCGCGTGCGGCGGGACGCGCTCCAGGTAGCGAAGCTGGTAGATCCCCATGCGCAGCGCCTGCCGCACCGCATCGTCCAGCCGCGCCGCCGGCTTGCCGGAGTAGTGCTCGATCAAGTAGTCCAGTTGCGCCCGATAGCGCAGCACGCCGAGGACGATTTCCGACGCCAGGCCCGCATCCCGCGTATCCAGCGGCGCGGCGCGCGCGGCCAGCAGGTCGGAGGCGTACCCGCCCCGCTCGACCGCCGTCAGGATCTCGAAGGCTAACACGCGCGCAGGCGACACTGTTTGAATGTAACGCGGCGCGGGCGCCAGGCCCTTGGCCGGGGCACCGGCTTTACATGACATGAACCAGCCCGCCCGGCAGAGTGTCCGGGGAATGCCTTCTCAAGACTGTATGCTGCCCCCGTTCGGGCCGGCGGTCCTGGATAAGGCCGATAAGGCGTGACGCTTGACAACATGATCGCACCGCACGCATACTATATCTGTATCTGTACTAGTATGTCCTCCAAAGACCAGGCCGCCCCAGCCGATCTTACGCCCCTTTCACCCCCTGTCTTCCACATCCTGCTGTCCCTCGGCGAGGGCGAACGCCACGGTTACGCCCTGAAACGCGAGATCTCTCTGCGCACTGGGGGCCAACTGAAACTTGGCCCAGGCGTGCTTTACGGATCTATCAACAGGATGCTGGCGCTGGGGCTGATTGAAGAATCGGAAGACCGGCCCGACCCCCATTTGGACGACGAGCGTCGTCGTTACTATCGAATCACGCCCCATGGCCGCAAGGTTGCCCAAGCGGAAGCCGCTCGCATGCGCGAGCTGGTACGCCTGGCCGCGGCAAGGTTTGGAGTGCCCAAGCATGCCTGAAACGCCCTTCTCATTGAGGTTGTACCGGTGGCTGCTTAAGCTGTATCCGGCCGGGTTTCGTGAGACCTATGCGGAACCTTTGGAGCGCGAATTTCGCGACGAACTCAACGAATCGACCCAGGTCGGCGCTTTGGGCATTCTCTGGATTCGCCTCATGGCGGATCTAGCGGTCTCCGTCCCTTCACAGTTTGCCCGCGAATTCGCCGAGGATTCCAAGCACACGTTTCGCCTTTGGATTCGCCGTCCTTGGCACACCGGCTTCGCGATTCTCGCACTCGCCATCGGCATTGGCGCGAACACCGGAGTCTTCAGTGCGGTGAATGCGTTGCTGTTGCGATCCCTGCCCTTTCACGATCCCGAACGCCTGGCGTACATGAGCTGGTTTTTTGAGCCCCACGACAGCGCCAAGCAATTTGACGAATGGCGCGGTCGGAGCATGTATCTTAGCGACGCCGCGGTCTTCGAACAGCTCGATGCCAATCTGGGCGGAGCCGGCGCGTGGAGGCGGGCGCATATTGTCCAGGCATCCGCGAATTTTTTCTCGGTACTGGGCACGCAGCCTGTCCTGGGACGCGGATTCGCTCCCGAAGACGATGTGGACGGAACTGGATGGGGGCCACTCGGGCGCAATGCAGTGGCGGTGATCGGTTACGGACTCTGGCAAGAGCTTTTCGCGGGCGACCGGAAAGCCGTGGGGTCCACCATCCGCTTGGACGGCCACCCACTCACTATCATAGGTATCGCGCCTTCGGGGTTCGATTATCCAGGCAAGACCGTTGTTTGGAAACCGGCGGCCTTCAGCCCTGGCAATAACGGGTGGGAGACCATCGCGCGGCTTAAACCCGGCATTACCTGGACGCAAGCCCGCACAGCATTCGCCATCGAAGCCGAGCAGCTCTGGCCCAACCGCAGCCCTCTGCAGAGGATCAAGTTCCCGTCGGTCGTCACCGAACTCAGAGACCAACTCGCCGGACCGGCAAGAAAGGGGTCGCTGGTGCTGATGGCGTGCGTGATTCTGATCCTCCTCATTGCTTGCACGAACGTCGCGGGCTTGTTGCTGGCGCGTACCGCGGATCGCGCCGTCGAGCTTTCCATACGGTCTGCACTGGGGGCCAGCCGGGCGCGGATCTCGCAACAGTTGCTGACGGAATGTGTGCTTCTTTCTTTAGCTGCCTGCGCTGCGGGGCTTCTCGTCGCGTTCTGGACTACGTCTATTGCGGCAGTGTTTCAGCCCGCGGCGCTGGCTTCTCAGGCATATTCCATTCTGGATGGCCGCGTGCTGTCTTTTGCCCTCGCGGCGTCGGTTCTCAGCGGGTTGCTTTTCGGCCTGCTGCCGTCGTTCTACGCCGGCCGGATCCATACGTTCGGAACCCGCGCCTCCGGAGACACCCGTGGATCGCGCCTGGTTCGCGAAACGTTAGTCGCTGCCCAAGTCATGTTTACGATCGTCCTGGTTGCCGCTTCGATTTCCGTGGGGCGCGCGTTTCTCGATCTCATGCACGTCGATCGCGGGTTTGAGCGGACGGGGCTGGTAACCGTGAATGTATCGCTCGAAGGTACCGTCCACCAAGAGGCGAGACGAGGGCTGGCCTATTTCGAGGAGGCGCTGAGTCGAATCCGGCGGCTTCCTGGTGTTCGCAGCGCCAGCGCAACCGCGTTACTCCCGCTGTATAGCACACAATTCATGGGAGGGCCTTTTGGGATGGATGGCCGTCCAGCCAAGGAGAGTTCCATGCTGGTTCCGGTGATGCCCGATTATTTCCGCACCATGGAAGGACGCATTTTGTGTGGCGTCGAATTCACCGGCGCGGAAGCACAAGGCGACGCCGGAGTTGCTGTCGTCAGTGAGCGGTTTGCGGGTGAATTCGGGTCGCCAACCAATGCCTTGGGCCACGAAGTTACCATGGACAAATCTCCTCCCTGGAGAATCGTCGGCGTGGTCAAGGGGATGGACTATATGACGGACGGAGCAAACGTAAACGAGATCTATATTCCCGCTCGCGCGCCGTTCGCCTCTTTGTCGACCTTCGTGGCGCGCGTCAACGGCCGCGCGGAGGATCGGCTCGCGATGATTCGCGACACGGTCCGGTCGGTGGACCCGCAGGTTCCGGTGTTCGGCGTAAAAACCATGGAGCAGCGGATGTCTGACGCGCTCGCCCGGCCGCAATTCTACAGGACTGCGGTTTTTTGCTTTGCCGCGATGGCCTTGCTCCTCGTCGTCATGGGAATCTATGGCATTGTTTCGTACACCGTTGCGCGAAGGAGCCACGAAATGGGCGTACGCATGGCTATGGGCGCCACTCCAGCGCGGCTCCGGTTAAGCCTTGTGCGGAGTGGCTTGATCCCGATCGCCGCCGGCGCTATTCCTGGAATCGCCGGGGCCGTCCTCAGCGAACGCCTGCTCTTGAGCCTGGTGGACGGTGCGAAACCGGTGAATGCCGTGGCGTATGTGGCCGCCGTTCTCGGCATTGCCTTGATTGCAGCGGTGGGCATTTGGGTGCGACTCGCCCCGTTGTCCGGCTCGATGTCATGAAGATCCTCCGCACCGAATAGCACGTGACATGCGGGGATGTTCACGCATCTGCGCCGCAGTGATCGATTGAAAAAACACCAGCCACGTGCCGTCGCGCAGCCAGCAGGTCGGAAGCGCGCCCACCGCGCTGGACGACATCCATGTCTGACATGTGGAGGCGAAACCGAGGCCCCAATCCGCGAACGCGCCGGTCGGAGACCGCTACCGGTATCAGGGGATAATGCCGCTGCGCAGACTGGGCCTCAGCGTGCCGCGTAGGTGACGCGCAAGGCGAACTGATCTTCGCGCCCGCGCAGAAGAAGGCGGCGCGCAGTGCCGCCCCGCAAAACCTAACTGCGAGCGCGCGACTTCAAAACGTCGATTGCAGTGTACCCCGCTGCCACCAGAGTGAGTACCGCGCAAAGGTAAGTCAACGTCAACCGGCATGCCACCACCAGTGAGGCTGGCAGCACATCGGCCGTGCCCGCCAGCACAATCAGCAGCAGTGTGATCGACAAACCAACTACGCTCCAGATAAGGGCGCCCTCAAAGACGCGCTTGGCGGGTGTGCTCTTGGAACTCCCCCCGTGAGATGGCATTGAATTATCCTGAGACATGCGTTTAGTTGCCCCCAATTAACGGCGTTGCCCGGACCGGCACTGCGCCGCCAACTTTCATGGTTGCAAGAATGTTCAAGGATCGCAAGGCATCTTTAGTTATCGTGGGACAGGCATTCAGCCTGGTCCGCCTCGATTAATCGCAGTGGCGATGATACCGGTTGATTTTGAGATCAACTCGCCCTCCGGCGGTAGTGGCGTCAGGCGGGGATTTCTTGCCGCCTCCCACCAGCCTCGCGGGCCATGCAATAAAGGCCCGGGTCGGTTTCTCGCGAAGGATATTGCCCGGTCGGAAAGGGGCAGGAGCTGTCGGGAACGGCGCCCTCGGAAGTTGAGCCTGCCACTGGACGAAAAACGCGCACTCAGGTGGATATGGAACCGGGCGGCTGGGGCGCCCTCTACAAAAGCCACCTCCAAACCTTACAGAATACCAGCGCGCATCCTTTTCATACCGCCTCGTTTCATGCCTCATTGTCGCCGCAGGCCCCATGGCATGTTTCACGCATCTGCGCCGCCGTAATCGATTGAAAACACTAGCCAAGTGCCATCGACCGATCCCCCTCCGCAAACCGCCATGCTATTCTGGTGCCGGGCAAAGATCCACGCACTCGCCGCAAGATGTTCTGCGGGGAACTCCCTCGCTCTTTGACAATTTTCAACCGCAGCCGTTAATGCTCGCGCCATCTCAGCCAACGCAACAAATGCAACCGTATGCAACATCAATCCGAAATAACTCGTCGGGTTAGCATTTTGCGAAGCGAAACAACCTGGTCGGATGGCGACCGCCCATGGGGATGAAAATGGGCGCCAGGGTGGCGGAAACGGGCGTA
>Ga0209333_1001548_pt1 | contig 11078 bp, 8 predicted proteins | sample BlaSpr_A8_OM2_O3_FD_187982 | JGI IMG/M metagenome (GOLD analysis project Ga0209333, IMG submission 187982) | Forest soil microbial communities from Thunder Bay, Ontario, Canada - Black Spruce, Ontario site 2_A8_OM2_O3 (SPAdes) (version 2) | ecosystem: Environmental > Terrestrial > Soil > Boreal...
TGCCGTCGGCGATGGCGCCAGCAAGGTCCTCGCGCCATTTATTGCGGCGCGTCTCAAACCTGTTCAAAGGACAGCCGTCGAGCAACAAGCCGAGGAGTGGCTGCAGCGGCACGAGTTGTCCACAAAAGCTGCCCGCTAGAGAATGTCGGCGCTTGCGGCCTGTCCTGCGTCTACCGCGTTAGAATAAGAACTAGACTCCCCGTGCGTACCCTCCGTAGCATTCTCGACGAGCAAGTCCGCGAAGCCGATCCCAGCCTTTTCGAAAAACTCGACAACGACAGGTTACGCTGCTTCGCCTGCGGACATTGCTGCCCCATCCCCGAAGGCCAGCCCGGAGTCTGCAAGGTGCGCTATAACCGCGGCGGAACACTCTACGTCCCCTGGGGTTACACCGCCGGAACCCAATGCGATCCGGTCGAGAAGAAGCCATTTTTTCATGCGTATCCCGGCGCACTCGCCTACAGCTTCGGCATGATGGGCTGCGATCTTCACTGCTCGTATTGTCAGAACTGGGTTACGTCGCAGGCCTTGCGCGATTCCAATGCAGTCTCGCCTCCGCACCAAGCCTCGCCCGAACATCTCGTGCGCGACGCGATTGCCCAGGGCGCAAAGATTTTGGTCAGCACCTACAACGAGCCGCTCATCACCAGCGAATGGGCGGTTGCCGTCTTCCAGGAAGCCAAGGCTGCAGGACTTGTCAGCGGCTTCGTTTCCAACGGCAACGGCACGCCGCAGGTTCTCGAATACCTGCGCCCCTGGCTCGATCTATACAAAGTCGATCTCAAAAGTTTTGACGATCGTCATTATCATGAGCTCGGCGGCCGCATCGGCCCAATCCTCGATACCATTCGCCGCATTCACGCCATGGGACTCTGGCTCGAAATCGTCACCCTTCTCATCCCCGGCTTCAACGACTCGGCCGACGAACTGCGCCGCCTGACCGAATTCCTGGCCGGCATCTCTCCTGATATTCCCTGGCACGTCACCGCCTTTCACGGCGATTACAAAATGACCGACCCCCGAAACACCGGTCCCGACGATCTGCTCCGGGCTGTCCAAATCGGCCGCCAGTCGGGACTTCGCTACATCTATGCCGGAAATCTTCCCGGCATGGTCGGTGACTGGGAGGACACTCGCTGTCCCCAGTGCGGCGAAACTCTGATCGAACGCTACGGCTATCTGATTAAAGACTACCGGCTCACGCCGGATGGCCGTTGCTCGCACTGCGCGACCGCAATTCCCGGCCGCTGGTCCGCCCGTTTCGAAGGTCAGATTACCTCTCACCCTTTCTCTCCGCGCGAACGGCCCCTTTTGTTTACAATCCAAAACCAGTGATCTAATATTCCTGTCGATTCATGCGGAAGTCCTTCATCCTCGCTGTGTTTGGGATTGTTGCTCTCCTTCTGCTTTGCTCCTGTTCGCCGCGCGACTTCCTCACCCGCCGTCTGGCCGCCGACCTGATCGCCGACTCGGAGCCTTTTCGCAACCCGCAGCAGTTCCAGTTACGTACTGGCGTGGTATCGAACGACGACTCCCGCTCTCCGGAATATCTCGTACTGCAACATCGCGGCTGGATCTCTGCCACCAAAGCAGTATGCCCTCCAGCCATGGTCCCCCCGCCGTGCTGGCAGATGACTCTCACGCCATCCGGTGTGGACACCGTTCAAAATCTGGTCTCGCCCGGCGACGCGGAAAAGCCAACCTTCAACATTCCCGGCGCAAAAAGAGAGTTGGTGGCAGTCAGCGGCATTTCCAAACAGGGCAACGCTGCCGATGTCGAGTTCACCTGGAAATGGAATCCCCTGAACGAAATTGGCTCCGTGATTTATCCTCCCGATTTCACCTACCGGTCGATCGCCAGCTTTCGCCGTTATGACGACGGCTGGCGAGTGGCATTAGGTACAACCCTCCACGGCCAACCCCTCGATGACGCGCTCAAGAATGCCGAACCTTTACAGTAGGTGTCGGCTGGAGCCGAGGTCTGAGTCGCCGCACTCGACTAAAGTTGCGTCCAACAAAGCCATCGTTGTATAAACCTTCTTCCCGCAAGAACGCTCTTATGAAAATCCTGAAACCCTTGTGGTTACCTGCAACATTGGTTGCAATCGTTCTCGGACCCATTTCACTGAGCTTTGCCGACGGGAAGCCTAAGCTGACCCTCGACGAATTTTTCAACTCAGTGAGCTACTCGGCAGTCGCCCTTTCACCTGACGGCAACTCTGTGGTAATCGGCACCGAGCGAGCCGATTGGGATCAACAGATTTTCCGCCAAGACCTTTGGCTCTATCGCGACGATGGCAAAGCTGGGTCGCTTATCCAACTCACGCAGTCGGGAAACGATATCGATCCCCAATGGTCGCCTGACGGCCGCTGGATCGCCTTCCGCTCCGAACGAAAACCCGCCGTAGAGAAGGACTCCGATTCCGGCGACGCCAAAGACGCAAAGAAAGACAATAAAGACAGCAAAGACGACAAAAGCGACGTCAGCCAGATCTATGTGATTTCTCCCACCGGCGGCGAGGCCATTCCGCTGACCCAGGGCCAGGAAGAAGTGCACACATTTTCCTGGTCAGCCGATTCGCGCACTCTCTACTTTGCCACTCGCAACCCCTGGACCAAGTCCCAGAAAGACGACTACAAAAAGGCCTGGAAAGATGTCGTCCAATATCGCACCGCCGAGCGTGGAGATACCATCTTCTCCCTCGACGTTGCCGCCGCGCTTTCCCGCCACGCCGCCGCTCCCGCGCTAGAACAACAACAAAACGATCTGGAGAAAGCCCCTGACCTGACTCCCGGCGCTCGCGCCATCGCTACCTCACCGTTGCGCGTCGAGAGTCTGGTCACTTCTCCTGACGGCAGCAAGCTTGCCTTCGTTAGCAGCGCCATCAACCAGCGTGAAGAAAAATTTGACGACTACGAAATTTACGCGCTCGATCTCGCCAACCCAACCGCCCACCGGCTGACCCACAATCAAGCCCAGGAGGGAAGACTGCACTGGGCCGCCGACAATCGCCACATCTTTTTCACCGTCGAAGTGGGAGAAGTAAACGGTCCCTATCGCGATCTCCAACCACATCTCTACTGGGTCAATGCCGAGGACGGCTCGATTGAGCAGTGGAACAAAGATTTCGTCGGCCCGGTCGAACACTATACGGTGGCCGGGAATAGTAATGACGACAATGTGCTCGCCGCTGCCCGACTCGGCACCGAGGTTTCCATGTACTCCGCCAATCAGCCGAGCCAGTCACTGCGCAAACTCAACGGCTGGGAGGGCACTTACGAAGTTCTCTCGGCAGCCACTCACTCCCAGCGCATCGCATTCGTCTATTCGTCGTTGCAGAAGCCGACGGAAGTCTACCTCGCTCAGAGCCCCGATAAACTTGGAGAAGCGCGTCCCATCACTTCACTCAACAGCCTTTTCACCGAGCGCGAACTTCCTCAAGGCAAGCCCTACCGCTGGAAGGCCGACGACGGCACCTCCATCGAAGGCATGTTGATTTATCCTCCGGGGATCGACCCAGAAAAGCCCGAAGGCAAAAATCTTCCCATGTTCACATTCATTCACGGCGGTCCCGCCGACGCCGACGGCAACCACTTCGAAGCCGACTGGTATGAATGGTCGCGTCTTGCCGCCACCAACGGATGGCTGGTCTTCGAGCCCAACTACCGCGGGTCCACCGGCTACGGCGACAAATTCCTTCGCGAGATCGTTCCCCTTATCGTCTCGCGTCCCGGCAAAGATATTCTCGAAGGCGTCGACGCGCTGGTGAAAGCCGGCATCGCCGATCCCGATCATCTCGCCATTGGCGGCTACAGTTACGGCGGCTACATGACCAACTGGCTTATCACCCAAACCACGCGCTTCAAAGCCGCCGTCACCGGCGCCGGCGCGGTGGAACACGTCGGCAACTGGGGCAACGACGACACCACCTACGACGACGCTTACTTCCTCGGCGGACGCCCCTGGGAAGCTCCGCAGCGTTATCACGACGAAGCCGCCATCTTCCAGATCGACAAAGTAAAAACTCCCACCCACATGGTCGCCGGCGCCGACGACATCCGCGTCGCCGTGCTGGAAGATTATTTGCTGGAGCACGCCCTGTATTCGCTGGGTATTCCAAACGCGCTGCTGATCTTCCCCGGCGAAGGCCACTCTCTGGATAAAAATCCCTGGCACGGCAAAATCAAAGTGCGTGAAGAATTAAAGTGGCTGCAAAAGTACGGCGGCGTGCCGGCCAATTAAGCCGGGATATAAGCTCTCTCATCCTGACCGGAACAGACAAGTGGAAGGACCTGCTTCCTCTTCCAAGCTCCGCAATCCGTATCAGCGCACTGCCCCGAGAAAACAAACGCTGGACCATCCCGCCAGCCATGGAATTGTTCTCCTTGTAATTGAGAAAAACCGCTAAAGGAAAGCCGAAAAAAAGGCCGTAAACCATAACCCTCGCGTCAAATTGCGGCATTTTACGGAATCCAGAGACTTTCCTTGTAATTGTGTGTACACTTACCGCCGCGCCATGTGCGCCGAGGGGGAAACTCAACAAATAGGGGAACTTATGAATAAAAAGTCGCGTGCCACTTTAACTTTCGCTTGCCTTTTGCTAATTGGAACCTTGGCGGTTGCCGCCGCCGTTCCGGTTACCATTTATCCCAACCCAATTCAGTTTGGAACTGTTCCCGCGAACTCAGCCTCCTCGCCCGTAATCGTCTTCGTGAGTAATCCCAGCACGACTTCGGTCAGCGTAAGCAACATAACCATTACTGGAACCAATAGCGCCAACTTTGCCTTCGATGGGTTTGCTTGCGTGGGGACTATCTCGGGTGACCAAAGTTGCCAGATGTATATGACCTTCACCCCTTCCGCGATGGGGAATTCCACGGCCTCGTTGGTGATCGCCGAAACCGGTGTGACGAGTTCCATCAATATTCCACTGCAGGGCACCGGCGGAAATCCCATTCCCAACGTCACGTCTCTCTCACCGCCGACTGTTTACCTGAATAGCCCGACCACAAGGGTTACGCTCAACGGTTCAGGATTTTTGTCTTCCACCTTGGCTTATCTTCAGAACAGTAACCTGCCGCTACCCACCACGTATGTGAGCGCCACTCAGATCACAACTCAAGTACCGGATACCGCTTTGTCGAGCGCAGGAGCAGTTTCTCTATATGTGGCGAATCCCGCGCCCGGCGGCGGAACGTCATTTGCCACTTTGCAGGTCATCTCACCGGACCCTGCCATCAATAATGTTTCCCCCACTTCCATTGTGGCGGGAACTGCCTCTGAGCCGGTCCTCGTGAATGGTCAGAACTTCATGTCCGGCGCAAAAGTGCAATGGAATGGCACCAATATTCCAACCACCTTTCTCAGCTCCACCCAGCTCCAGGCCCAACCTACAACGGCCGACCTTGCAACCGGCGGTATCGTTCAACTGACGGTGACCAACCCATCCCCAGGCACCCTGTCGCAGATTACCAATTTCAACGTCACGTATCCCGTTACCGTAACCGTTTTGGATCTTCCCGCCAACGACCTCGTCTGGGATCCATTCGCACAACGGCTCTACGGTTCCATGCCCAGCAGCTACGGAGCGAACGGCAACAGTATTGCCGTGATAAATCCCTCGACTGGAGCGGTCACTGGATACTTCTTCGCCGGCAGCGAGCCCACAAAACTGGCGCTTGACAGCACCTCCAAATATCTTTACGTCGGTCTGAATGGTGCTGGCTCTATCCAACGATTGGATCTTCCTGCCTTCACGCCGGATATTGAGATCCCCCTCGGCGCGAGTAACGGGCCGAACGTCGCTGAAGCCGTCGCAGTATCTCCTACAAACTCGCAAACCATTGCCGTGGCGCTCGGCTCGACTGAATGCTGCGTCAGCACTCCCCTCGAGTTTTTCACCGGTTCGACCAAACTGGCGAACTCTCTCACATCGGTCAGCGCTACCCAACTGGTTTTTGCCAGTGGCACCACGCTCTACGGCTATGATCCCGACACGCTAAGCCAGGTTACCGTCAGTTCCACCGGCGGTACATTGGCTCAGCAGTGGAATAGTATCGTTACTGGAAATGCGTTCCAGTATTCCGGCAGCCTGGTCTTTGGCGGCAATGGGCAGGAATTCAATCCGGTGACCGGTCTGCTGCTGGGCACCTTTGATGTAGAACCAAGCCCTTGCTGCTGCTGTAATACTGGCCTTCAGGTCCTGCCGAGTTCGACGATTAATCGTGCGTTCGCCCTCGGTCAAACTCCCTTCTTCAACAATTTCGGCATCACCAGCTACAACCTCACCCAATTCACACCTTTGGCAGTCGCTGACTTGACCGGACTGGTGACTGACACCGGCTCCGTTTCAACTTCAAAGTTCATCCAATGGGGCCCCAATGGCCTGGCCTTTATTCTGACCAACGGCTGTTGCGGCAGTACCACCTCTCAGGTTGTGCTGCTACAAAGTCCCACTCTGCTCTTGACGGCCAGCAAAACCGCTGCCCCGGTGCCCGTTTCGGATTACTCGTCCCCTACGGCTGTTTCTCACGGTAGCGCCAACTTGCTTCTGACTGTGCACGGTTCCGGGTTTGTGCCCGGTTCAGTGGTCACTTGGAATGACAAACCTTTTTCTTCCAGTTATCTCAGCGAAAAGGAGATGAAGGTTTACGTGCCTCGGGCCGCTATCGCGTCCACCGGTACGGCTGCCATCATGGTCAAGAATCCGTCCCCAGGCGGAGGAAAATCGAAGACTCTCACTTTCACCATTAAATAACGGCTCCAATATTTGTGGTGATGCCTCACTTTCCGCATTCACTGCTGGAAGTGGGGCATTTTCGATTGCGGGAATTTTGATTTTCGAGTTCCAGCATAAACATGTAGTCGAGTGCCCCAGCCTGGTCGCGTTCTTTGCGACTGGGCCGGGGAAGATGAAGATGCAGACCGCCCCTGGCGGACTCCAGCCCCGCCAAGGGCGGCATAAGGTAGCCCCGGACGCAAGTCCGGGGTAAGTCCAGAAAAAACAAACCAAGCCGCGTCAGGGACGGCAGATAAATTAGAGGGGAGAGCCAAGACCCCGCCTTTTTCAAAGAACAGAAATTCTCGTTCGGCTGTCAACTCGCGTATTGACACGTAACCCGTGTCCACATATACTGTGTTAATGAACGTTACCCTCTCCATTGACGAGCAACTCGTCACCCGCGCCCGCAAAAAAGCCGAAGCCCTTGGCAAAAGTCTCAACCAGCTAATCCGCGACTACCTGCAAACCGTCGCCGGTGGAGACGATCCCGAACGAAGCATCGAAGAGTTCAATCGCCTCTCTGGCAAAGGCCATTCCCACGGCTGGCGCTTCAACCGCGACGAAATTCATGATCGCCAATCTCATGATCGCCAATCTCATGATCGCCGTTAAGTAAACAACGATAATGCCCGCCCGCAGCTTCTTTGACACCAACGTCCTTATTTATGCCGATGACAAAGCCGCACCCGCGAAGCAACGGCGCGCCCTCGAACTCATAGCCGAACATCGCCGCGCCCATACCGGCGCCGTATCGATGCAAGTGCTCCAGGAATATTTCGTCACCGTCACCCGGAAGTTACGCGTAGACGCGGCCATCGCCCGCCGCAAAGTCGAACTTCTCGCGGAGTTCGACGTCGCCGCTCCCGAGGTCGCAGACATTCTCGCCGCCATCGACCTGCACCGCCTTCACGGCTTATCCTTCTGGGACGCGCTCGTCCTCCGTGCCGCCAAACAGTCCGGCTGCAGCGTACTTTTCTCGGAGGATATGCAAGACGCAAGAGAGATCGGCGGATTGCAAATCGTGAATCCGTTCCGGTAGCCGTGCTGGACCGGCATGTCCTTTTCCACAATCACGCGTGACATCCAACTTTGTCCTTGCCACAAAACTGCGTAATCATGGTCGAGGCCGTGACGGTCACCAAGAGATCAAAGCATCTTCGTCCAAGCCTTGGTTCTCTATATTTTGATATCCAACTTCTTTGAAAGCCCACATTTTGCGGGGAATTTCGCGCTAACACGATGATCCCACAAGACCCCCAGCGGATAGGGATACCCGGACTAAGCACGTGCGCATCATGGACAGCCAGTTCAGGTAGGCCAGGTTTGTGGTGGCGGTGCTGGAAGATGCGAACTCGGTGCAGATGGCGCTGATGCAGGCGATGCAAATGCTAGCGACCGCGCAGGTGGATCACAAGACGGCGGGGTTGATGCTCTATGCGCTGCAAACCGCCAGCCTCAACCTGCGCGATACGGAGTTCGAGGCGGAAGAGGCGACGGATGATGTGATCGACCGCAACGACGTGCATAGAACCGTCCACGGCGGTCCGCAATGGTTTGAAGAAGATTTTGACGAGGAAGAGGGAGACGGGGAAGAGGACGCAGAGGTTGGAGACGAGTGACAGCTAAGATTGGGGCAGAAAAGGCGGTGGCTGTGGAGCAGTTCGCTATACAGGAAGGCCCGGAAGCAGATGCAGGGGCTCGTCCTCGATTGGGTGTTAGGGACGGCGGGAGCAGGGGCGGGGAACGCGCCGGGATAGAGACTCTTTTTTTGACGGCTACGCCGGTGGTGCGCGGTTTCCGGTTACATCTTGTTTGGGTAAGCGTGCGCAACCGGTTGCGTAGCTCCTTCGTCGGGCAAAGAGCGCCCTCCTCAGGATGACAAATTCTATTTGAGCCGCGCGGTTTGCTCGGCACTTGGTACTGGGTGCTAGCAACCCGGGTACTGGCAACTACTTCGCGGCGCTAGCCATCTTTACGGCGTGCGAGCTGGCAGCGTATTTTGCGATGCCTCTGTAGAGGGCCTCAGCGATTTGTTCGCGGTAGCCGTCGCTGCGCAGCTTCTGCTCGTCGGTGGGGCTGCTGACGAAGGAAACTTCCGCGAGAATTCCGGGCATGGCGGTCTCGGTGAGAACCACGTAGGAGGCTTCCTTGACGCCGCGGTCGCGCAGGCCGGGATTCTGCATGGACAGAGTTCCGTAGAGCGAGTGCTGCACGCTGGCCGCAAGACGGCGCGATTGCTCGATCCTGTCATGCAAGTCGGCGGGAGTGAGCGCGGCGGCTGCTCCATTCTTGTTGCTGGTTCCATCCGGGCGCGCTTCGACTTCTTTGGCGTTGGGCGCGGAGAAGAAATTGGTGTAATAAGTTTCCACGCCGCGGGCCGAAGGCAGGTCGCTGTAATTTGCGTGCACGGAGACGAAGAGATCGGCCTGGGACTGATTGGCGATTCCGGCGCGCTCGTCGAGCGGAATGTAATTGTCGTCGTTGCGGGTGAGAATGACTTCCGCGCCCAGGCGGCTTTCGAGCAGTTTGCCCAAACGCTGCGCAATCTCGAGAACCAGATCTTTTTCCAGCAAGCCTCTGCGGCCCACGGTTCCTAAATCCCAACCACCGTGACCGGCATCAACCACGATGCGCATCTTTGGCACGCGAGCGCGCAACAGCAGGTCTTCGTGCGTGGGTGGAGGAACGATGATCGCCATCTTTCGCCGCTCGGAGGTCGCGGTTCCGGGGAAAAGATTAACTTCGCTCTTGCTGGTTGCGCCAAGCTTTCGCACCTCGACGACGAGACGGTAAGGATTTGGTTCAAGGCTGACGGAAAAATTCGAGTTTCCCTTGGTCTCCAGCACCACGCGGGTCAAGCCCGGAACCGGCTGGGCCACGCGAACTCTGGCAAGCAAGGGGTCGCCGACCTCGATGGTCTTGCCTTCGATCTCGGGAGCGACCGAGGTGTCGTGCAAATCAAAATAGATTCGATCGGGAGCGGTAAGGCGATGCGCTTCATATTGGACCTGATCTTGCAGATCGAGCACGACGGTGCTGGAATCGGCGGAAGACCAGTGGCGAATGCCGCTGATTCGCGTCAGCTTCGATACTTCTTGCGGGGCCACGCTCGCAGTTGCGAGCACGGACGGTGTATTCAGCGCGCTTGATGGAGAAAGGGCGGTAGAATTGGCCTGCGGCTGCGCTTGCGGGACGGGATTCGAGGAAGTGGCGGAGGACGAGTTGGGCGAAGGCGTGACAGGCTGTTTCGGGGCGGCCGAGGGATTCGTGGTGGCCTTATTGGCTGGTTGAACCAAGGTGTTGTCTAGCTGTACGTTTTTCAGCTTCCACCAGAGTCCACCGGCTACCAGAACGAAGACGACCAGCAGAACCAACACGAAGACGATGCCAGGATGGCGAGTGGTCGCCGGCTCGGGTTGCAAGGCCGATTCTTCTGGAATTGCGTTTTCGGCGAAGGGCTCGGGTTCGTTTACCGCCTGCGACGCGAGCTCGAGTTCTGGAATTTCTATGGTCGACGCAGGAGATGCGGATACAGATGTACTCGAGGCGGCGTCTTCGCTGAGTGGTGCTGTTACAACCGTTTCGGTGTGGGTTTCAGAATCGAGAATTTTTTCTACGGGTAGAGTGGCTGCTGGCAGGAGCGCGGAGGCGGCCAATTCCGCTTCCGCCATTTGCGCGGATTCCGCGAAGCGGTCTTCGTCCTCGGGCTTGAGAGCTCCAAGAATCAGCTCGGCGAGCAATTCCAGGCTGCTGACGTCGCTGTCGTTAAAACCGAAGGGCTCGGCGGAGAATGCTTCCAGCAATCCGATCACGCGTTTCCGTCCACACAGCGGAACCGCAACCATGGAGCGCGCGCCCAGCTTGCGGCAAGCGTCGAGGTTCACGCGGTCATCGGTCTCGGTGTCGTCGCAGCGGATGATTTGGGCGGTGCGGAAACAGGCTCCGGAAAAGGCCGAGTCGCGCTGGATACGCGCGCCGACATCGGGCTTGATGGCACCGGCGGATGCGCGCAAGACAATCTCGTTGTGCTCGGCGAGGGCAATGCCCAATCCATCGGCGCCGGTGATCACGACGGCGCGCGCCGGCGATTCGGAAATTTGCTCAAAGCACTTCGCCAGCTCGTCGCTGAATTCGATGTCCAGCGCGTTGGCTTTGCCGTGCGCAATGGTAACGGTCGCTATTCCGCTATCGTTTTTAAGATTGATCATGTGGGTTTCGCCTTGCTAGGCGGCAATATTGCCCGGTTCCATCGACGATACCACGGCTCGAACGAGGTGTGAGCACAGGCGGCACTCG
>Ga0209333_1001549_pt1 | contig 11067 bp, 10 predicted proteins | sample BlaSpr_A8_OM2_O3_FD_187982 | JGI IMG/M metagenome (GOLD analysis project Ga0209333, IMG submission 187982) | Forest soil microbial communities from Thunder Bay, Ontario, Canada - Black Spruce, Ontario site 2_A8_OM2_O3 (SPAdes) (version 2) | ecosystem: Environmental > Terrestrial > Soil > Boreal...
CGCCGGCATAGGGTGTCGCGCCATCCGCCCCGCCAGTGAAGCTGTGCAGGATGGTCAGCTCACCCAACGGAGACAGTTCAAAAACAGTGCCGAAGCCGAACGCGCCGCCTAGCGTCGTGGTGCCATACAGGTTGCCCTGCGCATCCCAGGTTAGCGCGGACGCCGGAACAGCTCCATCCGGTGTTCCCGTGAAAGTGTGCAGGATAGTCTCCTGGCCGCTGGCGATGTTCACTTTAAATATCACGCCATTGCCGACACCGAAATAGCCGTTGCCGCCAGACGACGCCGTGCCGTAGAGGTTGCCTTTGCTATCCCCGACCAAGGCGCCTAGCGGCTGGCCGCCGTCCGCATTGCCGGTGAATGTGTATAGCGGCGCGGCCAGACCGACCTCGTAGACCGCCCCCGCAACTAATTCATTGTCGTCGCCGGCGGTGGCGCCGTAGAGCTTGCCTGCCTGCAAATGCAGGCCGGCCCTGGGCAGTGCGCCGCCAGGAGCGAAGTTCTTCAGCGTCGTATATACGCCCTTAGAGGAATACTCGAAAACGGTTCCCCGGCCCTCGCTGGTACCGCCAAAATAGGTTGTGCCGTACAAGTCTCCGGAAGCGTCCATGACCATCGTTCCGGCCGGCCCGCACCCTTGCGTCGCGGGATTGGTGAAGCTGTACAGCAGGGCAAACGCCCCCGCGGGACTCACTTCGAACATCGTTCCAAAGTTCTCCGCGCCGCCCCTGTATGCCACGCCGTAGAAGTTGCCCGAGTTCAGGACCAGGCCGGCAACGGGATCGGCACCGTCCGGAGCGCCCACGAAGGAGTGCAGCACGGTCTCCGCGCGGCTCTCGAAATTCAGTGCGTAAACAGTGCCGTTAGCGTGCGTGCCGCCGCCACTCGTTGTGCCGTAAACGTAGCCATTGTATAGAGTTGGCGTGGCCAAGGGGGTTCCGCCATCGGCGCCTCCGGTAAAGGTGTAGAGCACCGTGAACGTCTGCGCTTGTATCGGTTGCATCGCCACGAGGGCCAGCGCCAGAACCGGCGCCGAGGCCAGCCATAACCGTCGAACTTCACCTGAAATCAAATTTCGCATCGTCTTGTCTCCATATGGTTGTGTTTGGGTGTTGCAATGAATGCAGGATAACAGGCAATATGTACGATACACAACCAATTTTGTACCAGCCGGGGCTCGGCACCCCCCCCTCAATTGGTACTAGACGTTTCAGAACCAGGAAAAACCTGGGCATATTTCGGATTTTTTGGTTTCGTTCGGAGAGGAATTAGTACTGGAGTAGCGTTATAATCGGTTAGCGTCTGTTAGGTGCGATGGAGCTGGGTGGCCTGCCGGTTCCTCAGAAGAGACTGCGGGCCATGGACTTAGCCAAAGCTCTTGAAGATTTGCGGAGTCAGCGCGACGACCTCGACCAAGCTATTCTAAGTTTGGAGAGGCTGGCTAGCGGTCGCCCGCGCGGTCGCGGCAGACCTCCCGGCAGGTCCTCCATCCGGACCTCCATCCGGACCAGGAAGCGTCCTCCTGTGCCCTCCCGCACCGGCACGGAACCCGCTAAGACAGCTTTGGAATGAGCCAGTTTTAATCCTTTGTTTTCAATAAGAAATCCAGACGAAGGCCAAGACTCCGCGTGTGGGTCGGATTGCAACGGGAGGGCCGATGGTCTTTTCTAGGGTCAAAATCTGAGAGACGATTGTGGCCTTCCCGGCACTTAGATTCACAGACGGATGGCCCATGCAGACCGCCACTGAACAAACCAAGCAAATCCTGATCGTTGAAGACGAAGGCATCATCGCGGCCGACATCCAAAGCCGGCTGGAGCGGCTGGGCTATAAGGTGCCGGCCATCGCGCGCTCCGGCGAAGAAGCGCTCCGCTTTGCCCGCGCCACGCCGTTCGACTTGGTCCTCATGGACATCCGGTTGAAGGGCGACATGGACGGCATCGACACCGCCCAGACCCTGAAGACCGAGATGGGAATGTCGGTGATATACATAACCGCGCACGCCGACAGCGAGACCATCGACCGGGCTAGCCGCACGGAGCCGTTCGGCTATATCGTCAAGCCCGTACGGGACTTCGAATTGCGCAGCGCGGTGCAGATATCCATCCACAAGCACGAGATGGAGCGACGCCTGCGCGCCAGCGAAGCATGGCTGGCTACCACATTGCGCAGCATCGGCGAGGGCGTCATAGCCACCAACACTCGCGGCGAAGTGGTGTTCTTGAACCCGGTTGGCGAGAAGCTCACGGGCTGGTCCGCCGCGGATGCGCATGGGCGACGGCTCATGGAAGTGCTGGCGTTGCGCGAGGAATCCACCGGGTCCGCCGTGGTAAACCCCGTAACCGATCTCCTGGCCGGCCAGGGCGCGCCCGCTTGGGCGCATCGCGCTTATAGGCTTACATCGCGCGCGGGCGCGACCGCCACGGTCGAGCTTGCCTGTTTCGAGAACCGCGCGGATAAGCTCTTGGGCGCCGTCCTGGTGCTGCACGATATCGGCGGTCGAAGGGAGCTGGAACGGCGCGTGATGCAATCGCAGAGAATGGAGGCCATCGCCAACCTGGCGGCCGGACTGGCGCACGATTTCAACAACCAGCTCACCGTCATTCTGGGATGCGCCGACGAGCTGAGTGAAAGTCTTTCCAACGGCGACCGGGATAGTGCGATCCAAATCAAGCACGCCGGCTCCCTGGCCACCGCCCTCACCACCCAGTTGCTGACGCTCAGCCGCCACCAGGCCACGCGCGCGGAGCCGCTCAACATCAACGCCTCGATCGTGGAAATGCAGCCGGCCATCTCCAGCGCCCTGGGCAAGACGCGCGTTCTGACTACGCACCTAGGGCCGAATCTGGGGCTGGTGCGCGCCGACCGCAATCAGCTCAAGCAAGTCCTGCTGAACCTGTCGCTGAATGCGCGGGATGCCATGCCCTTGGGCGGCGAGTTGCGCATCGAAACCTCGAACGCCGACATCCTGGCCGGAAGCCCGCGTGCTCTGCTGTTTCCGCCCGGAGCGTACGTCCGCATGCTGGTGTCCGATTGCGGGGAGGGCATGGACCCGGACACTCTGGCCCGCATCTTCGAGCCCTTCTTCACCACCAAGAAACCCGGATTCGGCACCGGGCTGGGCTTATCCATGGTGTACAGCATCGTGGCGCAAAGCGGCGGCCATGTGACCGCCCGCAGCGAGGTGGGCTTGGGCACGGCATTCGAGATCCTGCTGCCGCGTTTGGCCGCTTCCCGGAGGTTGCGCGATGTGGAGGGCGAGCGCGCCGTCGCCGCGGCCTCCGGAGCCGGCGTCATGGCCACCGTTATGCTGGTCGAGGACGAAGAAAGCGTGCGCGGCGTCATGCACCAGCTTTTCGAAAAGGAGGGATATCAACTGCTGGAGGCAAGCGATGGCTGCGAAGCCGAGGTCATCGCCGCGCAATACAACGAACCCATTCACGTTCTGGTCGCCGACGTGGAGATGCCCGGCGTCAGCGGGCCGCAACTGGCGGATCGCCTGGCGGCTATGCGGCCCGATATCCCCGATATCAAGGTTCTGTTCGTCTCCGGCAAGCCCCACGCAGCTATGGGGCGCGAGCGCGGCGTTCTGCCCAAGCCGTTTTCGCCGGTGGATTTGTTAGGCCGGGTGCGCGCGCTCATGGAATGCCCGCGGCCAGCTTAGGCGGGACGGGCATCCCGTCTTTCCTCGAATTGCAAACGCGCTATGAGTCACTACGAACGGAATCTGCCGCAGTCGCGGGCTGGGACCCTGACGATCGGTCGCGTTCACATCCCGATCTTACCCGGGGGCGAACTTTTCCAGGATCGCCAAAAGAATTCAGTGGTGGCAGGGCTGTCGGGCGGAGTGGAACAAGTGCGCTGGACGAGCGTGCTCGCCACGGTGCAGGTCCATGAAGCGTCTTGACTTGGATCGGGAGACTGGACTTAGAGTATTGATATTGGAAGGCCGGCAGGAGGACGCCGATCTGATGGTGCGCGAACTCCGCCGCGCCGGCTTCGATCCGCAGTGGCGGCGTGTGGACAACGAAGCGGACTATGTGGCGCGGCTGTCTCCGCCGCCGGATGTGATCCTGGCCGACTCCGGCGTGTCCCATCCGGACACCCGGCGGGCACTGCAGTTGTTGGAAGAGCGCGGGCTGAACGTTCCGTTCATCGTGCTGTCCGGGACGGTCGACGAAGAAGCGGCCCTGGGCATGATGCGGCTGGGCGCCGCCGACTATTTGTTCAAAGATCGCCTCGCGCGCCTGGGGCAGGCGGTCAAACACGCGCTGCTGGCGAATGAGCTGCGCCGGCTGAAGGGACGCGCCGAAGACGGACGGCAAGCCAGTGACGCGCGCTTTCTGGCCTTCATGCAGCACAGCCCAACCTTGGTTTTCATCAAAGACGAGTCGCGGGGGGTTGTGTATGTCAACAATGCGTCGGGCGAAGTGGCTGATTTCGTGGCCCAAATGGACGCCGGAAGCGCATCGGTTTTCGAAACTGGCGACCCTTCGCGAACCATTGAAGAGGTGACCACCGCTGGCGGAGAGGTCCGCCAGTTGCTTTGCGTCCGTTTTCTGTTCAGCGACGCGGAAGGGGGCCGCCTCCTGGGAGGAGTGTGCGTGGACGTTACCGAACAGCAGGCTACCGAGAAGGCTTTATCCGGCGCGTTGGCCGCCAAGGACGTGCTTCTGAGCGAGGTGCACCATCGCGTCAAGAACAACCTGCAGACCATTTCCAGTTTGCTGAACATGCAGGCCGATCTGCTGCCCGATGCCGCCGCGCGCCAAGCCCTGCGCGATGCGCAGCGCCGGATTCATTCGATGGCGCTCATTCACGAGCAGATGAACGGTGGCAGGGAACTGGACGGGGTGGACCTCGGCGAGTATGCCCGGCGTCTGGCGCGTGAACTGTTCGATTCGTTCGGAGCCGTGGGCGAACGCATCCGCTTGCGTATGGCGCTCGATCCAGTGCCGCTGGCAATGGATCAGATGATACCCTGCGGCCTGATTTTGAACGAGCTGATCAGCAATTCTCTGAAGTACGCTTTTCCCGGGGAGCGCGCCGGCGAGATCCTGGTGTCGCTGCGGTGCCCGGAGGGCAGGACCGTGACGATGACGGTGGCGGATAACGGAGTGGGGCTGCCGCCGGCCGCCGCGTGGAATGGTTCGAAATCGCTGGGCTTGCGGATTGTGGATATATTGACCGGACAGCTTGGCGGAATCCTTGACCGGCAATCCGCGGGCGGGCTTACCTCGACGGTGACATTCCCCCGCTTTGCCTAGGTTTGATAGACTGAACGCAAGCCTCCATGCACCCGTCCGATCCCGGCCTAACCCGCGAAGAGCGCGCCCACGTCGTGCGGCTTCTGCACGATTCCGAAAACGAGTTTGTGGCGCTCACGGCGGGCCTGACCCATGCGCAGTGGAACTGGCAGGCCGCACCCGGCCATTGGCCGGTGCAGCACACCGCCGAACATCTGGTGCTGGGCGAAGCGGCCATGCTCGCCAGGATCGAGCAAGCGCTGGCCGCTCCGCCCAATGCGGATTGGGAAGAACACAGCGCGCGCAAGTCCGGGTTCATCGCGCGCGTGTTGCCGGATCGCCACCGCAAGGCCGCGGCGCCGGAGACGCTGCGGCCGCATGGCCATTGGACCTGCGAGGAAACCATAGCCCGATACAAGGAGGGCCGCGCACGCACGCTGCGGTTCGCGGAAGAGGTAGACCGGCCGCTCAAGGCGCACTCGGCCGAACATCCGTTCCCGGTCTTCAATATGCTGAATGCCTATCATTGGTTGCTCTATATTCCGCTGCATAATGCGCGGCATAACCGGCAGATCGCCGAAGTGCTGTCCGCGGCAGCGTCGGAAGCGGCAAAGGAATCCGTGCGGTGAGGACAGTCGTGGTGACCGGAGGCGGGGCCGGGATCGGCCGGGCGGTCGCGATGCAGTGCGCCGCGCGCGGCGATCGTGTGGCGGTGTTGGATATCGACGGTCCCGCTGCGCGGGATGCCGCGGCCGCCGCGCTGGCGGCCGGAGCGGAGGCGGCGCTGGCCGTGGAATGCGACGTCTCGCGCGAGGAGAGCTTGGCGCGCGCATTTGAGGAGACCGCCAGTCTGGGGCCGCTCTACGGCGCTTTTGCAAACGCGGGCATGGATGCCGGCGGTTTCCTGCACGAACTGGCCTTCGATACATGGAAACGCGTGCTGGACACCAATCTGACCGGCGTCTATCTTACGTGCAAGTATGCGCTGCGGCGGATTCTGCAAGCCGGCACGCCGGGATCCATCGTGTGTACCTCGTCGCCGGCGGCGTCGGTGGCCTTCGCGGCGGGCGCGGCGGGCGCTTACAGCGCCTCCAAGGGCGGCATTTCGGCGCTGGTGCGATGCATGGCGGTGGACTATGCCCGGTATGGCATCCGGGTGAATGCGGTGGTACCCGGCGCCACCGAGACCCGCCTGATGTGGGCCAATGTGGAGCCGGCGGCGATGCCCGCGATGCGGCGGCAAATTTGCGCAGAGGTGCCGCTGGGCCGCCTGGCAAACCCGGATGAACCGGCGCGCGCGGTGGTCTGGCTGTTGTCCGATCAGTCGTCTTATGTGACCGGTTCGCACCTGGTGTGCGACGGGGGCATTCTAGCCAAAGCGTCTATCAGTGTTTAGGTTTGGAGGGCGGGCAATCCTGCCTCAAAAGGCGGCTGCGGCCAGGATTGGCCGCCCTCCAAGGGTTTTCAATTATGAATCGAATTGAGATGAAGGGAAGAATCTGTTTGTGGATTGCGTTACCGGCCATCGTAACGACGATGACAATGGCGGCGCCGGAGGATCGGACCGTGGAGATCGCCAAGGACATGATGCGGGCGATGGGCGGCGAGGCGGCCTGGAAGCAGGCGCGTTACGTACGTTTCGATTTCACGTTCCAGTTTCGCGGCCGGGTGATAACCGCGCGCGCATATCTGTGGGACAAGCAGACCGGCCGCGCCCGCCTGGAGGACAAATCGGCGGAAGGCAAGTTCTCCGTGGTGCTGTTTAATTCCCGCGATCCAAAGGGCGCCGCGTACATGACTGGAAAGAAGCTGGAAGGTCAGGATGCCGCGGCCGATTTGAAAGGCGCCGCCCGCACGCTCAGCCTGGACTCGGACTGGCTGGCCCTGCCATGGAATTTGCTCTCCCCGGGATTCCATTTGAAATACGCCGGAGAGAAGAGCCTCAACGGGCAGGTGTTCGACGTGGTGGAAGTGGCGGTCGACTCGCGCGCCGGGGGTCCGGCCATGCGCTACAGCGCGTATGTCTCGCGCCAGTCGCATCTGATGGAGTATTGCAGCGTGGGCACGGAAGCCAGCTTGTGGGATTGGAAATACACCACGGCGGGCGGCGTCCAATTAGCCGGCGAACACCACAACCCGGATAAGAAGGCCGCCATCTCCATGGGAAATGTGAAAGTGCTGGATAAGGTGGATGACGCATTCTTCACGGATCCCGCGCGCGGTCTCACGGCGCTACAGTAGAAGAAACCGTCACAGCCCGGCTTCCCCCTGTGGCGAAGGAAGCCGAGCCTGGTGATCCGGTCAGATCGGAGGCCGCCCAGCCTCCCTCACTGGTCCCGTCCGGACAACCGTCGCAGATTGGCCGGCAAACCTTTCTCAAGGGCTCCGGGGTGGATCGCCACCAGCCGGTCGCTGAATACCGGCTGTGGACAGGAGGAGCGCCCCAACACGCTCCTCATAAGGGCGCCGCCAAGTCAGCGCAACGCCCTTTCTGATTTCACAGTGACACTTGGCCGCCGGTAATCTGCTGGGCGCTTCGTGCAAGTGATTGAAACTGAAGGCAAAAAAATCTTAGCCGCAAGGCGACCGGCGTTTCATAATCTATGGGGCGGACCCCCAGGAGGGACCGCCCCACTACTCGAATTCGTCCAGGCCGTCGGCTGTCTCTTCATCGGCTGGGCCGTGGATCTCGACGATATCGTCCTCGGGGTCCACTGGCTCCGGTGTGTGGCGAAGCGGACGCTTTGAAGGCGACTTGCCCTCGCGCGGATCCGGACCCCGCCACTCGACACCTGTGACGTTCATGCGCTTAAGATCGGCGGATGTGGGAAAGGACTTTACTTTGAGACGGCCAATGGCACTAGATCCCGGCTGGCGATGACCCGGTCGATCATGCCATACTCCACGGCCTGCTCGGGGCTCATGATGTAGTCGCGATCCACGTCGCGCGCAATGCGGTCCACGGCCTGGCCGGTAGCGTCCGCCAGCAGGGTATTCAGCGTCTCCCGCATGCGCAGGATTTCCTTGGCGTAAATGTCGATGTCCGCCGCCTGGCCCGCCAGACCCTGCATGGATGGCTGATGGATCATAATGCGGGAATTAGGCAGGCTGAACCGCTTGCCCTTGGTGCCTTTGGCCAACAGCACGGCCGCCATGGAAGCCGCCTGACCCACACAAATGGTCACGATGTCGGGCCGGATGAAATCCATGGTATCCAGGATGGCCAGCCCCGCCGTGATGGAACCGCCCGGCGAGTTGATATAGATGGAGACATCCTTCTCCGGGTCCTCGGCCTCCAGGAACAGGAGTTGCGCGATCACCAGATTGGCCACATTGTCGTCAATCGGCGTGCCCAAAAATATGATGTTCTCCTTCAATAAACGGGAATAAATATCGTATGCGCGTTCCCCACGCGAGGTCTGCTCGACCACCATGGGGACCAAGACAGCTTGGCCCATTGGGCACCCCCTAACGATTTGATGCAGTAGATTATCTGCGGGCCGCAACCATGCGTCTGGGTTTGCGCTGTTTTGCCAGCGACTTGCGCTTCACTTCCAGCGCCTTCACCAGATCGGCGATGGTATTCCGCTCCAAGTAATCTATGATACGCGAGCGGAGAGCCACCCAGCTATCGTGCATGGAACAGGGCATTTCGTCGGAGCACTCCGCCAGCCCGCTGGCGCAGGCCGTGTATTGCGTCATGCCGTCCAGCGCCTCCACGATGTCCCAAAGCTTCACGTCCGCGGGCGCCACCCGTAGGGCGAAGCCGCCGGTAGGACCTTTGCTTGAGCGCAACAATCCCTTCCGCGCGAGCTGCTGCAAAATCTTCGCCAGGAAGTGCGCCGGAATGTCCTCCTGCTCCGCGATGTTCTTGACCATCGCATATTTACCATCCGGCACCTGTGCCAAGTGCACGAAAGCCCTGATGGCGTATTCCGCGGACCGAGAATAGATCATCCTAGAACTGCCCCCAATTCGGAGTTATCCACATCGTTATCTTAAACTTATATTTGCCGCTATGCAAGCGAAGGCCGCAAGTGCAGCCGGCGAGCCCTATTTCCGCAGAAATAAAGTGACACAATCCGCTATCTCGCATCGCGCGCCGCGCGCACCATCTCGACCAACACCGCGCGCGCGTCCCCCATGTTGCGAACCTCGCGCGGAAAGGCGATCCGCACGCCGTATACCCGCTCCCCGCTGCGCAGCCGCAGGTGGAATCCAAGGCGGTCCACCGCCGTCATACTGGCGGTTTCCACACCGGTTTCCCCCGCCGCGCCCGCCAGCAGCACCAGGGCTTCGCCGTGGTCCGCATTCATATGAGTCAGGATTCCAGCGGCGCAATCCACCAGCGGGTCCGGTTGGCTGCCGGTATACTCATCGGTCGAAACCCAGCCCATCACGCCGAATCCGCCGACAAAATAGACGTCGGCCGGTTGCATCCGGTAAAAACCAAAATCGTTGAAGTCCACCCAATAGCGGGCATTCTGGTGGCGGCCGAGGTAGAGTTCACGCACGGCGGCGGTTTCCGCCGCGGGGATGGGCCATACTTCGCCGACCAGGGCGATGCGGGCGGCGCCCAGCGGGTCCTCTCCGCCTTCCTGCATGACCAGCAGGCTGGCGCGCGCGTCCGCCGTCAGGTTCTGCGTATGCATGGCCATGCTGCTGATGAGGAAAACCGGCCGGCCCTGTTCGTCGGGGCTATAAGGCATCACGGAGCCGAAGGGGAATCCGGGTTGTTTGCGCGAGTGGGTGGAGAGCGTCCCGATGCGTCCGATCCGTATGAGAGTGCGGCCGCGCTCGGCAAGCGTGGGCTCTGGAACCGGCGGGCGTTCGGGAGCCGCCGGCGCGGCATGCTGGCGGGAAGACGCCATAGATCGGATTTTTCCCTCTCCTTATACTATTTAGTATACATGAAGCCCTCCCGGCGGCACTCTGCTGCGAATAGTACTTGACATTGCAAAGCTATTCATCTAAGATCCCAGTATGCCCCTGTCGCGACTGCTGGCCGGCCTACCCCTCCTTCTCCTGTCAAACTGCGCGCATCCACGCGGCTCGCCCCTCTTACAAGCCGCTCGGCAGGGAGATACGAAAACCCTGGAGGCGATCTTGTCCCAAGGGGCGGATCCCAATCAGAGGGATGCCGGCGGCCTTACCGCCATCATCTTATCCGCGCGTACAGGGTCCGTACCGTCGGTCGAAGCGCTGCTCCGCCATGGCGCAGATCCCAATATGTGCGGCGGCGTACACGGCTGGACGCCACTGATGCACGCCATCCACAGGAACCAATGGCGCGCGGTGCAAGCCTTGCTGGATGGCGGCGCTCTGGTGGATAGCCGCGGCCGCTTCGGCGAAACCGCCTTGATGATGGCCGCCGGTTACGGCTACACGGCGCTGGTCGAATTGTTGCTTGATCGCGGCGCGAATCCGCGGGCGGAAACCGCCGATGGCTACAACGTGCTGGCGGCCGCTATGGGAGGAGTGCCGGATATCGATCGCTTCACGCTGGGGCATTGTCAGGCCGCCACAGTCCACGCATTGAAGCGCAAAGATCCGGACCTGCGCCTGCCGGACAACCTCTGGGCGCGGGTCGCGCAGTTCTGGGGCGGCGTGGCCAAACTGCGCGGCTGCCGCTACTGAGCCGCGCGCGTCAGCAAGCGGTTTCGAAGCTACGATTCGTAGACCCAGCGGCCGCCCACCATGGTCCTCTCAATGGGAATCTCGATCAGCGCCATGGGATCGACGCGCAGCGGATCCCGTCCCAGCACTACCAGATCGGCCAGCTTGCCGGCGGTGATGCTGCCCTTCCGATTCTCGTCGAACG
>Ga0209333_1001552_pt1 | contig 11051 bp, 10 predicted proteins | sample BlaSpr_A8_OM2_O3_FD_187982 | JGI IMG/M metagenome (GOLD analysis project Ga0209333, IMG submission 187982) | Forest soil microbial communities from Thunder Bay, Ontario, Canada - Black Spruce, Ontario site 2_A8_OM2_O3 (SPAdes) (version 2) | ecosystem: Environmental > Terrestrial > Soil > Boreal...
GGTTGTCGCCGATGTCGTGGTTGCCGGGCACGGCGTGCCATGCCACGTGCAGGTGGTGAAGCTGCTGGTGGGCGTGGCGCAGATCCTCGGACACGGCGTCCCAGTTCTCCGGCGCCTGCGGCGCACGACGTGACAGGTGGGTGTCCGACACCAAGACCACACGCCCGGCTGCCACATCTGCACACTAATGGCAGCCGTTCTGCCTCTGCTGGGACCAGCAGAACCTAGCCGTCGTAGAGGTTGAACGTCACGATCGAACTGGCCGGCAGCGTGTAGCTGAACCCTCTTCCGTTCCAGGTCACCTGGAACGTCTGCGGCGATGACGAGTCGTTTGTCAGGCTTCCAGCAGGCCGGCCAGCTGCCGCGCGTTCCGCTGGGCGTTGTCCCCGCAGCAGTTGTTGAACAGCACGTGCGTGACCCGGGCGTCCTCGGCGAGGCCGCTGATTTTGGGCGCCCACTCTTTGAGCTCCGCGTCGCTGTAGTCGTAGCGGAACCGTTCCTGGCTGTCCTTGCTGGTCCAGCTGGCGGAGTGGCCGTGCAGGCGGAGCACGGCCAGGTCGGCGGTGGCGGCCAGCACGGGCGGAACGGAGTCCTTGTAGCCCTGGGGCATGTCCACGCTCACGTACGGCAGCTTGTTTGAGGTTAGAAAATCCAGGGTCTCGGCCCGGTTATCCTCCGTCATCCAGGTCGGGTTGCGGAACTCAATGCATACCTGACGCGGCGCGACGCGCTGGGCGCAGGACAGGATGTAATCCTTGCGGGCCCCGGAGATCGGGAACCAGGGCGGGAACTGCAGCAAGATCGCGCCGAGCTTGCCCGCCCCGCGCAGCGGCTCGAGCGCGGCGAGGAACCGGTCCCACGCCTCCTCGGCGACGCCGGGGTCGACGTCTTTGAGGTAGACCCGGTCTCGGCCGGACGTCCCAGCGGCTTCGCGCAGGTCGGCCGGGAGTGCGGTCACCCGCGTGGGGTGCTGGGTGAACAGGCTGAACGCCTTGATGTTGAACGTGAACCCATCTGGGGTGCGCAAGGCCCAGGCCGCGGCGGTCTGCTCGGCGGGCAGCGCGTAGTACGTGGTGTCGACCTCGACCAGCGGGAACTGGCGTGCGTAGAACCGCAGCCGCTTGTCCGGCGTGTTTGCCTCCGGCGGGTACCAGCCGGAGGCCAGCAGCGTGCGGTCGATCCACGACGCCGTGCCCACCCGAATCTCGCCCATGGTCAGGCCTCCAGCAGGTCGAGGAGGTGGCGGGCGTTGCGCTGGGCGTTGTCGCGGTAGCAGTTGTTGAACAGCACGTGAGTGACCCGGGCGTCCTCGGCGAGGCCGGCGACCTTGGGCGCCCACTCGGCCAGCTCTTTGTCGCTGTAGTCGTAGCCGAACCGCTCGTGGATGTCCTTGCTGGTCCACTTGTCGGAGTGGCCGTGCAGCCGGAAGACAGCCAGGTCGGCGGTTGCGGCCAGCACCGGGGGAATGGAGTCCTTGTAGCCCTGGGGCATGTCCACGCACACGTACGGCAGCTTGTTCGCGGCCAGGAACTCCAGGGTCTCGGCCTGGTTGTCCTCGGTCATCCAGGTCGGGTTGCGGAACTCGATGCACACCTGGCGGGGCGCGGCGCGCTGCGCGCAGGACAGGATGTAGTCCTTGCGCGCCCGGGAGATCGGGAACCAGGGCGGGAACTGCAGCAAGATCGCACCGAGCTTGCCCGCGTCGCGCAGCGGCTCGAGGGCTGCGAAGAACCGTTCCCACGCCTCGTCCACGACGCCGGGATCGACGTCTTTCAGGTACACCCGCTCCTTGCCGGACTCGGCGACGGATTCGCGCAGGTCCTTGGGGAGCGCGGCGACCCGCGTGGGGTGCTGGGTGAACAGGCTGAACGCCTTGATGTTGAACGTGAATTCTCTCGGCGTCCGCGCGACCCACGCCGCGGCGGTCTGCTCGGCCGGCAGCGCGTAGTACGTGGCGTCGACCTCGACCAGCGGAAACTGCCGCGCGTAGAACCGCAGCCGCTTGTCCGGCGTGTCCGCCTCCGGCGGGTACCAGCCGGAGTCCAGCAGCGTTCGGTCGGTCCACGACGCCGTGCCCACCCGGATTTCACTCATAACTGCAGGATAAGAACCCACGGAAGTCCGCCGTCCGGGCCCACGGCATCGGGCGGAAAACCGGCTAATCTGACGGCGGTGAGCGTAGAACTGGTCCTGCTTTCGCGGGTTGGCTATCGCGGCCAGGAGATCACCGGATCCCGGCTGCAGGGACTGCTTGCGCTCCTGGCCGAGGATCCCCACGCGGGGTCCAGCAGCACGCGGCTGATCGACGCGCTGTGGCCGGACGAGCCACCCGAGCACCCGTTCAAGGCTCTCCAGGTCGTGGTGTCACGCGCGCGGGCCCGCCTCGGCCCCGATGTGATCGTCAGCACGCCCGCCGGGTACCGCCTCTCGCTGCGCGACGACCAGATCGACGCGTCCGCGGTCCTGCTGTACGCGGCTGAGAGCGAGAAGAGCTCCCGGGCCGGCGACTATCTGGCGGCGCTCGAGTACGCCGAGGCCGGGCTCGCGCTGTGCGACGGCGCCGCGGGCTGGGACGCCGGGGGCTACGATCCGCTGTCCGCGCTCCGCGCGGCGCGGGTTCCCGCCTACCGGTCCCTGCTGCGGGCCCGCGCGCTGGCGCTGGCGCGGCTGGGGCGGCGGGCTGAGGCCGCGGGGCCGCTCGGCGAGCTGATCCAGCGGAGCCCGCGGGACGAGGAGGTCCTGGCGGAACTGCTGCGCTGCGAGGCGGCGGCGGTTGGGCCCGCGGCGGCGCTCGCCCGGTACGCCGAATACCAGCAGCGGCTGCGCGACGAACTCGGCAGCGACCCGGGCCCCGCGCTGCAGAGCGTGCAGGCGGAGCTGCTGCAGGCCGACGCGCCGGTGATCCGCCGCGGCGTCCGGCACGAGCCCAACCCGCTGCTCGGCCGGGACGACGACATCACCGCCGTGGCCGGCCTGCTGCGCACGTCCCGGGTCACGTCGATCGTGGGACCCGGCGGCCTGGGCAAGACTCGTCTCGCGCACGCGGTCAGCAGCCAGGCGGAGCAGCGTGTCGTGCACGTCGTCGAGCTCGCGGGCGTCGCCGCCGACGGCGACGTCGCGGCCGAGGTCGCGTCCGCCCTCGGGGTTGGCGAGGACGGCGGCAACTCGAGCAGCCGCAGCGGGGCGCAACCGGGCGTGGCGGGCGGGATCGTGACCGCCCTTGCTCCGGGCCCTGCGCTGCTGGTGCTGGACAACTGCGAGCACGTCGTGCGCAGCGCCGCCGACCTTGTGCACACGCTCGTGTCACTTACCGAGGAACTACGGGTGCTCACGACCAGCCGCGCTCCGCTCGGCCTCTCGTCGGAGTCGGTGTACCTGCTGCCCGAGCTGGACCTGGCCACGACGGCCGAGCTGTTCCGGCAGCGGGCCAGGGCGGTCCGGCCCGACGCCGACCTGCCCGCGGATGCGGTGCGGGAGCTGTGCAGCGGCCTGGACGGGCTGCCGCTCGCCGCGGAGCTGGCCGCCGCGCGGGTCCGGATCATGTCGGTGGCCGAGATCGCCCGCCGGCTCGACGACAGGTTCGCTGTCCTGCGGAGCAGCGCGAGGGACGCGCCGCAGCGCCACCGCACGCTGCACGCCGTGATCGACTGGAGCTGGAACCTCCTCGACCCGGCCGGCCAGGCGGCGATGCGCGAGTTGTCGGTGTTCCCCGGCGGGTTCACCGCTGACGCCGCCCGGCACCTGCTGGGCGCCGGCATCCTGCCGGTCCTCGAGCAGCTCGCCGATCAGTCGCTGCTCAAGGTCACCGACACCACGTCGGGCACCCGGTACCGGATGCTGGAGACCGTCCGGGAGTTCGCCGCCACGCACCGCGATGACGCCGGCGAGACCGAGCACGTGACCGGCCGGTTCCTCGCCTGGGCGCGCGACTTCGGCGTCGCGCGCCACGACTCGGTTTTCACCGACGACCTCCCGACGTTCGAGCTGATCAGGGCCGAGCAGGACAACCTGGTCCAGGCCCTGCGACACGGGCTCGACCGCAGGGATGCCGGAACGGTCGCCGCGGTGTCGGCCGTGCTCGGCGGGCTGTGGATGGCCGAGGGCAGTTTCGCCCGCCTGATCGCCATGTGCGCGGACACGGCCCGGATCCTGCCGCCGTTCCGGCCGGAACCCGCCCTCGTCGAGGCGACCAGGACCAGCCTGGTACTCGGTGCGGTCAGCGGCTTCCTGCTACAGGGACCGAGCCCGGCGCGGTTCCTGGCCGGCCTGCGCCGGCTGCCGCCTGCTCCTCCGGACACCTTCGCCCGGGCCGCCCAGGCCGTGCTGAACGTACTGCACGGGCCGCCCGAGGCGGACCTCGCGGCCCTGCAGGCGCTGGGCGAGAGCGACCAGCCTCTGGTCGCGGGCGCGGCCAACTACGTGACCAGCTACGTCTGGGAGGAAGCGGGCGACACCGGCGGCGCGCTGGCGGCGGCGCGGCGGTCGCTCGCCGCGTTCGAGCGCCGCGGCAGCGGATGGCTCCGGGCCGCCGGGCATGCCCGGATCGGCGAGCTGTACCTCCAGGTCGACGAGGCTGGTGCGGGTGACGAGGCGCTGCATCACCTGACCGCGGCGCTGTCGGTGCTCGAGGCGTTCGGGTCGTGGTCCAGCGCGAACCGGGTGCGCGAGGCAGTCGTGATGGCCAACGTGCAGCGGGGCGCCTACGACGAGGCGGAACGCGAGCTGAAGCTGACAACGCCGCGCGCCACGGACGAGCCCTGGGAAATGCCGATGTTCGACACCGCGGTGCACGCGGAGATCGCGCTAGGCCGCGGCGACGCCGAGACGGGATTGCACCTGTGGCGTGCGGCCGCGGCCGCGCTGTGGGATCCGCGGCGCCAGGAGCCCGGCGACGACCTGCTCCGCCTGGATACCTGGGCACTGCAGATCCAGGCCGCCGCGGTGGTCGCCCACGCCTACCACGGCCGGCTCGGCCTGGTTGCGGAGATCACCGGCGCGCTGCCCGCCGCGCTGCTGGCGCTGACCGCGGACCCGGGGCCGCCGTCCGGGACGCTCGCCGCCTCCTATGACCTCGCCGTCTGCGGCTCGCTGCTGCTGGCCCTGGCCATGACCGACATCGACCGGGGCCAGCGCGCGGCGGACGCCGGCCTTGCGAGGTCGGGAGCGAGGATGATCGCGCTAGCCGAGCGGTTCGGCTTGAAGAACGGGCTCCAGCCGACGATGTCCGCCGGGCGCGCCCGGCGGGCCGCGCAGGACGCCGACGGGCCCGCGTACGCCGACGCCGTGTCGTCGTACGCGGGCCTTGATCCGGACGCCCTGCGCGCCGCTGCCCGGGCCGCGCTGCGGGAACGGGCCGAGATCAGCGGTTGATGTCCCGCCGGGGCAGTGCCCGCACCCACAGGTACCCGGCCAGCGCGAGGCCGGCGCACCAGATGATGGCGGTAAGGGTGGTGCCGCCGGACGGGGTGCCGTTCAGCAGCCCACCGGGCTGGTCATCGTCTGGCTGGGACTGGTGATCCGGGTCTGGTCCGTGGTCGTGCTCGGCCGCTCGTTCCGCACCACCGTCGAGGTCGATGCCGCACAGCCCGTCGTGTCGCGCGGCCCGTACCGGTGGGTCGGCCATCCCTCGTACAGCGGCCTGCTGCTCATCGCGGCCGGGTATGGCCTGGCCCTGAGCACCTGGCCCGGACTGGCCATCTGCCTGGTGCTGCCGGCGGTCGCGATACTGCACCGCATCGGAGTAGAGGAAAGCGAGCTGGTCCGCTTGCTCGGCGACCCGTACCACGACTACCAGGACCGCACCAAAACGGCTCATCCCCGGCCTGTGGTGAGCCGCGGCGGTCCGCACGAGCCCGGGGGTCAGGAATGGGCCGTGACGGGAAGGCTCTCGAAGCCGTGGTGGCCCAGGCCCGTAGTGCGCCGCGGGGTTCCGGCTGGCGTGATGCCGGTGAAGCGTTCGAGCGCCCGGGTCAGGAAGACCTGGGCCATGACGCGGGCGAGCGGGCTGCCGAGGCAGAAATGCGGGCCGGACGCGAATGCCAGGTGGGAACCGCTGTTGCGCCCGACGTCGAACCGGTCGGGCTCGGGGAACTGATCCGGATCCCTGTTCGCCGAGCCGAGCAGGATGATCAGCGTCTGCCCCTGCCGCAATTCGGTGCCGGCAAACGCCGCGGGCTGGAGCACGCTCAGCGCATCCACGTGCGCTGGCGAGTCGTACCGCAGCATCTCCTCCACCGCCGAAGGGATCAGGCTGCGATCCTCCCGGATTCGCTGAAACTGATCCGGGTTGGCCATCAGGGCATGAAGCCCGTTGCCCAGCAAGTTCGAGGTCGGCTTGTTTCCCCCGCCGAAAAGCAGGATCGCGGTGGCGACCGTTTCGGTTTCGTCGATCATTCCGTCGGCCTCCGCCACCGTCAGCCGGCTGACCAGGTCGTCGCCGGGGTGGGCGCGCTTGCTGGCGATCAGTTCTGTGACGTAAGCCGCGAGCTTCTTCTCGGCCCTGGCTCCCCGGATGATTTCCTCCCGCCCGGATGCCGGCTCAATTAACAGGCCCGCTTCGTGGATCCAGGGGATCAGGTGCTCCCGGTCAGACTCCGGGATGCCGAGCAGGTCGCCGATCACGCCGACCGGCAATGGCATGGCCACCAGGTCCATGAAGTCACCGCCGGGCGCGGCCGCCAGCTTGTCGAGGAGCTTGTCGGTGCGCTGCGCGATGCTGGGGCGAAGCGCGTCCACGTGCCGGAGCGTGAAGGCGGAGCTGATCACGCGGCGCAGCCTGGTGTGCTCGGGCGGATTGGTAAGGATCATGGTCTTCTGCAGGCGCTCCATGACCGGCCGGATCTCTTCCCCGCCCACATTCCGGGCCTGGATCCACTCCTCGCCCTTGCCGAACGCGCGGTTCCGCAGCGCCGCGACGCAGTCAGCGTGCCTGCTGAGCACCATCATGTTGCCGTCGCTGGTGATCAGGGCGGGCGCTTTCTCGCGCAGCTTCCGGTAAAAGGGATAGGGCTCACCGGGCGGGTTCCCCATGAAGTCGAAGACGAGCAGTTCGCTTTCGGGATCTCTGCGAGCTATCGAGCCTGAAGCGTTCATGATCTGCCTCTTCTAACCGGTGACCCACTCGAGGATGTGATCGTTGACCTCGCCGGGCCGCTCCAGCTGCAGGAAATGCCCTGCATGCTCGATCACGACCATGCGCGAGGACGGAGCTAGCAGGCGCTCCGTGCCGCGGGCCAGCTCCAGCCGAATGCAGCCGTCGTCGGCTCCGTGCAGGTACAGGGTGGGCTGCGGCGCCTGCTGCCCGGCGGCCTCCTGCTCGGCCGCGTAGGGCGCGGCGGCATCGGGCGAGTCCGCTGGCGGGCCCTCGATACCCAGAGCCCGGTAGTAGCCGCCAGCAGCGCGGTAGTAGCCGATCGCGGCCGCGAGGTTGGCCGGTTCGTGCAGGGATTCCTTGACCAGGGCCAGATGTTCGCTGGCCGGGAAGCCGGGCGACCAGTCGGCCCAGAGTCTGTCCAGGAACGCCATCCCGTCGCGGGCCACCACCGCGTCGGCGAACCCGTTCGGGTCGCGGAACATGAACGTATAGAAAAGCCGCTTCAGCTGCTCATAGTCGCTGAACAGCACGGCATCCAGGGCGGCGGGCGGCACGGCCAGGGTCACCAGCCGCCGCCACCGGTCCGGGGTGAAGGCGGCCGCCCCGTATGCCGTCTCGGCGCCCCAGTCGTGCCCGATCAGCACCGCATCCCCGTCGCCGCCCAGGGCCTCGTGCAAGGCCACGGCGTCGGCGACAAGCGCGCCTATCTGGTAGGCGCCGTCGGCCGGAATCGCGGTCGGCGCGTAGCCGCGCATGAACGGGGCCACCGCGTGGAATCCTGCGTCGGCCAGGGCCGGCAGCAGGTGCTTCCAGGTGTGGGCCGTGTCCGGAAAGCCGTGCAGGCACAGCGCCAGCGGGCCCGAGCCCGCCTCGAGCAGCCCGAATTCAAGATCGTTAGCCTGTACCGATGTCATATGCAACGGAACCGGGACAGCCATGGACAATACGCTACCTTCCGTTGGCCCATTAGGGGTGATCTTGCAGCCTGGCTGGAGCTTACGGGTCATGCCGAGGGCGCGGCGCGGCCTATGCCTCCCCGCGCTCGCGCAGCAACTCACGGAACTCGCGGACCGCCTGGTCCTGATCTGATCCGAGATCCTCGGCGACGACCAGCCGTGTGTCGGCCCAGTACGCCCCCACATATTCATCGCTGTCGCCTCGCGGAACCAGGAGCGGGTTATGCGCGATCTTTATGTGGTTCTGCACTTCTTCCCAGGAGACGCCATCGGGCACCAGGCCAATCGCAGGCGACTCGCTGTCGTCGTACTCCAGATCGTCGAGCACTGGCCTTCGCTCCAAGCCTGGGGTATCCAGCGGTGGGCGGCTCCACCCTGTAGCCAGGGTCCCACGCCGACGGCCTATGTCGTTAGGCTGGTTGGCGTGTCCGATCATTACCGCGCACCCGGCTGGTTCACGCGCAACGTCTTCAACCAGCTGGTGGCGTTCCTCACCCGGCAGGGCATCAGCGTTCTAGGCTCGCGGGTCCTCGCGGTGAAGGGCCGGACGAGCGGCCAGTGGCGCACCACGCCGGTGAACCTGCTCACCTACGACGACCGCCGGTACCTCGTCGCGCCGCGCGGCGAGACCCAGTGGGTGCGTAACCTGCGGGTCATCGGCACCGGTGAACTGCGTCTGGGCAGGCGGGCCGAAGGCTTTCGCGGCCGGGAGCTCACCGACGACGAGAAGGTGCCGGTGCTGCGCGCCTACCTCAAGCGGTGGAAGGCGGAGGTCGGGGTCTTCTTCGAGGGCGTTGGGCCGGACTCGGGCGATGACCAGATCCGCGCCATCGCACCCAAGCACCCGGCATTCGAGGTGCTTCCCGCCGACTAGGCCGACTCAGGCCGCTGGCTCTCTCACGAGAGTGCCGCCCTTCCAGCGCGGGATGGCCGAGCCAGGCCACGGCCAGAGCGACCAGCCCGGGCAGGACGGGCAAGATCAGCTCCGCCCTGGCAACCGGGGCGCACAGGCCGATCACGACTACGGCGAGGCACCCCGCCACAACCAGCGCTAAGACAAATGGGCTGGGCCGCCGCTCATGGCCAGTGTGTTTCATTCGTCCCTCACCACCCTTCCCGGCCGCTCTCGTGATGGGCTGGTGACAGTTCGTTCATGGCACCAACTCTGACGTGCAGCGTGCGCGAAGCGGATGGCAAAGGTTGACGGTGGCCGGGCGACATCGATGACGGCCATTGATCGAACCAAATGGCGGCAGTACAGTGCTGCATGTCGGCAATCTCCTGCCAGCTCGATCGGAACAGAATGTAGCTGTGGAGGCGCAACACCCGCTGGGACGGCACGACCTGGAGCAGGATCATGGCTGGCCTGCGTGGGGCGCGGCGATCCGGGGGGCACTCGAGCGCCGCGGCATCACGATAAATTCCGCGGCGAGCCAGCTCGGGCTGCGCAATACGACGCTGAAGAGATGGCTGTCCGGCGAAGTCCCGCCTCAGCTGTCACGCCTTGCGTCATTCGCGGAATTGACCGGCATCAGTCAGGCAGTCCAGCTCGAGCTGGGCAACGTGCTGCCGCCAGAACTGCGTGCCGAGGCGCACGCCATGCAAGTAGCGGATCAGCTCCGCAATGCACTCGGTGAGATCGAAGGGGCAGTATCGCGAGCAGCCGAGCTCGCCTTCTCTGATGCGGGTGCGCGGCTGGCCGGTATCCTCCTCGCCAGCAGCGAGATCCCTCTTCAGCTCACGCTGAGGCGAGCTCACCGCGGGGCTCGGCACCCTATTCACTTGAGTACGTACGTTGGGGTCGAGAGCATTGACCGCGAGGTCTATGGAGAGGAAGAGCTCCGCGTGCTTGTTACTCGCATCGTCGGGCAATCGGCCCGGGTCTTCGGCGCCCGCTGGCGGGAGCAAGAGGCGCATGACTGGCCGAAGCCACGCCCCAGCCTCATTCTTAACATCCCGCAGCATGAAAGACCCCGGCCTCCCGCGCCAAACGCGTCACCGGCCGTTCCCAACCTGTTGATTCTTGGCTGCCCGTATGCACATGCCGAGTACATTGGGGCGCTGCTTGCCGATGCTCTTGGCTATGGATATATCGACGTCAGATACAGCGTTCCGCTTTCCCTCGACAGAACTTCCGCCGACCCCGAGGTTATCGAGGCACGGCTCGAGTTCGCGAGGCATCTTTCTGTCAATGAATCAGCCGTCAGGCAGAATGTGTGGTCGCTCACCGATCATCGGGTACTGCCCGAGATCATGTCCGATCTCAAGAACGCCCCGGTGGGGTGCGCGGTTTACGTGCGAAGCGAGGACGAGCTCCTCGAGCGCGGTGCTGAGGTCTGGAACGTTCCGCCTGACGAGATGCGAGAACTCCGCACCATGCTGGACGACCTCGTCGCTTCGGCCGACTGGCCTGTGCTCACGGTCGTCATGCCAGACGAGCTGCTGCGCAGCAACGTGGGCACGATCGAAAGCGATCGCGTCGCGGACGTCGCGATGCTGGCCGCGGTGGACGTATGGCGCGACCTTCGCAATTGGCGCTTCGTCCCAGACGCCGTTCGTGGGCGCCTCGCCTCGATGTTCGATGCGCGCGGGCGCCAACTGGGTGACCCCCGCCTGTCGATGATCCGGGCGCAAGCGAATATGCCGCGGAGAAGGTAAGGCATGACGATCTCAGATGCGGACTCGCGCGCCATGCTGGATCTTGCCCGCAGGGCAGCCATCGAGGCTGGCTCCATGGTCATCCAGACGCCTGCACGCGCGCTGCGAGCGTCGACCAAGTCCTCGCCCACCGACTTCGTGACCGAGATGGACCGCGCAGCGGAGCAATTGATCCTGGAGACCATCCTGGCCGCCCGGCCGGATGACGGGATGGTTGGCGAGGAGGGGGCCTCGAAGGCATCGCAGAGCGGTCTCAGCTGGCTGATCGACCCGATCGACGGAACCACGAACTACCTCCGCGGCATCCCTAACTTCTCTGTCTCGATCGCAGCGGTCACCGAAGG
>Ga0209333_1001553_pt1 | contig 11047 bp, 9 predicted proteins | sample BlaSpr_A8_OM2_O3_FD_187982 | JGI IMG/M metagenome (GOLD analysis project Ga0209333, IMG submission 187982) | Forest soil microbial communities from Thunder Bay, Ontario, Canada - Black Spruce, Ontario site 2_A8_OM2_O3 (SPAdes) (version 2) | ecosystem: Environmental > Terrestrial > Soil > Boreal...
CCCAGCCCGCCCCGATGCTACCCTGAACTCAGAAGAACAGGCGCGCCGAACAAGCATCGCCGCGTCCCCGTGTCCCCCTGTCTCCGCGTCGAACATCGACATACTATTTCGATGTTGGCGAGCCCCGCTCGCCCCCCTCCGCCCAAATCTGGCTTCGTGTGGTCGATTCAGGTAACACTATGGCAACAAAGAAACAAACTGCGTCAAATCGCCGCAATGCGCGTAAGAGCACGGGTCCGAAAACTCCTGCTGGGAAGGCCGCGTCCTCCATGAACGGAGTCCGCCACGGCCTGCGCGCCCGCACCGTCATCCTAAAGGGCGAAAAACCCGAGGATTTTGATGAGATCCTCGGCGGTCTCCAGGACGAATTTCAGCCCCAGAGCGCATCCGAGCGCCATCTGGTCGATCAGGCGGCCATCGCCCAGTGGAAGCTGGTGCGCGCCGAAGTCTACGAACGCCGTTCCTATGAACGTTCCTATGGAAAGGACAACTCCGTCGAAACCGGCAGCGCCATGTTCAGCCGTATGACTCTGGTTACCGGCCGCCTCGAGCGCACCTACGCCAGGGCCTGCAAAGAGTTGGAACGTATCAAAGCCAATCGCGCCAAACAAGCGGAAGCCGCAAAAGCAGCGGAGAAATCGCAGGAATCCAACAAATCCCAGACATCCGGCCGGCGGCCTCCAATCGACCTTTACTGGGTGGACCCCGATACCGGCGAGCGGACCCTCCAGACGCCGGACGCCAAACCCATCGAGGACCCCACCCGCGCCGAAGAGAGCGCGGAACCACCCACCCCGCCCGATTAAATGTGGTATTGTCCTAGAGTCGCGCTAAGGAAATTTTCGCCCCCGCCTTTCCCCCTGCTACTGAAGGCACGCCAAACGTGAAACGCCAAGACCTGGAAGCGCTCCGAATAACTCTTTACAGGACAGTAAGATACGGACAAAATCGCGTTTTATTTGGCATTGGTATATACTGGTTCTATGGGTGTTCGCCAGGGAACGACGAAAGAGCCGACAGCTTCCCAATTGTTTATTGCAGCGCTCAAACAGGCCTCTCGTGCTCTGCGCGAACCCCGGAAACATGATGGGTGCGAGTTGTCAATTCAAATGATCGACGCTATCAGGAAACAGCAGGAAGAACATGAAGAGAGGAAGCGAAGAATCTCAGACGCCATTGCTAATGGAGCCAGACTCAGCAAACGTTTATGATTTCTTCTACGTTGATCGTGCACGCATCTCTACCCTGTATGCCCAATTATTTCCGCAAGGCACCCTCACCAGCGTAAAGACGACATCCCAACAGAGTTTCTCGGACGAGAAGGGCGCTGGAACTGACGTAAAGATTCTCAAGGCAGATGTAAAATCCGCAGAGTCCGGCTCAGAGGGCATTGAGCATCTGTTTGATGCTTCGTGGTCGATTCCATTGGAAGTGCTCGCTCGGTTGAAGGATCTTTCGATGGTGCGCAACGCGGTAAGGGGATCTGGCCTGGGATCAATCATTTTGACGGATTGTTATCTTAGAGTTATCGATTTCACGAGCGTGCAGGCTCTCTGGGAGCCTGCCATGAAACTGGCCGTTGACACGGGTCAGGCGGTGCAATGGGGTCTAACACACGAGAATGTCCCCCCTATCGGCGACATGCTTAAGGCAATGTCTAGCACTATTCATGCTCATTTTTTGACAAACGACGCCGCTGCGTGGTCCTCTCTCCGGCCAGAAAACCTCACAATTTCCGTTAGCGACTTAACGCTCAAATATGGCGGAACGATTTCAGGGCTTTGGAAAGTTCTATATATCCTGGATGCATGGCCTGACGGCGGAGAGCCTCCAAATATTGCGATTTGGTCTGGCGGGCAACTGATCGACGCAATCCTCACGGCCATGCACGGGCTGAGAACGATCATGGGACGACCACCAAACTGGGTCGGTATCACTCCATTGATGATCTTTCGCAGCGCAGAAGGATGGCATCCACCCACCACCAGTACATAAAGAGGTCCAAAGAGGTGGGCCCCGCAGCAGAACGTCATGCGACTTTAGGACAGTACCCTAAATGTCTCCGTGTCTCCGCGTCAAACTATAATGAGCCTGTAGCGCAAAGCGTAACCCAGGAACCATGCACATCGATCCCCAAGAAGCGCTCGATTACCATTCCTCCGCCCCCGCCGGTAAAGTGGCAGTCGTCGCCACCAAACCCTGCCTCACCCAACGCGACCTGAGCCTCGCTTACACCCCCGGCGTCGCCGTGCCCTGCCTCGAAATCGCGCGCGACCCCAGCCTCGTGTATAAGTACACCGGCAAAGGCAACCTGGTCGCCGTGGTCACCAACGGCACCGCCGTCCTCGGACTCGGTAACATCGGCCCCGCCGCCGGCAAGCCCGTCATGGAGGGCAAGGCCGTCCTGTTCAAACGGTTTGCCGATATCGATGTCTTCGATATCGAGTTGGCCACCCACAACGCCGACGAGATTATCCGCACTTGCCAGTTGCTCGAGCCCACCTTCGGCGGCATCAATCTGGAGGACATCAAGGCGCCGGAGTGCTTTCGCATCGAGGAAGAATGCCGCCGCACCATGAAGATTCCCGTGTTCCACGACGATCAGCATGGCACCGCCATCATCTCCGGCGCAGCACTGCTGAACGCACTGGACTTGGCCGGCAAGCAAGTCGGCGATGTGCGCGTCGTTTTCAACGGCGCCGGAGCCAGCGGCATCTCCTGCGCGCGGCACTACGTCAACCTTGGAGTCCGCCGCGAAAACATCCTCATGTGCGATACCAAGGGCGTCATTTATAAGGGCCGCGCGGAAGGCATGAATCCCTACAAGGAACTCTTCGCCGCCGAAACCCAGGCGCGCACCCTGGCCGACGCTTTCGTGGGCGCGGACGTGTTCTTCGGTTTGTCCAGCGCCAATTGCGTCACGCCCGAAATGCTGCGCACCATGGCCCCCGATCCCATCGTCTTCGCCCTCGCCAACCCGGATCCCGAAATCGCCTACGACCTCGCCGTAGCCACCCGCCCCGACGCCATCGTGGCCACCGGACGCTCCGACTATCCCAACCAGGTCAACAACGTCCTCGGATTCCCCTTCATCTTCCGCGGCGCGTTGGATGTACGTGCCACCATGGTCAACGACGAGATGAAACTGGCCGCCACCCGCGCCTTGGCCGCCTTGGCCCGCCAGGACGTGCCCGACGCCGTGCGCCGCGCCTACGGCGTCGAACGCCTGGAATTCGGCCGCCAATACATTATTCCCAAGCCCTTCGATTCGCGCGTGCTCATTTGGGAGGCCGCCGCCGTGGCGCAAGCTGCCATGGAAACCGGCGTGGCGCAATCGCCCATCGATATCCACGAATACCGCGCACAGTTGGAGCGCCGCCTCGGCAAGGCCCACGAAGTCATGCAAGTCATGATCCGGAAAGCCCAGCGCCGGCCCCAGCGTGTGGTCTTTCCCGAAGGTGAAGAACCTAAGATCCTGCGCGCCTCCCGCATCCTCATGGATGAGAAGATCGCCCTCCCCGTTCTGCTCGGCAGCGAGGCGCGCATTCAGGCGGCCATGGCCGAATTGCGTTTGCATCCGGGCGGCCTGCAAATCGTCGATCCCCCCAAGTCCGGGCGGCTGCCGGCTTATGCCGAGGAAATGTACAACCTTCGCCTGCGCAAGGGCGTTACCCGCCGCGAAGCCGATCAGCAGATTCTCGACCGCAATGTTTTCGGCGCCATGATGGTCCGTCTGGGGGATGCCGATGCCATGGTCGGCGGCCTCACCCAACATTACTCCGATATGCTTCGCCCCGCCCTGCAAGTCATCGAGGTGCGCCCCGGCATGCGCAAGGTTTCCGGCGTCTACGTGCTGATCACCCCCAAACGCGACATCTATTTCCTGGCCGACGCCACCGTCAACATCGAACCCACCGCCGAGGATTTGGCCGAGATTGCCGTGAACACCGCCGAAATGGCGCGGCGCTTCGATGTCGAACCGCGCGTGGCCATGCTCTCGTTTTCGAACTTCGGCAGCTCCCGGCATCCGCGCGCCGAAAAGGTGCGCAAAGCCGTGGAGTTGGTGCGCCTTCGCGAGCCGGCCCTGATGATCGATGGCGAAATGCAGGCCGATACCGCCGTGGTGCCGGAGATCATCGATGAAACGTTCCCATTCAGCACCTTGAAGGGCGGCGCAAACGTCCTGATTTTCCCCGACCTGGAAGCCGGCAACATCGCTTACAAACTGCTCATCCGGATCGCCGGGGCCGAACCCATCGGACCTATACTGATGGGCCTGTCGCGCCCCGTGCATGTGCTGCAGCGCGGCGCGGAAGTCAACGATATCGTGAATATCGCCGCCGTCGCGGTCGTGGACGCCCAAGATGCCCAATAGGCGCTCAACTCATCGCTTGACCCGCCCGGCATCGATATCTGATACTATCGGCTCTTCGCCTCACTATCTCAATATGCACCGCGGCCTAATATTGCTCGTGCTGCTCTGCCTCCTGCCACCGTATTCATTTGCGGCGCGGAGCACCAAGAAGCGCAAGCCGCAGCCCAGCTCTAAAGCCAAACCCAAGCCCGTGGGGCAGCGCCATGCGCTGCCTTCGGCCGCCGCCTCTCCCGCTCGCTCCAAGCCCCGGCCCCTGCCCGCGTCCCACTTCGACCCCACTGCCGGCGACAACGTGGATGGCGACGATCTCGAGGTCCGGCGCGCCGCTGTTGACGCCCTGGGTCCCTACAACGGCGCCGTGGTGGTGGCCGATCCCCAAACCGGGCGCGTCCTCACCATCGTCAATCAGAAGACCGCCCTCGATAGCGGCTTTACGCCCTGCTCCACCATCAAGCTGGTCACCGCTTTCGCCGCCCTGAATGAAGGGCTGATCGAGCGCGATACGCCGGTGGCCCTAACGCGCCGCACCAGCCTCGATCTCAGCGCCGCCCTGGCGCATTCCAATAATCCTTATTTCAAGATCCTCGGCGACCGCCTCGGCTACGAGCGCGTGGTACACTACGCCACCCTTTTCGGCCTCGGCGAAAAGGCGGGATGGCAGATTCCCGGCGAACGTCCCGGTGTGCTGCCCGGAGCCCCGCCGGAACACGGCAGTGTGGGCATGATGACCGCCTATGGCGAAGGCATCCAACTCACGCCCTTGGAACTCGCCGCCTTGGTATCCGCCATCGCCAACGGCGGAACCCTGTACCACCTTCAATATCCCAAGAGCCAGGAAGAGATCGACCGTTTCGTCCCGCACGTCAAGCGGCATTTGGATATCGGGAATTGGATTCCGGACGTCAAGGTCGGCATGCGCGGCGCCGTGGATTTCGGCACCGCCCACCGCGCCGGCGTCGACCAGACCGAGCCCATCCTGGGCAAGACCGGAACCTGTCACGATTCCCGCGCGCTCAACCACTTGGGCTGGTTCGGCTCCTTTAACGATGTGCAGCGCAATCAGCTCGTCGTGGTGGTCTTGCTCACCGGCGGCTTCCGCATCAACGGCCCCATCGCCGCGGGCGTGGCCGGTTCCATTTATAAGCAGCTTTCGCACGATAACTTCTTCGCCGCCAGCCGAATTCTCTCCACTCAGATCTGCTGCACCCACTGACGTACCAGTACCTTACTCTGCCCCAGGACCGCACCGGGTCTGGCCAGTTAATTAACGATAACCCGCGCAAAAGCCGCGATTCCGGCTTCCGACTCCTGGCTCCTGGCTCCTGACTCCCTGGCCTTGGTCAACTTTGCTCCGCTAACTAAGGTTAATGCGGCGCCTTTGAGGCGCAAGTACCCTTAGTGCGCCTGTTACTTCTAACTGCCGCAAAATCATTTACATCTGTCAAAAACCTCGGTTACACTCAGTCAGACGGAGTAGGATGAATGCAAATGAAAATAGCCGCCAGCCAGGCAAGAAAAGACTCGCAGCGGGGCAACGCGATGCTGGAAACGTCAGCCATTATATTGCTCTTGTTAGGGCTTCTGTTTCTGGTCGTCGATCTGTCGCTCGCGCTCTTCACCAAAGCGACCCTGCAGGAAGCTGTAAAGGCGGGTGTGCGCTTCGCCGTCACCGACCAGCTTGCATCGGGGCAGTCCTATATGAACGACTCGATCGTGCAGGTCGTGCAGCAAAACGCCATGGGGATGCTGAACGGTTCTAACGGCGCTTGCAAGATAGCGATCAATTACTATAACCCGACCACCGGCGCGGCCAGTACAGGCACCGGGGGCGACGTAATAGAAGTCTCCGTGACCGGCTACAGCTATACGCCGATCGGCATACTCAAGAGTGCCAGCCCCATCTCCATCACCGCCAGTTCGTCGGATGTGCTGGAGTCTTGTCCGCTGGGTGGCTGCCCGCCGGTAGCCAATCCCACCCCGCCGGCATGCCCCTAAGGTACGCAATTATGAACGCCAAGAAAGGAGTCCAGGCTATGTGCCGCAAGCGCCGCGAGAAAGGCAATGTATACATCGAGTTCGTGCTGGTCGCGTCTTTTTTCTTCGTGCCCGTGATACTCGGCATGATCACCGTGGGTATCGCCTTGATCCGCAACTTCCAGGTGAACCAACTGACTCGCGACGTCGGCCATATGATGTCCAAGGGTGTGGATTTTTCGCAGCAGCTCAATCAGAATCTGGTCGCCAACGATCTGGCGAATGGTTTGAGCCTGCAGGCCAACAGCGGCAACGTCACCGGGAGCGCCACCGGCAACGGCGTGTTGGTGCTTTCCGTCTTTGAGAACCTGACGTCTTCCTGCGGCTGCGTCAACGCGGGGCATGTAGTGGTCGTGACGCGCATTGTGATCGGCAACAATGCGCTCTACACCACTCCGTTTGGAAGCCCTTCCTCCATCTCCGCCACCGGAACCGTTGGGAATTATTCGAGCGATACCGGCGCCCGCGCGGATAATGTGTCGTCGGTCATCGCCATCCCGTCGAACGGTCTGGCGTACATGGCGGAAGGTTCTTTCGCATTCAAAGATCTGGGCGTCGTCGGATACATTACCAACCTGGGCGCGTTTAACCGCGCCGTATTTTAGGGGCCGAAGGTTCATATGCATAACGAAAGCACTCGCAAGAAACGTTCCAAGGGCATCGCCATCGTCTTAACCACGCTCACGCTGAGCATCACGCTGCCGCTGGCAGGGCTGGGGTTCGACGTGGCCACGCTATACCTGATCAAGTCGAAGCTCGGAGCCGCCGCGGATTCCGCGTCGCTGGCCGGCGCCCGCGCCCTGAGCCAGGGAGCCACCCAGGGCGCACAAACGGCCAGCGCCATCGGCACCGCCCAAAGCTACTTCAGTGGGAACTTTCCCGCCGGATATTGGCGCACCACCGGCGCTTCGGCCACCGTCACGGTGGACGATACGTCCATTCCCAATTACCGGTCCGTCAATGTGAACGCCACCGTCCAAGCGCCTTTGTATTTCTTGCGCGTGTTCAACCAGCAGGCTTCCACGATCAACGTCACCGCCACCGCGGGCCGCCGCGATGTGTTGATGATGATGGTGCTCGATCGCTCCTCTTCGATGAACGGCGTTGTCGCCGGCACCGGCCAGACTGCCTGTGCATTGATGAAGGTCGATGCCGCGAACTTCGTGAGTTACTTCGCTCCCGGACGCGACCAGATCGGCTTGGTGGCATTCGGCTCCTCCGTTTATTTCTATCCGTCCACCACTAACTTCACCACGCCGGATGCCAACGGCAATACCATTCCGTCCCTCATCGGACAGCTTACTTGCAATGAAAATACATCGTCGGCCGCAGCCATCGCCCGCGCATACCAGGAGCTGACAGCCGTAAACAATCCCAACCGCATGAACGTGATCATGTTCATGACCGACGGCCGGCCCAATGGCGTCACGGCCGATTACTCAACGGTCCAAGTCAACGGCAAATGCAGTTTGCCGGTAGGCACGCCCGGCGTTATCGCCCAGTGGGCCGGGGGCGCCGTCACCAGCGGCAATACCGCTGGCGTGATGAGCGCCACCACCACATCCATTACCTTTCCGAATGACGGTTACGGCATCAGTGGCAGCAGCAACTGCCAGTTCAACCAGAGCAACAACACGGCCCTCACCAACGTCCGGTCGGATATTCCGAACCTGCCCGCTACCGACTATTTCAACAACTCGACCCTGGGGCCTTACAGCCAGGCAAATAGCGCCACCTGGCCTTACACCACGCCGTTCAACCCGGTCGGAGCGGTGAGCATTCCGCAACAGATCGTCGTTGCATCCGCCAATGTGCTGGACAATGAGGCCACTCAGGTGCGAACTAATACCACACTGAATCCCTTTATCTACGACATCGCGCTGATGGGCAATGGGCCGGTCGACGATATGCCGGACACCCTGTTGTTGCAAAAGATAGCCAACGATCCGGCGCTGGCCGGACAGACCGGAATCGGGCAGACCTTCTATCAGCAGCAGATCAACCAGCCGCATGGGTATTTCGCCATCGCCCCGAACGCCTCGCAATTGGGAGTGGCGTTCGATACCATTGCGGAGCAAATCAGCATCCGCCTGGCGCGGTAGCGATGCGCGCGCCGATGCGCGTGGCCGTGAAGTTGGGTGTCACTCCAGCTTTTCGGCCATCTCCAGCAACTTGCGTACGGTGTTCCAATTGCGGCTCGTGCCCAATGTCCGCAGCGTTCTCTCCACCACGGGCAACGACAGTTTGGGACGCGCCATGCCGTTGGTGTAGTAGATATAAAGTTCGCGGCCATGGATGAATAACTGCTCTGGGCCGGTGTTGACGGCGAGCGCCAGCCGCCGGGCCTCGGCGCCTGGATCGGCCGCCAGAAAGTGGACGGTGAATCTGCTGGCATCCAGGCCGGGCTGCGCGGCGAACGGGTTCCCCGCGATCGCTTGCCTGAGATCCGCTGGGGTACGCAGGATGACATCGGAGCGAAAGCCGCAGGCGCGCTCAATGGCGTCTTCGATCCGCCGGCGCAGGCCGGCGAGATCGCGTCCCGTTGTCTTGAAGAGGACATTGCCGGAGTTGATGTAGGTTTGTACGTCTTCGAATCCGAGGGACTCGTACAGCGCGCGCAGATCGTCCATCTTCACCTTGCGGTGGCCGCCAACATTCACCCCGCGGAGCAGAGAGATCAACACAGGCATATCGGGTACAGCATAACTCACGGCTGCGTTACAATAGCGTTGAATGCCGCAGCGGGAAACCATGCTCGTCCCGCCGGTTCCTTTTGCGCCGCAGTTGCTCTCCAGGTTGGGCGAACTGGATCGGGCCGTGCAATCGGCAATCCGGGGGAAGCCCGAAGTCGTGCGGCTTTCGCTGGTCTGTCTGCTGGCGCGCGGCCACCTGTTGATCGAAGATGTGCCGGGTGTGGGCAAAACCACACTGGCGCAATCGCTGGCGCGTGCGGTAGCTTGCGGCTTCCATCGCCTGCAGTTCACCAGTGACATGCTGCCCAGCGACGTGCTGGGGGTCACCATCTACAACGCGCATTCCGAGGCGTTCGAATTCAAGCCGGGGCCGGTCTTCACCAATTTCCTGCTGGCCGACGAGATCAATCGCACCACGCCCAAGACGCAATCGGCGCTGCTGGAAGCCATGAACGAGAGTCAGGTGACTATCGACGGCCGTCCGCACATGCTGCCCCGCCCTTTCATGGTGATCGCCACGCAAAATCCAGTGGAGCACCACGGCACCTATCCGCTCCCGGAGTCGCAGATGGACCGCTTCCTGATGCGCCTGCGCATAGGCTACCCAGACGCCGCCAGCGAGCGCGAGATTCTGCGCAATTTGGAGATGGCCACCGCCGACGGCGTGCGTCCGGTGCTTTCGGGCGACGACATCATACGGCTGCAGACCTCCGTGCAGCGCGTGGCGGTGGAAGAGTCGCTGGTCGATTATATGTTGGCCATCGTGGAGAAGACGCGCGCGCACGAATCGCTGACCCTGGGAGTAAGTCCGCGCGGCTCCCAAGCGCTGTTTCGCGCAGTGCAGGCGCTGGCGTTGCTGGAGGGCCGCGAATATGCCATTCCGGACGATGTGAAACGTCTGGCGGCGCCGGTGTTCGGGCATCGCGTGATGGTCAATACGCGCGCCGCCCTGGCGCAACGCCGCTCCGACCTGGGCGACCGCATCATCGAAGAGATACTCAGCCTGACGGACGTGCCACTGTAGCCGGTCGTGCCACCCATATGAAAACCGCCATCATCGGCCTACCCATGGTAGGCAAGACATCCCTGTTCACCATACTTACCGGCGCCCACCAAGAGACGCGCATCGGCTCGACCGCGGCGCGCGTGGGCGTGGCTAAGGTGCCGGACGCGCGCCTGGATGAGTTGGCTAAGCTGTTCGAACCCAAGAAGGTCACGCACGCCTCGGTGGAGTACGTGGATATGCCCGCCATCTCGAAGGAGAGCCTGCGCGATGCGAGCTACGTCGCCAGCCTGCGCGTGGTGGACGCTTTCGCGCAGGTATTGCGGCTGTTCGAGGACGATACCATTGCGCACGAAAAAGGCGGCCTGGATCCGTTGCGCGATCTGGAAGACGTGGAGACGGAGCTGATCCTGAGCGATCTCGTGGTGATCGAGAAGCGGTTGGAACGGCTGGACAAGGATCGCAAGAAGATCAAGAACCCGGAGCTGGACCGCGAGTTCGATCTGCTGCAGAAGTGCAAGGCGGCGGTGGACGATAACAAGCCGTTGCGCGAACTGGATCTGGATGCGGACGACGAGAAGCGCATTCGCGGGTTCCAGTTCTTGTCGCGGAAACCGATGCTATATGTGCTGAATCTGGGCGAGGCGGACGCTCCGAAGCTGCACGATAAGGAGCGGGAATACCGTGAGGGTCCGTTGGCCGCGCGCAAGCAGACCGCCGTGGCGGCGATCTGCGGGAAGGTGGAAGCCGAGTTAGCCGAACTGCCCGCCGATGAACTGAAAGACTATATGGCGAGTTATGGCCTGAGTGAGTCCGGCCTCGAGCGGCTGATTTCTGCGACTTACTCGTTGCTGGGCCTGATGTCGTTCCTCACCGCGGGCGAAGACGAAGTGCGCGCCTGGACCATCCCGTTTCACAGCACGGCGGTGAAGGCGGCCGGGG
>Ga0209333_1001557_pt1 | contig 11005 bp, 8 predicted proteins | sample BlaSpr_A8_OM2_O3_FD_187982 | JGI IMG/M metagenome (GOLD analysis project Ga0209333, IMG submission 187982) | Forest soil microbial communities from Thunder Bay, Ontario, Canada - Black Spruce, Ontario site 2_A8_OM2_O3 (SPAdes) (version 2) | ecosystem: Environmental > Terrestrial > Soil > Boreal...
CTATTCCCTGGCGGTTGCCGATTTCAATGACGACGGGAACCTGGACATTGTCGTGGCCAATCTTGTCCCCAGCACGGTGGGTGTGTACCTGGGCAATGGAGACGGTACATTTAAGCCGCCGGTCAATTCCAATACCACTGAGGGCTCTTATTTCGTGGTTGTGGGGGATTTCAACAGCGACAAGATTCCTGACGTTGCGATTATCGACCCTCCTTATATCAGCGTTCTGTTGGGTAACGGCGATGGGACGTTTCGGCCGCCGAGCGACAACAACTCCTTCGTCGGCGGCGCGTGGCTGGCGGTTGCGGACTTCAACAATGACCACAGCCTCGACGTGCTTGTGACCGGGTCTTTCGGTTCGACCTACAGCGTTGGGGTTCTTCTTGGAAACGGAAACGGGACGCTACAGGACTCCATCACCAAGGACATCGAATATGCGCCTGCCACAGTGGCTGCAGGCGATCTGAATGGCGACGGAAAGATGGACGCGGTTTTGGGCTACGACCTTGGTGGCGTGGCCGTATTACTGGGAAATGGGGACGGTACTCTGCAGCACCCCGTAAACTACAGCACGACGGGGCCTTCGTACTACGTGTTGGTCAGCGACCTGAACCTCAACGGGAAGCTGGATGTCGTGGTCCCTAGCACCGACGGGACAGCCGGAGGCGTGGACGTATTTTGGGGCAATGGCGAGGGGACGCTTGAGCCGGCTCAGTTTTTCGCTTCGGCGGTGTCCGGGCCTCCGGTCGTAGGTGACTTCAATGGGGACGGGCTCCCTGATTTTGCCCTTGGGAACGAGGACTATGGCGTGGGCACGATGCTCAATACCGGCGTGGTGAGCTTTTCGCCCAGCACTGCGCCGCTGACCTTTCCGGTGCAGGTGATTGATACCGCCAGTTCGAAGCAGACGGTGAACCTGACGAACAACGGAGCAAAGGCGCTTTCGATCAGTTCGATGAAGCTGTCGGGCCAGTTTCAGATGAGCGATACGTGCGGCAAATCGGTGGCGAGCGGGGCGAGCTGCTCGGTCACTGCAGTATTCAAGCCGAAGAGCGCGGGAAATTTCACGGGGCTGATTACCATCGTGGACAGCGCATCGTCGAAGCCACAATTTGTCGAACTTACGGGTAGCGCGACGGTGGTGAAGGTCGCGCCTGCGGCTCTGCGGTTTGGCGACCAGAAGGTTGGAACGGCCAGCAGCGCGCAAACTGTGACCGCGACTAACGAAGGCAGTACGGCTATCACGTTTTACGGAGTAGGGCTGGGAAAGACGGCCGAGAAGAACTTTACCGCGACGGAAAACTGCACTGGTCACGCGATTCAGCCGGGGGCGAGCTGCAGCGCCTCGGTGACGTTTGCTCCCACGCAGAACGGTGCGGTGAGCGGGGAGCTGTTTTTCACTTTGCCGGCGAATTCGGTCAGCCCGGCGCCCGTGGTTCTTTCGGGCACCGGGACGACTTAGTGTCGTAGGCGTTAAGGCGGGGGTGACTTCCTGATTCCGTCGCCCCGGCCTCAACTGGCTGACGTAGAGTTGCTCTAATGCCTGTAGAAGCACTCTGCTGGGATTGGGCCGTTTGCGGTTTGCGTGCCTATCATATCGTCCTGAATCGCCGCCGAGCCCTTGATTGTTCCCCCTCCTTGGGCGGTGCCTCCGAAGTCGGTGGCGTAGAATCCGGGAACGTTGCTCCAGTTCCCATCGACGCCCTCGGCTCCGGTGCAGTCATCTACCGCGTAGACGGCATAGTGCGGCGGCGAGTTACCCGACAATATGTTCTCGTAGAAGATTTGCCCCTGCGGGCTGGAGTTGTTCGGGCAGTAGTTGCCGTTGTTGTTGTTGACGGCGGCGCAGTCAAACCTCAAGCCGTTGGGGCCCGTGTTGATCACACTGCGGCAGAGCCACGCCGACATGCCCGTGCTTGAGTATGTGAACGTGGGAGTTGCCCCAGCGCCTTGGTCCACGATGCTCTGCGCCAGCCACCGTTGTATTGACGCAGGCGAGGTCTGTAGGTTCTGACCGTTAGCGTTCGCGCAGGTCAGGTCGTTCGTCCATGTCCCGACGCTGAGGTTCGGGCCGGTCAAGTAGGTGGGGGCGAGGGTCCAGGTCGAGCCTCCGCCAAGCTGGCAGCCATATTGGTTCCCGCTGTTTAGCCCGCACACCGTGACGCTGGCGGCTGGCGGGTTCCATTCGCATCCTTGCGAGACATCGCTGAAGACTGGCCCTGAAGCCAGTTCGACGTTGTCAAGCCATGCCCCGGCACCGTAGTAGGCGAGGGGGTAAGCAATCTGGGCCGACCCCGCGCTCGTTCCCTGCGCGCAGAACCCGGCCCGGTGATTGTTGGACCATACGTTCTGCTTGAAGATGCTATAGATAAGGTTCATGGCTGTTGCCGGGCGGCAGGCGGCGCTCTGGATGTTGCCATAGATTATAGGCGGGGGCGTGGGGAAGGGGTCGTAGGTCTGCTCCCAGTCATCGGCCCACGCGATCTGCGCGATGGCGTAGCCAGCGGCGAAGTACGTCGTGTCGTAACCAGCGCCGCCAGGGGTGGTCCCTCCCGACCCGTTGAAGAACACGACGAGGCCGTTATCCGGTGCCGTGTTGCCGGGAATTGTCGCCGGGTCTAGGTAGCTGTAGGTGAAGTTCAGGCTGGCCGTGTTGGGACACGTCACAGTGACGGTGGTGCAGTTCGAGTAGTAGGTAGTGCCCCCTGATTGATAGGAGAACCAGCCACTTGCCGGGTCGCATTGGGACGACGGGGAGTTGGTGGTGGTGGTCGTGCCCAGCGGTAGCGAGCCCTGGGCGTGAGCCCGGAGTGAGAATAGGCTGAATGCGATGACTGCTAGAGTGGAAACAAGTAACAGCTTGGCAGCGATTGTGGCGGTTGATCCGAGGCTGATCGAGCGCTCGGGGCTTAGTCTGTGAGTACCTGACATGTAGCTCTCCTTGCAAAAGCAGAATTGGGGGAAGGAGACAAGAAGCTACACGAAGGAGGAGGGGGGGCAGTCAAGGGAAAGATATCCACAGCGGGTGGAGTTACTAACTGGGGGAAGGTTGAGTTAGTGAGTGCTTGAGAGTGCAGAGGTCGCCTCGACAAGCTTGGGGCAGGCTCTTCGACGCGCAAAGAGCGCGCGTCTCAGGATGACAGGGAGGCGGTGGTTCGTTCTTCTCGACGGCTAGAGTCAAGATCCCCACCCTTCGCAGAGAACGCGAAGAGGATGGGGCATCCGGTTCATATCGGCGGGACACATCAACGGGACGCGGCGTTTGCGGCGTGGATTATTTCGGCAGGCTCTGCATGAACTCCGCTAACAGGTGATTGAATTTCTCCGGGTCGTCCACGAACAGGGCGTGGCCGTCGCCGTCGAAGCGCTCCAGGCGCACGCTGTCGCCGAGGGTTAATTTCAGGTAATCGGCGCTGGGCTGCGATTCGGGCTGATACAGGAAGAGCGTGGCCCGGTTCGCTTTCATCTTGTCCAGGCCGGGGGAAAAATCCTTGACGGCAATCATGTTGTAGATGAGCAGGACCGCCGTGTCGGCCGGGGTCTGCATGGAGGCGTCGATGAGGCGCTTCAGGTAGTCCTCGGGCTGCGGTTTTTTGAACATGCTGCGGACAAAACCGTTGGCTTGCTTCTGGCGATCCTGCTGGAGCAGGTTCATCCACTCGGAGATGGGGGCGAACAGATCGCTGGGCTTGTCGGTTACATAGCCATCCACCAGAACGATGCCGCCGATGTTGTCGGTGCCGAATTGCTCGGCATACTTGATGAGCTCGCCGCACGCCATCGACCAGCCGACAAGCACCGGCTTTTTCAGGCCGAGATGATCGACGAGTTCCTTATAGTCGCGGGAGCGGGTTTCGGGCAGGTGGCCGTAAGGGGGCTTGTCGCTCTCGCCCTGCGAACGCGGGTCTACGGCGATGACGTGGTAGTTCTTCGAGAACTCATCGATTTGCTTCTGCCAGATCCAGGCAGGCATCGTCCAGCCGGGAATGAAAACGATGGGCCGGCCGCTGCCGGCATCGAGGTAGTGAATGCGGATGCCGTCGGAAGTTTGGAAAAAGTCGCTTTTCGCGGTCTGGGCGAGATCGGCCTGCGCTATAACTCCCGGCACGGAAAAGATGCACAGCAGGATCACAGTGAGTCTGGTTCTCATGAGGTTCTCCTTAATTCGACGGAACTTGATTCTACGCGACCTGAAATTCTATGGCGCTGCAAATCGTCAGGCGTAGAGGAACGGCCGGGCGGCGTGGCTCTTCCAGAAGTAGGCGAGGATGATCACGCTGGCGATGGCCGCGTAGGCACACCAGAGCGAGGTGAAGGCGTAGCGCTTGACCTCCATTACCACCAGAAGAATGATCAGGTTGGCCCCGCCGAACAGCACCATCATCCTGATCTTCGAGAAAAATAACGATCCGCAGGTCGCGATGACATAAAGCACCGCAACCGCCATGTTGTTGGTTGCTTGATTGATGTAGACGATGCTGTTTCCCTTGACGTAGACCTGCAGCGGGTACGCCGTAAGCGCCCACAGAATATAAAGTGTAGTGCTTGCGCCGAGGCCGAGGAACGGGAGCATTCGCTTGCGGCTCTTCGCGGTGGGCTCGAACAGAAGAACGCTGAGCGGCAGCAGGAACGGGAGCAATCCTTGGGCATAGAGCATGAAGGCCGCGCCCATGTTGTGGGTGATGGTGGGCGAGAGAATGCCGTCGAGACCGAGCCAGACGAAGCCTTCGATGAACTGATGAATGGCGAAGAGTGCGGGCAGCGCGGCGAAGAGGAGTTCGCGGCGGTGCTTGACTCGGGTTAATGTAACGACGCCGATGGCGCCGAGGGCTCCGCTGCCGACAAAATTCGCTGCTGCTGAAAAACACATGTCGCATTTCTCCGTTGCGAAGATTACACTCACCGTCGCGTCTCCCCAACTTCACGCGTTGGGATTATAAACTTTAGCCCACCGGCCGCAATCCCTTGTCATCCTGAGGCAGCGAAGTCCTCGGCTTCGCCGAGGACTTCCAACGAAGGACCCATGCAACTTGCCGGAGAGTCGGCGCGGCAGTCAGCTGCGGTGGCATCAGCGAACACATAGGTCGATGCAAACCTGCCAGCTAGTGTCCTGCCCCGAAAATGCGTGGCATATCCGCACGGCTTTGAAAGGGTGCGACTTCAGTCGCGCCGTAAGATCGAACCTTAATTAGTAGGGCTTCAGTGTGTGCGTGAGAACTGGATTCTTGGCTTCGCGGTGGGATTAAGTCCCCGCCTTCAGCCGCGAAGCGGCGTCAGAATGCAGCCCACGGCATAAGCCGTGGGTAAGAAAGTGGGAAAGGAATAAGCCCCAGAGGGGCGAAAGAGTAGTTCTCACGCACACTCGTTAGCCCCTGAGGTGCGCCGCCCGCTTCCTGTTCGGCGAATTTACGGGACAGGACACTAGCGCAACGGCCCCTCGGCCCACAAGAGCGCAGCGTTAATCACGGAGTTAGTTGGTCCGCGTTGAGTCTCCCAATCCCGTTTTGACCCCCCGCCCCATTTCTGCAGACACACACTTTCGTGCGCACCGGTTTCCGTCTCAACTGAGCTTTCTCTAACTAGAATCGCTCTGTAATTAAGGCCCACTTATGCGCATTTTGATTGCAGAGGATGATACGGCCCTGGCAAGTTTTGTGCGCCAGGGGTTGCAAGGCGAGCATTATGCGGTGGATGTGGTGGAGGATGGCGAGCAGGCGCGGGTGATGGGCAGCGAGTTCGATTACGATCTGGTGATTCTCGATCTGAATCTCCCGAAGCTCGATGGCGTGAGCGTATTGCGCCATCTGCGGCTGAAGCGGCCGAGCCTGCCGGTGCTGGTGCTCACGCAGCGGGGCCGGGTTGAGGATCGCGTGCAGTGCCTCGATACCGGAGCGGACGATTTTCTGCCCAAGCCGTTCTCCTTCAGCGAACTGTCGGCGCGAATTCGCGCGCTGCTGCGCCGCAGCCACTTGCCGTCGGAGTCCGTGCTGGTGGTGGAAGACTTGAAGCTCGACCGCGTGGAACACCGCGCCGAACGCGCCGGCCGGCGGATCGACCTCACCGCCAAGGAATTCTCCCTGCTGGAATATCTGATGCGCAACGCCGGGCGGCAGGTCTCGCGCGCCATGATCATCGAACACGTCTGGAACCTGACCTTCGACACTACAACCAACGTGGTGGACGTTTATATCAACTATCTGCGGCGCAAGGTGGACGATGGCCATCCGCGGAAGCTGATTCACACGGTGCGCGGCGTCGGCTACGAACTGAGCAGCGGTGCGGGAGTGACGGCATGATTCCCGCCGCAGCGCGTCCCGTAGCGATGGCGGGTGGGGAGAGGACGGAAGCGCGCAGCCCGTTGGCGCAATTGCTGCACGCGCTGAACCAGCCGCTCACCGGATTGCAGTGCTCGATGGAGGTGGCGCTGGCCAGCCCGCGCACCGTGGAGCAGTATGTGCAGGGGCTGCGCGAAGGGCTGCAGTTGACCGAGCGCATGCGCGCGCTGGTGGAGGCCATGCGGGAAGTGACGGATTTTGAGCCTGAAAAAGAGACGGAAGAGACGACGGAACTGATAAGTCTGCTGCGGGAAACGGTGCGCGATCTGGAGCCGGTGGCGCAGACGAAAGACGTCCGTCTCTCGCTGGATAGTGCGTCGGGCAGTTCTTCCTCCTCTCTTCTTTCTTCTTCCCTGAGCGTGAGGGTGGGGCGGGCGCGGCTGGCGGTACTCTTGTTTCGGCTGCTGGATGCGGCGCTGAGCCTGGCGGAGCGGGGCACGGCATTGCGCATCGATGCGGGTTCCGAGCCCAACCTTGTGTGGATCAGCGTTCGGTGGCAAGCCGCCGGGCCGCGGTGCGGATTCTCCCGGCCGGAACTGGGGCTGCTCGTGGCCCAGGCCGGCTTCGAGCGCAGCGGCGCCGCATGGGAGCGGAAGCGGATCGAAGATGGGGAGACGGTACGCATCGGCCTGGCCGCGGCCGCCGGCGGGAATTTCCGGTCGCCGGCGAAATCCTGATCGAATTGCTTTTCATGGCAAGACCACAGCGCGGGGAAAAAGACAGGAGACCCGAATGAGCGTTACGACAAGTTTTCCGATGATTGCCTGGAGCGCAGGCGGAGCGTTGATTGCGAGTCCGAGCAGCGTACTGCGGGAGCAGGTGCTGCACAGCCTGAACGGCCGCTGCCGGTCCGTGCAACAGGTAATGGGGGGAGCGGATGCGCTAGCCAAGCTCGAAAAGGGAGATTGGCAGGTGCTCTTTCTGGACCGCAGGGTGCCGGATCTCGACATCGAGGAGCTGATCGCGATCATTCAGCGCAGGTTTCCGGGCATTCAGGTGGTACTGCTGGACTCCGACGCGGCGGTGGCCGCGGACGATTGCGAAAAAACGGTGGCGCCCAATGCGGGCCTTTCCGGGTCGCCCGCCGCGGAACGGGCAGCGTACGCCGGCTTATGGAAGAACCCCGAGGAGGAAGCCGAACCCTTGCCGGGCATGATCGGGACGAGCGCAGCCATGCAGCAGGTCTATCGCATGGCCAAACTGGTAGCGCCCCGCAACACCACCGTGCTGATTGCCGGTCCCACGGGAAGCGGCAAGGAACTGGTGGCGCAGGCGCTGCATAGCCTGAGTCCGCGGGCGGCGAAACCTTTCATCGTCGTGAACTGCGCCGCCATTCCGGAAACCTTGCTCGAGTCGGAACTGTTTGGCCATGCCCGGGGGGCATTTACCGGGGCGGTGCAGGGACAGGTGGGGCGGATTCCGGCGGCGCATGGGGGAACGCTTTTCCTGGACGAGATCAGCGAACTGCCCCTGGGCATGCAAGCCAAGCTGCTGCGCTTTCTGGGACAGAAAGAAGTACAGCGCCTGGGTGCGGCCGCGGTCACGCGCGTCGACGTGCGGGTGATTGCGGCGAGTAATGTGGATCTGGCCGGGCGCGCGGGGAGAGGCGAATTTCGCGAGGATCTTTTTTACCGGCTCTCGGCTTTTCCGCTGGAGTTGCCTCCGCTGAGCGAGCGCCGCGCCGACATTGTTCCCCTGGCGGAGCACTTCCTGGCCTGCATGGCGGCCGCGATGAGTATGCCTTGTCCCAGCCTGAGCGGCGAGGCGGCGCGCGTTCTCGAAGCGCATGCCTGGCGGGGCAACGTGCGCGAATTGCAGCACGTCATGGAGCGGGCTTCGATCCTGGTGCAGAGCGGCAGCACGGTTTTGACCGAGCATCTCTATTTTCCCTTTCAGCACCCTCACTTCCCCTCGAGTGCCAGGCCCTTTTCGTGCGCCGCGCTGGCCAGTTGAACGGCGGCCTGACCGTGCGCGGCAAGAGTGGGCGGGTTGCATCGGGGGCGGAACGGTTTGCGGAGAAAAGTTGTAAGCCGCGAAACAGGGTCACCTCAGGCGCTAAAGCGCGGTTGATTTTATTGGGCTTTTGCGGCGCGGCTGAAGCCGGGCCCTTTCAAAGCCGATGCGAGTTGAGTTCTTTCCGCAGCCTCTGAACTCGTCCTCTTCCCGAACATTTCGAGAATTGAGTTTTTTTCCGCAAACCATGAATCCGCGCCTTCCCCGGCACTTGGGAGACAGCTTGGCTCTGTTGACATCCTGCTTTCCCTCTTTGCAAGACGGGTGGGGATGCTTCGACTGCGGTTGAGCTTCGCATTCGCGAAGCTCAAACCTCGCTCAGCAGAACTGCGGGATGTCAGCAGAGGCCGACAGCATTCAATACTGCGCCGGCGGCGCTGTTCGGCGGCGGGGGCGGTGGTCTGAGCATTTTTGGCCTGAAGGAGAATTATGGTTATGAGCGCGTGAGCTTTTCCGATTTCGTGCTCGGTCTCCGGCGGCGAAGCGCGGCCGGAGATCGAGCTTGCCGGCAAACCCAGAGACCATTCATGAGAATTCTCTTAACCTAGGCAAGATTCTTCTTAGGATCTGTCGGCGCGAAGTGGACACCGTCGGCGGGAATTCGCTTTGAGGTGGTTTGTGGGCAATTAATGCCGGGTGTCTGCATCCATCCAGCCCCCACCTTCGTTCCTATCTTCGGTATCACGATTGCTTTTTCCTCGACTGTGTCCGCTGAAAGAAACACCAAGAGCGGCTCCCGCATGGGATGGTTTTTCCCGCGCTTGTGCTCGTGTTGGTGGCATTGGGGGCGTGGTTTTGGAGCACACGCGGCACCGCGCCGGCCGGGTCTGGCGCGCCGGGGCAAGTGAAGGGCATAAAACCTTTGTTCTGAACCTGGCGGATCCCCGGCGCGCTATTACCTGCAGCGGCTGCTCGAGCCTTTCTTGCCGAAAGTTGTGGTGCTCTCTCCCCTCGAAGTGCCGCCGCTGGTCGAGGTGCAGTCGTTGGGAGTGCTGCGCTGAGGCGTGGCGGCGCGGAAGCGCGAGAAAGAAGTAAGCGGGAACGGGGACCAAACGCTAGACCAAAAGGAAAGAAGCAACAAAAGCACGTCGACAAACCGCACGGGGAAGCGAGAACCGGCAACATGAGCAAGAATACGGCCCAAGCCTACACCTCCTGGCAGGATAAAGAGGAGCGGGAGCGCATCCTGCTCGAACAGTTGCCCCAGGTGCGCTACCTGGCGCGCCGCATTCACGAACGCCTGCCCCGGCACGTGCCGCTCGAGGACCTGGTGCATGCGGGAGTGATTGGACTGATCGATGCGCTCAACAAGTTTGACCGCTCCAAGCACGTGCAATTCGGCTCCTATGCCAAGTTCCGCATCCGGGGCGCGATTCTCGACAGCCTGCGCGAGATGGACTGGGGGCCGCGGGAGTTGCGGCGCAAGGCGCGCCGGGTGGAAGAGGCTCAGCGCAAGCTCAGCCTGGAGCTCAGCCGCGCTCCCACGGAAGTGGAGGTGGCGGCGGAGCTGAATCTGGAATTGCGGGAGTTTCAGCAGCTGCTGACCGAATTGGATGGCCTCGAAGTGGGCAGCCTGCACCTGGAGTCTCCCTGGGACGGCAAGGACGAAGATCTGTGCGACTATCTGCCGAACGCTCCCGAGGACACGCCATTTTTCCGCTGCATGCGCTCGGAGATGAAGGAGCTGCTGGCGCGCGTGATCGCCGAGCTGCCGGAAAAAGAGCAGCAGGTGCTGGCGCTTTATTACTTTGAGGAACTGACGATGAAGGAAGTGGGCGCGATCCTGGGCATTGGCGAATCGAGGGTATCGCAGGTTCATTCCCTGGCGGTGGTTCGCCTGCGGGCGCGGCTGGAGGAATTGATGAGCCCGGGCAAGCCGGCGGCGCGGGCGGCACAAGCCGGCGGGCGGTGAAGACGGCGCAAATGGAGACCACTAGAAACGGAAGAGCGGGAGGAAGTCCGACCGTATGCAGAATGAGCTGAACCAGGAAGAAATCGATGCCATGGTACGCAAGGCCCGCAGCGGGGGCCGGGCGGAGCAGTCCAAGGAGCCGAGAGTGGAGCTCTGGGACGTGCGCCGTGCCGGCCAGATCGGGCGGGCGCAATTGCAGTCGATCACGCAACTGCATGAAGGCTTCGCGCGCAGCCTGACCAACGCCCTCGGCACTTACCTGCGCGTGGTTTTCGCCGCCACGCTGGTTTCCGCCGAGCACCTGACTTACCGGGAGTTCGACCAGCGCGTTCCGGAAACCACGTATCTGGCATGATTCCGGTGGAACTGGTCGAGGCCACGGGAACTCTGCTGGGGGCGTTCAGCGAAGGCATCGACTACACCATTGCTGTATGCGGTCGAGCAGATGCCGGGGTATCGCACCCAGGTATGCCTAGTGTGGCCCAGCGCGTTGCAGCAAGGGTTACAGGCGCTGGCGCAACGTCGAGGAGCGGGCGACATTGTTTGACTGGATGGCAGACACCGGCGAATGTGCTCGCATCATCGGCAACTATGCCGCGAAGGTGGGCGCCGAGGAAATCCGCATGGCGAGGTGTGGAGAGCATATTTGGATCCGTCTGGAAGGGCGGCGGCGCGAAGCCGTGAATCTAGTGGTGCGCGCTCCGGCGGATACGACAACCGCGCTGCGGCTCTACCCTCCGGCGGC
>Ga0209333_1001559_pt1 | contig 11001 bp, 13 predicted proteins | sample BlaSpr_A8_OM2_O3_FD_187982 | JGI IMG/M metagenome (GOLD analysis project Ga0209333, IMG submission 187982) | Forest soil microbial communities from Thunder Bay, Ontario, Canada - Black Spruce, Ontario site 2_A8_OM2_O3 (SPAdes) (version 2) | ecosystem: Environmental > Terrestrial > Soil > Boreal...
AAAGCCGGTAACGCGCGATTGCGGGAATGCTTCCAGGCAGGCTGGGGCTGCCTTCCAGGATGGCGGGAGTCCATTCCGGAAAGCGTCCGAAAGCCTCCGCGATCGCGCCGGCGGCAGCGTCGCTCAAGTACAGCACGGAATAAATCCCCGGATTGTCGATGCGCCCGCCACCTTGCGGCGGCACATAAAGCGCTCCGCCGGGTTCGCGTTTGCCGGCAGCCGCAAGAAATGGAAACACACGGTAGAGCGCGGACACAACTCTAGGCGTATGCCCCGGCGGCGATTCCGTCGATGGCCCGAACAACCGGCGCGGCGCCCTCCATGGCCAGTACATCGATCGGCCGGGCGCCGCCCAGCAGCGGCTCCGAGCCAAGCAGCCACATGGCCGCCGCCTCGCGGTTATAGACGCGCAAAATGCGGGTCAATACGTCGTGCAGGTCCACAATGCGCCGTCCCATCTCACTGCCGATGTTTTCCTTTCCCGAGGTCCAACGCGAGACTTGCGCGCGATCCGCCCCCAGCAGCCGGGCGGCCGCATTGGTTCCCAACGCATCGACCACCCGGGTCAGGAGCGGCGAGACATCGGCCAGCGCCATGGCGGATGGCCTGAAGACGACAGTGTTCGCCACCACTGCCCAGGTACGAGGTCTGCGGTTTACTTGGAGCGTACTCACAGCAAATATTATACCTCAACACTATCTGTTGAGCGAGCCGGCCGGCCAGCGCACCACCGGCCAACCCGTTTCCGCCTCGATCGCCAGCAGACGGTTGTACTTGGCCAGGCGCTCGGATTGGGTGACGGATCCGGCCTTGAATTGATCGCCGCGCCAGCCGACGGCCAAGTCGGCGGCCCAGTTGTCTTCGGTCTCCCCGCTGCGCACGCTGACGGTCGTCTGCCAGCCGGCGCCGGTGGCCAGACGCCAGGCTTCGGCGGCCTCCGTCAGCGTGCCGATCTGGTTGGGCTTCAGCAGCAGCGTATTGCAGGCTTGCACCTCGATGGCGCGGCGGATGCGCGGCGGATTCGTGCAAAGCAAGTCGTCGCCCACCACCAGCGCACGCTTCTGCAGCGCCAGCCGCAGCGTGGGCCACCATTCCCAGTCGTCTTCGGCGAGGCCGTCCTCCACACTCACGATGGGATAGCGTTCCACCCAGCGGACCAGCCGGGCGATCATCCCGGGGCTATCGAGCGCGGCGCCATCCAGGTGGTATTGGCCGTTGGTGTAGAAGTGGCTGGCGGCCACGTCCAGCGCGAGCATTACGTCCGAGCCTGGCCGGTAACCCGCCGTCTTGATCGCCACAACGGCGGTCTCGATCAACTCTTCGGTGCTGTCGCACGGCGGCGCGAGCCCGCCCTCATCGGCTGTGAGCTTCCGCATGCCGTAGCGTTTCAGAACCAGGGCGGCGGCTGCCTGATAGACGTCGTAAGCCATGGCCAGCGACTCGTCGATGGTGGCGGGGCGGGCAGGCACGATCAGCACATCCTGGAGAGCCACCTGCCGGCCGGCGTGCTTGCCGCCGCTGAAGAGGTTGATGGTGAGGCGCGGCAGGGTGTCCAGCGTGTGCCCCAGTATCCCGGCCAGGTGCACGTAGAGGGGCACGCCGCGCTCTTGCGCAGACGCGCGCGCGAAAGCGACCGAGACCGCCAGGATGCCATTCGCGCCGAGGCGGGATTTGTTGGGCGTGCCATCCAGCTCGATCAAGGCATGGTCCAGCTCGGCTTGATCGGCGAAGCTGCGGCCAGCCAACGCTTGATGGATTTCGCCGCCGATGTACGCCACGGCTTTGCGGCAACCGAGGCCGCCGTAACGCGCGGGATCGCAGTCGCGAAGCTCCAGCGCCTCGGCCGTGCCGGTGGAGACGCCGGATGGTATGGAAGCGGATGACGCCGCACCGCTAGCAAGGGTGCAGGTTGCGCTGACAGTCGGACGGCCCCGGCTGTCAAGAATTTCGGCGGCGGTTAGACGCTCGATGATAGGCATAGTTGCTCTTCGAATATTGAAATCAGATCCGCGACGTTGGCCGGCGCACAGGGCATCATGCGCAGCACCGCATCGCGCTGGCGGACGCGCTCGGCGGGGTCGAGATACTCCAGCGGCGACCGGCCTACCGTGCGCGCCAGCAGGCAGGCCAGCGTGTGGCGCACCGCGCGCGGCTCCAGGTCCACCGCCCATGACGCCCATGCAGATGCCCCGAGCGCTTGCGCATAAACGCGCCAATATTCCAGGGCGGCGGAGGCGAACTCGCGCCGCAACGCCAGCAGGTGATGCGCCTTGCTCAAAAAATGCGTCAACGAAAAACCCAAATCGAAGGCCGGGTCGCCGAAGTGGATCACTTCGTGATCCAGCAGCACCAGGCGGCCTTCGTGAATGAGTACGTTTTTGGGGCTGTAATCGCCGTGCACCAGGGTGATGCGGCAGGCCAGCGTGTCGCGGATGAGGGAACGCAGAAAAGCGGCGGCGTCCGGCGCCTGTTGCGCGGAATAGCCGTAATAGGGTTCCAGGCGCAGCGATTCGAAAAACCCGCGATCGCCGAATACTTCCGCAAGATCCGCGCGTCCGTATGCCTCGCGGTGAATGGTGGCGAGCAGCGTGGCGAACTGCCGGAAACGATCGGGGCAGACCCTGCCGGCGAGCAGCATCGTCTTCCAGCTCTGGTGCGGCTGCGGAACGGCCTGCATGGCCAGCAGATACCGCTCGCGATCCTCAAATAACAGCGGTGTGATGCGACCGGGAGGCGCTAATCGTGCCAGCCATTCCAGGCCGAGTGCTTCCCTATGAATGCGCTCCGGCGAGCTGAACCAATCCACTGGAACGCGAAGCTTGGCCAGCGCTTGCTTCAACACCCACGCCTCGCCCGATTCGCGCTCGACCCACACGGTGCGGTTGGAAACGCCGCCCCGCAGAATCGCGATGCGCGGCCGCTCGCCGGGCGCGATGCGGTTTGTCTGCCGCAAATAAGCGAGCAGCGCCGGGGCGTTTTCGATATCGAGTGCGTCAGGCAACGGCAGTTTCCGTATCATTGGCCGTGTGCGCGGCCGTGTCTGTGGCCGTGGCCATGGCCGCATAGGCGCAGCCCACCACCACCAGGAACATGGTGAGCACTTCGCTATCGCCCAGATTGTATTCGAAGCAGCCGGCGATCATAGTGGCGACCACCACCGCCACCGCGCCATGCAGCACGAATTTTAGGTCGCTGCGCCCCGGCGGAAGCCGCCAGACGCGGCGCACACAATCCCACAGCGTCTGGCCCAGCATCCAGACCATCAGCAGCATTGTGGGAATGCCGCGCTCGGCGGCGTATTGCAGATAGATGTTATGCAAGTGGCCGTACCAGCCCTCCGGCAGCGGTCGCGGGATATCGGACGGCACATAGCGATCGAACTGCAGCTTGATTTCTTCGGGACCCAACCCGAACCAGGGATGCGCGCGGATCATCTCCAGGCCCGTGCGCAAGGTAACGATGCGGAACTGGTTGGAATCCAATTTGCCGGGATTGAGCATGGACGAGAACCGCTCGCGAATGGATGCGGGGGCCAGCAATGCGATCGCCAGCAGAACGACCGGCAGTGCTAACGCCAGCATGCGCTTCCAAAACCAGAGCAGGTAGATTCCGGCGCCGGCGCTAGCCAGCCAGATGCTGCGGGTGAATCCCAACAGCAGCGCAAGCGCCATCAGAAATGCGCACAGCAGCCACAGCCAGGCCCGCTTGCGCGCGATGCAACCGAAGAATAGAAACGCGGCGGTCATCAGCAGCGCGAACATCTCCTGGCCGCCAAACGTCATCCAATGGCTGGTGAAGCCGGTGATGCGTTCGGCAATGTAATATTCGTAAAAGCTGCGGCCTAGCGCGTGCGCTTCCTGCACTTTGTGGCCGAACTGCACCAGACCGCGCAGCGCGGTCAGCGTCCCCGCGCCGGCCCAGCAGAGGAATAGCCGCCGGATGACGACGATGTCGCGCAGGGTGGAGAAGACCACCAGCAGCGTGGTGAATACGAAGATTTTGCGGACTTGCGGCAGTCCGGCTGCGGGGTTTGGCGAGAGGGCCAGTGAGATCAGCGTGCCCAACAGAAACAGGCCCAGCGGCAGCCAGATGCGCGGCAGCCGCATGCGCCCGCCGGAGAGCAGCAGCGCCGCCAGCGCCAGCGCCAGCAGGATTTGCGACGCGGCGATGGAGAATAGAATGGCGACCGCCGAGCCGAACGTAAGCCATCGCGCGATGCGGAAAAGGAGCGGTTCGGACGATTCCATGACCATCTTCAGTATACGTGGGGCGCATGGAGCCCGCCGCTTCGGGCGCGATAGACTGGGTTTATGACACCTCTCAACTTGGCCTGCATTTGTGGTATCGGCCTGATGATTTCGGCGCGTGGCGCCGCGCAGATCGCGCCGCCGCAGGTTCCCGAAAACTTGAAGGCTCCAGCCACGGAAGTGGTTCTCCTGAAGGCCATGGGCAAGGGAAAACAGATCTACGTTTGCAGCGCGAAGCCAGGGGACGAAAGCCAGTTCGCGTGGACGCTCGACCGGCCGCAGGCGGACCTGCTGGACGAGAAAGGCGGGGTGATCGGGAAACATTACAAGGGCCCGGTTTGGGAGGCGGCGGACGGCAGCAAGGTCGGCGGACAGGTACAGCAGCGCGCGAACGCGCCCAACGCGAACGCGGTCCCATGGCTGCTATTGAAGGCCACCTCCAATCGGGGAAGCGGCACATTCGCCCACGTCAGCTACATTCAGCGGGTGGACACCGAGGGAGGCTTGGCGCCCGCAGCGGGCTGCGACAAATCCCATGCGGGCGCCGAAGCGGCGGCCGAGTATCGAGCCACCTATTTCTTCTACATCCAGCGACCTTGAATGGTCCGCATCCGCGCGCGGTTTAGTCCATAGCCGGCGGAATGCCAACCCGCTCGTAGATCAATCGCAACGGTATCGCCACCCCGATCGAATCGATTTTCAGCTCTTCGTCCGGACCTTGGTAGTCGTGGAAAGTCCAGGCGCCATCGGGCTGGCGCGTGAACTGCTCAACACGGAACTGTTCCTGACTGACCAAGACGTAATCCTTGAGCGAACCGATAGTGCGGTACTGTTGAAATTTCAGGCCGCGATCGTACTTCTCGGTGGAAGGCGACAGAACCTCGAAGATCGCGACAGGGTTGGTGAGGTTGTCGTCAAGCTCATCCGCCGTCACCAGTTGGCAAGCTACCGAGACGTCCGCATACAGGTAAGCCCGGCTTGATACCTTAATCCGGCAGTCGGAACCAAAAGGTTCGCAGGGGCTGCCGCGGAGAGCGGCGTGAAGCTCCCCAGCCAGATTCTGCTGTAGCCGGTGATGGCGCATTGACCCTCCGGCCATGGCGGACATCTCGCCATCCACGAATTCGCTGCGGAACTCCGCCGCGCGCTCGATGGCCAGGTACTGCTCTTCAGTGAGTTTAGAGACTGGGTTCGATGCCATTCAGTTCGTGTCCGGCGGGGTGGCCACCTTGTCGTAGATCCGCTGCAGGGGGATCGCTACGCCAATGGAATCGATCGTCAGCGTTTCGTCCCGGCCCAGGTAGTCGTGCAAGATCCATGTGCCATCCGGCTGACGCGTGAACTGCTCGATACGGACCTGTTCCTGATTGACCAGAACATAGTCTTTCACCGAATCGATGCTGCGGTAAAGCTGAAATTTCAAGCCGCGATCGTACTTCTCGGTCGAGGGCGACAAAACCTCGAACACGGCCACTGGGTCCGTGAGGATGTCGTCGTCCTCCTCGATTGCCGCCCGCTCTCCGCAGACCACTGTTACGTCCGGGTACACGTACGCCCGGCTCGAAACCTTAACGCGGGAATCGGAACCAAAAGGCTCACAGGCGCCACTCCGCAATCCCATATAGAGTTCCCCAATTAGATTCCGCTGGATACGGCCATGCCGGTTTGTCCCGCCGGACATGGCGAACATCTCGCCATCCACGAATTCGCTGCGCAACTCCGCCGCACGCTCGATCGCCAAATACTCCTCTTCAGTAAGTTTAGAAACCGGATTCGACGCCACGGGGCACCTCTCCGCAGTTTAGCACTGCCCGTCGCGTCCAAAGTGACAGCCCTGTCACACCCGGCCGAGTCGAGGCGCCAGCCTTGTCACTGGCCGGCCGCTCCAGCCAACCAAGGTCCCTTCTTTTTTCAATATATTAGCTCGCTCCGGAAAAAGGCTCGCGATGTGCAATGAGTAAGGCTACTGGAGACAAACATGACTTTCGACTTGCCCATCGCCGAACGAAAACTGAGAAACACCGAGCGTCTGGTTCACCAGGGTATGTGGCTGCTGTTCCTGATTGCCGTGGGCCTTATGGTAATTGTCCGCCGCAGCGTTCCGGCGCGCACAGGGTCGGTCTGGATCCTCGGTTGCGGCATTCTGGCTTTCATGCTGTCATTCGCCCTGCGCGATGTAGTGCGGAAGCTCGTGCGCCGTAACACCGAAGACAAGATCGTCAAGGACGTCAAAACCTTTCTCGAGAGACAGCCGGCGGGTCCGATCGCGCGGCCGGCGCCGCCCAAAGTCGAGTTGAGCCCCGCGCCCAGCCCCGAGTACGCCGTGCCTTCGAGACCGGCCGGTTTCGTCACATTGAAAGACGCCGCGGAATACCGCACACCATCAGGATATCCGGTCGTATTCGATGCCTTTCCATCGCGGGAGTCCGTATCTGTCAGGACGGATTTCTATGCCGTGCTGATGCCGGCTCCGCAGAACTGCTAACGCCCCCGAATGGCAGTTACGGACGCGTTTTCCGGCCCGCTGCCTTGCCCGGTTTGCCCGCCTTGGACTGTACTGCGGGGTCGGCGGGCTTGTAGCCCAGCGCCTTACTCACCGCGTCCACGACGGTCCGCAGGCACTTCACCCGCCCAAACCATTTGAAGTTCGATTCCACCACCGTCCATGGCGCGGTCAGTGTGCTGGTGCGCAGCAGCATGTCTTCCACGGCTTCGTCGTAGCGGCCCCATTTCTCGCGGTTGCGCCAATCCTCAGGCGTCAGCTTCCAGCGCTTGTACGGCGTGTTCTGGCGCTTTTCGAACCGTTTCAATTGCTCCTCGGGACCGATCTGCAGCCAAAACTTCACCACGATCCCGCCGACGTCCACAAGCTGCCGCTCGAAATCGTTGATCTCCCGATAGGCCCGCTTCCAGGCATCCTCCGCGCAGAAGCCCTCCACACGCTCCACCAGCACGCGGCCGTACCAGCTCCGGTCGAAGATCAGGATCTGTTTTTCATCCGGCGGCAGCAGCCGCCGCCAGAATCGCCACAGATAATGATGCGTCTTGTCCTCGCCTTCGGGCGCGGCGATGGGAAAGACTTCGTATCCGCGCGGGTCCAGCTTTTCCGTCAGCCGCCGAATTGTTCCGCCCTTGCCCGCCGCGTCGCGGCCTTCAAACACCGCCACCAGCGAGCGCTTGCGCCGGTAGAGCTGCCACGCCAGCTCGCGCAACTGCACCTGGTAGCGCAACAAGTCGCGCTCGTAGTCCGCTTTCGAAAGGTGTTTGCCCAGATCCAGGGTTTCCAGCATGCTTACGCCTTCGTCACGCCTTCCGCGCCGCGCGCTTTTCGGCTGCCCCTTTCAGGGCGCGGATAATGGCCTCGAATACAGCGATGCGCGTCCAGTAGCGGTCGGTGGCCTCCACAATGGTCCACGGCCCGCATTCCGATTCGGTGCGCTCCAGCATCTCTTCCACGGCCATCAGGTACTTGCCGTATTCCTTGTGCCGTTTCCAGTCGGCCTGCTGCACCTGCCAGCGCGTGAGCGGATGGCTCTCCAGCTTGGTGAAGCGCTGTTTCTGCTCCTTCCTGGAGATGTGGAAGAAGAGCTTCACGATGGCGTACCCGTCGTCGGCCAGCGTGCGCTCGAAGTCGGAGATGTCGCGATACGCCCTCTGCCACTCGCTTTTGGGGGCGATCTTCTCCACGCGTTCCTCCAGCACCCGGCGGTACCAGCTCCGGTCGAAGATGGCCATTTGTCCGTAATTAGGGATGTAGTGCCAGAACCGGTAGAGCCACGGCATGTGCAGCTCATGCGTGCGCGGCTCCCGGATCGCGTGCAGGCGGAAGGCGCGCGGCTCCAGGCGGCTGGTGAGCGCGTTGATGCATGTGCCTTTGCCTGCCGCCTCCCAGCCTTCGAAGACAATGAGGCTGGGCAGGCCCGCCTCCGACGTGGCAAGTTGCAACTCGTATAGGCTCGCCTGCAACGCCGGCAGGCGGGCCTTGTACTCTTCCTTGCGTATGGCGCGGGTCAGATCGATCTTTTCCAGCATTTGATCTCACTTTATGCTAACGTGGCGCAGAATTCGTGGGGCAGCCCCCCGATCCGCGCGGTTGCCCGACCCGCTCTACGATGCATCGCGCACTCTTCCCTGCTGCGTACGCACCCATCGGGTTCTCCCTACGTGGGTACAATAGAACCGTATGGTGAGACTGGTTCAAGTTCTGGATTCCTGGAAAACGATCCGCGCCGATACGACCGCGGCCGTCGAAGAGTTTCCCTCCGCCGAGTTCGACTACAAACCCGCCGCCGACGTCATGTCGTTCGGCGCAATCGCGCGCCATATTCTGATCGCCGGGCATGGCCTAACGGGCCTCCTGCTGGAGGGCGACGAGCACCTCGGAGGTCCGCAATTCCGAGAGAAAATGGCCCGCTTCGCGCTGCTGCCCGAGGGCGCCGGCGCGGCCGATCTGGCGCGGGAATTGCGCGCCTCGGTGGAGGGTCGCGCGGCGGAACTGGCGGCCCGATCGCCGGAGTTCTATGCCGGGATCGTCACGCGGGTCGACGGGGCGCGGGTCACGCGCCTGGAAATGCTGCAGTTTGTTAAGGAGCACGAGCTCACCCACAGGGCTCAGCTTTTCCTGTATATGCGGATGAAGGGAATCGTGCCCGCCACTACCCGCCGCCGGCTGGCGAAGCAGGCCGCTCGCTGACCCCCAAACGCTGTACAATACAGTTGCAAGCGTGGCGCACTTTCGTTAGATGTAATTGTTAAGGTGTCCGGGAGGATTTCTTGCCATGGTTACATGCCCGGTATGCGACGGGGCCATTGATGTCGATGAAGAAGATGTGGACGAAGGCGACTCCATCAGTTGCGACGAGTGTGGCGCGGACCTAAAGGTAATCGGGACCGACCCTCTTGAACTGGAGTCCGCCGAAGATTTGGAGGAGGAAGAAGACGAGGACTTCGTGGAAGCGGACGAGGAAGAATCCGAAGAGGACTGGAAGTAAAACGATGTTACGAAATCTGGGTTACTCCGCGATCCGCCGACTTCTCGCGGCGATGGCGGCTTGCACTCTGCTGCTTTCGGCCGGCGTGTGGCCGAATAAGAAGGATGAAAACGCCAACATCCGCTCGGTGCAGGGCGTCGTGAGCGACGCGCAAGGCGCGGCGCTGAACGGGGCGGTGGTGCAGTTGAAGAACACGAAAACGCTACAGATCCGGTCGTTCATTACGCGGGACAACGGCGCTTACTACTTTCACGGGCTCAACACCGATGTGGATTACGAGCTCAGAGCCGACTTCGACGGCGCGTCCAGCAAAACCCGGACCCTCAGCTCGTTCGACACGCGCAAAGAACCCGTCGTGAACCTTAAACTGGAGTCGAAGTAGGACTGGCCTCCGGCCTGGCCGAAGGACTGCCCCACTCTTGTTTAGAAGCTGGACGCCGCGCGGCGCACCATCTCCCAGGCCCGCATCACGTGCGTGCGCGTGGTACCCATATTCCCGATCGCCAGATGCAGCGTGTACTTGCCGTGCAACACGGTGTGCGAGAGGAAGAATTCTCCGGAAGCGTTCACGGTTTCCAGCAGGCGGCGATTTTCGTCGTCAGGGCCCTTATAGCGGAAGCACACCACCGATAATGGCGCGGGCGCGGCCCGTTCGAAATGCGGATCGGCATCCACCGCGGCGGCCAACTCGTGCGCCCAGGCGATCTGGTTGCGGATCAGATCGGCTAGTTTTTCGCGGCCGAAATAGCGCATTACAAACCAGAGCTTCAGCGCGCGGAAGCGGCGGCCCAGCGGCACGCCGTAATCCATGTAGTTCACCGCGCGCCCGTCCTGCCCGGTGCGCAGATACTCGGGCACCAGCGAGAAGGCGCGGCGCAGAATATCGGGCCGGCGGGTGTAGAACGCGCTCAGGTCGAAGGGCGTGAAGAACCACTTATGCGGGTTCACTACCAGCGAATCCGCGCGCTCCGCGCCGTTCAGAATATGGCGGAACTCGGGTACGATAGCCGCAGATCCGGCGTACGCAGCATCCACATGCAGCCACAGGCAGTGGCGCTCGGCAACATCCGCGATGGCAGGCACGGGGTCGATGCTGGTGGTGGAAGTGGTTCCCACTGTGGCTACCACGCAGAAGGGGCGTAAGCCGGCCGCGATATCGGCTTCCACCGCGGCGGCCAGCGCATCGGGACGCATGCGAAATTCGTCGTCCACCGCAATCTTGCGCACGTACTGCTGTCCGATACCAATAACGATGGCGCCCTTCTCGATGGAGGAATGCGCCTGTTCGGAACAATACAGCGTCAGCCCGCGTGAAGCGCCCAGCGTTCGCGCTTCGGGATCGGCCATTTCGCGGGCGGCCGCGATGGCGTGCATGCTGCTGGTCGAAGCAGTGTCGTAGATAATGCCGAACCATCCGCCAGGCAGCCCCATCCACTGCCGCAGCCAGTCGAGCGCCACCTGCTCCAGCTCGGTGGCGGCCGGGGAGGTCTTCCACAACATGGCGTTGGCATTCAGCGAAGCCGCGAGCAACTCCGCGATAATGCCCGGCCCCGGCGCGGTGTTGGCAAAGTACGCCATGAAGCCGGGGTGGTTCCAGTGCGTGATGGCGGGCACGATCAGGCGCTGGAAATCCTCCAGCAGGCGGTCCATCGGTTCGCCCTGCTCCGGGCCGGATGCCGGCAGCGCATCGACAAGCTGGCCCGGCTCGATTCTAGGCAGCACAGGATAGGCTTCCGGTTGCGAGAGATAATCGGCAATCCAAT
>Ga0209333_1001560_pt1 | contig 10998 bp, 13 predicted proteins | sample BlaSpr_A8_OM2_O3_FD_187982 | JGI IMG/M metagenome (GOLD analysis project Ga0209333, IMG submission 187982) | Forest soil microbial communities from Thunder Bay, Ontario, Canada - Black Spruce, Ontario site 2_A8_OM2_O3 (SPAdes) (version 2) | ecosystem: Environmental > Terrestrial > Soil > Boreal...
GCGAATCTTGTCGCGGAATTTGCCGCCCAACATTTGGTAGATGGGCACGCCATAGACCTTGCCGGCGATATCCCAGAGCGCCTCTTCGATAGCCACCACTCCGCCCGCCTGCCGGGCGTGGCCGCCGAACTGTTTGATCTTCTCGAAGATGTAGGTGATGCGGAGCGGATTTTCGCCCACTACGCGGCTCTTCAGGAACAGCGCGTAGGTGGGGCTGGCGCCATCGCGAACCTCGCCCAGTCCGTAGACGCCCTGGTTGGTATCGAGGCGGATAATGGTGCATGGGCTGGGTCCGGGCTTGCGCACGGTGGCTACGCGCAGGTCGGTAATCTTCAAAGAGGACGGGCTGGAATTGGTGTTGACGTTTTGAAAGGGCGGGTCGGGGGCGGCTTTGGCGCGCGTTCCGAACACGGCGCCACCCAACAGGGCGGCGGATGTTTTGAGAAGGCCGCGGCGGGTTATGCGCGTCCGCTCGTGCTTGGGCATGTGTGGCGGTCTCCTATAGGAACGACCATTATAGTGCCTGTCGCCGACCGCTTATCGGCTCATCGCGGCGGCTGGCGCGCTATGCGAGCCGCATCGCTGCCGGAATAATCGCGGTTATGCGAATCTCGGTCTCGGCGACCGCATAGTAGAAGAAAAAACGGCCCACGACGAAGTAGCGGTATTTTCGCATCAGGCCTCGACGTCGAACCGGATACATTCGTGGGAATGCGGAGATGAGTTCAATCGAATGCGGGGCGCGCCTCTGCACTTCTCGCGGAAGCTCCGCAAACACTTCGGGAAACTCCGTCGGCAAACAGGACGGTCACAGACCGTTGCGCCGCTTGACCTCGTCCCAAGTTGTGAAGCGCCCCTCGCGGAAACCGCGCTCGGCACGCTGCTTCTGAGCGAATAACGAATCCCGATGGGCCTCTTCACATTCTTCCACGAAGGCTTCGACGCTTTGGTGGGCCTGCAAAAGGTCGGCTAGGGCCCCACCCATGTCGCCGTGATAATCCTGAGCGAGTCCCGACAGGATGCGGTCGCTCTCTTCGTCAAGATCGATCTGCCGCCGGATCATAAAGCCAGTTTAGCACTCCAGCGTGGGTTGGATACAACGGTAGTGTGGTCATTACGGGGAGATGAGATTCGAGCCACAGGCAGTAGGGGTGCCAGAGGCTGCCCCACCCTTTCTTGAGAATGCGTTTGTCGGATAGGCGCCCAACTCGAAGTGGAGGATCGCCAGTTCGAGTCTGGCCGGGGACGCCTCCATGCTACCATTGGACGCCGTACGGAAGGGTGACTATATGGCGCCAGAACCTTGGGCCGATCCTGGTGTTCTGATTCCAGCCTTTTGGCGGCCTTGATAGGAGCGGGAATCGGCGGCGCGTGCTCAATCTGGGCCACATCTCGCCAAGTGAGGCTGCAAATCGAAGAGCAACGCCGCGAGAAATTCGAAACTTGCTCCGTGAACTGGACGGGCTTAAACTTGCCATACTGCACGCAAAACATCCAGTGCACTTCACCGATGCGGCCTTGGCGCTGCGCCGGTTGTTTTATGCGAACCCTGAGATGATCCGAAAGAACAGTGAGTTCTTCGCGACGTACCTCGCTCCCCTTGCCGATAGCATTCGGCGTTCAGACGCACACTGGATAGACGAGCGGATCTTGGGATTCAGTGGGGAAGCAGAGGAACTCAAAACCTAAGTAGCCGCAAGACGAGGCGACGATGGCGCACTGCTCCGTTTCTGTTATTCCTGCTGCTCCGGGCGTGCCTGGGCCGGACGGATCGGCGCATGATTTCGGTTGCGGTAGAGGATGGGGACCTCAAGGAGTTGCGCCCGACAAGTTGGGATGTCGGGGAAACCAAGGATTGCGAGACGCCAAAGGGCGCGCCCCAGAGCTTCATGGTATGCGGGCGCATTGCCCGCGAGCTGTGGGCTGAGGCTGAAACGTACAAGAGTGGCGACGCGGCGGAGGCAGACAGCCCAGCGCGCCACGTGATGTGGGCAGAACACCAAATGCAGTACTTGGACTCAAAAACGTTTGCCGCCCAGTTTAAGGGTTCCGGGCCGTCCTGGCACTGCAAGAAGACAATCGATGGCCTCTATTGCACGTCGACGCAACATCCATAAGGAGAAGTCAATCACCATATCCCCGCAACGACCACACTAGCGATACAACAGATGACGCCCTGCGTGTTTTATCCACAAACAATCCAAAGCGAGTGTCTCGCAACTGTAACAAAATACGCGCCAACAATCTTGAGGAAAACCGGCGTGCAACCGCGAAATTCATTTGACTGTAATCGGTGTTTGGATGCAACATAGCACTTGGTTCCAAGAGGTTCGAGGAACAGTGAGCCGAACGGAAACGAGGCGAGCCTGGAACGTTGATCCGCAGCCTAAACTATTCCAATAGAGCAAGCGGCGGGGAGCGAAGGGCAATCGGACGCATACGTGAGGTGAGCCTCTCGATCAGTGACTGGGTTGAAACCTTGATCCGGAGGGGCACAAAAGGCCCTGAAGGGGAGTGGGGATCCGGAGGCTAATCGAGATCGCGGAACTGGAGTTGGGAAACGGGTTTGCGGTGGCGATCTCGCCCGAACCGGGGCTAACCGGAGAGAGCGAAGGAGCCGCAAACCGAACGGTTCCGGCGAAAGTTCAGCAACGCATCGAAGCGGCAGGCCGGGAACTTCGATCCCGCAGTGGCGGTCTGGAAACAGGCGGTCGTTATGGGGGAGCGAAAGGCCGTCGCGAGATGCCGGTTCCAGTCGGAGCGCACGCAGGCGACCTCCGCGGCGTCAATCCGCAGCTCTCAAAAGGAGCGGCGGGGAGCCGAGGGGTTATCGCCGGTCATCCGGCTGCAAAGCTCTGAGCCGTGCATGCCGGCGTCGGGTCAGGCTGAGCTTCGGATCACTTGGAACCAATTTTCTTGCCCACCAAGCTCAAGTCCGCCCTCTTTCGCGCCAGCGATTGAAGCTGAAGATCTCCAGGCGCGGCCTGAAATCCACGAAATTGTGGCGGCAGTATTCGCAGCGCCAGGGATGCGCTCCGAGTTTGATCATCAATTTCATAAAAGCGCCGGGCCAATACTGCTGTTCGGTCCAGACGTTGAGGTCCATGCGCAAGCACTTTGGACAGCGGCTGTGCGTGAAGACCGCAAGGTCCCAGGTGCGGGCCACGAACCGGGCTCCACAATCGCCGCAGCGCAGCGGGGAAATGCCCACCACATCGCGCAGCTTTTCCCGCATAGAGCGGAGGCGGCTAATCCGCAGGTAACGGCTACCGCAGTCCGGGCAACTGACCGTCATAATTGCGCGGCCGGCGCTTCCTTAGAATCGGCGGCGTGCGCGTCCACGTACGCATCGACATACGCGGCGAACGCGTTGCGCAGGGCGGCGCAGGCCCCGCCGGATTGCGGTATCGCGCGGGCGTCGATTTCGAATTCTATTTCGGTCACGGGCAGCAGACTTCGGGTAGTGGAAGTGATGAAGACTTCCGCGGCGCGCTCCAGATCGGCGGGCGTCAGCGCCTTCTCTTCAACCACGTATCCCGGCACGCGGATTTCATGCAGCAACAGTTCGCGGGTGACGCCGGGCAGGCATCCGGAACTGAGCGGCGGGGTCCACACGCGGTTTCCTTCGGCGGCGAAGATATTCGCCGAAGTACACTCGGCGACCTCGCCGCGTTCATTCAGGAGGATGGTTTCGTCGAAGCCGCGGGACTGCGCCGCTTCGAGCCAAGTCAGGTTCATGGCCCACGAGAGGATCTTGGCGCCGGCGAACTCGCCTGCCGCATAGCGGGCATGGGGCGTGTAGCAGAGCCGCACGCCGTTGCCCCATTCCTTGGTGGCGGAGGTGAGCGCGATCAGGTCGCTGGCGCGGCCGGTGCCAGGACCCTCCCACATGCCGCCGGTATTGCGGACGACCACGACGCGCAGTGTGGCGTCGAACGCGTGGTTGGCGTCCACCAGTTCCAGCAGCTTGCGGCGGACTAGTTCCGGGTCGGGCGGGAGCGGTACGCGCAACGCGGCGGCATCCTTGTGCATGCGGGCCCAATGGCGCTCGAAGGCAAAGAGCACGCCGCCAACCACGCGGATGGTGCTGAAAACTCCCCAGCCGGAGAGCAGGCCTACCTGTCCTGGCGCGAGCAGCTTGTCGGAGGCATCCCGGATTTCTTCATTGTGGAGGGCGAAACGATGCACAGCACTTCATTCTAACGCCGTGGGACAGGCGATACACTCGCTAAGCGCTGCCGCAACACCGCCGGATCATCGACGGAACCGGTTCGCCGTGGTACTCCGGGGACATCGGCGTTCGGCAGGGGAGGATCGCCGCCATCGGCAATCTGGCGGGCGCGCCCGCGAAGCCCACGATCGACGCGCATGGCATGGTGGTGGCGCCGGGATTCATCGACATGTTGGGGCAATCCGAGCCGACCATTCTGGTAAATCCGCATCTGCCGTCGAAGAATCTACCAGGGCATTACTACGGAAATCACTGGCGAAGGATCGTCCGTCGCGCCGGTCAACGACGACCTGCTGAAGGCCGATCATGTGCAGTACGAGCATTACGATATACGGGTGCGCGAAGTATTCGCGGAAAGTCCGCCGGTCGGGCCGATCCGGATGGCTTCATCCAGCGCCGGGACGATGGCGTCGCCTTCGCTGCGCATGTGTGTCGCGTAGATGCCGCCGGATTTGGAGGCCGCCGCGGCCAACGCGATCAGCTCTTCGGTAGTTGGCGTACGGAGCCGGCCCGTATTGCAGCGCGCTCGACACGCCCACCGCGCCATCGCGCATCGCATCGCGTACCAGTGCCCGCGTGCGCTCCAACTCTGCCGCGTTCGGCGCGTGGTCGGCATCGCCCAGCACCATGCGGTGCACTGCGTCGCGCCTACGTAGCTCGCCAAGTTGATTCCCATGCCTTGCTTCTCCGGCCGCGAGGCGCATATTCCGGTGGAGATCTGACATCTGAAGGCAGCGGGTAAAGCCAACCGGGGCCGCGTGCCGGAAACGTCGCGCATATTCAGCAGGCGCGCGATGCGGGAGTGGACATCACCGCGGACACTTACGCATATCCCGCGGGGTTCAAAATGTTCTCGGCGATTATCCCAGTACAGGGGAAAATCATTGCGGAGATTGCCAAGCTTTGGGGCAAAGATCCGTTCAATACCATCTTCGACCTGTTGATTGAGCACCAGGCCTTCACCAACGTGGCCATCTTTATGATGTCGGAACCGGACGTCGCACTGGCGCCGGAACAACCCTGGATATTGCCGACTGCGACTGTCAAGGCTTTACTGACGCTGTGCTGGATGCAGAGACGAGGGAAGGGTAAGGTACCACGCGCCTGACGGCGGCTCGTTATTTTCACGAAGTCCTCCTGCCGCTCTGCAACCCGACGGTTTCCACGAGGCCGGCTTCACGGCGCAGATAGTCTGTGTCCGTTGTCGTCGACTTCTTTTAGCGTCATTTGCTATTTCATGCGAGAGGCCTCCTCTGGCTGCCGAACTGTCCGAGGCGAGTCCGGCGATCTATTACCGCGTCGAACAGCGCCCGAATGGAAGCCGGCCCGGAATCGTAGGCGCGTCTGCCGGTCGAGTCCAGTACTTCGACGACGCCGTCCGTGCCGAATGACTCTTCGTCGCAGCCCTCCCAATAGCCGCCTTCGGCGGCACGCAATGCTTCCGAGGACGCGATAGCATCCTCAACGCTAGCCGCTTCAATGGTGCGTTCGATGCGGTTGGCGTCATAGTAAGCGGCCGTGAATATCACAACTGTCTCCAGGCAAATCAGCCCAATCGAGGACGCGCTAGCAGTCCGTGGCAGAAGTGGCAAAACACCGCTTACTGACGTGCGCGGCTCAGTAGATTCAGTGCGTTACGGAGCCACGACCGTCAGGAGGTGACTTCTGCTACGGGCTGCTAATGGTCGGCAGGCGTCCCCAGAAGCGGGGATGCGGCACGCATGAGTGCGTGCGCCACACTTACGCCTTCAATCGCGGCCGGTCCCACCGCACGGCGCCGGTATCCTGCACGGGCTCGGAGTCGCACTCGATGGCCAGCACGGTTACCGGATCGTCCGGCGCATTCTTCGGCAAGCCCTTAAACCGCACGCGAAACTGCTCCTGCTCGAATGCCACCGGTTGGCCGGTGGCAAACAGCTTGGCGGATAGCACCTTGTTCACCAATCCGCCCAGTGCGACGGTCTCGCCCGGCCAGAAATGCACGTGCATATACAGCGTATTGCCCTTCCGCGTGAAGCCCGCGAATTCGGATGCATGCACGCGGCAAGGCTCGGTCTGATAGATGGCCGGCCCGTTACGTTCCATCCAGCGGCCCACCGCCGTCAGAATTCTCACCGAATCCTCGGGAATGGAACCATCCGCGCGCGGACCTATGTTGAGCAGGTAATTCCCACCGTCCCGCGCGCACAAAGCCAGGTTGCGCACGATCTGTTTGGGCGATTTCCAAGCGTCGTCGGCGGCCTGATAGCCCCAGCTATCGTTCATGGTCATGCACGATTCCCAGGCGCGCCCGCCCTTCGCCGCACTGATCTCCTGCTCGGGCGTGGAGAAGTCGCCGGGCAGGCCGTTGCGGTTGTTGACGATGATATCCGGCTGCAGTTCGAACACCATCTTGTTCATCTTTTCGGATTCCCAATGGGCGGCATCCAGCGGCCAGTCCACGTCGTACCACAGCACGTCGATCTTGCCGTAGTTGCTCATCAGCTCGCGGATCTCGCCGTGCACGTAGTCCACGAATCGGCGGCGCGCGGCTTCGTCGTGCAGACAGCGTGCGCCGTCGGGATGGTGCCAGTCCATCAGCGAGTGATAGAATCCCACGCGCAACCCTTCGCCGCGCACGGCCTCCACGAATTCCTTTACCAGGTCGCGGCCGCAGGCCTGCTTGGGCGCGCAGTAATCGGTGAACTGGGTGTTGAAGTGGCAGAAGCCCTCATGGTGCTTGGTGGTCATCACCATGTATTTCTGGCCCGCTTGTTTGGCCAGCCGCGCCCAGGCGCGCGCGGCGTTGGGTTGCGGCGTAAAGCGATTGGCCAGGAGTTGGTATTCCGCCACCGGGATGCCTTCCTCCTCCATGGCCCATTCATGGCGGCCCAGGACGCTGTACAGTCCCCAGTGAATGAACATGCCGAACCGGGCCTCGTGCCACCAGCGCATGCGCCGCTCACGGTCGGCATCGCCGCCCGGCTGCGCCGCGGCCAGGGCCGCGCCAGCGCCTAGCAGTCCCAAACAATCCCGTCGCGATAGGTGCATGGTTTCCCCCCCCGATTGGAAGAAACTATATTACCCCCTTGCCGGCTTGGTCATGATGCGCGGAACGCAAGGCGCTCTCCGATCCGGATAGCCTGATCGATATCGCCGCGCTGCCCAGGGCAGTCTGTGGTTAAAGTCGGGCTGTGCGGCGGAATTTCCCGGCGTTCAAAACATGATTGCTTTAGAATGTTTTTATGGCGATGGGAACTCGCAAGCACCGCGAGCGACAAAGCCGCCGCCATCGTTCAAACTGTCCTAGAAGATAAAAGCGTGTGTCGCCGCCAGTCGCCGGCACATTAAATACCGTTCAACTTCGTCCCTCAACCGCAACCCGTCTCACCCTTGGTGCGTTTGAATGAACAGAGGATGCACACGATGAATCGAAAACTTACTTTGCTATTGTTAGTCACTCTTACGCTGCTGGCGCTCAGCGCCTGCTATGGCGGTGTATATGTTCAAGCGCCGCCCCCTCCGCCGCGCTATGGAGTCGTAGGCTATGCGCCTGGACCCGGCTTTGTCTGGGTGGATGGATACTGGAATTGGCGCGGTGGAACCTGGGCTTGGGTGGGAGGAAGCTGGGTGCGTCCGCCCAGAGCGGGCGCTGTTTGGGTGCCCCACCGCTGGGTCCAGTATGGCCACCGCTACCGCTTCGTCCGCGGCTACTGGCGGCGGTAGGCTGGCCAATCCAAGCCGCCTCCGCTGTCCGTAATGTAGTGTATGAGGCAGTTGCTTCCCGCTCTATTGATCGCCCTTTCGGCGCTTCCGGCATTTTCGGCATTGGGTGGCACTCCGCCATCCCCGGCGCCAAGCATTGAATGGAACCAATGGTCCGCCGAAGTTTTCGCGCGCGCCAAACGCGAAGACCGCTTCGTGCTGCTGGATCTGGAGGCGGTCTGGTGCCACTGGTGCCACGTCATGGACGCCACCACTTACCAGGATGCGGCAGCCGTCGCGTTGTTGAAATCCAATTTCATCCTAGTGAAGGTAGATCAGGATTCACGCCCGGACCTGGCCAGCCGCTACGAAGACTACGGCTGGCCGGCCACGATTGTGTTCGACCGCGACGGCCGCGAGATCGTCAAGCGGCAGGGCTACATCGCGCCGCGGGAGATGGTATCCATGCTGCGCGCCATCGTCGCCGATCCGGCGCCGGGGCCGTCGGTGATTGCGGAGCAGCCCATCGAATTTGCCTCCAGCCCCGTGCTCGCGACGGAGATGCGCGAGCAACTCGCCGCTAACTACCGCCTGCGGTACGATTCCAAGAACGGCAGTTGGGGATTCCAGCAGAAGTTTCTCGATTGGGACGGCGTGGAGTATGCCATGCTGCTGGCGCGCCAGGGCGATGCCGGCGCTGAAAGGATGGCGCTGCAGACGCTGACTGCGCAACTGAACCTGATCGATCCGGTATGGGGCGGCGTCTATCAATATTCCACCGACGGCGATTGGAGGCATCCGCATTTTGAGAAAATCATGCAATTTCAAGCGGAGAACCTGCGGATCTACGCGCTGGCTTGGCGGCAATGGCGCAAGCCCGAGTATCTGCAGGCGGCGCTGGCCATCAGGCGCTATTTGCAGGCGTTTCTGACCTCGCCGGACGGCGCATTCTACACCAGCCAGGACGCCGACTTGATCGACGGCCGGCACAGCGCGGCGTATTTCAAATTGAACGATGCCGAGCGGCGGCGGCTGGGCGTGCCGCGCGTGGATCGGCACATCTATGCGCGCGAGAACGGCTGGGCGATTACGGCGCTCGCCGTGCTGTCGCAGGCTGCCACCGACACCACCTGCCTGATTGACGCCCAGCGCGCCGCGCGGTGGGTGATCGAACACCGCTCGCTCGATGGCGGCGGATTCCGGCACGACGAGCAAGACTCCGCCGGCCCGTATCTTGGCGACACTCTCGCCATGACGCGCGCCTTCTTGAGCCTTTACGCCGCCACCCAGGACCGCGCCTGGCTCGACCGCGCGCAGCACAGCCTCGAGTTCGTCGCGGCGAATTTCCGAAACACGGCCGGCGCCGGATATGCCGGAGCGCGCGCAGCCACCGATGCCGCCTATCGGCCGCATCCCGAACGGGACGAAAACGTCGCGCTGGCCCGCGCCGCGAACGCCGCCTGGCGCGCCACTGGCGATGCGAAATCGCGTAAAATAGCGGAAGAAGCGATGCGTTACGTAGTCACTCCACAGGTCGCCCGCGCGTACACCGCGGCGCCCACCTTGCTCGCCGACGCGGAATTGACGGCGGCCCGTTGAATGAAGAAGCTCGCGTGCTTATTGGCTCTGCTGTCTGCGCTGGGCTGTTCGCGCGCGCGTCCGCTGACCGTGGGATCCAAGAACTTTACCGAGCAAATTATCCTGGGCGAGATCGTGGCACAGCAACTGGAACGCCGCTTGGGCGGGAAAATCGACCGCAAGCTGGACTTGGGAGGCACGCTGCTGGCCCAGCAGGCGCTGCGCAACGGCCAAATCGACTTGTATCCCGAATACACCGGCACCGCGCTTACGGCGGTTTTGAAGCTGCCGCCTTCGTCCGATCCGGTCGCCGTGCTGGAGCGCGTCCGTACCGAATATCGCAAGCGCTGGCGCCTGGAGTGGCTCGATCCGTTGGGCTTCGACAACACCTTTGCCATGGTGGTGCGCGGCCCCGACGCCCGTGCCCAGGGAATCGAAACCCTGACGGATGCCGCCCGCCGCAAGCAGGGCTGGACCTTGGGTGTGGGCTATGAATTCCTGCAGCGTCCCGACGGGCTGGCCGGATTGCTTCAAACCTACCACCTGCCGCTTGCGGGCGCTCCCAAGAGCATGGATCTGGGCCTGCTCTACAGTGCGCTCGAGCAGAAGCAGGTGGATATGGCCGCCGCCAATGCCACCGACGGTATGTTATCCGTGCTGGACGTGAAGGTGCTGCGCGACGACCGGCACTATTTTCCGCCCTACCAGGCAGCCGTGATCGTGCGCGCCGAAGCCCTCGCCGCGCATGCGGGCCTGCGCGCGGCGCTCGGCCAACTGTCGGGCAAACTCTCCGCCGCCGCGATGCGAGATCTGAATCACCAGGTGGATGGCAAGCACCGGCCGGTCGACGATGTTGCCCGCGAGTGGCTGGCCGCCATTCCCTGAATCTTCACCTACAATTGAGCTGAGGAGGTATGCATGTTAAGTCGTCTGAGTCTGTTGGTTTTGGCTGGATCTCTAATCCTCTCCGCCGGGTTCGCCGACAAGGCCGACAAGAAGGATCATAACGATGCATTCACGGCGGGCGACCCGGCCGAAACCCGCATCGCGCAACAAGTACGCCATCAGCTTGTCATGCTTCCCTACTACGGAGTATTCGACGATCTCGCGTTTAAGCTGGGGGGTGGCACAGTCACTCTGATCGGCGCGGTGACCCGGCCAGTGTTGAAATCGGATGCGGAAAATGTGGTGAAGCGGATCGAAGGTGTCACCCAGGTCGTCAACGAGATCAAGGTGCTGCCGCCCTCGCCGATGGACGACCAGATCCGCCGCGCGGTATATCGCGCCATCTATGGCGACCCGTCCTTATCCATGCGCTACGGATACCGCGCGGTGCCCTCCATTCACATCATCGTCGAAAATGGCCACGTCACATTGGAAGGCGTGGTCGCCAACCAGATGGACAAGAACGTGTGCAACCTGCGCGCCAACGGCGTGCGGAACGTCTTTTCCGTCACCAATAACTTGCAGGTGGAAGGTTCGTAGCGACCCCCACGGAGACCGCA
>Ga0209333_1001568_pt1 | contig 10970 bp, 8 predicted proteins | sample BlaSpr_A8_OM2_O3_FD_187982 | JGI IMG/M metagenome (GOLD analysis project Ga0209333, IMG submission 187982) | Forest soil microbial communities from Thunder Bay, Ontario, Canada - Black Spruce, Ontario site 2_A8_OM2_O3 (SPAdes) (version 2) | ecosystem: Environmental > Terrestrial > Soil > Boreal...
TCCAGCCATGGCAACTTGCGCATGCGCTTTCGTACACAGCCACGCCGCGCGGATTAGTACCGGCGCCAACGCCCTCTTTGGGCGAGATCGGCGCAAGCGCCGTTTGAAGCGCGGGTAGATCGGAGGACGCGATCGCGGGAACCGAGCGCAGGTAAACGACGAGCGCGGCGATATCGCCTGGCGTCAGATGGCTGAGGCTCTCATCGACCGCCTCGCCCATTGGGCCGGCGGCCGTGCCACGCCCGTCGGCGTGTCCGACCGCCAAATACTGCGTAAGTTCCTCGTCGCTCCAGCCGCCCACGCCACTGTCGCGGTCGGCGGTGATGTTGTAGGCATGCCAGCCGGCTTGCACTGCGCCGGAGAATTTTTCGCGATTGTTTAGGGCCTGGAATGGGTTACGCGGTGTATGACATTCGCCGCAATGCGCCATGGCTTCCGCCAGATAGGCGCCGCGGTTCCATTGCGGGCTTTGCGCCGGTACTGGCTCGAAGCGTCGGTCGGCATTGAAAAGGAAGGACCAGACAACCATCAGCCAGCGCTGATTGTAAGGAAAGCGCAGCGTGTTTTCGGGCGCCGAAGCATGAATGGGCTGCAGGCTGAAGAGGTAAGCCTTGATCGCCAGCGCATCCGCATCAGTAATGTAGGTGTAGCTGGCGTAGGGCATGGCCGGATAAAGCCGCGCGCCGCTACGGGCTATGCCATTGTGAATCGCGTTGAGGAAATCCGCGTCGCTGTAGCCGCCGATCCCAGTCTCGTTGTCGGGCGTGATATTGGTGGAATAGAGCGTACCGAACGGCAAAACGAAGGCGACCCCGCCCGCATAGGGCGCGCCGCCCTTGGCGGTGTGGCAAGCCTCGCAATCCGCAGCGCGCGCCAGATATTCACCGCGCTTGACCAAGTCGGCACCGGCGAGCTCAGGCGGAACGCCGGTGGGGTCGGCGTCGTGGTAACCAGCGAGATCGACGCTTCCGCCGCCGAAATCCATCGGGCCGGGGCCGCGCAGCAGCCAGGGAAGGCCAAAATACGCCGCGACAACCATGACGAGGATGACGAGCAGGCCATACCTTGCGCGCCCGAGGCTCATGCCGGTTTCTTCCCGGCTAGAATGTCGCGATCGATAGGTAATTTTCGCAAACGTATCCCGGTGGCGGCGAAGATCGCATTGATCAGGGCCGGCGGTGCGGCGGTTGTTCCAGTTTCGCCGATCCCGCCCGGTGCCTCACCGCTATCGATGACGTGTACTTCGATCTCGGGCGTCTCGTCGATGCGCATCATGCGGTAATCGTTGAAATTGCCCTGCTGGACGCGGCCGCCGGCAATGGTGATTTCGCTATGCAGCGCGGCGGTCAGGCCGAAAATGAGGCCGCCCTGCAATTGCGCAATGACCGTGTCCGGGTTGACGACGATCCCGGTATCGACGGCACAGACCATTCGCCGCACGCTGACCTCACCGTTCTCGTCTACTTCGACTTCGGCGACAGTGGCGATGAAGCTCGCGAACGCAACCTGTACGGCGACACCACGCCCAACGCGGGGCGGCAAGGCTTCGCCCCAGCCGGCTTTTTGCGTTGCGAGATCTAGCGCCGCCTGAAGGCGGGGAACCTTGCCCAGCATGTCGCGGCGAAAGGCGACCGGGTCCTTGCCCGTCTTTTTCGCCAGTTCATCGATGAAGCTTTCGATGGCGAAGACGTTGTTGTTGGGGCCGACGCCGCGCCAAAAGCCCGTGGGCACAGCGGGCGGCTCGTTCCGGACGTATTGGACGCGTAGATTGGGGATGTCGTAGGGAATGTCCACCGCACTGTCGACCGCATCGAAGTCGACATCGTTCGTGTAAGCCTGAGGCAACCAGCGCGCGACGACCGACGAGCCCGTGATGCGGTGGTTCCAGCCCGCGATCTTTCCATCTTTCAAGCTTGCCGTGAGGCGATCGTAATAGACCGGACGATAGATATCGTGCCGGATATCTTCCTCGCGCGTCCAGACCACCTTCACTGGCCCATTAACATGCTGGGCAACGCGGACCGCTTTTTCTACGCCGTCGATTTCGAGCCGGCGGCCAAAACCGCCACCGAGAAGCTGATTGTGAAATTTGACCTTGTCGAGCGGCAGGCCGGTGAGCTTAGCGGCGATCGCCTGTCCGCGCGACTGCACCTGGCTGCCGGTCCAGACGTCACAACCATCTGGCCTGATATGGACCGTACAATTGATCGGCTCCATCGGCGCATGTGCCAGAAATGGAAGCTGAAAGACCGCCTCGTATTTTTCCCCGTCTGCCAGAGCCTGGTCGACATCGCCGACGGTTTTCGCGGTCGCCCCCGCATTCTCGCTGGCGGCTTTTATTTGGCGCCACACTTCCTCGGTCGTAAGGGCCGCGTTGGGACCCTCGTCCCAGGCGATATCGAGCGCATCGAGCCCCTGTTTCGCCGCCCACATGTGGTCGCCAACCACAGCCACCAGATCATCGAGCACGAGGACTTGACGGACGCCCGGAACCACTTTGGCCGCGCTATCGTCGACTCGTCCCACCTTGCCGCCGAAGACCGGGCAAGCCGCGATCGTGGCGAATTTGACGCCCGTCGGCATGGCGTCAATGCCGTAAAGCGCCTTGCCGTTGACCTTGTCAGGCGTGTCCAACCGCTTGAGCGGCTTGCCGATGAGCTTGAAGTCTGCCGCCGCCTTGAGCGACGGATCGGCGGGCGGCGTCATATGGGCGGCGCGGTCGACCAGCGCGGCATAGGCGAGTTTGCGCCCACTGTGGTCGTGGATCACCTGGCTGCTTTCGGTGCGGCAGGTCGCGGGATCGACCCGCCAGGTCTCGGCGGCGGCCGCGACCAGCATCGCCCGCGCGCTAGCCCCGGCCTTGCGCAGCGGAATCCAGAAGGCCCGAATAGAATTAGAATTGCCAGTAGCCTGAAGACCAAAGATAGGGTTGGCGTAAAGAGCGTCGCTGGGCGGAGAGGCTTCAACCGCCACCTGGTCAAAAGCAGCGTCGAGCTCCTCGGCAAGCACCATAGCGTGGGAGGTGTAGACCCCCTGGCCCATCTCGGCTTGGGGCATGATCAGCGTGACTCGGCCATCCCGACCGATGCGGATGAAGGCGTTGGGCGCAAAGGTCCCCGCAGCCGCCTCGGCTGCGGTAAAGGGGATGTAGAAGCCCAGCAGCAAGCCACCGCCAGCTGCCGCACCGGCCTTGAGGACTACCCGCCGGGTAAGCGGCATTTTCAGGCGTCCGAGCGATGGCGAAGTCGAGTTCGTTGGCATGGTGGGTACGATCAGCTTGATTTCGCGGCCTGCTTGATCGCAGCGCGAATCCGCACATAAGTCCCACAGCGGCAGATGTTTCCGGCCATCGCCGCATCGATATCGGCATCGTCCGGATTAGGCGTCGCCGCCAACAGTGCCGCCGCGGACATTATCTGCCCGGACTGGCAATAGCCGCATTGAACGACTTCGAGATCGAGCCAAGCCTGCTGAACGCTACGGCCCACAGGCGTGGCGCCAATCCCCTCGATGGTGGTTACATTGCGGTCGCCGATCGATCCGATCGGCAGCAGACAAGACCGCACTGCTTTACCATCCACATGGACAGTGCAAGCGCCGCACTGCGCAATGCCACAGCCAAACTTCGTGCCGGTCATGCCAAGCACGTCGCGCAACACCCATAAGAGAGGGGTGTCACTGGCCACGTCGGCCGTTCGACTGATCCCGTTGACCTTGATTGAAGTGACCATAGCTATCTCCTAGCTATTAGCGTGGATCGGTCATGCGAACGACATAGATCGTAGCTCTACCCAACCCGGTGACTCAAGCAGATGTGGGTAACCCCTTAGTGGGAATATTGAACCTTTCTTATCGCCCTTAAGTTCGCGGAGTTTATTACATCCTACTCACCTCATGCAGTGCCACCTCAAACAAAGAAGGCGTTGCGCATATCAACATCGGAGATGAGGGTATCGATATGCCAAATTTCGTTCCCATGAAGCACGTAGACATCGGTCAGGCGTTCATCGAGAATTTTATCTCGGCGTTCGCAAGTGTTATACAAGTGTATCGACGCATCCTTCATATGGAGGCCAACAGTGCGGCCACTGAAAGTGATGGGTTGATATTAAAAAGCAGACGTTTTCCATGGTGGGCGGGTACTAAATTCGAAAGCGGCCCACCCCGTATGCCAAGGGGATAACTATGACTGCGCCGGCACACTCGATCGTCGACACGCGACGCGACCAGATGTTTCCTGTTCTGGAGCCGGCAGAGATCGAGCGGATGCGTCGTTTTGGCGAGGTCCACTCCTATGGTGCTGGTGAGGCGCTGGTCAAGGTCAGCAAAGTGGGAAGCGGCCTAACCATCATCTTGACCGGTAAGGTCGACGTCACGCAGCATGACGAGTCGGGGCGCCGCAAGCTAATCGTTACCCATGGTCCCGGCTCATTCATGGGCGAACTGGCTCAGCTAGCTGGCCGGCCGTCTCTGGTAGATGCCTACGCGCAAGGACCGGTGGAGTCCCTGATCATACCGCCGGATCGGCTCCGGACATTGATTGTGGCTGAGGCGGAACTCGGGGAGCGGATCATGCGCGCCCTAATCCTGCGTCGTATCGGCCTGCTCGAAACGGGAGCTGGCGGACCCGTGATCGTCGGTCGCGCTGAGAACGGCGATGTACTTCGGCTCGAAGGCTTTCTCTCACGCAACGCCCATCCGTTTCAGAATTTGAATCCCGAGATCGATCCGGAGGCGAAGGTTTTAATCGAACGCTTCAATGTCGACCCTGGTCAGTTGCCGATCGTGCTATGCCCAGGCGGACAGCTGCTGCGTAATCCTAGTGAGACTGAGCTAGCCCGTTGCATCGGGCTGGTGGGGCCGATCGATCCCGATCGCGTCTATGACGTAGTCGTCGTCGGGGCGGGTCCGGCGGGTCTCGCCGCCGCGGTCTACGCGGCGTCAGAAGGGCTCTCCGTTTTAGTGCTCGACTGCCGCGCATTTGGTGGTCAGGCAGGCGCCTCGGCGCGAATTGAAAACTACTTGGGCTTTCCAACCGGGATCAGCGGCATTGCCCTGATGGCACGTGCGCACAACCAGGCCATAAAGTTCGGGGTCGAAATGGCTATCCCGGATGAGGTGATGGGCCTTCAAGCCCTGGGAGGTACGGACGAGCGGCAGTTTGTCTTGAACCTGTCCAACGATGAACATGTCAGCGCTCGCTCGGTCATCATCGCCAGCGGAGCTCGATATCGGCGGCTCAAAGTCGAGAACCTGGAGGCTTTTGAGTCCTCGAGCGTGCATTATTGGGCATCGCCACTGGAGGGGAATCTGTGCGCCGGACAGGAGGTGGTCCTGGTGGGCGCTGGCAATTCGGCGGGCCAAGCGGTTGTCTACCTAGCCAGTCGGGTCGCAAAGGTGTGGCTCCTTGTGCGCGGACCGGATTTCAAGTTAAGCATGTCACGCTACCTCGTCGACCGTATCGAAGGACTCTCCAACGTGGAGGTATTGACGCAAACTCAGATCAGCGGCTTGGAAGGTCACAATGGCGTACTGGAGGCCATCCGCTGGCGTCAAGGCGCGTCGGGTGAGGAAGTGCGGCGACCGATTCGCCACTTGTTTCTCTTCATCGGAGCGGACCCGAACACGGATTGGTTATCCGAATCCGGCGTGGCACTGGACGCTAAGGGATTTGTTTTGACTGGCGGAGACGCCGCGGATGATCGCCGGCCGCTGGAAACCAGCCGCCGTGGTGTCTTCGCCATCGGCGACGTCCGATCGAGTTCGGTTAAGCGGGTTGCCGCTGCGGTCGGCGAGGGTGCGCAGGTGGTGGCCGCCTTGCACGGCTTTCTAGCCGATGCCGTAACGCCAGCTCGGAGCATAGGATGAGTAAAACCTGCGCCCATCTTGACGGCATCCGCACTGTCAAGCCGAGCGCGCGCGGGTGTGAGGAATGTCTCAAGATAGGTGCACGCTGGGTTCACTTGCGAATTTGCCGGACTTGCGGCCATGTCGGATGCTGCGACGAGTCACCGAATCGACACGCTACCAAGCACTTTCACACCACCCATCACCCGATTATCGAAGGCTACGATCCGCCCGAAGGTTGGGGCTGGTGTTACGTGGACGAAATCCTTTTCGATCTTTCTGATCGGAAGACGCCGCATGATGGACCGATCCCTCGTTATTATTAAAGCGCGTTGGTCGCGATAGGAACGCGTTCTTATTTGTTGGCCTGTGTCCGCTTGTGGCACAAAGCGGATCTGCCATTCTTGTCGAGCAATGTCCGCTATTGAGGGCAAAGCAGACGTGACGCGGACATACCGCTACTTCTGCTTTTGACCCAAAGCGGACTTCGATCGAAAGACTGTACGGGGCAGGTTTAAAACCGACCCGTCAGTTTCGCGCCGCGACCGACACCGGATCCATGCCGGTCTTCGTGATCACGGGAGCGGCCGACGGCGACGAAAGAAACTTGATGAGGGCCCTCCCCTCGGCCGGGTGTAGGGCGTTGGCCGATATGCCGGCCGAGAACACCGTGACCTTCTGAATTTCAGACGGTATCGGTCCGACGATGTCGATCCCCTTGATAGGGAGCATCTCGCTCTTCTGCTGGAAACCGATCTCCGCATCGCCGCTGGCAACCACGCCGCCGACCGGATCGGCCGGTATCATCCGGCACTTGTCCTTGATCTGGTCGGCGATGCCGAGACGCGGAAACAAAACGGTCGAGAGATAAACCCCGCTTGCGCTGTCGGAATAGGCGATAGATTTGGCGTTGAGGAGCGTGCTCTTGAAGGCCTCGACGGTGGAAATATCCGGCTTGGGAGCGCCCGCGCGCACCGCCATGACGATGGGCGCTTGCGCAAGGTCGACGCGGCTCGCGGCAACCACCTTGCCTTGCTTGATCAGCCCGTCGAGCGCTTCGCCGACCATGATCAGCACGTCCACCGGCTCGCCGCGCGCAAGCCGGTTCGGAATGGCTTGCGGCGTATCGCCCATCGACGGGCCCCAGGCGTTGTCGATCGTGTTGCCAGTTTTCCGCTCGAAATCGGCGGAAAGCTCGCGATAGGCCGGCGCGAAACCGGCGGAGCTCATAACCTTGATCTCGGCGGCTTGCGCCGAGCTGGCCAAAAGCAGAAATGCCAGAGTGACCTTCGCCGCGAATGAAACCCACCTCATCGCATCCTCCCTGTCTTACAGATTTTTCACGCCTCAGAGAAACCCTGTCGAAATCCACGGCAACGCGGCGACGACACCAAGAGCGAATAACAGTGCGCCCAGATAAGGCCAGATCCGGCCCATCGCCTCGTCGGGTGGAACGCGACCGATAGCGCAGGCAGCATAGAAGCCAAGACCGAAGGGCGGTGCGAACAGGCCGATGCCCATGGCAAGGATCACTACCATGGCGTAATGCACGTCGTGGATGCCGAGCGCTCGCGACACCGGAAATAGCAGCGGCCCGAACAGCACGATCGCTGGGAGCCCTTCGAGTACGCTGCCCAAGACAGCAAATGCAACAATAGAGATTGCTAGGAATCCTGCTTTGCCACCTGGCATCGCGGCCATGGTTGCGGCTAGAGCCTGCGAAAAACCGGATTGGGTCAACGCCCAAGCCATAGCCGTCGCGGCGCCGATGATAAGTAGGATCGCGCCGGAGAGCGATGCAGTCTCGACCAGCATTGGGTAGAACCGCTGCCAGTTCATGCGGCGGTAAATCAGGATGCCGGCAACGAAGCTATAAGCGATGCCGATGGTCGAGACCTCGGTCGCGGTAGCGATACCCTCGACCACGACGGTGCGGATGAGGAAAGGGAGAGCGAGCGCGGGCAGCGCGATAACGAACGTCCGGGCGACCCGACGCAGTGAAGCGCGCCCGGCACTCAACGTCTCACCGCGCGAGCGCAGCCGGGCGACAACAACCAGCGCCAGCGCAAGCACAAGGGCGGGCAGTAGACCACCAGTGAACAGCGCGGCGATTGAAATCCCGGTGACCGAGCCCAAGGTTATGAGAACCAGACTGGGTGGGATTGTCTCCGACATGGCGGCGGAGGCCGCCAGCAGGGCGACGAGTTCGCCGCCTTTCGCGCCGCGTTGCCGCATCTCGGGGAAGAGCACCGGCGCTACCGCCGCCATGTCGGCCGCCTTGGAACCCGAAATACCTGAAACCAGATACATCGCACCCAACAGCACATAAGACAGCCCACCGCGCACATGGCCCAGCAACGATGCCAGAAAATCGACCATGGCGCGCGCGAGGCCCGCCATCTCAATGAGCAGGCCCAGGAAGACAAAGAGCGGAACCGCCAGCAGCACGATATGCGACATGCCCTCGTCCATGCGACCTACCACGACAGTCAACGGGACATGCGTCATGAGGGCGAGATAGCCCAGGGTTGACAGGCCGAAGGCGAAGGCGATCGGCACACCGGCAGCGACCGCGGCGGCAACCAAGAGAACAAAGAAGACGATTAGGTTGTAATTACCGATGGCGAATAACATCGGACGAGCCAACCAGAGAGTCGCTGCGACGCAAAGGATCGCGACCAGCGCCACGCCGATCTCCCACGAGTTTGAACGGATAGCGAGCTGGGCAACGGCGATCACCGCCATCAGCACCATGCCCACTACCAACGCCGATGCCCTCCAACTGTTATGGATAGAGAGCGCAGGTGTGATGATCGCCCATTCCTGCTCGCCATAGCGCCAGGCGGGCTCGATGATGAGCAGCACGAAGACGACGATGACCAGCGCCGCGATGGTTTCAAGAGTTCTTCGCCACGACGCCGGTACGCGACTCACCACCGCCGTAAGGCGCATATGCTCGCTTTTATGGAGCGCTATAACAGCACCGAGCATGGCGAGCCACAGGAACAGGATCGAGGCGAGCTCATCACTCCATGTGAGCGGGTTATGAAAGACGTAACGCGACACCACCCCAGCAAACAGAACCACCACCTCGAGCGCGACAAGCAGCGCGGCGAGCGACTCCGTCAACCGGGTAAGCAAATAATCTAGGCGCGCGCCGGCGCTCCAGCGCGACGCGCCGGCCCGCCTCAAACGAGGCTGCCCGAGTATTTCTCAAGCACCGTCCACGCTTCCGGCCCGTACTTGTCACGCCATTGGGCGTAGAAGCCCGCTTGTTTCAACACTGCGCGGAATGCCGCAGGATCAACCTTGTTGAATACCAGTCCCTGCTTCTCGAGCTGGCCCTGGACCGAGGCGGCGAGAGTCTGCAGGTCGTTGCGTTCGGCCAGCGCGGCCGCGTTGAGATTGCGCGCGGCGATCTCCTGCAGGTCCTTGGGGAGTGCCTGCCAAGCCTGCTCATTGGCTAGCAGGTGATAGCCGTCCCACATATGACCGGTCAGCGAGCAATATTTCTGCACCTCATAGAGCTTAGCGATCTCAATCAGGGTGAGAGGATTCTCCTGGCCCTCGACTACTTTAGTCTGTAGCGCCGTATAGACTTCGTTGAAGTTGATGCTCGTTGGCGACGCTCCGAAGGCTTCGAACATAGAGGTCCAAAGCGGGCTCACCGGTACACGAATCTTGAAGCCCTTAAGGTCGTCAGGCGTCCGGATCGGATGGGTACTCGAAGTAATTTGGCGATAACCATTGTCCCACATCTTGTCCATGGCGCGTAGGCCGGATGTCAGGATAGCGGCGCGTACGTAATTGCCGAGATCGCCGTCCATCGCCTTCCAAACCTGGTTATAATCCTTGAAGGCGAAGCCGATTCCATTGATCGACGCGACCGGCACCAGCGTCGCCAGAATTAATCCCGACAGCATGAATATCTCGACTGCACCCGAGCGCAATTGCTGGAGCATGTCAGTATCGCCACCGAGTTGGTTGTTCGGGAAAATTTCGATAACAAGCCTGCCGCCCGACTCCTGCTTGATCCGGTCAGCCGCCTCGCGCGCGCGGACATTCATCGGGTGGTCGACTGGATTGTTATTGGCAAATTTATAGGTGAAATCGGCGGCTCGAGCGCGGCGCGGTAGAATCGCAACGCTACCAAGCGCTGCAGCAGCGACTGCGCTGCGCATAAGCCGACGGCGGCTGATCTGTTGCATTGCTGAGCTCCTCCCCCGAATAAAGCCCGTTCAATCGGACCTTTGACTGTATCTTACACTGACGCTGCTAAATTGGCACGAGGTCCCGGCATCGCGTGCTGGGCAATAGTTTTCGTTGGTTCAGACCAAATAAAGTTGTGAAGTTCTTCGCGACTGAATTGGCGTGGCATTGCTGAGGTTCCTTTCGTAAGCCCTTGTCCTCGTTTTACTTTCAGGTAAGCAGGGGTGATCAAGTTCATCTTGGCGCAGAAGCGGCTCGATCTGATGCAGATACGATGGATGGGTTCAAGAACGTCGCCCGCGAGTTGTTGAATGTGCCGCGTAAAAAAATAGCGAACGAGCAACGGCTGTATGATGTATAAAAAGCTAAGCGCAAAAAGCGAGAAAGCCGCCCAGCCTAACGCTGATTATTATCCGGCGAATGCTTAGGGGGAATAGAGTCTGCTTTTATTACAAAGGAGACATTCCACGAAATGGAGGAACGCGACGATCACCGATAGATTTCGCCGGGTAACTAGCGTCACACTCAACTTGAAACATTCGGGTTTTAAGGCCTCCGGGCGTTGCCTCACCGCATCTTGAGGATAATGACCTGGTCGCTGCTGGGGTCGGTGACGGGGCGCAGCGCATTCACCTGTTCGGTCGTCACAGGCGCGGCGCCATTGCCCCATCCCCCGCGCACGAAGCTCAACACATCGGCGATCTCCTTGTCGGTCAGCTGAACGCGGAATTGCGGCATGCGATAGGCATCTGGCGTGCCCTTCACCACGATCGGTTCGGCGCCGTTCAGCACGAGATTGATGAGTGAGGACGGGTCGCTATCGAGCACAGCCGCATTGCCGGCGAGCGGCGGAATGTAGGGGCTCTGGCCCTTCCCGTCGGCGCCGTGGCACGATACGCAATAGCCAAGGTAAG
>Ga0209333_1001570_pt1 | contig 10964 bp, 6 predicted proteins | sample BlaSpr_A8_OM2_O3_FD_187982 | JGI IMG/M metagenome (GOLD analysis project Ga0209333, IMG submission 187982) | Forest soil microbial communities from Thunder Bay, Ontario, Canada - Black Spruce, Ontario site 2_A8_OM2_O3 (SPAdes) (version 2) | ecosystem: Environmental > Terrestrial > Soil > Boreal...
ATTGTAGCGAGAACTTCTAAAGGTCCCGCGTGGAGACAGGCGCATCGCAGTCTCTGCCTTTGGTACATTAATCAACGAGAATATGTGACGCAGCCTTAAGACGCCGCGTCATCTTTGTCGATATCCATTACCGCAAGGCAGGTGCCGGACCCACCACACAGTCGAGCGCCAATTGCTTTCTTAACCGATCCAGCCTTCTCGCCGCTCAAGGAGACTGCTACGACTTGAAGTTTCTGGCCGACTTTTACTGAACCAAGAGGTTTCTTGACCCCGGAAACAATCAGATTTACTTTCTTGGGCGCCATACCTTCCTCCAATATTGCCTGGAGCGAATCCCAGGCACCTTGTCGCTGGCATGTTCCGTAGCAAAAGAGTTATGCTGCGAATACGTGACGCCGTGATTATGAGCATTATTTACATCATGTCAAGTACCAGTTCTACTTACCAAGGTCGCGATGATCTTAACGAGACGAGACCTGATACCATCCACCATTCCACCTTTGCGGAGAGCTACCAGTGTTGAGTCGAAGACAAATTCTGTGGCTGGCAGGCGTAGTCATTGTGATTTCCGCAGCCGCGATTGTTCTGCCGAGATTCCTGGCGAGACCAAAGGACATCAAGTCGGCCCTTGCCGACGCATTGCATGTCCCTCACGAAAGAAAAGACGACTTCTTCATCAATCTACCGCCGGCGGATTCCCGCTATCCCGGCGCCATCCTCGCTGGCAATAAGCTGTTGGTTCTCCAACCCTCGACGGCGAATGACAGAGGTTTCTTGACAGGACAACACTTCAGCCTAACGGCCGACGATTCCACTGTTGCCGATGCAGCCGGCAGTCTTGATTCAGACCTTATCCGCAGCGCAGCGAAGGACAGGGAAAATGTCAGTCTCGAGCTCGTAATCGATGATGGAACAGTTATAGAACTTCCCGTACCTGAATTGAAGCGGCTCCTTCTTGAATCTGAATCCGCAAAGAGCGCCGCCAATAAGGGAGTGGATCCTTTAATAGTGGATAGGGCGTATGTTGGAACGCTCACGTTCGTGTTGAAGCGGAAATCGGACGCTGGCGCGAAGCTTGTCTCCGACATCGCGAAATCGGGAGCACTTGCCTCCAGCACTGTGGCCAAATTGGACGCGACACGGGCCGCCGAAGGAGAGCTCAAAGTAACTATCTCGGACCCTATCGTCTTCGCCTTTGAAGTTAGCGCTGCCAGTTACATAACGAACAATCTCTCCATCGCTCCTACGGATGTGAATTTCAGGCGCGTCCGACCGGCCGATCTATCTGGCCTTCCTTCTACCCCCGCTTCTTCCTCACGCCCTGACGTTCCATGGACCTTGGGCACCATTTCATCCGGTTACTTCCCTGCAATGCAGACGCTTACTCAAACGTGGAACGCGTCCAGCGCAGACCTGGTTGAAAATACCCTTACGTATTTCCATCCAAGTTCTCATCTCGAGCTTCGTAGTACAAAGGACGCTCCGCTCACCCGAAAGATTCTCGACGAATTCCTGACCGACCTAGCGGCGATGTCTTCGCGCAATCAGAGCCGCTTTATAGTCCTTTACTATGTTGGACACACGGTCAGTTGGCCGAACGGCGATATCGCGATCGTGCTTGGCGATGCAACTGCAATTCCGAATCTAGAACGGCCCGGCTCGAAGGACGCTGTAACGCAACAACTGGGAAGCAATATCGGGGATCTCATGCAACTCGCGGACACACTCACTGCAAATCTTGAGCAGTTGCCTCCGGGCTATTTGCCCCTGCGAGAAGTCTACGCTGAGCTTGAAAAAACTCGGCTACCCTTCCTCCTCGCAATCGATGGCTGTTTGAGGAACGACGATTTTGAGAAATTCAGAGCGAGCTTGGGGATCATTGGGGACCAGAACTCCGGCAGTTTCTTCTTTGTTGATGCGAATCAACAGCTAGCCTCCAGCCTGTCTGCGTTCGACGTCCACTTGCGGCATTTCGCGGATGGCCTTCCCTATTTACACTCTGAGAATCCAGTCATATTGGCGGCCAAGCCAGGAACATTCGCTCTCCCCGGGGACAACCCTGATATCTCGTGGACCGCCGCGGGCCCACTCGCTTGGCGGATGACTCAGTACGTAAGATCGTCCCTGCTCGTCCCGAGCCCCCCGAATCTCGCCGACGTTTTCTCAAACATCACCGACTATGCGGGCACGGGCGAGATTACCCCCAAGGGCTCAATTAGCTGGAGTGATTTCACTTTGTTCAGGCGAGTCGCAGGAGCTGCGCGACTCTAAGCCAGACGACGAGTGTAGGCACCGGCAGACACCGTGGTTAACGGTAAGGCCGCCGGCAGCGATACGAAAGCGTTTCCTCGCGAGTAGCTTTAGTCGCCACATCATGCCGCTTCCAACGTGAGAACCAAGCCAGCCGTAAAGCCCCGAATCATTTCGGGCACGGCGGCAGCCCCGCCTTCTTGAGCGTTTCTCGGTTCTCTTCCCACTGCAATTGCTGATTAACATACGGGCGAATAAGAGCCTGCTCGTCGCGACGGCGTCGGGGCAAACCTCGCGGCCACGCAGTCTCCCACAGCCGCTTCATCTTCCGAGATGCGCGTAAATCGCAAACACGTCGGCGCTCCTAACATCAGCTTGCATCCGGCGCATTTCAAAACGCCGGTCCACTTCTTTTGCGACCGACCAGTCGGGGTCGTGCCCCAGGGACGGGCCGCGGTTGAAGACGACGGAGATGAAGACAACCTGAGCGTCTGCCGGCAATCGTTCAAGCCCCGGAAAAAGTTTTACGACCAGCGGATAGTAGTCGTCATTGAGGGTGCGGTTGAGAACCTGAATTGAAAGACTGCGCGGAACATCGATTGCGCGCAGTTGTGGAACGAGCGCCTCGGCTTCGCGGCCCTTTTTGCCCGCGGCACTGTCGAGAAGCGTGAACGCGTCCACGCCAAGAACCGCCCACGTCTCGCGTAGCTCAGTACGGCTGTGATATCCCGCATCCCAGCCAACCCCAAGCGTGACCACTGAAGTGCCGCCGGGCCAGTACGGATGCGCGGGGATCGCTTCGGCCTTTATGAGAAACTCAGCAGCTTTCCTGATCACCTCGTCTCGAGACCCGGCAGGAAAAGTTAAATCTCCGACCGGCCAACACTTGTCATCGGCAGCCCTTGTCTTACAGAGGCTGATCGCCAAGATCAACACAACGCCGATAGCGATGCCGAGGCATTGCCACAAAAAAGAAGCTGCCTTGGTCGTACGCGGCGTGAAGGGTTCAACGGTCATGGATACTGCCCAGACGTATTTTTGGCAATGCGCACTAAAAGCGCGTGAGATGGTTGATCACTTAAAGAGCCTCGGAATCGCCGCAAGGTTGAAGCCGCCATAAGCGTTTCTGAGGCCGCGGTAGAGTTGATTCTACAGATTTTGTTCCCCGGCGAACCAACGCGATAGAGTTCGTCGCGGACAACCGAATGCATCTCCTTCGAGTCTCCAGTCACAGAACCTCAATAAGCCCAAGTAATCGTTCTTCCGTGTGGTTGATGTACACGGCGAATTCAGCACGGCCCGACCTTCCTGAATCGCCTGTCCGAGCCAGACGGACAATTGTTCCACGGCTCGGGCTTCCAGCGAGTGGCTCCTCTCGGGGCCATCGAGCCCATCATCGCTCCCCATATAACTCAACTCCGTATATCATTAGTCTCTACGCAGATTTGTGGCAAACAAACGGGCCCTTCGTCATTCAGCGAGTGCGGGTGGATCTATGGATTTGGACTATTTGCGCATTGGGCGCGAACGATTGTCGCGCGTCTTCCAATACTTGGAAGCGCTGAACCAGCATCGCAACCCACCAACGCGCCAGATTCACGAGCAATTGTGGACCCTGTGGCTCAACGACCTTCCTGATCATCCAGCAATTCAACGAGGAATGCCGCATCCTCTCGACGAAAACACACCGGAGAATCCAGAACCGTCAGTCGCCCGCGAGGAAGGTGACTTCATTTTGAAGGTAGCGCGTCCGAAGCTGACACGCCCACCCGAGCCGCCACTCTCTATCAAATCCTGGCTGGAGAGCGGGTGGGATGACCCATCAAAGGATCTCGCTGTAAGAAAAACTAGGAACGAAACAAGCGCGAAAGGCGATACCGCCCTGGTCGGCTTCGAAGATGATGCAAATCGAACAATTTTATTGGAGCGGTGGCAGCCCGAGCGTGAGGAATGGGCCCGAAGCGAAAAACCGGCGCGCGCCGCAGGTAGAATTTTCGAAACTCTGTATGAACTCTACGGCCGGACGGAGCGAGAGGGAGAGCGTGTCGAGCTGGTTCTCGGAGATGGGATTCTCGTCTGGCGGCGGCAAGAAGGCGGAGTCTATCATCCGGTACTGCTTCAGCGCCTACAAATGACATTTGATCCCGCTGTCCCGCAATTCCGGATCGCGGAAACAGAACACCCAGTCGAACTCTATTCTGCACTGTTTCAGTCCATGCCCGATGTCGATGGTCGCTCCATTGGACGTTGCCGTGAGGAACTCGAACGCGGCAACTATCACCCGCTTGGCGACAGGGACACGGTCGGCTTCTTGAAGCGATTGGTGGTTCTGTTGTCCTCACGAGGAGAGTTCGTGGAGGCAGGGCCACCTCGGGGAGAGAGCGAAGATCCGCGCATCGGAAGGTCTCCCGTGATTTTTCTGCGAGCCAGGACCCTCGGCTTCGCTGCTGCCATCGAGGCAATCCTCGAAGACTTGCGGATTCGCCAGGACCTGCCCTGGTCGCTTTTAAATGTGGTTGGCCTCGAGTCACCTGTGACGAGCGAAGAAACGACCTCAACAGCTAAATCGGCTCTCGAACACTCTCAGGATGTTCTTCTCAGCAAACCGGCGAACCCGGAACAGGTCCGCATCGCTCAGTACACGCATACGAGGGGCGGAATTCTCGTGCAAGGCCCTCCGGGCACCGGAAAGACTCACACCATCGGGAACCTTATCGGCCATCTGCTCGCCCACGGAAAGAGTGTACTGGTCACGAGCCACACGACGAAGGCCCTGCGTATGGTTCGTTCGCAGGTGGTCTCAAAATTGCGATCTCTTTGCGTGAGTGTGCTTGAAAGCGACCTGGATAGCCGCAAGCAGCTCGAAAGTGCTGTCGGAACAATTGCCGAGAGGTTGTCGCAGGCGGACGGCCGATCCCTCGAATTCGAAGCCGAAAAACTTTTAAATCAACGAACAGAGTTGCAGGAAAAGCTGGCTCACTTACGGCAGCGCCTTGCAGATGCGCGGGCGGACGAGTATCGCGACGTCGTCGCGAGCGGAAAGTCGTGGGCGCCCTCCGATGCCGCTCGATGGGTTGCGAAGGAGGCAAATCGGTGTGCCTGGATACCGAGTCCGGTCACACTCGGAGCTGGGGTGCCGCTTTCACAAGGCGAAATCGCTGAACTGTATTCCACGAACCGCTCCATTCCGACGAACGTTGAACGGGAACTCTCCCAGTCGCTTCCTGCTGCAACACAGTTACCAACTCCCGCCGAATTCGAAGCACTTGCTAAAACGAGAGCCTATTTAAGCGAGACCAACCGAGATTTTCGGGGCGATCTTTGGCAAACAACAACGACCACGCCCGAATCGCTTTCGGCTCTTGCAACAAGGCTGCAAGCAGCGATCGAACCTCTGAACGGGGGCGAGCGTTGGAAACTCGCCGCTGTCTATGCCGGCAAAAATGGCGGTCCACACCGCGAACCCTGGGACAACCTCGTAACATTTATCGAGCAGGTGCACGTGGAGATTGCGAAATCGCAGGAAGTCTTGTTTCGACATGCGCCCACCCTCAATTCTCAGTCCTCTTTTGAAGACCAGGGAAAAACAGCCCTTGAGATTTATGGCTATTTGCGGGAAAACGGCAATCTCGGATTCTTGACACTTCTAACCCATAAAACGTGGAAGCAATTCATTCAAAACGTAACCGTGAACGGGGGTCAACCACACCTTCCCGAACATTTTGTCGCGATCAGCAAATTCTGCCGCGTGAAGTCCCTGCGCCGTGATCTGTCTGCCCGTTGGGATCGGCAGATGGCTCCGCTCGGCGCCTCTCCTTCGCGAGGCTTGGGGAATGAGATCGAGACGACTGCCGTTCAGTTCTGCGGACCAATCCGTGATTGCCTCTCTTGGAGCTCTCGCACATGGGGACCGATTGAAAAAGAACTCCGGCAGGCCGGATTCCTTTGGGACAAATTCATGTCGGAGCAGCCCACGGGTGTCGGAGCCGACGGCGAGCTCCGGCGGCTCCAGCAAGCTGTGAGCACGGGACTGCTTCCTATCCTGGGCGCCCGCATGGACCGTTTGCTTTGGGAACGGAATGAAATGCTTCTTGGTAATCTTCGCGAGATGCTCTCACTCTCGAAGAGGGTTGCCGCCGATTCGCTTGTAGTCGCACATCTTTATGATTCGGTCGTCAGCTTTCAACCCGAGTCTTACCGGACGAGCTATGCACGTCTCATCGAGCTTCAGTCGCTTAGAAGCGAGCTCGGACGCCGCAAAGAATTGATAGCGCGTCTCGAGACAACAGCGCCTGCTTGGGCTGCAGCCATTCGAACGCGTGCCGGCGTACATGGAGAGCACTCGCCACCGGGCAATCCAGTCGAAGCATGGATATGGCGCCAGTCGCACGATGAGCTGGAACGACGCGCCAGTGTGTCTCTCGAAGAAATTCAAGATTCGATCGACCGCTGTAACGAACAACTCAGAGCTACTACTGTAGAACTCATTGACCGTAGGGCATGGGCATTCCAGGCTAAGCGAACCTCCCTATCGCAAAGACAAGCTCTGATTGGCTGGCTCGATACGATCCGTAAAATTGGTAAGGGCACAGGAATTCGCGCGCCACGTCTTCGGGCAGAAGCTGCTCGCAAAATGACGGAGTGTCGCGCCGCAGTCCCCGTATGGGTCATGCCACTTTCCCGCGTAGTGGAGAATTTCGACCCTCGCACTTCGCGATTTGATGTTGTGATTATCGACGAAGCGAGCCAGAGCGATGTCATGGCGCTGGTTGCTCTATACCTTGGCGCGAGCGTTGTCGTGGTAGGCGATCACGAACAAGTTAGTCCCTCCGCAGTCGGTCAAGAAATTGCTGTAGTGCAGAACCTGATCGATCAGTTCCTGCAAGGAATTCCAAACGCGCACCTCTACGATGGCCAGACTTCTGTCTATGATCTCGCGCGACAATCCTTCGGGGGCACGATCCGACTAGTTGAGCATTTCCGCTGCGTCTCCGAGATTATTCAATTCAGTAACGAGCTTTCTTATGACGGCGACATTAAGCCCCTTCGGGATGCCAGCCGCGTTGTTCTAAAACCACACACGATCGCTTATCGCGTTCAGGGCTCGACTCGGGACGGCAAAGTCAACCGTCAAGAGGCCGAAGTCACCGCTTCGCTCGCCGTCGCCGCGCTCGAACAACCGGAATACCAGAAGAACGAATTCGGCGACCGGACGAGCTTCGGAGTTGTCTCTCTCGTGGGAGAGGAGCAGGCTCTCGAGATCGACCGCCTCCTGCGAACTCACGTTCCGCCCGACTTGTATGAGCGGCACCGTTTTCTATGCGGGACCCCGGCGCAATTTCAGGGAGACGAGCGCGACGTCGTGTTCCTTTCCGTCGTGGACACACCCACAGGCAATCCATTGCCTTTTCGCGACCAGCAAATGTTCAAGCAGCGTTACAACGTCGCAGCGAGCCGCGCTAGAGACCAAATGTGGGTCGTTCACTCTCTGAATGTTCAGACCGATCTTCGCGCCGGAGATCTTCGGCGTCGTTTGATCGAACACGCACAAGACCCTGAAGCTCTGCTGCGACTGCTGGAAGACAAGGAGAAGAGAACGGAATCTCCATTCGAGCGTGATGTCTTGAAGAGATTGCTCGTCGCAGGTTACCAGGTCATTCCACAGTGGAAAGTCGGTTCGCGCAGGATCGACCTCGTAGTGGAAGGCAACGGACGGCGACTGGCCGTCGAGTGTGACGGCGACCGCTATCATCCGCTCGAAAAACTCGGTGAAGACATGGAACGTCAGGCGGTCCTAGAGCGGCTTGGCTGGATTTTTGTTCGTATCCGCGGGAGCGTCTTCTTTCGCGATTCGCCTCGAGCGATGAAGCCTGTGTTCGATAAATTGCGAGATCTCGAAATCGATCCCTGTCCTGAATCGGCGGTTGCGTTCCCTAGTACTTCTTCCAACGAATTGACCGACCGAGTCACGCGGCGCGCGGAGCAAATTCGCAATGAATGGAACACCAAAGACTCTGCGAACGGCGCGATAGCTTAACGAACTGATCCCCGAAGCGTTCGCCGCTCAAATCGAGACGCCTTGCTAAAGCTTCGTAAGTTCGACAACCTTTGCCAATTCGAGGTACCGACACAATGCATTGGCGAGTTGCATCTGTCTGGGAGTCTGACACTCCGGCTCGAATAGCTTGGGATTCGCGACGACGATGACATTGGCCATCGCTCGGGACGTTGCTACGTTCAGCCGGTTCAAGCTGTACAGAAACTCCATTCCCCGAGGTGCCTCTTCCGGTGACGATGTCGTCAGCGAATAAATCACCACTGGCGCTTCCTGCCCCTGAAATTTGTCCACTGTACCGATCCGCATTTTCGGCAACCTCACCAACAGGTCCGCTACCTGGGCGTTGTAAGGCGCCACAATCAAGATGTCTTCTTCCGTGATTCGCCGACTATTACCTGCACCGTAGAACCACCTCACTTCGGGCTGTAGCAAGCTCTCCACAATCCGCATCACAACTTCCACTTCTTCAGGACACGAATTCCGGTTCCCCTCATGGTCTGTTGGAACTAACCACAGTCCCGCCCCATCCAACCATTTGTGCCCCTTTAAAACTCGGCTTTGAGCAGTTGGGTGCGACTTTAGTTTCTCCTCGTAAAACACTTCGGAGGTATATTTGCAAACCTCGGGGTGCAATCTCCAACTCTCTGGCAACAGAAACCCCATCTCCTCCGAAATCGTCTTCCGACCATCAAGCAAATGCTCCAGAGCCGACTTTTCCGCACCATCCGGATGGCTCCCTTTCAAAGGCCGCTCTAGCTGCTGCGGATCGCCGAGAAGGACCAGTTTCTTCGCCGCTTGCGACACAGCGAGAACATCCGCCAGTGACATCTGGCCGGCCTCGTCGATGAACAAAACGTCTACCGTTTCAAACGCCGATTCGGGCGACCACAGCCACGATGTGCCTCCGACAACGTTGGCTTTGCCGGAGCGCAGCGCTTCGAACGCTTCCTCGTTGTCCTTCTTCGCCACCGCTATTCCGTCGCTTTCTTCCCCATCCTTCTCCCGATGCAGACAACGGATTCCCGGCACGTTTTTCTCGTGCGCAGCTTCAACCACGGCCTCCAGCAAGTTGCGAATCACCTTGTGGCTGAGCGCCGTTACGCCGATCCTCTTACCTCGTTGTACTAGTTCGCAGATCATCCGGGCGCCCGTGTATGTCTTCCCGGAACCCGGAGGTCCCTGAATTGCAAAAACCGAATCCTGCAGAGCTACCACTATCCGACTCGCCGTGTTTTCGGGCTTTTCCGAGGCCAGCGGGGCAAGGCACTGTCCGGCCGATAAACACGGTTGCTTTCGCAGCAGCAAATCCCGGCCTGCGCGATAGAGCCCGGGCGCATCGACGCCATGAGTGGCAACCCAATCCCCGATCCGATAGAGCGAACCCGCCTGTGCATCCGTCGGCAGAGGAGCGGCCCACATGTAGACTGTCGGAGGATGGAGTTCGGCGGTTTTCTTGGTCTTCTTGATGTCTACGACCCCCTTCGCATGATCGATTGCGACAACTTCCCCCACCTTTTCATCCCCGAAATACACGTCCTTGCCGACGCGTACGTTGCTCCTTTGCGGATCGAAAGAATAACGATCGGTTGGAACTTGTTTGCCGCGATCCACTCGTTCTGCGAAACGCAGACGCGTCAGGCCTACTCGCTCATCGAGCAGATCTTCATCATTCGCTTCGGCGAGCCTGTAACCCTCCTGCCAGGCGCGTTTGTCTTCGCGTCGGTGCCAGCTCAAAAGCTGCGCTAACAGCCACTGGCCGCACTGCTCTTTGGACCGCAAGCTGGGATCGGCGGGACTTTTCTCACAAAGCTGCTGCGTCAGGGCCGCCGCTCGATCCAACTTCTCTTTCAGCTTGTCGGAAGGGTCTCCGCTCTTTTCTTCGGGTCTCGGCACTTCCGTGCCGCTCTCCACTAACTGCCGCCGTTGATCCTCTAGCCAATTCCGGAGTCCAGCCGTCGAAAAGCAATCTTCCTGGTTATAACCCTCCATCGCTTGGCGAACGGACTCCGGCAACTCTTCGTCTCCCCAGCCCAGCTCCAACCGGTGTTCCACATAACGCATCGCGGCCCGCGACTCATCGAGCGGCGTCTTCCGTTCGAAACCGTAAAGTGCCTCCAACTTCTTCAGGGAGTACTCCTCGACGCCCGCCCTCAGACCCTGCTTGAAGCTCTGATGCACATCGACTAGAGATCCGGCACGAAGCAATCGGTCAATTTCGTTTTCCCGCGTGCCATACATTCCCATCAAACGTTTCAGCACGCCTGGTTCGTACGCTCCAAAGTGATACACATGCATTCGCGGGTTCGCCTGAAGCCGCCGTACAATTTCATCCACCAACCACTCGAAGCCTTCCTTCTCTTCCTCCCGGTTCAACGCCCACCGCTTTTCATAACCCAATTCGCCAGCGGCATTCTTGACGGCAAATCCGAACAGATATTGCAGTCCTGATTCGCCGACAAACGGGTCGCCTTCCAAATCCAAAAACACGTCGTCCGATGAAGGTTCTGGTAGCCTGCAAAGACCCATTCCTTGTACTGCGGGCAAAAGCGCCTCATACACAAGCCTCTTCTCGATGCGTCCCATCACCTGTACGCGTGCCTGTTCCCGCACGCGCTCGATCGCTTCTCGCGAACCATGCTTCGGCCTCTGCGGCAGG
>Ga0209333_1001571_pt1 | contig 10949 bp, 8 predicted proteins | sample BlaSpr_A8_OM2_O3_FD_187982 | JGI IMG/M metagenome (GOLD analysis project Ga0209333, IMG submission 187982) | Forest soil microbial communities from Thunder Bay, Ontario, Canada - Black Spruce, Ontario site 2_A8_OM2_O3 (SPAdes) (version 2) | ecosystem: Environmental > Terrestrial > Soil > Boreal...
GACGGCGTCCGTTACTTAACGGACGCGGTAATTTACGCGGCGCCTACGTTTCTAGCCCCCTATTTGATCGAAGGCTTCGCCTCGCTGCCAAAGTTCGAATACTCGCCATGGCTGACGGCCAACCTGACCGTGGACCGGCCGCCGCGCGGAGCGGACACCGTCGAACGCGCCTGGGACAACGTGGTGGCGCATTCGCCCACGCTGGGCTACGTGGACGCCACCCACCAGACTCTTCGCTCGCAAGTGGATCGTACCGTGTGGACGTTCTACTGGGCGCTGGCGGAGGGATCGCCGGCCTCGAATCGCGCACTGCTTCTGCAAAAAGATTGGCGCTATTGGAGCGAAGCCATCCTGCACGACTTGGAACGCGTCCACCCCGATATCCGCAGTTGCGTGTCGCGCATCGATATCATGCGGCTGGGACACGCCATGGCGCGGCCGGTGGTGGGATCGATCTTCGATCCGCAACGGCGCGACCTGGCGCGGGGGCAAGGCATACTCCTGTTCGCAAACTCCGACGTCAGCGGCATTTCGATTTTCGAAGAGGCTCAATTCCGCGGCGTGGAGGCGGCGGAGAAGGCGCTGCACCGGCTCGGCCGTGGATAACTATTCTGTTACGATTGCACCGTGCCGAAATCCGCCTGACTGCGCGCTTCACCATCGAATGCCGCGCCAATGCTTTTGTAAAATCCAGATCCTTCTCCCGTCCGGCGGCGTATTTCGCGATCGAAACATAGACGCCCCTCGGGACTTCGAGGCGCCAAGCGTTGTAATGCAAGTCGAATCGCACGGCTCCAATCCCGCGTCACGCGTCGGATCGCGGTGTATTCTCCTAATAAGGTTTCTATAGGGATTCCGGATTTGGCGTTTCCATTTAGGTCACCTCGGCAGAATACCTCGTAGCGCCGCAGCCCGCATCTCGCCGCAGGCTCTGGCGAGAGTCCAATCGACCCGACTATACGCGAGATTGTCGGCAATTGGAATTAATTAAAGTAATTTCGAGCGGCTACTTCTTCGGGAAATAAAACGCGGACTCTACCGGCCGCACCACACGATTCAGCCACAACGGGCGCCGCAAATTATCGGGACCCGGCGCCGGGCGCGCCAGCGCTTTCCATTTCAGATAGACGGCGTGGGAGCGGTTGGTATCCACGAAGATGTCGCCGTAGCGGTCGCCGGCGGCGGCTGGCTCGACGCGCACCACCTGGTGCCAGCAATGCATGCCACTGACCGGGTCGGGATGCACCGGGAAGGTGATGTCTTGGTGCACGCCGGCGTCGCTCCACCAGACACGCTGGGAGTCGGGGTCGCGGCTTTCAAAAGGCCCGGCGCCCTCGAGTTGGCGCATCTTCCATTGGCCATTGCCGGTTTCCCGCAGGTCGACCCAGGCGCTGGTGAGGCGCTCCACCTGATTTTCTTTATTCACGCGCCAACGGCCCAGGTGGTGGGAGCAGGCGACCACGCCGGGCGTGAGTCCCTCGGTGACCCACGCGTGCAGCACGAAATAACCTATCTCGGTGTGCACCTTGAGCAGGTCGCCGGTGCGGATGTTTCCGAGCTTCACGGCGTCCACCGGATTGACCCACAGCGGATTCTTGTGGGCGATTTCATAGAGCGGCTTGGAATTGCCGGAGCGGGTGTGAATCAAAATGGGAAGACGGAAGATGGGCAGCAGGGTGTAGACGTCGCCGTGGGCTTCGGCGGGCCAATCGACGGACGGCATGTACTTAGGGTCGAATTCATCCGCGACGCGATGGACGTGACTGCGGCAATACTCCGGGAGGGCGAACTCCGGCCATTTCCAATCGACCAAGGTGCGCGAGAAAATCTCCAACTTACGCGATGGGGTGTTATATCCGGCCACGCGCTTGCCGTCGACTATCACGCCGCCATCCGCCACCGGCTTCTCATTCAATTTGTATAGACCCTTAGTAACTTCGAACACGCCATACTTACGCATGTAGGCAAGCGGAGTGAGTCCTTCTTTGCCGGCGGCTTCGGGCAGGCCGGGAACGGAGTTCTCAAACATCCAACCGTAGTATTCGTCGACGGTGATCTTGCGGCCCGGCTGGTAAGGCGATTCGAACCACTCGCGAATGCCCATGGAGCCATCCGGATCGATGGCCCATGACAACTCGATCCAGAACTCATCTTCCTCCCATACTTCTCCGGGGTTGGTTTCGTAGGTGTGTTCCGTTTTGCGGCCCAGTTTCTCGCCATAGACGCGCAAGACGGGCTGGCGGAATCCGATCCACTGGCCGGCGTAGGATTCCTGACTCATCAGGTCGTGGCGTTCGGAACTCAGGCCCATAGGCAGGACATAGTCGGCGTACCAGGCGGTCTCGCTCCAGGTGGGCGTCAGGGCGGCGTGCAGGCCGATCAGCTTTTCGTTGCGCAGGACTTCGATCCAGGAGAAGCCATCCGGGTTGGTCCAGACCGGATTGTAGACGCGCGTGAAGTAGGCTTCCAGGCGGCCGCGGCCTTCCTTCAGGAAGTGCGGCAGCAGGAAAGATAACTCGTGGTAGGCGAGCGGCCACTCGGGCGGATAGAGCAGCTCATTCCAGCGCTTCTGCTGGGGCGGCGTGCTGAAGGGCTTGGGGACGAACTTGTTCCAGGCGTTCAGATTGTGGCCGCCCTTGGTGCCCACGGAGCCGGTAAGGACATGCAGGAGGATCAGCGCGCGGGAGCATTGCCAGCCGCCCAGATTGCCGGAGGCCGCGCCGCGCCACAAGTGAGACGCGAAGCGGCTGCCGGCTTCGGCGATTTCGCGCGCGATCTTGACGATGACATCGGCGCGCACGCCGCTTTCCTTGGCGGCGAACTCGGGCGTGTACTTCGCGTAGTGGCGCTGCAGGGCGGCGATGAAGGCTTTGAATGTCTGCCCCTGGGCGCGGAAGCCATCGGCTTCGAATTCCTCCCAGTTGGTCCAGTTGCGGACGAAGGCGGCGTCGTAACGATTTTCGTCGAGGATCACCTTGGCCATGGCCAGCAGGACGGCCGCTTCGGTGCCGGGATAGGTGGGCATCCAATAGTCGGCCATGCTGGCGGTGTTGGAGAGGCGCGGGTCCATCACGGCGATTTTGGCGCCGGCCATTTTGCCGTCGATGATGCGTTGCGCGTGCGGGTTGAAGTAGTGGCCGGACTCCAGGTGCGCGGACATGAGCAGGATGAAGCGCGCGTTGGCGTGGTCGGGAGAGGGCCGGTCGGCGTAGTGCCACAGCGCGTAGCCGAGGCGGGCGGAGGTGGAGCAGATATTGGTATGGGAATTGTGGCCGTCGATGCCCCACGCTTGCAGGGTGCGCTCCATGATGAGGTCGTGGCCGGGGCGGCCGACGTGGTACATGACCTCTTCGCCGCGGCCTTCCTGGATGGCTTCTCGAATGCGCGCGGCGAAGGTGGCGAGGACTTCGTCCCAAGTGGTGCGCTGCCATTGGCCGCCGCCGCGCGGTCCGGAGCGCTTCATGGGATAGAGCACGCGGTCGGGGTCGTCGATCTGGTTGATGACGGCGGGTCCTTTGGCGCACAGGCGGCCGCGGCTGGAGGTGTGCATGGGATTGCCTTCGAACTTGGCGACTTTGCCGGTTTCCTTGTCGATGTAGGCCAGCAGACCGCAGGAGGATTCGCAATTGAAGCAGATGGTGGGGATGAGTTGGTAATGGCGCGCGACTTTGCGCGGCCAGGCGGCGGGATCGTACTCGACCCAATCGTCCCATTTGGCGACGGGGGCGCAGGACATGAGATGGCTTCCGTCACGTTGGAATTCGTTCATGAGGTTATTCCGGGGGTTGCGCTTGTTTCAGGTTGCACGGATCGTTTACAAATCTGACGGCGAACCAGATATGCCGCCTTCGCCCTAGAAGACCAGCCTAACACGCGTGTTTGGCAGTCCTGGCTGATTTCGCAGTTCATGCATGCTTTCAAGAAGATCCAGGCACGCCCAGGCTTGTGATGCGTTGGCGCCGCTGAGATAGGCGGTGGCTACCGGAGAGCGTGGGCATGACCCCGTCCGGGTTTGGCTTCCGTTGTTCCTAAAGACCGCTATGCCTGGTGTCGGCGTGACAGGCCGGGCCGCGCCGTCAATTCGGATGCTGTGCGGTCCGCTTCTTTTCGCGCCGTTTCCTCAGCTTTTTCTCTTGCTTCACGAAGGCGATCTTTGGGGCATTCAGGAGCATCCCAACGGCGTTATCGAAGCGCTCCCATTCAGTGTTTCCCGGTGCTGCCGGGGGCGGTAATGGTTTCATTTAGCCCTCTCCGTGATGCGGGCATGGTCTAGGGTGCCACTGGTGAGTGAAAACTTCACCATTCGTTATCCGCAGTCCGTCGTTAGTGAGATAGGCACGCCGTCTATGACTCTTTGCTCTATGTCCTGAATGCCAGAATGCCACGAAGATTTTGAAAAGGCATTCCTCATCGGATCGATCGGCGACTAACCTTATGACCCCCTCGGTAACATCTAGTCCCTTAAAGTCGTTGTCGATGGCAACAATGATGCGGCGATCCGCGTTGGCAAAACGGGCGATCTCCGGGTCTTTCTTTTCCTTCATCGAAACGCTGTTTCTGACGTATATGGCAGAAGGGCAAAGCGCCAGAATGTCTTTTGCCAAGGCGTCAGTCACGGACTCATCAAGCAATAAGCGTAGTTTCTTGGAGGGCACTCTGTGAACCCATAATGGTCTCAGCGAAGTATAGAGCGTCTTTAACTTGCTGCGTAGTTAGATCTGGATAGGACATTATTGCGCCTTCAATGGAGCCACGGTGCTCGATAGCCCACAGCACTAAATGAACAGGTATACGCGTTCCTGCGATGCACGGACGACCTCCCATGCGTTCGGGACTCATCGTGATCGACGGGCATCGCCGCAAAGCATGCGCAAGCACCTCATCGAATGGCAAAGCGGACGGACAATCGACAGAAGGCGTGGCAGTCGGGTGGGCGTCAACTAAGTTCCGCCAATCGGGACCGCTAGAATAGTCGTGCCTGTTGCGTGCCCTCTCTCGGCATGGGCGACCGCGCCAAAATGCGACCTTGTCTTGAATCATCGTCACGGCCTTATTTCCTCCGTATAGACTTTGATTGCATTATTGAAAACGACGATATCGTTCTCAATGCTAAATTTCTCAAAATCGATATTTCTGAAGAGCATCACGGCAGCAGTTAGGTTCTTACCTATCCTAGACAGCCAACCGGCCACAGCGCCGAAAGAGTTCGCTGGAAGGGAAAGAGATACTCCATCGATTGTGACCTCGGTATCAGCCATAGTGACCTTGAACGGCAAATTAAATTTACCTCTCCACTTCTCGGTTGACTTCTCGAATCTAACGTTCACGGCTGCTCGCCAATTCTTCTCATCAAAAAAAGTTCCAATCCAAGGCATTAGCGATTCCGAATACGGCTCGGTCTCGCCAGCACGCGGTTTGAGAGCGCCGTCGTAATATTTGAAGTGCAACCGAACGAGTCTCTCTTTTGTGTTAACCTTGCCGTCAAAGTGAACGTGATATCCACTTGACTGCTTCTTGGCCGTAAGGATCGCTGACCAGCTGGAGTACTTCGGCGATATGCCCGTAGCCTTATAAAAACCCTCCAAATCAAACTCGGCCAGGGGAACATCAACTGTATACGCTACTTCCACACAGCCAAAGTTCCGAAAAATGTCCGAACTGTGAAGTGCCCTGGAGGGGCGAGAAACCCTTTTCGGATTCGTACTCACCGTTCGCTTCACGTTCGCCTCTGTGGTGTTTCAAGCACTTTCATTTCCGACGTTGCCGATGATAGCACCTTTCTTCGGCCCGAACAGTGGGCATCCGGCCTCTCAGCGGTCGTCTAGGCTATCCTCCGACGAATTCAGACTTGCTGGTCAGTTGATCCCACGTCAACCGCGTGCCAGCTCTTACGCACAACGATAATGAATCGCTCGCCGTCGTTCGTCTTTCGGTTATTGTAGCGGAAACCTGTTCGTCAAGGAAGCGGAACAGTCGGAACGGCTCGACCGGAATGTCCGTTCCCTTCAGGCCGCGCTTTACCAAACTCCAGAAGTTCTCCAGCCCATTCGTGTGGGTTTCGCCGCACACGTGCTCAACGGCGTGGTCAGCCACTTCATGCTGGAACTCTTCTAAGCCTTCGTGGGATTGAAGCGCATCGGTGAAGATCGCGGAGCCAGCCAAAACATGCTGGCAAACCTCGGATTGTAGAGACTTTTTCTTCGTGTTTTCCAGAACCTTAACCCGGACCTCGGTACCTGTAGTCTTGGGGCCACGCTCCAGAATCCCCATAACAGCGGTCTTGTCCTTCCCGCCCGTGGCGGTAATCTTTTTCGCCCGCTTGTCCTTATGCATGTTGCGGGCTTTTCCATCAATGAAGGTTTCGTCCGCGTCAACCTGCCCAGACAGCTTGTTACCTGGAGCGATTCCCAAAGCGAACCGAATCCGGTGATCCAAGAACCATGCAGACTTCTGGGTGATACCGATGGCCCGGTGAACCTCATAGGAGCTGATTCCGTTTTTGCAGTTCACAATCCGCCACATGGCCATCAACCACTTGTCTAGGCCGATAGGGGAGTCTTCCATTACGGTCCCGACCTTAACGGAGAACTGAGGCCGCTTGTGGTTACCTTTGCACTTCCAGCGCCGTTGATTCGCCAAGAAAATCACGTTCTGCGATCCGCAAGTAGGACAGGTGACGCCATTGGGCCAGCGCTTGCTGGCGAGGTAGTTCAGACAGTTGCCAGGCTTGGCGAAATAGACGATTGCCTCTTGAAGGGTGTGGGGTTCGTAGGCGCTTTCCATACTTCAAGCATAGCGCAGGCCGCCCGGTTAGTCAAGTAATTGATTGCCTTTATAAGCATGTTGGATGATCCGCCTGGGAGACTCCGGAGACAGGCCAGGAGGCCTGTCCTACTAACTGTTTGGCACGCTTTGGCCGGCCATGATGAAACACCATTCGAAGATCAGCAGACCGGCCAGGGCTAACAGGCCCGCGAGTCTTGGCGCATCCAGCGCTAGCAGCACGGCCGGCAGTACGCCTCCCGCGGCCACGGCTCCCAGCCAGAATGGCAGGCGATACGGTCCGTGGGTGATCAATCGGGCGGCGTAGCGGGCGTTGTCGGTGGCGTGAGGCATGGCGAATTCGCCAAAGACGATGAGCAGGTGCAGGCCGAGGCAGACGGAGAGACCGGCGACGGCCACGGAGCGAGCTTCCGGCAGAAATGCCAGGACCACCGCTCCCGAGAGCAACGCCTGCACGATCAGGTGCAGCGGCAGCAGCGGCGTTTGCCATAGATCGCGTCCCTTGCACTGTCCGAAGAGGAAGGCGGTGTAGACGGCGGCGAAGAAGCCGGCCAGGATCGTGGGCCAAACGAGAATGCCGGAGAGGCGCGGCAGGTCGGCGAGTCCGGCTAGCAGCATCAGCCCGCAGAGTCCGCCGTAGCCGGTGAGGATGAAAGCTCCGCGCGCCAGCCAGGAGCGCATTTGCGGACGCAGCATGATGCGGAGGAAACGATCCTTGCGGTCCAGATCCCAGACCAGCATGACGAAGGTCAGGGCGGTGAACAGGAGCGCGACAATCGCCAGGGTCACGTCGCGCTGGCGGCTTGGCGCGAGCTTGCCGAGCGCTACAGCCAGCGCGGGCAACGCCAGCGGGGCGGAGGCGATGGACTTCAGCCAGAGATACACGGGCACCTGCCAGGCCCAGGGACGCGCGTGCGCGACATCGTAAGCGGCGAGGACGTCTTTTTGCAAGAGAGGACTGTCGGACGGGTAGGCTGCGCCGCCTCCGGGGACCTGGTTGTTGCGCTCCGACCACATATAGAAAGGCTCGTGGCGGGCGGCGGTGGGGACGATGGCGCTCTCTTCGGCTTCAATGTAGTAGAGCTTGGGCTTGGTGCCCTGTTCGGGGCGGCGGACGCGGACCGTGTTGCGCTCCAGGAGTTGCGCGAGGTTGCCTTCGGGCAGGTCCAGATCGCCGGCCACGATGGCCTGTTCGGGGCACACGGTGACACAGGCCGGCTCGAGGCCCACTTCGGTGCGATGCGCACAATAATTGCACTTGGCGGCGGTGTGGCGTTCGGGATCGATGTAGATGGCGTCGTAAGGGCATGCCTGCATGCACGCCTTGCAACCGATGCAGGCGTCGGAATCGAAATCCACGATGCCGTCCTTGCGTTTGAACATGGCGCTGACGGGGCAGATTTCGACGCAGGGCGGCTCCGCGCAGTGGTTGCAGCGGGTGACTTGGAAGTAGCGCCGGGTGTTGGGGAAGCGGCCCTTCTCGACATACTTCACCCAGGTGCGATTGACGCCAAGAGGGACGTGATTTTCAGTCTTGCAGGCGACCGTGCAGGCATGGCAGCCGATGCATTTGCGGTTGTCGATGATGAAGCCGTAGTTCATGGCGAGGCGGCGGGAGCGCGATGACTCGTTGTATCATGCGGCGGGGGCGCGCCACTCAACGCGCTACGCCCTCATGGATGTCGCCATAAACTTCGTCGCGGATGATCCGGTCGGTGGCATCGTTCAGGTAACGATTCAACGCTTCCCGGAGCTGTTGATACTCCGGCCAGAGCGTACGGTCCACGAATGACTTGGGAGCCCGCACCACGACTGTCGTATAGCGCTGGCGCTTGTACCGAAACGGTTCCAGGCCATAGCGGCGGCAAAGGGCGGAGAATAGCCGCCTCTGCCAAAGATCGGGCAGCATGAACTGGAATTCGGAGGGCGGCTCGGTGAACGCGATGGCAGCGATGGCTTTCTTCACCCGCTCGATAGCGGCGGCGGCGGCGCTGCGCTCTCCGGGAGTGGTGGCGCCTTCGTAGAGCGCGGAGATTTTGCGCAACTGCTCCCGGAGTTGTTGCTCAGTCATCTTCTCCTAAGCGGCGCCCGCTTGGGCGGAAGCGGCCTTGCGCGCCTGACCATCGTCATAACTCTCGCCGTAGATCGATGGGACCTTCGCGCCCATGGGCCGCAAGTAGACGGATAACTGTCCGCGATGATGAATCGAGTGGTTGAGCGCAAACTGAAGATACGTGACCGCGGGATATTGAAACATGCCCCGGAAATCGAGTATTTTCAGAAGCTGCTCGCTGGACAATTGCGTGAGGCGGTCGAAGTTGGTTTGGAAGGCATCGGCATACCAGGCGGCCACGTCCGCCGCGGTGCGGATGGAATCCGGCTTTTTGCCGCCGGTATAGTTGAATTCACCGGCGGCGACCGCGTCCATGAAGAAGTTCTCCGCCGAAGCGATGTGCCAGGCCAGTTCGAGGGCGGTTTTCGAGATCTCGTCGGGGCGGTAATCGCCTTGATCCGCGGGAACGGCTTCGATAATCTTGCGGGTGACACGGTGCTCGTTCTTGAGCGATGGCAAGGCCATTTGCAGAAGGAACGCGGCTTGTTCAGGTTGTAGTGGTTGCATTTCAGGAAGCCCTCCGAGGCTCTTACAAGTATAAAGCCTTACCGGCTGGCGGGCAGGCAGATTTTGACGGAGCCGTCTTCGAAGGCGAGGCGAATTTCTCCCGCTGACTGGCGGACGATTTCGTCGAGAGCAGGGAAATCGTTCCCGGCGGCGGGCGAGGTCACGGCGACGATCGCATAGGCGTCGCCGGCATCGTCGCCGGCATCGTGGCTGGAAACCACGGAAGTCTCGATGCGGAACTGGCCGGAGAAGGCCGCGTCGCGGGCGGAGAGGGCCAGTTGCATCAAGATCAACTCTATGCGGCCGGGGTCGGCCTTGGCGCCGGCGACCGCGGATCCCAGCAGCAGTTGCAGTTCGATGCCGTCGCCGAGGGCGCACTGCAGCAAATCGTCCAGACCGGCGATCAGCTCGTTGAGATCCAGATAAGAAGGAAGGGCGGGCTGGCGACGGCCAAACTCCAGGAGGCGGCCGGCCAGGCGCGCGGCGTGGGTGCGTCCGCAGCCGGCTTCCAGCATGCCGGCAAGTTTTTGGGCGACGGCGGCGGTGAGGCGGCCGAGGATCTGCAGGCGGTCCGCCGAAGCATGATCCGGCGATCCCCAGGGCTCGTCGGCGGCGCGTTGGTTCGCCGCGCGGAACAACAGGCATGCGCCTACGACGCGCGTATCGCCATCGCGCACGGGCGCGGCGCTGCCTTGAATCACTTGGCGGGCGCCGCGACGGCCGAGCAGCACCACGTCATTGCCCAAGGCGTCGCCCAAGCAGACGGCTGCGCCTTCCCGAAACACTCTGCCGACGGGGGACGCCTGCGGCGCTCCGGTGTGGGCATTGAGAAGGGTGAAGACTTCACCGGCAGGTTTGCCGAGGGCCTCTACCTGCGTCCAACCCGTGAGGACTTCGGCCATGCGGTTCATCAGCGCGACCTGCCCGTTCGCACCGGTAACGATGACGGCTTCATCGATACTGCCGATAGCGGCGGCCATGCGGTGTCCGCCGTCGATCAGTTGGCTCTCGCGCCGGTGGCGGTCGAAGGCCAACTCGATGGCGGTGCGCAGGGCGCGGTCGTCGAACGGTTTCAGGACATAGCCGCAAGGCGCGGTCTGCCTGGCGCGTTCCAGAATTTCCGCATCGGCGTGGGCGGTGAGGTAGACCACCGGGATCTTGAGTTGGTCGTACATGGCGCCGGCCACATCGATGCCATCCACAGCGCCCTGGAGCTTGATATCCATCAGGACCAGGTCCGGCGTCGCATTGACCGCTAGCCGGAGAGCCTCCGCGCCGGTGGCGACGGCTCCCACCACTTCGTATCCCAATCCTTTGACACACTCTTCTATGTCGGCGGCTACCACGTTTTCATCCTCGACCAACATGATCCTAGGTCTATTCATTCGATTTCTCCTTCAGTTTGTTAGTGGACAGGCAGGGTTGCCTGTCCAGTGAAAAGAAGCCGGTAATGGGCGCCGGCCTTACTGGAACGCTCCACGGCCGCGCCAATCTGGCCGGCCAGAAGTTCCACCAGCCACAGTCCCAGGGACCGTGTATCGGCGGG
>Ga0209333_1001573_pt1 | contig 10933 bp, 4 predicted proteins | sample BlaSpr_A8_OM2_O3_FD_187982 | JGI IMG/M metagenome (GOLD analysis project Ga0209333, IMG submission 187982) | Forest soil microbial communities from Thunder Bay, Ontario, Canada - Black Spruce, Ontario site 2_A8_OM2_O3 (SPAdes) (version 2) | ecosystem: Environmental > Terrestrial > Soil > Boreal...
GTCGATGCTCCCCATAGGGCCACGATCGCGCGCTTCCGCAGACGGCGACGGCCGTCCCGGCGGCTCGTGGTCCTCAACCGCAACCTCCGCAACCGGATGCCGGAGAGTCACCGGGACGTTGCCTACCATGGCCGCGGCGGGATCCTCGCGGATGGCTGGCTTGCGAGTGCCGTCGGAAGCTTCTTTAGCCGCCGGTGCATCGGACCCCTGAGAGCGTGCACCAGCGGGCCGTTGCTTGCGGCTGCCGCTCCGCGAATCCGCAGCCAGGGCAAGTGCTCGGGCGGCTTTTTTCCCCAGCCGCGTGCCTGGACGCTGCTGGTCCCGCTTAGTGGCGTATGCGCGGTCCAATGCCGGTCCAGCGAGACTAATACTCCCCCGACCCTTCGGTAGCGCGGATGTATCGGCTGGTTTCTTGGCTGACGCGGGCTGAACTTTGGCGGGCGATACGCCGGGCTGCTCATCAACGCTGCGGGCGGCTCCTTGCAGGGCTGCCAACCGCACTGGCTGGAGCGATTCAACGGCCTGGCTGGGTTGTGCTCGGGTTATCGATTTCCGGTCCGGCGAATAAGGGAGTCGTTGCCGATCCGATGGCAAGCCTAGTCTACCCAACGAAGCCGAGGTTGCCTGAAGCGGGTTGCCAAGTTCTTCGCGCTGATCCCCTGTGCTCGGGCCTGTTTGCGGGTCCCACGGCGGCTCGGCGATACTAAGGCTCGACGCGTCCCGACCGTGAGGTTGTCCGGCCAGCTTGATCGGTGGCCGTCTGACGCGCCAGCCGGCGGCGGCCGGTCGCGGCGGATGGTCCGTCAATCCCCCGCTACTTATGATACTCGGTAAACCTGGCATCGCCTGAGCCTGACCCATCGGTTCTCCAGCCTGCTTGGTTTGTGTCTCACCGACGCGCGGCTCGTGCGGGATAGGCGACGCATCCGCTACTGGCGGATGGGGACCAACAGGTTCTCCAGCCGGACTGGGCTGTGCGCCGCTTGCGCGCGGCTCGTCTCGCGTACGCAGTTGATGCGCTGGCAACCTCTCGGGACTGGCGATATCTGGCGTATTCGGTGCCGCAGTACTCGGACTCACTTCCTCGCCGTCCGGCCTTTGTTGCGGTTTGCTGACGAGCGCTTCGTCCGGAGCGCGTAGTAGGACCGGCAGCCGCTCGGCACTTGGGATGCTTCCTGACTCCGCTGCCCGAGAATGCCGACTCATCGTTTCCCCATTCATCCGGGGTTGCGACTCACCGGCGCGCGGCTCGTCTCGTATGCGTAGCTGGGCCGGCAACCGCTCCGAACTGGGGCTATTTGGTGTATCCGGTGCTGCGGGAGGCGGAGTTACTTGCCCCCCATCCGGAGTGGATTGCGTCTCGGCGCGCGGTCCGTCCAGGGTGCTTAGTTTGGCCTGGAGCCGCTCGGCACTTATGATGCCTGCCGAATCCGCCGCCGGATGCGGACCAACCGGCCCTTCAGTCGGCCCGACCCGTGCCTCACTTGTGCCGGGCTTGCCCGGAATCGAAGGTACTTGATGAAACACCGTCCGCTCGGCGCCTGTGATACTTGGCGCATCCGCCGCCCGCGAATGCGGACTGACCGACTCTTCAGCCGGCTCGATGTGTGCCTCGCTTGTGCGCGGCGCGTCCGCCATGGACGGCGCTTTATGGGCGAACGTGCGCGAGGCACTTTTGACGCTTGGCGCATCCGCCGCAGCAGGATGCGGACTCATTGTCTCCCCATTCGACCGGGGTTGGAGCTCACGGGCGAGCGGTTCGTCGGGAGTGGGCAGTTGGATCGGCAATCGCTCAGCGCTTGTGATGCTTGGCAAACCCGCCGCCGGAGGATGCGGACCAACCGCCTCATCAGCCGGCCCGACTTGTACCTCGCTTATGCGCGGCTCGTCTGCCATGGAAGGTGCTTGACGGTCCGGCGTCCGCGCAGCTCTGGTAATGCCTGGTGGGTCCGCCGCTACAGGATAGGGGCGCATCGTCTCCACGTTCGCCCTGTGCTGTAGCTTGCTGGCGTGCGGTTCGTCGGAGGTGGGCAGTTGGATCGGCAGGCGCTCGCCACTTGTGATGCTTGGCGCATCCGGCGCCGGAGGATGCGGACCAAGCGCCTCATCAGGCGGCCCTACTTGTATCTCGCTTACGCGTGGCTCGTCTGCTATGGAAGGTGCTTGACGGTCCGGCGTCCGCGCAGCTCTGGTAATGCCTGGTGAGTCCGCCGCTACAGGATAGGGGCGCATCGTCTCCACGTTCGCCCCGTGCTGCAGCTCGCTGGCGCGCGGCAGTTCCGCCGGCCCGATTTGTATCTCGCTTACGCGCGGCTCGTCTGCTATGGAAGGTGCTTGACGGTCTGGCGTCCGCGCAGCTCTGGTAATGCCTGGTGAGTCCGCCGCTACAGGACGCATTGTCTCTCCGTTCGACGCGGGCTGCAGCTTGCTGGCGCGCGGTTCGGCCGGGGTCTGGAGTTGGACCGGCAATCGCTCAGCAATTGTGATGCCTGGCGCAACCGGGGCCGGAGGATGCGGACCAACCGGCAGTTCAGCCGGCCCGACTTGTATCTCGCTTATGCGCGGCTCGTCTGCTATGGAAGGTGCTTGACGGTCCGGCGTCCGCGCAGCCCTTGTAATGCCTGGTGACTCCGCCACCGCGGGATGCGGACTCATCGTCTCCCCGTTCGACGCGGGCTGCACCTCGCTGGCGCGCGGTTCGCCCTGGGTGTACAGTTGGACCGGCAATCGCTCGGCACCTGTGATGACTGGCAAACCCGCCACCGGAAGATGCGTGCTTGCCGCCTCCTCACCCGGCCCGGCTTGCACCTCGTTAGAGCGCGGTTCGTCTGGTACGGAAGCTGCTTGATGGACCGACATCCGTTCGGCACCCGTGGCGCTCAATACACTTGGCGCCGGCACATGCGGTCCTCCGGCCGGCTGCTGTACTTCTCCAGCTGCCCCGTGCGCGCCAACGGGCGCTCTAGCCGGGTCGGGAGAAGGTTGCGCATTCGGGCTGGGCGGACGCGCCGAATCCTGCTCATCCGTGCGCTCACGCTCCACTTCGTTCCGGCGGATCGGTCCCGCCGCCTGCCCATCTATCGGCGAAACTTCCAACGGCCGCTCTCTTGCAAGCGGCATGGTGGGCTCACGCTCGGGAGAACGAGATACGGCCGGCCCTGCTGGAAACGACGGAGTGTGGATTGCCCGCGGATCTCGATCGCGTTCGTCGCCAGGAACCAGCCGGAGTGCGGGCGCCTCCGCTAGGCCCTCGTCCAACTCACTCGCCAAGTCGTCGAGCTCCGGGCGGCTCCGGCCGGGAAGAACGCGCTCAGCACCAGAGGGCGGAGCCGGCGCCTCGCGCGACCTTAGTTCCTGCCAGGAGAGATCCTCCGCCCAATCTTCCAATCCGTAGGTATCGGCGGCGGAATCCGGAAGGGCCGATTGCGGCTGTAGAAGCGGCCTTATTTCAACCTGGTAGTCCAGCGCGTGGCGAGCCAGAGATAAGAACACATCCGCCATTATTCGATGGCTCCCAGATAATACTGACGGCGGGCCTCGCTCATTGCCAGGATATCGGCTTCCGGCCATCCATAGGTCCGCGCCAAGGCTTGCACGTCTTCGAGCAGACGCCTTGCCATTCGGTCCAACTCGGTCCAGAAGAAATTCGCGATATCAAGCGATGCGGACCACACGTTTTCGCAGGCCGCGCACTTCAGATGCACACGCACATCCGCCAGCGGCTCGCGTTCCCGGATCTCATCGGCAAGCGCGGCGACGGCCGAATCGGGAAGCTCCGCGGGGCCGATGGTCCCGCCGCCGTGAAGGATCTCTACGATCGAGCGGCGGATCAGCGTCTGCCGGGCTTCCGGGAGATCCAGATGTCCGGCGGCGGCCGCCAGATCCCGGCTGTCCGGCAACCGGTAGCGCACCACGAACCCATCCGCGGTTAGCGTGCAGTCGCTTTCGGATGCCGCGCCGGAGCGCTCCAGAAATTCCCCCACCGTCGCGCTGAATTCGAGCGGTTCGCGGCACACGGGGCACTGCACGAAACCCTGCATCACCGGACCAATTACGCGCTCGCGCAGTTGAAAGAGAAGGTTATTGCGCCGTCCGACGGTGAATGCCGCCAGTTCGCTCGGTTTCAGCCCCGGGAAACAAGGCGCCAGCAACAGCAGCGCCCTCTGCCAATTCGGCCGATGTTGCCCCAGTTCCCAGACTCTAACAATATCCGCGGTCGTCGGCGCGCGCATGTCTAACTGGCCGGCAGGGTGTAGCTGGGCTCAGTCGGCTCGGGAACCGACGTATCCCGCTCCCAACCTTCGTTCTCCAATTTGAGACTCTGGATCGCAACTGCGTTTCCGTTGGCGTCCAGTTCGGGCACCGCGCGGAATTCGGACGGCCAGCAGCGATAGATATTGTAGGCCAGCACCTTCTGTCCGGCTTCATTGTAGACTTCCAGAATAATGTCCTTGCGGAAATCCTTGAGCGAAACGTCCTGGTTCCCGGCGCCGCCTTGCTGGTCGTCGATGGTGAAATTGTGGTAGTCCCAAACTTTGTTCGCCCACTGCTCGAAAGCGACATCGTGCGTAACTCCCCGTTCCAGCGTGATGGCCTCGTACTCGCTCTGCCCTGGCATGCGGCGGGGCGTGGTCGGGTCGCCGCCGGCGCGATGGGTGATCACCTGAGTCGTCCGCGCAAGGGCGCTGACTTTCGAAACCCCTGCCACGTACTTGCCGTCCCACTTGACCCGGAACTTGAAATTCCGATAGGGATCGTAGCGGTAAGTCGCTTTTGGGAACTCAGTGTTAGTCGGCATATCCTATCCCTCGCGTTGTGACTGCTTCGACGGCTGCCTGATGCACGGGTATTAACTGGGGCTCTGCCCAGCGATCTGTTGAATCTGGATCATAACGAACTCCGCCGGTTTGACGGGGGCAATTTGCACCAGGATGTTCACCACGCCGTTATCGATGTCGGTTTGCGTGGTCGTGCTTGCATCGCAGGCGACCGCGTAGTTGTAGAAAGCTCCCTGGCGGGCCAGGTCCGCCAGAAACCCCGTCACGCTGAGACGCAGCGAAGACCACAGTGCCTCGTCGTTGGGCTCGAAGACCGCCCACTGCGTCCCGCGGTACAGGCTGTCCTCGACAAATAGGGTCAACCGCCGGAGCGGAAGGTATTTGTAATCGTCTTCGAACTGATCGGCTCCGCGCAGGGTGCGCGCGCCCCAGACCACCGGCCCGACGATCGGGAAATTGCGGAGACAATTGATCCCCAGGGGGTTCAGCACGCCGTTCTGGTTGTCGGTCAGATTTACTTCCAGCTTGGCCACGCCGGCCAGACCCGCATCCACTCCGGCGGGCGCTTTCCATACGCCTCGCGCCACATCCGTAGCGGCGATCACGCCGGCAATGATTCCGCATGGAGCAAACACCGCCGGCTTGCCCTTAAGCAGCAGGTCCTCCTCTACCACGCGAGGGAAATACACGGCGGCGTTGCGCGCAACTTCGATCCCCGCATCGTTTTCACCGCTGATGCCGACATCGGTCGGGGAAATGTCCGAGATCTTCCCTTGCTTCACCTGGTCCGCCCAGATGGCCGGCGGATCCGCGATGTAGATGGCGCGCCGATCCGTACAGTATGACGCCGCCGCCTGGCGCACAGCCGGATCCAGATCCTGCATGGCCAAGGGCACTTCCGGAAAAATGCGTTGGTCCGGCGGAATGCACATCAGGTTGAATATCGGGACGTGTTCCAGCATATAAAGACCCGTCTTCTTGTCGGGGTCTCCAATGTAGGTCAAGGCTGCCAGATAATCGCCGTCGTTTCCGCCGCTGCCTATGGCCATTGCGCCGCTGGCTGGCGGCACCATCGGCAACACATCCACCAGGCACAGGCTGGATTGGTGCTTCAACACGCGGTCCAGCCGGTTGGGGAAGCTGGCGGCCTTGCCGGTGTTTCTTACCGAGAGATTCAAATAGCTTTCCGATGCCAGTGTTCTTCCCCGCGCATCCACTCTTTTCAGCCTGAGATTGAACAGGTCCTCAGCCCCCAGGCCGTACGCCTGGAACTGCAGGGCGGTCTCGTCGGTGATTCCCTGGTTATCGACCTCGGCGGTCAAGTAGTTTCCCCAGTCCCCTGGGTTCGCCGCCTTCAATGCCAGCGGTGGGGAAAACGTCATCTCGTCTGCTGCGGTGAACGCGGTCGCCGCTTCGGGCAGAAAAGAGATCGTGCCGGAACCTTGATCGTAGATCCGCACCGTGTAGACCGTGGCGTCGCCCTGGACCATGAACGTGTCGCCGACATCGATTACACCCGTGGCCGCACCCCCGTTGTTACCGATGGTGAACTGCGTGTCACCGACTTTCGGCCCTTTTTTGACCACCCAGCCGCTGGGTGCCGGACGAGTGAAGCGCAACGTGCAACAGAAGCAGAACGCGCTTGCATCGGTGGGAAGGGGAGCGCCCCCGGGGAGAGCGAACCCGAGTTGCGCGGGCGCCTTGGCGGTAGCCGCCTGGAAGCTCGTGACCACGTACACCGCGGGGTTAGCGCCAACGGTGAACTGATCGTTGATCATGGGGTTGCCGGTTCCATTCAAAATCGACAGGGCCCCCGGCTTTCCCGCGCCGCCCGGCTGATAAGAGTCGATCTGCCAGTTCAGCGGCATCGGAGAAGGCTGCGGCGGTGAGATGTTGATCTGCGAGCCGTATTGGAAGAACGCCGCAGGCTTGGGGGAGAAAGGCAACTGCACCTGCAGGGCGCCAGCCGGAGTGGCGGTAACCGACGGTTCTCCGGTCATCACGTAGACGGTGCCGTCCGCGCCAACCGTAAACGTGTCGCCGAGTTCCGGAATACCAGTGCCTTGCGCGATGGTAACAGTGCCTTGGCCCTGGCTGAAGACGGTCCACCCGGCGGGCGACGGTCCATACGTGAACTCGAGGGGCGTGCAGGTCGGAAATACCTGTCCCGGCTGCCCTTGTAGCGCTGGGAAGATGGTGATAGTCGCGGGCCGGTTCTTAGCGGTATCCGGGGGCTGGTAGGCGGTCACCGTGTAGGTGTGCGTGAGATCGTTATTTACAGTCAGTTGCAGCCCCACGTCCGGCTCGCCTTCCGACCCGCCCGTGGGAGCCGATACTGCCAGCGAGGTATCGCCGGAATTCGCGGGAGCGTCCAGCAGCCAGCCGTCCGGCAGCATCGGCGGCGAAATGGGAAAAGGCAGTCGCGCATATCCGTCGCCCTGACCCGGCAGCGGCTGAAACAGGCGCGCGACGATCGCTTCCGAGCCGCCATTTTGAAAAAAGTCCTCGACGGCGTAGCTCATGGGGTAGTCCGCCGACAAGCCGGCGAAAGACCGCGCGAAATCTCCGTAACTGAATATGGTGACCGGCTCGTCGACCGGCCCCATGGGAGCGCGGCCCACAAAAGCGGCGATACTCGTCGCTACCGGAGTTATGGTGTGCTGTCCGCTGGCTAATTCTTCAATATAAACGCCGGGATACGTAGGAATAATTGGCACCGCTCCTCCTTTAATTCAGGTTTTGCGCCACCCTTCCGGCGCGCTTGAAATTCACACCTGTTGCAGGCGGCTTCGCGCTCTACGTGGCGTCGCGCGCCGCCTCCACCGATTGCCAGAACGTCTCGCGCGCCGCGGCGTGCGCGTTGAGCTGCGTGGCCTTGGCACTGCCGATCGTCGTGATGTAAGTGACGTAAGCTTCCAGCAGGGTTCCGGCGGCGGCCGCCAAACCGGCGCCCGCCGATGCCTGCGCGCCCTGAAAGGCGATGAGAGCCGTATCCACGGCGGCTACCATTTGATAGTAGAGGTACAAGTTCCTGCTCTGCGAGTCGGGGTTCACCTTCTGGTTGTAATTGTCCAGCGCGGCCTGCACCGATACTTGCAACTGCGAGTTGGCTGTGACGGTTTCGAAATCGTACTGGCTCAAGCCCAATCTCCAGGCGCTGACCGCCGTGTGCAGATCGCTGCCCGCCGCCCCTTCCGCCCCAGTAAATACGTTCTCCGCCGTGGCCTCGCTCAGCCTTCGTTGCGCGCAGAAGGGCGCAATCACGGGATCGGCGTTCTTGCATTTGTCGTCCCCGGGAGTGTCCGGGGGATCCGGAATCAGGGATTTCAGAAAATTGATTAGATTGTTCCCGATTGCCTCGGCTTTCTTGTGATCCTGCTCCAGGTTGACGGCCACGCCCACGGCCTGTTGCAGGGCACTGAGGACCAAATCGGAAGGCGGGGCTTGCGCGTCGGCCGCCGCTCCTTCAGGCGCCGCGTTCGGGGGTGTTCCGCTATCTGCGTGACTCATGATGACCAACTCTTCCTTTCTGTGAGAAGTCGAACGTATGCTTATGAGTTAAGCCATAATTCGGTACTTTTCACCACAAACCAGACTCTGCCAATGTCCTTTTTAGCCCGGACTGAACTAGTTTATCAAAACATCAAAGAATTGCAAGAAAAATCCAAAAAGAAAAAATTCGCAGAACTTTGCCCCAGTTGACGCTGGCAGGCCGTGCTGTTTCTGTTGCCTCGAAGGGGGGCCTCATGGCCGATTAGGTGGCAACGAGCGGGCAGAAAATGCGGCGGGCAGAATTGGCCTTGGCAGAATTGCCCGCCCGGCAAGACCAATCTGAACCACCGCTGACGGGCGTTACAAATACTTAAGAAATGGCGGGCGCGACAGGACTCGAACCTGTGACCTCGCGCGTGTGAAGCAGGACTCCACTACAGCGCATCACTCATTCTACACGACTTATAGTGTTTGCAGCCAGGATGCCCGGAAAAGGCGAGAAAGGAGGTCCGCGGAAAATCATTCCAGCCCGCTAACCAGGTGGCCCGACAGGTCATCAGAGGCTGCGGGCCCTCGCCCTATTGCGAGCCTTTGACGCGCCCGTGAGCGTCGGACGATACGCAATCTTTGGCGCATCCCTCCGGGGCCGACAAACAGGATACGGCTGCTGGGCGGCCCGCAAATTCCATCTGAAGAGAGGCCTGCGCAATATTTTCCACGTCGCGCCTGAAAAACCGCGTGCGCCGGAGGCGTAGAGGTGACCACTGAAGGCTTCCTGGAGAACGACTCTTTCGGGAGTGCAACTGCACCCAGGTTGGGGAACGGACTCCAGTCCAATGTGAACGCGTCCGGGTGGTGCCGGCCGAGTTCTTGGCGGAACAACCGCTGAAATGGCCCTCGGAGTTCGGCGGCAATTCGATTCATAGCCGATGGGCACAAGGTAACGGTTCTTGTTCGTCAGAACACAAACGCCGCCGACCGGGGCGCCTTGGCCCACCGGGGCCAAAGGGGTGGCGTACAAGGGAATTTACAGCGAATCGGAAGCGACCCTCCCATACACTTCCTCGAGACGGATGGCAACTGTAAAATGGCGGGGCCAGCGCAGCCAGTGCGTGAAGCGAAGACAAAAGCGCCGGAGCAGGAATCCCCTTATCGGCTTCGCAGGGCTCACTGAAACTTGATCTGCGAAGTGGCGTCAAACTTGCGGTAATCGCGGAACGTAGTTTCGTTGCGCACCACTTGCCTGCCCTGGCGGACCTGGAGAACAGAACGCAACGGGAGCAAGTGATCTTCGCCCGTGATGTGCACCATTCCGTATTCCAGCGAAAACGTGGGCGACTGCAGCCCGAAGTCCTTCGGCAGAGCATCGCCTTGCAATACGATGCGACGCACAAGTCCGCTATCTTCGTCGACGAACACGCGACCGTGGAACCCGGCGACCTCCTGGCGCAGGTTGAAAGTCAAAATGAAGTTCGAACGCTCGACGGGCACGTCCACATCGAAGACATCGCACAAAACGCCACCGGTCATGGCACGGCCGGCCCACGTGTACTTTGCCGCAGCTTCGAGGCGAAAGATGGACTTCAGCATGGCGCCGAACTCGCCGCGAGTGCGCACGCCCTTGAGCGCATCGCGCTGCATGTTGGACTTCAGGCCGTTCACCTCCAGTGTGCGAAAGGTTTCCTTGTGGCTCTCGTAGGTCATTTCTTCGATGAAGGTGTCGGTCTGGCTAAAGCGTTCGGCGTTTTTCACGGGAGCCGTCAGCCGGTGCGTCTCCCGGTTACAGCGGAAGTTGGGAAGGTGCGAGGAGTACGACAAAGCGCTGCCGGCCGCTTCCTCCCAGAGCTTCTGCTGCTCGGAAAGTGCGAGAACGCCGGTGTCCGCTGCCAGGTGCACGGGATCGACTTCCGGAAGCGTCACTTCGGCGGCGTTGCCGTCGGCGTCTTCATGGGCGTCTTCATGACGGGCTGGCTCTGCGGCGGTTGCGGCCGGCCCGGCGGAGGCCAGCACAGCGGAGCGCTCGTTGCCGGCAACCCGAAAACTCACTGGGCGTGTTAGAGCGGCAGTTCCCTGGCGCACGGTCACGCGCGCCTCGTAGTCGCCAGGCGCGAGTTGCACGCCACGCAAGGTTGCCAGGTAGGGAAATTCGTGTTTCTGCTCGCCCACCATTCCCATGCTGCCGCCTTCGACGGCCTCGTTGCGGATCTTGTCGGTGAAAGGCAGAGCGCTGCGGCCAACGACATGCCCATTGCGCAGGATCTCCAGACTCATCTGCGGCTGCGCGCCATAGGTGTCAGGATAGACGATCAGATAGATTTGTAGCGTGAAAGGTTGGTTGGCGCGAAAAACGGGATCGAGCAAAGGCGAAATGGCATTGCCGTCATAGGCCAGTAGCTGGTCGGCTTCAAGCTTGTCGCCCGCTGCATTGAAAGGCCGCACCACCAATGCATCGCTGACGGTGAAGGCGGGTGTGCCCACGCCGGTGCTTAGTGGTTCGCGCACACCGCCGGTCTTGCCGGCTATGAGGTCTTCCACGGTCGATTCCAGGGTGTAATGCCCGGCCGGCAAAACCACCTCGCGCAGGTAATAAATGTTGCCTTCGCGGCGGGCGTCGAGCTTCTTCAGCGGGCCGTGCAAGGTCACCGGCTTGCTCGCCTGCCAAA
>Ga0209333_1001577_pt1 | contig 10901 bp, 9 predicted proteins | sample BlaSpr_A8_OM2_O3_FD_187982 | JGI IMG/M metagenome (GOLD analysis project Ga0209333, IMG submission 187982) | Forest soil microbial communities from Thunder Bay, Ontario, Canada - Black Spruce, Ontario site 2_A8_OM2_O3 (SPAdes) (version 2) | ecosystem: Environmental > Terrestrial > Soil > Boreal...
GGCATCGCGTCCAACAAGCCGTGGGAATCGCTGGGTTGGTATCCCTTCCCTCCAAAGGATTCGAGGCGCAAGATTTATAAGGCCTTTCCTGGATCAGTGCGAAAGGACCTGTCGGCATTCGCCAAGAGGCAAGATGTCAAAAACAATTGGGCCGCGGAATGGGTTGCAAGATTTGACGTCTGGGCAGAAATAGCTTACTCGCGATTCGTTCGGAATCGAGGAGACTCTGACCTCTACGAGCGGGCGCTCCAATACGTCGGAGAGGCCGTCCTCTGGAAGGCGACGCGGCACACCCGAGGCGACGCGGCGACTAGGCGCTGTGAGGACCTACGAGTCCGACTCGGCCAACGGCATGAGTTCTGGAGAGATCTTGCGGAGTCACCCCAACGTCGGTGGTCGATTGTCACCAGTTTGAGCGAGTCTTCAGCCCGGCAGGTTCGAGAGCGGTTTGAGCGCCTGGCGAGGCGTGCAATGATCGCATTGGGGCTGAAGTTCGACCACCCGTTCGCGGCGGTTGACGCATGGCTCGACCTACTGCACAAAGAAAGCCCCTATGCGCACGACTGGAAGATTAAATCGATTTGTATCGCATCGGCAGAGTGCTGCGCGGAACTGAAAATCCGGGCGCTTGAAAAGGATCGCGCGGCGAGAGTCGAGACTCTCGACGAGCTCGAACGGGATTTCGGTGAAATGTCGAAGTATGACCTGCACGCGATTTACCGGGGAGTTGAGGACTTACCAACTGAGGAAGCCAAGTCTGGGTCGGAAACCCTAACGCCGCTCCAGCTCCAAGCAGCGAGTTCGGCCCACGCCGACGCCGTAGAGAATCAGAAGGACCAGATACGGGCTGCGCTTAAACAGGCCGGGCGTCAAAGGGAGCCGGTTCAACGCATCGAAGATACTCTTCGACGGATGGTTCCTGGCGCCGGCAATTTGCGCGGCAGGCCATTCTGGCTTCAACTATGGGCGCACCTGAGGAAACCGAGCGTTTACGGAATGCAGAAGCCCGAGTTTATGGACCTCGCTCCCGAGGACATTTTCGCACTGCTCCTGAGCACCGGAGCGGATGCCCTTCCGGAAGACGGGGCCGGAACAGATCCCCGCCCGGCACGAGGTGGCCGCCGGACCAAAAAGCTGAACGTCGATACCGAAAGCCTCCGGAACGATTGGATCGGCGACACGTCGCTAAAGGCCTTCGCCCGGTTCGGCAGTATCTCGGAGGATACGTTGCAACGTGTCCTGAAGACCGGAAAAGCGACCGAGAAAACGCTCAATGCGATCACGAGGGCGGGCAGGGTTAAACACCTGAAACTAAACGTGCAAAGCCTGACAAAAAACTCGCCGCAAAAACCGCAATAATCATCTTTCTGCGGTTCTTGCGGCTCGAGCCCAACTTACGCTCAGGAGGTATGGCGAGCGTAACCAATCGTAAATCCCCCGAGGCAATGACAGAGCAGCGGTTTGTGTCGGAACGCAAACTGAGTGAACTCACAGGGCGAAAGGTCCGCACGCTGCAGAAGGACCGCTTATTAGGTACCGGACCGTTTCCCTGGTATCGTCTGCGACGCCAAGTCGTGTACGATCTCGACGAGTGTCTCGGAATTATCGCGGCTACGCGCGTGAATCCGGCCGGGAGCGGCTCGCCTAATGACACGGTATTCCGTGGTTTTCGCAACAAGCAACCACAAGCGCTCAACGACGCCCGGCATGTGAGCATTGTAGGCGATGACGACATCCTGATTGACGTCTGCTCCATGGATCTCCTGGATGGTGGGAATGACTAAGTCTTCTCTTAATCCCGATCAACGCCGGACTGTTGAGATTATCGAAGCGCTGGATTTCGGTGTAATTGAGCGCCTTTTGATTCGCACCGGGTTGCCCTGCTATGAACGAGAACCGCGCATCGTTCAGGCAATCAAACTGGCGCAGGAGCCGCAGCAGCGGCCTGACCGCCGCAGCGCCGATCTCAGCCTGAACAAGGCATTCGTGAATCTTTTTGAGCAGTTACGCCGGCTGCGCGATGGTTTTGTCGATGTCGAGGTTCAGCACAGCCTGCCTTTCAGACTCGTTTTGGAGCGCCGCTATGAGGAGTTGCTGTGACAACGTCGCGACAATCCGGAGGGCGAGCATGAGCGGATACTGAGCGCGTCGGGCGAGCGCCAACCTGCCGGTGATCGCAGCCCGCTACGGAGTGAAACTGCGGCAGTCGGGCAAGCAACTCTTGGGGCTGTGCCCGTTCCACAAAGAGCGGACGCCATCGTTTTACGTCCATCCGGCCAAGCAGGTTTTCAAGTGTCACGGTTGCGGCGCCGGCGGCGACGCGTTCACTTTTGTCCAAAAGATTGAAGGCGTGGATTTTCAACATGCGTTGGCAATCGTGGCGGACTTGGTGGGCCTCCCTCTTTCCCGCGAGACATTTACGCCAGACCAAAAGCGTGAGTATGCCGAGCGTCAAGCGGATCGCGAAATGGTGGAGCACTTCAGAATGCGCGAGGGTATACCCGAGCGTGAGGGCGACCGGGCCGCGGCGGCGTACCGGAAAAATGTCGAAGGCGATCAGGGGTATGAAGATTGGCTGTGTGAGGACTTAGAGCACGCCAAGGCGATCACCGCTTTGATTGTGGCGATGTTGGCCCGCGCCCCAGAAGGGCAGGCGGCTGCATGAGTGCTCATTCGAAGACGGCCGCAAGTCTGATCGATGATGCCGCGCGGCTTCTGGATGCAGAAGAAAGAATCCGAAGCGGCGGTGCCGCACATGGCCAGAAGGATGGAACCGACAAGGCAACTGGCGGCGGGACGGACCCAGCCGAAGACGACATGCTGCCCGACTTTCCAGAGATCGCCTGGCGCGGCGTATTCGCTGACTACCGCAAGGCCATGGTCGGAACAACAGAGGCGAGCGACGTGGCGCATTTCACCGGCTTTTGGGCAGCCGCGGCCGTCACGCTCGGGCGGCGGGTCTCCATGTACTTGGGCGAACGGATCTTCGCAAACGTCTATCTGTCGGTGTTTGGGCCCACCGGCGATAAGAAGACCACGGCGCAACGGCGAGTCCTCAACTGTGGATTGCTGGCTCCATCGATTCAAGTGATTCGGAACCTGGGTTCTACGGAAGGTCTGGCTGATGCGTTGAAGCGGGAGGATGGGGGCGACTTGGTGGCGTTGTTCTTCTGGGAAGAACTGACGACCTTATTTGCTCGTGGCCGGTGGACCGGCTCCACGATTCTGGAGTTCATCACCGAAACGTTCGACTGCCCGCCCGAGTGGGGGATGAAATACCGGAAGGACCCCATCAGCCTCCGGGCGCCGACTCCAACAATCTTGGCCGGCACCACATGCGAATGGTTCTGGAAGAACGCCCGCTCCGACGATTTCTTCGGCGGACTTGGCAATCGCTTCTTGTATCTGACGGGTCCAAAGAAGGGACCCGTACCGAACCCTTCGGAACCGGACGGCACCGTCCTCCAGCAGGTCCATGTCGCTCTCGCAAGGCTATCAGAACTACATCCGGCCGAGGCGCGATTCGACAAGTTCGCGAGGCGTCTCTGGGAGCAGTTCTACATCAGTTGGGAACAACGCGAGCGAAAAGGGTTATTTGCGGCGGCCGTGAAGCGAGTGCATGTCTATATTCGCAAGCTGGCCATGACGTACGCGGCACTCGAAGGCACGCTGCCGGAAATCACCATTGAGCAGTTGAAGGCCGCAATCGCCGTCGGATTGTATGCGGCGGAGTGCGCGAAGGTGCTGGTCGATGCGCAGACGGCGACGCTTCGGCCGGAGGGCGAATTGGAGCAGAAGTTCATGAAGTGGATTGCAGAACATGACGGCGCGAGAAAGCGCCAGATGCAGCAGACCTTGTCAAAGCTCACAGGTGGTTGTGAGACTTTCAACCGAGTCCTGATGAATTTGCTAAAGGCGGACCAGATTGAGATCCGGGATAACAAGGTTTATGTGGCGCGGTAACACAGTAACGCTAACAGGCATTGTTTTTCAATCAGTTGGCCGTTACCGCGTTACCTAAGGAAAACGGGAGATAACACCATGCCGCAGTCAAAGTTGAACATCGAAAGCTACGTCAACGCCCTCGCCGATGCGGTTCTTGCTCAGACGCAGCCGGCCGTGGAGCGGGAATCCGCATCGCTCGAATCGGTTCTCAAAGGCCTAGCCGTCGAACTGTGGAGCGACGCCGCCGGTAAGCTCTTCATTGTTGCCGACGAAGATGATGCCGCATGCCTGGGCCAGCCGCGAGGCAGCGTGTACACGGCCGCTGAGATGCGACGCGTGGTTCAAATCGGAGACCCGGCCATCGTGGTTGAAATTCGCGAATGGAAAAGGACGTTTAACGCGCGAGTTCGTACGTAGGGCTGGTTGAGTATGAGCAGCGTCCCACGGCCAGTCGATTTGGCGCAGGTACCACCGGTGCCGTGGGCCTGGGTCGATGAGCGCGTCTACGCTGCCATCCGCGGGTGTTCCGTGAAAGTGCTGCAAAACGAACGGCGGATGAACGTCGGCTGCCCATTCCGGCGCGTCAACGGAACTTCGATCCGGTATAAGCTCGGGGACATTTGGGACTATCTGGAATCCCAGCCCGGCGGCGGTGGCAACGCAAACCTCAGTCCGCAATCCCAGCGGAAGCGTGGCCGACCGCGCAAGATTTCGACTTGACTGTTTGGGCTACTGAAGGGATGAATGTGACGAGGCGACGTTGGCTTGGAAAACCAACGGCGGGTATAGATGAGCGTCTTCAAGAACGGAAGGCTCTACCACTACGAGTTCAAGCTGGATGGACGGCGGCACCGTGGTTCCACCAGCACGGCCAACAAGCAGCAGGCCATCGCTGAGGAGCGCCGCCAGCGTGAGCGATTAGAGAAAAGCTACGGCCAAGTCCTCCAAGAGGAAGCCCGCGAACAGCAGCGCAAGACGATCCAGGAAGCCGCCGATGAGTTTCTCGAAGACTACCGCGCCAAGCATAAGTCGGCCACATACGCTGAGTATGCCCTCGGGCATGTGAAAAGCATCCTCGGAAAATATCTGGTGGTGGAGATTACGCCGAGTGTGGTCAAGCGCTATCAGGCCACTCGCCTGCGCGAGAAGGCTGGGCCAAAGACCATCAACGACGAGGTGCAGTTGTTGCTCCGGCTGTGCGGCGAGCAGGGCGCCCTGATTCGCGCGGTCCTACGCCGCGACAAGGCATTGAAGTTGGCGCTGCCTCCCTCGCCAGGCCGCCCGTACAGCGCGGACGAGAAGGCCAGGATGCTGGACGAGGCCAAGAAACTGCGCACGCCCCAGATGCACGCGGCTCTGGCGCTGGATTTGAACACGGGACTTCGGGGCAAGGAATTGCGGGAGATCCGGTGGGAGCAGATCGACCTGGTCCACAAAAAGGCGCTCACGGTGGGCAAGTCAAAAACCAAGGCCGGCACCGGGCGCGTGATCCCACTGAACGAAACGGCCATCGCCGCGCTGGAGGCGCACGCTGCCTGGTACACGCGGCGGTTCGGCGAGTGCCGGTCGGAGCGGTTTGTATTCGCGTTCGGGTCGCCCCTCCCCAACGATCCCACGCGGCCAATCACGTCGTTCAAAACGGCATGGACCAAGGTCCGCAAAGAGGCCGGGGTGAAGGGCCGGTGGCACGATAACCGCCACACGCTGGTCACGGAACTCGCCGAGTCGGGGGCTGGCGATGAGGTAATCATGAGCATCGCCGGCCACGTGTCCCGCGCCATGCTCTCCCGCTACTCCCACGTGCGGATGGAGGCGAAGCGGCGCGCCCTGGATGAAATCGCCGCGCGCCAGCGGGCTGCCGACGAGAAACGCGAGAAGGATGCCCAGCGGCAGCAAGAGGCTGCGGGGGTCTCTCAACCAGCGGTCATCCAGTAACCCACTCGGCGTGCGCACCGAGGGGAAATTCTGCGGGACAACCACAGGCACTTTTCTTCAAAGATCAAGCCGGGGAGCACGCATGCAACGGATTTTGTCGAATCGGCAACCAAGTCGCCAGGCATCGGATGGATTTATTTTGGTACACCTTGTTGTCGCCGCATGAAGAAATAGCGATTTTTTGAAATGTTCCGGCACGTCGATACATTGAGAGGGTGGGGCGACTCCTTTGCCGCGAGATGTGAGGCAAGATCAGGCGCACGTGCTCGATTGGCGGGACTGTCTGCTGTCCGGTTCTCCGGCCCAAGAATCCGGATTCGCAATTCCCCGTCCAGGCTGTTAACATTGGCCGGATTCGGATATTGCTTTGGTATTGTCGAGCAAAAAGGAAACCTGTGCAAGAAAACGGAGAGCATCGATGAAACGAGTCGCTAATGCGTTGGCCAACCTGAACCGGGGGAAGCGGGCATGCGCCGTTTTTGCGCTGTGTGTGACGACGGCGATTGTCCTGCCTGCGCAGACCTTCACCACGCTGCACACCTTCGACTTGACGGACGGGGTCAGCCCCAACGGGGCGCTGGTCCAGGGAAGCGACGGGAATCTATATGGAACTACTCTTTCTGGCGGCAACGTGTCCGGGTGCGAATACGGCGGCGGCTGTGGGACGGTTTTCAAGATCACCCCAAGTGGTACGCTGACGACGCTATCCAATGCCGTTGGCAACCCCGTAGGACTGGTCCAGGCCACCGATGGGAACTTCTACGGGGTGAACTACTATGGGACGGTTTTCAAAATCACCCCGAGCGGCACGCTGACGACGCTATACGTCTTCTGCCCCCATCCTTCGGAACTTGAGCCTTGCATGGACGGTAATAGCCCGATGGCGGGCCTAGTCCAAGGCACTGACGGGGACTTCTATGGGACAACGTTTGCGGGCGGAGCCGGCTACGCGGGTACGGTATTCAAGATAACGCCCAGCGGGACTCTGACCACACTCTACAGCTTTTGCGTCACATTTGACGGCGAGTGCCAGGACGGCTACGGCCCCGAGGCGGCGCTGGTACAGGCCACCGATGGGAACTTCTACGGGACAACAAGCGGGGGCGTTTACGAGGTGGCCACTCCAGGCAACGGTGGCACGGTCTTCAAAATCACCCCCGGTGGGACGCTGACCACGCTGTACAGCTTCTGCTTCTCATGCACGGATGGCAGTAACCCTACCGCCGGGCTGGTCCAGGGAAGCGACGGAGATTTATATGGGACTACTCTTGGCGGCGGTAGCGGGTCGGGATGCGAAAATGAGACGGACGGATTGAACCGCGTCTTCGGCTGTGGTACGGTTTTCAAGATCACCCTGAGCGGTGCGCTAACCACCCTATACAATTTTTGTTCCCAACCAAGCTGCGCGGACGGCGCGAGCCCCGGCATGGCGATGGGCGAGTTTGTCGATAGTCCCGGCACGGCGCTGGTCCAGGGAAGCGACGGGAACTTCTACGGGACAACGACCGAAGGCGGGGCTTACGGCTATGGTACGGTTTTCAAGATCACCCCAAGTGGTACGCTGACGACGCTGTACAGCCTCGGCAGTACTGACGGCCAAAACCCCAACGGGCTAATCCAGGCAGCCAATGGGAACTTCTACGGGACTACGGCCGGCAATCTCGATCTTCTCGGGTGCCCGGATTACTACCCGGCCAATGCCTGCGGAACGATTTTCAGCTTGTCGCTGGAGTCTATCCCGTCCGTGCCGGCGGTTAACGCCGGAGGCGTCTTGAACTCCGCCAGCTATACCACGCAAGGCGTCGCGCCCGGTTCCGTCGTGTCCATCTTCGGCACGAACCTGGCTGCCTCAACTGCCTCCGCGAGCGCCATCCCGCTACCAACCGGTTTGGGCGACGTCACATCCGTGACATTCAACGGCATCTCCGCAGGGCTGTACTTTGTAAGTCAGACCCAGATTAATGCGCAGCTCCCGTTTAATGTGCTGCCGGGCCAAAGCAGCGGCACGGCGAGTATTGTAGTTGCGCGCAGCAGCGGCACTTCGGCCGCGCAGAATGTGATCGTGTTGCCGGCATCGCCCGGCGTTTTCACTACGACTGCGAACGGGCTGGGCCAGGCTTTTGCGTACGACAATACCACCGGAGATCTCGCCGCGCCAGCCGGCGCAGCCATTGGACCGTTCACCACGGCCCCCATCTCGGCCAGTTCCGGACACGCCTTGATCATCGCCTGCACCGGACTTGGATCGGTGAACCCATCTATCGACGACTACCTAGCCGCGTCGGATGGCATCCTCCGGTACACGGTCCTGACGCCGACTGTATTGATCGGCGGTGTCGCTGCGACGCCCATCTATTCCGTGCTCTCGCCGCAATTCGTTAGCGAGTATCAGATTGGTGTAACACCAGCCGCCAACACGCCCACTGGAGACGCCGTGTCATTACAGATCCAGATTGGCGGCGTGACTACGTCGAACCAAGTCACCATCGCGGTAGCCCCATAACTCGAAAGATGCCAAAAGAAAGGGGCTTGTTGCCGAGTACCCCCAGAGTCCCCCCAATTTCCGGGAGAATCAGAATTTCGCGCGTCTAAGTCTCGTGTTTACAACGTAAGGCGGCGACGAGCCGTTCGGCTGTTAACCGAAGGGTTGTAGGTTCGAATCCTACCTGGGGAGCCAAATTCCAAACACGTGAATTTTGGAGGCCCGGTGGTTAACGGCTTTGCATTCAAGAGAATGCGATCTGGGTCGGCGCTGAACCCCAAGTTTTCTATAGCCTTAGCGCGCTGTCGCACGACACGCAAATTCTCTGTTTAGGAAAGTGGGTGTCCGGGCAACGAGTGCATCCGTCAGGGTTACGACCGCTCCCCGCGTTTTCGGGCGTCGAACTTTCACATTCTCCGGTTAACAACACTCAGTGGTTAACAGCACGGGGGCCGCTGGGAAGGGGGACACGGACCTGGGCCAGGACGCCCGTAATCCAGGAGCGTTCAGCAAGCGGCCACTTCGGCGGGATACCAACTCCTTTCGAGTGGGCAACTTCCCGGATGCCCGACGATCCACCCGGAATGGCCCATCCACGAGTAGCGGGTAATACGGCCAAGTGGCAAAATCAAGCGTTGCAGAAAGGGTCCTTTGCGCCCCGAGCCGTGACCGCCTTAGGAGGTGTATACTGTTCGTAGGAGACTGCACGTGGGAGCGGCCATATTTGTAGCCATTTTCCTTGCGTTATTTGTAGCCATTGTCCTTCCGTTGATTATGTCGGGAAAGCAATGGAGAGCAGCGCAGGTTAGGGCGCGCGCGCGCCGTATGGCTGAGCATAAGATGAATGCAAGACTCCTGAGACTCAACATTTGATGCGTCCCTAGTCCCTAAAGGTTCTCCTCAATGTCTCGCAAAAGGTAGGTTTTGCAACGTTCCGAAAGGTTCCTTTGTGCGACCGCTTTCGGGGAAGATGGCGCGCAAGCTGGAATGCCTCGACGTGACCCAAAGCGGACCCGACGCGTCGGCGCAGTCCGTCGGGCGAGTCGCGCGATTAAGCCGGAACGTACGTCAACCTAATCACGTTCTCGGCAACGAGATCGCTGGTCACAAGACGGAGCGGCGGCCGAGGGCCGGAGAAGAATGGCTTGCCGCGACCAAGTACGATGGGGTGGAGGTAAAGTCGATACTCATCAATAAGACCAAGGTTGGTTAGGCTTCCTGCCAAGTCTGGTCCGGAAACTGCAATCTCCCCAACTGGCTGAGCCTTCAGTCCGCGTATCACCGCCTCGATGTCATCCTCTACAAGTGTGGCGTTGGGTCCGACCGACTTCAACGAGCGCGACGCAACCCACTTCGGCTGGCTCCGCCATGCCGCCGCGAAGTCGTGTTCCTCCGCGACCCAGTCCGCCCGGTCTTCGTCCCAATAACGCATCACCTCATACATGCGGCGACCGTACACCATGCCCGCTAGGTCGCGCACATGCTCTATGAAGTGACGAAAAAGCGCCAGGCTTGGCCTAAATTCCAGATGGTCGACGTAGCCATCCAAGGACTGGTTCATTCCATATACGAGCTTTGCCATAGTACAAAATCTCCACCCCAGGTTCTTCAGAACAGCTTGAGCCGACGTTGCGCGGAAATGATATTGTACACGATCTGCGCGCCGCATTGTCAGTGTAACCAATAGCCCGAGGTCCGCTTTTGGCTGGGAACCGCCGGATGCCTTTTGAGGAAGCTGCCGTTCGCTGTTGCACAAAGGGTTAAGTTTCGGGACTGGTACACGGCCCTATCGAACGTGCGTCACATTAGCCGTTTGTGTGAAGCGGACCGGGATAGTAAAACGAGTGAATTTCCTTCAGTTCACCATCGACCACACGGATGCGATCAAACACGCGATCTATTCCATTGGTCGTCTCGATGTCAAAAACAGCGGCGACGTAGTCTCCTTCGACGATGTGCTGCTTGATTTGGATATCCTTAATTGCAGGAAGGATATCATCTTCAGAAAGCCGACCACGACCTCTCGTCCGCTTAGCGGCGGAACACGCGGTCCCTCAAAGGTGATATCGCAAAGGCACTTTGGAGATGTCCTTGCCGACCAGCCCCTGCAAATACGCTTCGACGACTGCGACCTTTGCCTCGCGTGTCAAGTCTCCTCGTTGCTTTCCATCGCACTGTCATCTGTGCGTCAACGCTCGGATAACGCGCAGAATCCAAGAATACCAAACCGAGGCGACCCTCGTCGTGTCGGGACTGCGGCATTTCTCACAAAGGGTCCTTTGTGGCACGTGTCGTACGCCTCGGAAAGCTCCAGATGACGACGCCCAAGACGGCCAACGCAGAGGCTAGCCCGATCAAACAAGCGTATGAACGGTTGCGACGCAACCGCGTGTTATCGATTCGCTGGTGGCATAAATATATGTCCTCCATAGGCACCGCTCCCCTCCGTGCCAACATGGATGAGACAGATCTCCTGGTCGTAATTACTGAGCAGGGCGAGAATAGGAATCCATGTGAAGAACAACGGAATATCTTCGGC
>Ga0209333_1001580_pt1 | contig 10877 bp, 10 predicted proteins | sample BlaSpr_A8_OM2_O3_FD_187982 | JGI IMG/M metagenome (GOLD analysis project Ga0209333, IMG submission 187982) | Forest soil microbial communities from Thunder Bay, Ontario, Canada - Black Spruce, Ontario site 2_A8_OM2_O3 (SPAdes) (version 2) | ecosystem: Environmental > Terrestrial > Soil > Boreal...
ATGGTCGGATCCGAAGGATCTGCCCAACTATGATTTCCTCGAGGCGGATGCAACCTTGGTAAAAGATCTAGCGGCAGGAAAGTTGCTCAAATGAACCGGTGGGCTCGCCGTCCCGATATTGGTTCTCTCTTACCGGTTCTGCTAGCCTGTTTTCCCTGCGACATAGGCCACCGCCAGCGCTACTGAGAGTCCGGTCACAAGAATTGTAGTTCCCCAGGCGACTGCATTGAATAGCGGCGTGTTCACATACTCTCCCATCAATTCCTTCTTGTTGATCAGCAGCAGCATGAAGACCAACACAAAGGGCAGCACGATTCCGTTCAGAACCTGTGACCACAGCACGATCTTGATCAGTTGTTCGCCTGGAATCAAAAGCACAAGTATGCCGCCGGCCACGATCAACAGCGTGTAAAGCCAATAGAAGAACGGAGCGTCACTGAACTTCATATCCACGCCGGATTCAAAGCCCAGCCCTTCGCACACCGTGTACGCGGTGGAGAGCGGCAGAATCGAAGCGGCGAACAGCGAGGCGTTGAACAGTCCTACGGCAAACAGGATGTAAGCGTATTGCCCAGCTAGAGGTTTGAGCGCTTGAGCGGCATCGGCCGCGTACTTGATATCGCGGAATCCGTGCACATATAACGTGGCGGCGCAGGCTACGATGATGAACCAAGCGACCACGTCCGTAAAAACACAGCCGGTGATCACGTCCCAGCGCGAAGCCTTGAGCCCGCGCCGGGTTACGCCCTTTTCCACAATGGAAGACTGAAGATAGAACTGCATCCAGGGCGCAATCGTCGTCCCGATCACTCCGATCACCATAAACAGGTAGGCTTGTTCACGAAATGCGTGCAGCCCGGGCGGCTGGATGGTGGCCTTCATCGCGTCCTTCCACAGCGGATGCGCCAGCGTCCCGGCGAATATGTAAGTAATGTAGAAAAACGACGCCGCCAGGAAGACCTTCTCCACGCTCTTGTATTGGCCCTTTACCACGATCAACCAAACGATCACGCCGCACACCGGCACCGTCACGTAGCGTGAAAGTCCGAACAATTCGAGACTGGTGGCGATGCCTATAAATTCTGTCACCACGTTGCCGAAGTTGATGATCAGAATTCCCAGCATCATCAGAAAAGTGATGCGCAGTCCAAACTCTTCGCGGATCAGATCGCTCAGGCCCTTGCCGGTCACAGCGCCCATGCGGGCGCTCATCTCCTGCACCACGATCAGCGCCAGCGTGATCGGGATCATGGTCCACAGTAGAAGGAATCCGTATTGGGCTCCGGCCTGCGAATAGACCAGGATGCCGCCGGCATCGTTGTCGACGTTCGCGGTGATGATCCCCGGCCCGACTACCGCCAGGAACAGCAGGGTCCGGCCTTTCCAGCGTCTGAAAAGCTTCATGCGCACATTTCGCCGACATAGGAATTGAAGCAACCGTGAACCGGCCTGCGCTCCGGGTTTCGCGGCGCGCAGTCTGGTTCAAGGACGCATCAGAATACATGGACAACCCGTGCCCGGGATAGATGAAAATGAAAGATTGTAGAGAAAATAATGAAAGCCGCAAACAGTTTAAGATGTTTGCAGGCCAAGGCTGGCAGGCCGAAATCTGGAATGAACAAGAACTCCGCGCGTCTTTCTTATCTTTTTATTGCTCTGATCGTTGTGCTGCTTGACCGCTGGACGAAGCATCTGGTGGCGCAGCGTATGCGCCTTTACGCTCATATCCAGATCATCCCCGGCTTTTTTCGCCTCACCCACACCGAGAACACTGGCGCGGCTTTCAGCCTGTTCGCTGACTCGCCCGCTCACTGGAAGACGGGCATGCTGATCGCTTTTTCTCTGGTTGCGTTGGCGGTGGTCTCGGTATTGCTTTGGAGGAACCACCATGCTCACGTGGTGACCGGCATTGGCCTATCGTTGATTATGGGCGGAGCGGTGGGGAATCTCTGGGATCGGCTGACCAGCGGTCGCGTGGTCGATTTTCTGCTGTTCTATGTGAAGCGGTATCAGTGGCCGGTGTTCAATTTGGCGGATAGCGCGATTGTGGTGGGAGCGGGGTTGTTGATCGTGGAGATTCTGTTTCACAAGTCGAGCGGGCCGGAGGAAGTCGCGGCCGAACTAAAACCGCATTGATCTAAGACGCTACCCATAAGTTTTGCTCATTGACACAGGTTACGTGTGCACTTATACTGTGTTCATGAATGTAACGCTGTCTGTGGACGAGCAGTTGCTTGCTCGGGCCCGCAAAAAGGCGGGAGCCCTCGGCAAGAGCCTCAATCAATTGATCCGGGACTACCTGCAATCGCTGGCAGGCATGGACGACCCGGAGCGAAGTATTGAGGAGTTCAAGCGGCTCTCGGGCAAGGGCAATTCTCGAGGCTGGCGCTTCAATCGCGAAGAAATCCACTCCCGGCAAGACGATGCCCGCTCGTAGTTTTTTCGACACAAACGTTCTCCTTTACGCCGACGACAAAGCTGCGCCCGCAAAACAGAGCGGCGCCCTTGCTCTGCTGGCCGAGCATCGCCGCGCGGGAACGGGCGTGGTCTCGATGCAAGTGCTGCAGGAATATTTTGTGGCCGTCACGCGGAAGTTGCGGGTGGATGCGGCCATTGCCCGGCGAAAGGTCGAACTGCTGGCGGAGTTCGACGTCGCCGCACCGGAACTGGCGGACATTCTGGCCGCAATCGATCTGCATCGACTGCACAGCTTTTCCTTCTGGGACGCGCTGGTCGTCCGTACCGCCAAGCAGTCCGGTTGCCCCATACTGTTCTCAGAAGATATGCAAGATGGCCGGGAGATCGATGGGGTGCGGATTGTTAATCCGTTTCGGTAGGGGGCCAGTATTTAGTATGGCGGACAAGGCGATTGTGGTTGGGCGCGGGGCTATTGGTGCTGGAGGTTCTGCTTCACAAAATCGAGCGCCGGCGATGGCGCTCAAATAAACTGAACTCGAATCTTCAGGTGGTCCTCAACTTAGGGTTACCCTGGTTAGGTGCCCACCTGAGGCTGTACGAGCCTAAACTCGTTATTCCGGTGTCTTATTCGGATAGGAGTCGTGCGAGTGGAGCTTTGGCCCAAGGACGGTTGGTCGGTGTGCAGTCGTCCGGCGGGGGCGGTATACGCGGGTTGCATTCTTCTGGCGCTTGCGATCTATGCATACAGCAACCGGGTCGCGCCGGTGTCGGGTTCCGTTTCGCTTCTGATTCTTGCGCTAGTGTTTGTCGCGTTTGCGTTTCTGGCCGGTACCTCGGGCCAGACATGGACCGACCCCAGCAACGCGCTAGCGCTGCTGCTCATCGCGTGGGCATTCCTCATAGACGGTTTCTTCATCGCAGGGGCCCCGATTTTTGGGCCCACAAAGGTTATGGACGTGGGAGTAGCATTGGAAAGGGATCCCTACGTCATTTACCTTTGGAATGAGAGCCATTGGATACACGCCAACCTTCCGAAACGGATCTCCTATGACGACTTGGAGAAAATCCGGTCTTGGTCTCAGAATCTCAGGTTGACGAATGATTTGGAACCCGGACCGGGCCGCGTCCAGATGAGCATGTGGGATAGGCAAGTCTACTGGATCACAATGAAGAAGAGTGCCCCGCCGACGACAATTGGGGAACCTCGCCGCGCCAATATACGTGCCTTTGTCGAACTAGCATTGAGTTTGGTGTTCCTACTCTTGTCGCTCGTGGTGTGGCGCGAAGGACGCAGGCGAGGCATTCGATTTCGCGCGGTCAATCCATTTTATCTACTGTCCGAACAGTCGCGCCGTTCCTGACACTTACGGTGTTCCGTAAATCTGCTTGTACACGCTGGCATTGCGCAGAATGGCCTGCACATACTCGCGGGTTTCGGTGAAGGGAATCGATTCCACGAACTCCTGCGGATCTCGATACTTGCCCTGGCCGAGCCAGTCTTCAACGCGATCCGATCCCGCGTTGTAGGCGGCCAGTGCGTATTCGAACGAGCCGCCGAAGCGATCGACCATGCCCTTGAAATAACGCGTGCCTAACTGCAGGTTCACTGCGGGGGTGTATAGCTGGCTGGCGTTATAGCGTTTCAGCTTTACTTCCTTGGCTACGGCTTTGCCGGTCTTGGGCAACAACTGCATCAGCCCGACTGCGTTGGCGCGCGAAACCGCGTTGGGATTGAATTCGGACTCCTGCCGGATCAGTGACGCAACCAGGTAGGGATCCAGTCCATTGGCTGCCGACGAGCGTTTTAAATCATTCCAATACGCTTTAGGAAAGAGCGCTTCCCAGTATTTGCGCGGCAGATCGGGAATGTCGAGGGCGAAGTAATTCGGCGTGGAATGCTTCATGACCTCGATCGCCTGGCTATAGTGTCCGGCCTCGTCGTAGAGTTGCGCGGTTTCCACCGGGCCCCAGCTTGCGCCGTTGGCCGCGGCGGCGGCCTGCAATTCGCGCACGGCAAAATCGACTAGGCCGCCGTTGCCCAGGAGTTGCGCTTTCTGCACGTGCAGGTCATCTGGCGGCGGTTCCGATTCCGTGACTCTGTAGTTGCTGTCGAGCGGCGGCACGCGATCGAGCAAGGCATATTGCGTCGCCACACCGGCTGCAGCAGGCAGGTGCTTCATCCGCTGCCTCCCCAGTTCCGCATAGTAGAAGTTCCGGTAGCGGTCCGAAAGCTTCTGATAGAACGCTCGCGCCATGAGCGGTTGGTTGTCTTCCTCAGCGAGACGGGCGCGCCAATAGAGAGCAGCAGGAGTTTCCGCTCCGGAAGAATACAGCGCAATTTGTTCTTCAAAGGCTTTTTTCGCTTCCTCGTTGCGTCCCTGCCGAAGCGTGAGCCAGGCCGCCTTCCAGTGCACATAGGACGCGCGTGCACCGTTGGGAAATCGCTGCTGGGCTTCGCGGAATGCGTCCAACGCCTGGTCATACTCATGATGTACAAGGTGCAGATTGGCCGCGGACAGCAGAGCCTGCTCCAGCCACGGACTGGTGGGAGCCGCTTGGCGCAATTCATCGACCGTGCGGTAAAAAGTGTCGTTGTCATTGGCGGCCCAGGCAACCTGACCGAGCAGGTATAAGCGTTGCGCGTTCACTTCGCCGGTCTCGCCACCCAGCAAGGCGAGGACTAGCTTGGCGTCACGATTTTTGCCGCTGCGATGCAGGGCATCGGCCAGGGCAAGTTGCATCGTCGGTCGATCGGGGGGGCTGGACTGGCTGACCAGGCTGCGATATTCGTCCGCCGCGTCGACGTAGCGGCGCTTGCTCATCAAGCCATCGGCGCGGGTCTTGAGTTGACTTAAAGTAGGTGGTGGCGCTGCCGGAAGCTTCTTCAACTCAGCGTAAGCCCCGTCAGACTCCGTGCTCGTGGGCATTGTGTAATAGATGTTCTCAAACGTTTGCGCCGCCTTGGCGGTCTGTCCCGATGCTGCGTAGGCGCGCCCGAGGGCAAACTCCAGATCCGAGCGCGTCGGCAGCCGACCTTGCTCCAACAAAGCTGCCGCTTCCGCTCCTTGTCCTTCGAGCAGGAGCACATCGGCATAGCTGACTTGGGCGTCCCGCACCAGCAGCGAATCCGGATGCGCTTTGCCAAAGTCGGTCAAGGTCGCCAAAGCCTCCGCGGTGCGCCCGGTCTGCAGGTAGGAGGTTCCAAGATAGTAAGCGACGTAATCGCCCAAGTCTCCGGCGTGGACCTTGGCGCGGTTCAGCGGATCGATTGCATTGGCATAGTCCCGATCAAGCACGTGCGCGTAGCCCACGGCCAGCCATGCCAGAGCTCCGGCGTCTTCTTTGGCGTGAGCCCGAGCATACGCTTCAACGCCGGTGTAGGCCGCGAGTGAACGATCCTGGAGAAGTTGTTGCGCCATGGGACGCAAGCTGGCCGATGCTACAAACGCCTGCCGCATGCGCCGGACCCGAGGGGAGACGACTCGGGATCTTTGAGCGTTGGCCGAGTGCCGCTTAGCGGCTGTGGCTGCGGGCTTCTTGCCGGCAGGGGCCTTGTTAACCGGAGGTGTACTCGGGTTGACGGTTTTGCTGCCGCTCACGGCTTCTTGGGCGGCTGGTTTCGCCGGAGCGGGGTCGGCCTGGCTCGTAACGGAATCGGAGGCAGATTGCGGCAGCGCCTCCGCCAGCGGCAGCAGAACGCCAAAGAAGCCGCAGAGAGCTGCGGCTGCGAGCACCCACCAAAACTTCGAACCTGATTGCACTACGTTTGCTTCTCGTCCAGACACGCTACTGCCAAACTCTCTACTGTCAGACTCTCTAATTTAGATCAGGCCGCAAAATCTAGCGCCGGAAATTCGAACCCATGATGGAGACGTCATCTTCGGCCAGACTGCGCAGCAGTTCGTGCTGAAAATAATCCCCAGTTGCGGCTACAGTACTGCCATAGCGCTTCTGAAACGTACCGCGACTCTTGTCGATATCTTCCTTTAGCCGGTCGTACAGATCCTTGTTGCGGCGCCCCTCCGCCACTTTCGCTTGGTTGTAGAGTTTGATTTCATCCACCAGCAAGCGTGCGAAGCGTTGCGCTTTGCGATGGACGTCGGCATCTTCCGGCGACAGTCCAGCCCAGGGGTCGGTGGCTGCGGCTGGTGCAGCGGCTGCGCTGGCGGCGTGCGCTGCTGCCACTTCCACCACTTCGGCCGCAGGCCTGGAGTCGGCGGGAGCGGTGGAGGGTACATGTTTGGGCGCATGCCCAGCGAAGGGATCGGAATACGAAGAAACCGTTTGTACCGGCGGAGCAGATCTCTCGACCACACCCGCGGCTTCGCCATCTTCCTTGGGCACGGCCTGCTTGCGGAGCGAAATTACTTCCAACCATGCGCTGGTCGCGATCACCAGCAATTCCAAGGCGTCAGAATCCAACTTTCCGCTGTCACCGCCGTCGGCGTAAACCAGTGCTGCTACCTTGTCTTTGAGCGCTAGGGGCAGCACTAATACTTGCTCATTCGCCGGACTACCGAACTGCTGTGCGAACCGGCCGCCCATCTCAGCGATATTGCCGGGCGTCGCCACGCGATTTCCATAAGCGTGCGCCACCGGTCCGGCACTCAAATCGAGAGAAAAATCCTTAAGCGATTCATCGTCGACAAATCCGCGGGCTTGCCATCCGGATGCGGCTCCGGCCTTCACCACGAACAGCGCAGTGCGCGAGCAGTAACCGCTGGCGGCCTCCAATAAGGCGCGCAAAATCTCTTTCTGGGTAGAACCGGCGTGAATCGTGGAGACATCGCGAACCAGCGCGCCTAAGGATTCGCGTGACGGGGCTGGCGTTTCGCTCACAGCAACGGGCAACGCTTCGAGCACGCGCTGCACAAGCTGCGCCTGCAATTGTGGAATCTGCCCTTGCAGGACTTGCGTCACAGCGCGCTCAAGGATCTGTTGCACCTCGAGCTGCTGCCCCTCGTTCTTTTTCCCGTTTCGTTCCGCCATGCGCAAAAAACCGTTTTTCCTAGAGAAATAAAACCCGCTGCTTCGCGACCGCACCGGGAGAGCCGCTCTAACTGCTGATTATACGGCACTTGTAGGAGTGTCCCAGAGTACTTCGGTACCTGTTCGACCGCGTGGCCTGCCCCTCTTTGACTGTATCGTAAATCGGCCTCTTGCCGAAACGCGAAAGCGATTGGGCAAACCCATGGGTTACCAAGTAGAATAACAGTTCACTTTTCAGTGCCGCGGTTTGTTGCTCGCAAAATACTGCATCGCCGAAAGAATGGAAACCATCCAAAACAAACTAGAGGGGCCTGTCAGTGATGAACTGACGCTGGTACGGGCCGCCAAGCAGGGCGACGACTCGGCTTTTGAAGAGCTGGTTCGGCGTTACGATCGAAACGTTTTTCGGATCGCGCAACACATCACGCAGAACCGCGAGGATGCGGAAGATGTGGTGCAGGAAGCGTTCCTGAAGGCGTACGGCAACTTGGCGAAGTTCCAGGAGCAGTCGAAGTTTTATACCTGGCTGGTGCGGATCGCAGTCAACGAAGCGTTGATGAAGTTGCGCCGCAAGAAGCCCGAGCGTACCGTTTCGCTCGACGAGGATATAAAGACTGAAGACGATTCTCTTCCGCGCGAAATCGCGGATTGGAGCCCGAACCCCGAGCAGCAGTACAACCAGGCGGAGTTGCGGGAGATTTTGAGTAAGACGATCCAGGGCCTTCCCCCAGGTTTCCGGACCGTGTTTGTACTGAGAGACGTGGAAGGACTTTCCACCGAGGAAACCGCGGCGGCTCTCGACTTGAGCGTGCCGGCGGTGAAATCGCGGTTGTTGCGCGCGCGCCTGCAGTTGCGCGAACGCTTGGGACGGTTCTTCCAGAGACGCGAGAGTGGAGATGGCGACCAGTGAAATGCTCTGAATTTTTGCACGAGCTGACCAATTATTTGGACGGCGTCCTCGACGAACCCACGAAAGTCGAGCTGGAGAATCATCTTTCCTGGTGCCACAACTGCTACGTAGTTTGTGACACTACGAAGAAAACCATCGAGATCTACCGCGACTCCCAACTCTACGAATTGCCGGACGATTTGCGTACCCGCCTCCGCGCAGCCATCATGACCAAATGCCAGCAACACAAGAAGCGTGGGCCAGAGAGCGTGTGAACCCAGCGGCGGTGGCGTTGCTGGCGTGGGTTTCCCGTTAGTCCCGCCTCCTCGGATATTCTGTTTCTCCCCGCATATTGAATCGCATATAATGGACGAACGTGCCGTGGGGTGTTGCATGTTACGTCTTCGGACTGCCTCTCTTCTCGCTTTCTTCTTCTGCCTGTTCGCAACGGTCCTCGCATTCGGTCAGTCTGGCGATTCCGGACTAAGAAAGAATTCTTCATCCGCCTCATCGCCCCAACCGACGAGCGATCAAGCGCCCGCGGCCACGGCGCCGATACCTCACGACGCGCCGCGCATTTCCAAACAGACCCGCTACGAAATCATCCGCGACTTTGAGACCCAGCTCGTCTATGCGCGGACTGCCTTTCCCATGGGCACAAAAGGACTCCGGCTGAAGGAAGGCGTGATTACGCCGAACGGAGAAGAATTGCAGCAGGCGCTCGCCCTTTGGGGGCCGGCGGTTAAGCCCGGCGATCCGGCACACATCTCCTTTGTGCAGATCAAAGACGACCACATTCATTTCGAGATTAACGGTGGTCCGATCCGCCGGAAGAAGTGGTATGAGCACGTAGAGGTCTCTGGGACGTACGGGACGCCGGTGACGGGGCCCGGCGCGCCACAATCCAATCCGCACGGTTCTTGCGTGGATCTTTATTTCGACAAACACGTTCCCGAGATGACGGCGGCGCAGTTGCGCGACTTGCTGCATCCGGTGCTCGATTTCAATGCCAGGAACAAAGAACAAGCCTATCTCGATACCGTGCCTCCGAAGGTAAAAGAGGCTATCGTGGCGCATCACGTTCTTGTGGGGATGAATCGGGAGATGGTGCTCCACGCCAAAGGCAAGGCTCCAAAGAAAGTCCGGGAGCGGGATGGTGAGACGGAATACGAAGAGTGGATTTACGGCGAGGCCCCGGCGGATGTCGATTTTGTGCGCTTCGTGGGAGATGAAGTGGTACGTGTCGAGACCATGAAAGTGGACGGTACGAAGATCGTGCGTACCGAGCGGGAAGTCTTGCTGCCGGAGGCGGACAAGGATAAAGAAGCGAAGAAGGAAAAAGAGCCGGAAGAGCGGCCGGCGAACGCGCCGAGTCTGAGGCGTCCGGGTGAAGACGCGCAAGACGTGCCCAAGCCGGCCAACGGTCCCGCCCCAGCCGCACCTATGCCCCCGCCAGACATACCCCAGCCTCCGAGCGGTCCGGGGGGAATCTTACCGACGAGATAACCGCGGGTCGAGTTTCGCGGGCAGCAGTTTCGCAGAGGGCACACCTACTTTCTTACTCCCCGGTTGTTTTCCCGCATGCCGGAAGCGATCAAATACTAGCGCGCGGCGACCGCCGAGCCGGCATCCGCGAACGAGAAAGCCAAGTCTACGTTGGGAAACTCCTGGCCATCGACCTCCACGTAGGGGTAGACGAAATAGTTTAGCGGCTTACCATTCTGCGGAGGACTCAGGCGCAGGTCGCGGCCCATGCTGAACTGCACGCGGTTCACATCGTGCGAGCCGAAGAAGTAATCGCGTTTTTCCTGGTGCTTCCACGCCTCGGAAATGTCTACAGGTATCCATCCCTGGCCGTCGATATAGAAATCGGACCAGCAGTGGTAGCCGGCGATCTCTGCGCTGTGCTTGTCGGGAGGTAGTGGAAACCCAATTTCGAAGCGGGCCGGGATGCCTTGCGATCGAGCCATCGCGATGAATAAGGAATGGAAGTCAGTGCAGTTGCCTTTCTTCGCGTCGCACGCGTAGAGAACGTCGCCGTGTCCCCAGCCTGTCCCCGTCTTGTCGTAGCGCATGGTGGTGAAGAGGTAGTCGTAGATGGCGCGGGCTTTGTCGAGCGGTTGAGTTTTGCCTTCGGTGACTTTTACGGCTAGGTCGGCGGGTAAGCCAGTGATAGGGACAAGGACGTCAGGCTGAAGATCTTCTTGCCTTTCTGCCGATGAGAGCGAAGCGGGAGTTAAATGCGGGGCGGATTGTCCGAGCGCCACGCGTTCGCGGCGGACGACATCGTATTCCACGTCGAAGTGCAGTTCGGGCTGCGCGGAACTGCTCTCGGCATAATAAATCTGGTTGCCGTATTTCGATTCGCTGGTTTTTTTCAACGGCAGATCCCCGTGAACGGAGACGACTCTCACCTCTTGATAATCGTCGGACTGAGCCGCTGGGATCCAGATGCGAACCTTTTTTCCTGCAGGGAGATTCTTCACCGTGAAGGCGTAATGGAATGTGAAGTGACGTGAATCCTGGGCGAAGCAGGACAGAGCCAGGGTGATAAGCAGAGGCAGCAACACGCAAGTTTTGC
>Ga0209333_1001582_pt1 | contig 10867 bp, 7 predicted proteins | sample BlaSpr_A8_OM2_O3_FD_187982 | JGI IMG/M metagenome (GOLD analysis project Ga0209333, IMG submission 187982) | Forest soil microbial communities from Thunder Bay, Ontario, Canada - Black Spruce, Ontario site 2_A8_OM2_O3 (SPAdes) (version 2) | ecosystem: Environmental > Terrestrial > Soil > Boreal...
CATCGTCGGACGAACTGAAGTCGAGCCGATGCCGGTGGATCCGGACTTCAAAGAGTCTGGACGCCTGTGGCTGTTCGCTCTCTACCCGGTGCTGGCGCCGCAGGAGGCGCGCGGAACCGGACTCATCCGCTATCGCTATGAAGACCCGAATCGCGGCGACGACAGTTGGGATTGGACCCCCGGCACCCGTCGCGTGCGGCGTCTGAGCGAGTCGATTCTCTCCAGCGCCACCGGTGCGCAGAGCTACGATCCTGATCACTACTCCGGCTTCAATCCGAAGACCGAGCAGTACAACTACAAATTCCTGGGCGACAAGACGATGCTCGCGACGGTGCACGCGGCGCATTCGCCCGAACAGACTTGCCCCTACGATGGCGGTGCGACCGCATGCCCCGAGTCCTGGGAAATGCGCCACATGTACATCGTGGAGGCGATGCCGCGGAGCGATAAGTTGGGTGGTGGCGCTCTCGACAAACTGACCGACATTTATATTGACGCCGAAGTATGGTTCGAGCCGTACATCGACACGTACGATCAGAAGGGCCGCCTGTGGCGTACGCATATCTACTGGCTGGCCTATCGCGATCGCCCGGTGCCGGATGCGCGGGTTGCGATCTACCCGTTCAAGCGCGAGTTCGTCGTGGGCGCGGCGTCGATCGACACGCAGGGAAACTACTCGACGATGTGCTATCTGCCGGGCCAGCACACGCCGGAGCGCGAATGCTGGTACATCAACATGGGCGCCATCGACAAGGACTTCTGTACGGTGAAGGCGATGGTGGCGGCGGCGCCGTAAGCCCGTCTATGTAGCCCGCCTGATTGTTACTGAAACAGGCGCGGAGCGAAGCGGCCAATCGCCGTGATCTCCGCGCCTGTATTTTTTGCTGTTCACAAGACAACACGTGACCATTTACATACGTCGAGCCGGGGAATATATTCGCCCGCGTATCGCACGTTGTAGGGATTGACGCGCGATCGTCAAAAAAGGTCCCGTGTCCGTCGCCGGCGCGGATGCGCCTCGCAGGTCCAACGAGTCGCTTCGCGCCGGCACTTTTTTTTCCCCCGAAAGTGAGAGCAAAAGCGCGTCCGCGCGATTTCTGCGATTTCCTTTTTTAGTACTGGGTGCAGGGGTCACCCCTGCCGCCCGCCGCGCAGGCGATGGTTCTGCGCGTTGACAGCCCTAACCGTCGTCCACCACAATCGGCGAATCTCAGCTATGGCATTAGCAGGTTTCAAAATCATCGACGCGGACGGTCACGTCACCGAGCCAGCGTCGCTCTACTCGACGCACATCGAGCCAAAATTCCGCGCCGCCGCGGACGCATTGCTCTCGCGGATCGGCGCCGGCAATCTCGGGATCGTTCCCGCGCTTTATCCGAAATGGCGATCGGCTGAACGTCCGCTGGGCGAGGCTAATGAAGTACCCGGCCTGGGCAAGCTGCCTTCGGGCCGTAACCATCCGATGGCGTCGCCGGCCGGCGGCTACGATCCAGCCGAGCGCATTCGCGACATGGACAAGGAGGGCATCGACACCGCGGTATGCTTCGCGACCGTCGCGACTTCGGTATGCGCCGCGAGCGACCCTGCGATGGAAGCTGCGCTCGCGCGCGCTTACAACCGATGGGTCGGCGAATATTGCGCCGCGTTCGCGGGGCGGATCAAAGCGGTCGGGATCGTACCGCAACGCGAGATGGAGCGATGCGCCGCCGAGGTCGCCTATCTCGCGCGCGAGCCGTGGGCGGTCGGCATCATGACCTTCGGCAATCTCGACGGGATGCTTCCCGATCATCCGTACTTCGATCCGCTCTATCGAAGCGCGCAGGATGCCGACCTGCCGATCTGTTTTCACGGCGGCACCGATCGTCCGCCGTTCGCGCCCGGCCGCGAGGACGTTGGCAACAACATGTTCATGATGCATATGACGGGGCACGTGTGGCATCAGATGCGCGTGATGGCGGCGGCGGTCGGCGGCGGACTGTTCGAGCGCTACCCGACGCTCAGGCTGGGATTTTTCGAAGGTGGAATTTCATGGGTGTCGTGGTGGGCCGATCGAATGGACGGACATTACCAGCACTTCGCGCGTCATATGCCCCATCTGACGCGCAAGCCGTCGGAGCACATGCGCGGCGAGCGATGCTTCTTCACGTTCGACCCGGACGAGGCGATGCTGCCGGAGGCGATGCGCTTGCTCGGCGTGCCGCGGCTGATGTGGGCGTCGGACTATCCGCATTTCGACGCCGAATTCCCCGATGCCGCTGAGTTGGTCGTGAACGATCCGCGCATATCTGCCGACGAGAAGCGCGCGATCCTCGCGGACAACGCGTTGCGCTTTTTCCGGAGGATCGCTGGGTAGCCGACTCAGACTCAGGCTCTAGCCATCCTGTATTTTGCCGTCTCGCCGTTGGCCGATGTGCCAAAGCACTCCGGATGGATCCACGAGATAAGCGATCCGAAGGCCCCATGGCTGCATAGCCGGCGCGCGCGGAGGCGGGACATTGAATTTTCCGGGCAAGTCGAGCCCCTCAATGTGTGTCCACCAGGCGTCAAGATCGTCGACCATGAGCTGCATCATAAAGTTTTCAGCCCAATCCTTTTGATAGTGGCGCTGAAGTATGAAACCGCCGGAACCGGCCCTGAAGATCGCCACATCTCCGTCAAGAAGTTTTTCGAAGCCTATCGTCTCATAAAATTTTCTGGAGAGATCAAAGTCCTTTGCCGGCATGAACGGGCGGGCCAGTTCAGTTCCGATCGGAATTTGCTTCATCTGTCTCTCCTTCAACGCCGATATCGTTGAACCCCCGTTGATCTAGTTCGTTTTATCTTCTTCTAGTCGAACCTGAGGGCAAAAGCGCGTCCGCGCGATTTTGCGATTTTCTTTTTCTGAACACTGGGTGCAGTGGGTCACCCCTGCCGCCCGCCGCGCAGGCGTCTTTCGGTCAAACCTTGAAGCGGATGTGAATCATGTCGCCGTCGCGCATTACGTAGTCGCGACCTTCGAGCCGGAGCTTGCCCGCCTCTTTGACCTTCACGTCGGACTTATGGATCGCAAAATCTTCGTAGCTCACGACTTCGGCGCGGATAAAGCCGCGCGCGATGTCGGTGTGGATCACGCCGGCGGCGTCAAGCGCCGATTCGCCGCGGCGTAGCGACCATGCATGCGCCTCGGGCTCGCCAGCGGTGTAAAAAGTGATCAGCCCGAGATGGTTGTAGAGCGCCCCGATCAGCCGGTCGCGCGCGGGCGCGTCGAGGCCACTGTCCTTCAGCATTTCCTTCTGGCCGCTCTCGTCGAGTTCCCACAGCTCTGACTCGAACGCGGCGGCGAGCCTGAAGACCTCGAGTCCATGCGCACGCACCGCCGCGTGCTCCGCTTCGGTGATATCGGCGGACGCGCGTTCCATCTCGCAGTTGACGGTGACCAGCGCGGGCTTGCGCGACAGAAACCCGAAGCTCGAAAAGGCCTGCGTCTCCTGCGCCGTAAGATCGAGCAGCCTCAGCGCCTTGCCGTCGCCGAGCCACGCGATCACTTTCTCGAGCGCCGCACGCTCGAAGTCGCTGCCCTTTTCTTTCTTCAGGCGCTCGAGCCGCCGCTCCGCCTGATCGAAGTCGGCGAACACCAACTCGCCTTCGATACTTTCGAGCGTCGCGACCAGATCCTTTTCCATGCCGCCGAACTGCGGAATGACGATCAGCAACGCGTCCATGTCGCGCACCAGCGGCAGCAGGCTCGGGTCGAGCGCGGCGCCCTCCTTCTGCTCTTTCGGATTTGGCGCGAAATCCAGAATGGTGAGCTCGACCGGAATCTTCTTCTTCGAGCCGTAAGCTTCTTCAAGAAAATCGAGACGCGGATCGGCGACCTTGATTTGTCCCGGACGCGCGCGATTGCGCCCCTCGGCCGTGCCTGGAATCGGTGCGAGTCCCGTCAGAGCGTGGAATACAGTTGATTTGCCGGCGCCGCGCGCGCCGATAATGCCAGTCTTCAAATTGCGTCACCTTCGATCTCCGGGATTTTACACGACCGCCGTGCGGGTTGATATTCGTGCGCGATTGCGAGAGATCGGAACATGCCCAAGGCGCCGGCTGACTATCAACTCCGCTATCCAATCGATTTCGGCGATATCGACTCGTCGATTCGTCAACTGCCCGTACAGCTCTACGCTGCCGACTTCGGCAAGTCGCGCGGTATCCTTTATCTGCCGGCCAAGGGCAAGCCGCGCAACGTCGTGATCATGGCGCATCCGCGCGCCGACTTCAGCACGCATTACTCGATTCCGTACTGGATCGAGGCCGGCTTCGCCGCATTCGGTTTCAACACGCGCTATCTGAACAACGACGCGATGATGCTTCACGAAAATCTCCTGCTCGATCTGGCAGCCGGAATTCGTTTCCTGCGCGAGGAAGAAGGCTTCGAGAAGATCGTGATGCTCGGAAATTCCGGCGGTGGCTCGCTGTTCGCGTACTACGACTCGCAAGCGCGCACGCCTGCGGGAAATCGCGTGTCGGCCCCGCCGGGTGGCGGTCCACCGGATCTGAACAAGTTCGATCTGCCAACCGCCGACGGCTATATCGCGCTCGCCGCGCATCCGGGACAAGGGATGGTGCTGATGTCGTGTCTCGACGCGGCGGTCGTCGACGAATCGGATCCGCTCGCGAGCGATCTCGCGCTCGATATGTACGACGAGCGCAACGGTTTCAGGACGCCGCCGGCTGAGAGCCGCTACGCGAAGGATTTCATCGAGCGATACCGTGCGACGCAACTCGCGCGATGCGCGCGAATCGACGCGATTGCGCGGCGCCATATCGCGGAAGCCGGCTACGGTCGCGCTGCGATGCGCTCGCCGGACTTCGCGGCGTCGAGCGCGGACGATCGCAATCACGCTGCGCGGCGCGCGATGGCGCCGACGTACATGGTCGTCTATCGTACGCAGGCCAACCTCAGCTACCTCGATCTGTCGATCGATCCCTCGGAGCGCGCGGTTGGCTCGATCATCTCGGCTCGGCCCGACCTCGCGAACTACTCGGCGTTCGGCCTTGGCCGAATCGTAACCCCCGACGCCTGGCTGTCGACGTGGTCCGGCCTGTCATCGTACGCGAAGATGGCGTCGAACCTGCCGAAGGTAACTGTGCCGACCCTGGTAGTGGGTGCGAACGGCGACCAGGACATTTTCATTTCCGACGTGCATCGAGAGTTCGAAGTGTCGGGCGCGAGCGACAAAGCGATGGTGTTCATCGAAGGTGCTGATCATTTCATGCGCGCCGGCGGCAACAAGGCGCATCTCGGCGACCCGCGCCCGCGTCTGATGAAGGTGCTTACGGATTGGACGCGCGCTCGCTTTGGGAGCTAGGAATCGAATGTGATGTTCGCCGTGCGCTCGAACTAGCGGGCCGTGATCAGTACGCAGTCCGCGGCGGCGATATGAGCGGCATCAAACGGCGCCGCAATCCGGGCGAACGCTCCCGAGTCGAGATCGCGCTCGAGCTCGGCGAGACCACGTGCAATTCCAACACTTTCAAGTCGCCGAAACCCCGAGGTCGACGCGCGGAAACTCGAATCGAACAAGAGATGTGGCCGCGTGCGCGCCGCTTCAAAAGTCATGTCGCCCCGGCCCGAGTAGAAGATCTTCGCGGCCGCTACGCGCCTGAAGCCACCCTGAAACATCGCCGTGATCAGACCGCCGAGCGTCGGATGAAGCGGCAGCAGCACGTCATCGATCTCGGGAAAATAATGGCGGTACCACAGCGTCTCGAGATTCTCGCGAACGACGGCCTGCAACACGGCGCCGCCGCGCGCAACTCGCCTGAATTCGGCCAGCGCGGCCGGAAGCGCGAGATGGTGCAGCACGTTGACCCCGGCGATTGCATCGACCGAGCGGGCGCGAAGCGGGAGCGCCGACGCGTCGGCAATAGTCCAACGCGCCATCGTCTTCTGCGCGCCGATCTTGACCATAGAGGGCGACCGATCGACCGCGACTACCGACAACCCACTCGCCGTCAAAGCGCCGGTGTAATTGCCGGTGCCGGCGCCGATTTCAAGGATACATCGAGCGCGCAGCGACCGAAGACCGTCGATCAACGCCACGGCGATCGCAGGCTCGACGCACCGCGAAAGGTCATAGCTGGAGGCAACTTGCCCGTAGTTGATGGAGGTTGGAACTGGCACGGTAAAAAACTCGACGATCTGCTTCGACAGAACGATGCACCCGCGCCCGCTGTGAGGCAAACGGCCAACTTCGGGCATTTCAGGATCGGCGCACGGCGATACGCCAACGAGTTTCGACGAGAGTCTTCCTCGGCAGCGCCACCTTCGCTAATCTGCTAGTCCGGTCCGCGGTCACGCGCGGCAGAGGGCCACCCTAGCTCAGTTGGTAGAGCAGCTGATTCGTAATCAGCAGGTCGCCGGTTCGAATCCGGCGGGTGGCTCCAGAAAGTCCATACCGGTAGCTTCGCTATGGCCGACTGGGTTAGTCGGCCACTTTTGTTCTGTGTCCGGATGAGGCTAACGTCAGTTCCAGCCAGGGCGGTAGCCGTTGGTTTTCACTGGTGCTCCGAGTTCCTCGCAGACCTCGGCTAGCACCTCAGGACAGAAAAAGTAGTGACGTAGCCGCGAGACGGCGCCGTCGCGCTCGTCGAGTTTGAGGATGCTGCTGACCACTTCCTGGCCCGCATCTTTGGTCCAGAAAAGCACAATCGGCTCTCCCTTGTACTCGCGTAACTCTGCTCGAAAAGTGTCCTTGCTCGGATGATTGGCGAACGTGTGATGGAGAACGCCCCGCTCGCTCTTTCCGATCGCCTCACGTCCATACTCGAGCACCATACCGAGCATCTCCGAGGTCGCATCTTCCCTCATCAGCGCCGTCAACCGATTCACATCTCTAGCGTTGAATGCATTAACGAATCTCTCGACTACCGCCGCTGAGAGTCCGGTATTTTGCGATCGCAGAACAGCCGGCTCGCTTTGAATTTCGCTGAGCTTCGCCCGACCGCGATGCAACGCGGCTTTCACCGCGCCAACCGTGCTCTCCAGCGCGGTCGCAGTCTCTTCGAGGCTTAGATCGAAAACGTCCTTGAGCAACAACGCAGCGCGCTCCACCGGCGGCAAATGCGTGAGCAAGTGCTTGGCCGCGTCACGGATCTCAGACCGCTGTGGCATCTCGGGTTGAACGGGCTCGGGTACTATCTGCGAAGCGAATTCTCGCGTGCTCCGGAATTTGTCGATCCACAAGTTGCTCGCGGTCCTGAAGAGATAAGCGCGCGGATTCTTAATCGGCTCCGAAGTCTCCGAAAGTCGGGCAAAAGCTCGCAGCAGGGTGTCCTGTACGAGATCCTCTCCGTCCCAAACCGAGCCGGTCAACCAACGACAGTACCTATGCAGGTCCGGCCGCAGAGGTTCAGTACGTTCCACGAATCGATGCCACGCTGCTCTGATCGAGCCAACAATTTCATCGTCTGTTTTCATCCCGTACCTTCCTGCTGCTCTCCATCCCTTATGACGATCCGGCAGCGCGAAAAGATACGGCGAAAAATCGAAGAAACATAGTGCTTCGTGGTGTCGATTAAAGGTCTGTCGTAGGATCAGTCTCGGACGAAAGCTTCGCGTAAATGCTTCGACGTCGGGGCGATGCGAAGTTCATCTGCCAGGATCCAGCTTGTGTCCGAGATGACTACACCTTCAAATCGCGACACCGACGTTCTTATCGTTGGCGCCGGGCCGACCGGCCTCGTGTTGGGACTGTGGCTTACGCGGCTCGGAGTTCGTGTGCGGATCGTCGACAAGACAACAGAACCCGGGATGACGTCACGCGCGCTAGCCGTGCAAGCACGCACGCTCGAGCTGTACAGCCAAGTCGGCCTCGCGGAAGCAGTCGTCGAGCGTGGCCGGAGAGTCGTTGCGGTGAATCTCTGGGTGGCCGGCAAAAAAGCGGCGCATGCCGTCTTCGGCGACTTAGGCGCGGGCCTCAGTCCCTTCCCTTACGCGCTGGTTTTTCCGCAAGCCGAGCATGAGCGCCTGCTGATCGAGCGCCTGGCTGAAGCGGGGATTGAGGTCGAGCGCCGGACCGAGCTGCTGGGTTTCGAGGATAGAGCTGATGGTCTGCTCGCGCGCCTGAAACGGCCGGATGGCGCGGAGGAGGAGTGCGCGGCGGCCTACATTGCCGGATGCGACGGCGGACGATCGACGGTGCGCGAGGCGCTGCAGATCGGTTTCCCAGGCGGTCAGTATGCCCATCTTTTCTATGTCGCCGATGTGGAAGCGAGCGGAGCGACGATGAACGGCGAGCTGCACGTCGCGCTCGACCCGACGGATTTTCTCGCCGTTTTCCCGTTGAAGGGCGACGGGTGCGCGCGGCTGGTCGGCACGGTGCGCGAGGAAGCTGAACATCAGCACGAAGACCTGTCGTGGAACGACGTAAGCAAACGCGTGATCGAGTCGATGCGAATCGACGTCAAGCGCGTGAACTGGTTCTCGACTTATCGCGTGCACCATCGCGTCGCGAATAATTTCAGGCGCGGTCGCGCATTCCTGCTCGGCGACAGTGCGCACATCCACAGTCCCGTCGGTGGACAGGGTATGAACACCGGCATCGGAGACGCAGTGAATCTCGCCTGGAAACTCGCCGCAGTGCTGCATCAGCGTGCGAACGCGTCGATCCTGGACAGCTACGAACCGGAACGAATCGGTTTCGCCCGCCGCCTGGTCGCTACGACGGATCGCGGCTTCACCGGAGTGACCAGCCGCAACGCGTTCGCGCGGCTGGTGCGGCTACAAATCGTGCCGCTGATCTTCCCGCTCCTCTTCAAATTCGCGAAGGTGAGACGCCTGCTGTTTCGTACGGTCTCACAAACGGCCGTGAACTATCGCGGAAGCAGTCTAAGCGAAGGGCGCGCGGGAGAGGTTCACGGCGGCGACCGCTTGCCGTGGGTAAAGACCGGCGTGAACGGCGCCGACGCGGACAACTTCAAGCCGTTGACTTCGATGGATTGGCAGATCCACGTATACGGCGAAGCCACGCCCGAGCTCGGCACGCTGTCTGGCGCGCGAAAGTTAGCCCTTCACGTTTTTGCATGGCGATCAGAAATGGGCCGCGTTGGACTCGCGCGCAACGCAGCCTATCTCATAAGGCCTGACGGTTACGTGGCCCTTGCGGATCCCGATGGCAGCGCGACGGCGATCGAGTCCTATCTCGACGCGCGCGAAATTAATTAGTCGATCTGGAATCTGGGTGCTCGCGCCTGCTTCAACGAACGAGCGAAGGAATAGGACGCATGAGATTAGCGGCAGGCATTGAAGTCGGTTCGAGATCAGCCAAAATGGATTTTGCGGCCAGAAGCTCTGGCCAATCAAATCCTTCGCTGAACCAATCGTGAATGGGACGTAGCAGAGAAAGCGCCTCAGCTTGTCGGCCGCGGTTCATCAGCAGGCGGCTCAAGCTGGTCGCCGCGCGCAATTCCAGGGTCTTTGCGCCGCGCTCGCGAGCGATCTCGATAGCCTTGAGAAAGCTCCGTTCGGCCTCCGACTCAGCCTTCTCCACATCGGCTGGAATCTTAGCGGCGCGCACCGCCTGTTTCATCTTCAACTCACCGTGAATCCTATGTATTTCCGATTCAACGTATCGCTCATCGTTACGTGCCATCACCTCGCGAGCTTCGGCCAATAGCCCCAGCCCCACATCGACCTGTCCGAGATTCCCTAGCGCTTCCGCTATGGCCGATCGCGCCCAGGTATGTGCCAGCTCGTAGCCTACGGCCGCGAACCCGCCCGCGTTGCCACCGCCTGCGGTCAACTGATCTATTCTTCCCTGGGATGCCGACCCGATCGCACGATAAGCGATCAGCGATTCTGCAAAGAAGGAAAATCCATATTCCTTGGTAAGAGTCAGGCCTTCGACTATGACCCTTTCAGCGGCCGCATAGTCGTGACGCATCGAGTAGTACATCCCTATCATGGAGAGACACCAGGTGAGCGAGAATGGATGGCCCAGCTCGCGGGCAAGGTTGATAGCTTCTTGCGCTTTTTTCTCGGCTTGATCGGGATAACCGAGAATCCAAAGCGTCATCGCGTCGAAACAATCACAACTCACGCAAGGGTCTTGCCCGAATTGAAACGCCAGCGCTCGATGTCTCCGCCGATCGTACAACCCGCGGCCTCGCTCGAGACTCGCGTGCGCTTCGCTAAATTGACCCTTGAAAAATCGGCTGCAGCCCGAAGCCCAATCGGCTTGAATGAGCATTCCGTCATTCTGCATCCGCGTCGCCAGACGGTTCATTTCATCCGTATAACCGATGGCCATCGTGTGCTCACCGCGAACCAGATGGTAGCTCCATAGTCCGGACAGCACTGGGAAGAGCCTGAGATCCTCGCCAAGACTCTGACATAACTCATGAGCACGCCTGTAAGCGCTTCCCATCTCAGGCGCATACCAACCCTTGATAGCCAATAGCGCCAAGCCATAGTCAATCTGTATCTCGAGTTCGCGCCGCGCTCGCTCTTGTGAGTAGGGTAATACGTTGAGCAGCTGCAACGCCTTCTGGAAATAACTTAGCGCATCTTCATAAGCACTCTGCTTGAGTGCTTGTTGTGCAGCTAAGGCTAGGAACTGAACAGTCTTATCAGGATCGGCCGCGCGGCCTGCCTGCCAAAGGTGATGCGCGAGATGTTCGGCTTGATCTTCCAGAGCGTCGGCGTGAACCCGTTCGATTCCGTTGACCACGTTAAGATGGAGCCTTTGACGGCGCGGAGCTGACAGGTCACTAAGGACCGCATTCCTGATCAGCTCATGAGAGAATTGAAAGCTCGCCTCTGGGTATCCTAGCGTAGAGTATATGAGCCCCGCCTTTTCTACTTCTTCAACATAGTCCAGCAGTGAGTCCGCAT
>Ga0209333_1001583_pt1 | contig 10864 bp, 11 predicted proteins | sample BlaSpr_A8_OM2_O3_FD_187982 | JGI IMG/M metagenome (GOLD analysis project Ga0209333, IMG submission 187982) | Forest soil microbial communities from Thunder Bay, Ontario, Canada - Black Spruce, Ontario site 2_A8_OM2_O3 (SPAdes) (version 2) | ecosystem: Environmental > Terrestrial > Soil > Boreal...
CCCCGTTTCCGGCTGCCCGCCGCGCTACGCTTAAGTCCGGTAACTCAAGCGCCCCGCCAGTCTGTTACGGCGGCGCATTGTCTTACCCGCGCTTATCCGCGTTCGTCCGCGGCGCAAATCGGCTTTGCTCGGCAGAAGAACTAACCATGGCTACTATCAATCAGATACACGCTAATCGCCTCAATGCGCAGAAATCCACCGGCCCCAAAACCCCCGAGGGTAAGGACAAGGTCCGCTTTAATTCCCTCGTCCACGGCCTCCGCGCTGAGTCGCCCGTCATCCCCGGCGAAGACCAGGGCAAATTCGACCGGCACCTGGAACGGCTCATCGCCACCTGGACGCCCAGCGACGACAGGGAACAGTCATTGGTCGAACAAATCGCCGTCACTCAGTGGAAACTGGCACGCATCGACCATGCCGAGGCAAAAATATATGCCGAGGGCGCCATGACTCCTGTCGAACTATCCATGGCCATCAACCGCCTCTGCCTCACCCAGGTGCGCCTCGAACGCTCCATTTCCAGCATCACCGCCGAGTTGGACCGGTATCGCAAGAGCCGCCTTGAACCGGAGGCGGAAGCCAAGCCCACACACAAGCCCACACACAAGCCCGCGACCGACTGTGAAACCAGCGAGCAGTACCAGAAGGGCCTTGTCTGGAGTTGCCCTGAGGGTCGCAGCTATACTGTGCTTCCCAAGGTCTGCGGCCTGGATGGCGTCTGGCGCGAAATTCCCCGCGAAGTGCTCGGCGACTTTTCAAATCCCCCGCCCGGCTGATGCCTTGGCCTAACCGTGGCGCAGGCGTTGAGAATCCGCCAGCGCGCTCCCAATGCGGCGCGCTAGAATAATGTTCATAACGCCTTGGCTAACCCCAGCCTGCATGAACAGTTCGACCGGACCGAGGAGCGCACGCTGTCCCACCGCTCCGCCGGTCTCGGGGCTGCGGGCGCCTTTTTGCTGCTGGCCTGCGCGCCCCTGTTGCGGGGCGGACGGCTGCGCTGGTGGGCGCTGTGCGTTTCCGCCGTAATCCTGCTGGCCTCGCTGCTGCGGCCCAGCCTGCTGCATCCGATGGCTTGGTTGGGGCGTAAGCTGGCCGATCTTCTGGGGCGGGTTGTCGGGCTGGTCTCGCTGGCGCTTCTGTTCTATCTGGTCGTCACGCCGTTCGGCCTCGCGCGCCGGCTTTTCGTGCGCGATCCCCTGCGGCGCCGCATCGACAAACGCTGCAATAGCTATTGGGTGGAGCGTCGGCCGCCGGGACCCTCCCCCGAAAGCATGGCCCATCAGTTTTAGGAGAATGCGATGTCCTTTGCCCGCGAATTTTGGGCATTCTTGCGAGTCCGGAAGAAGTTCTGGCTGCTGCCGATCGTCCTGATGGTGCTGGTATTCGGCGCGCTGCTCGCGCTGGCCCAGAGTTCCGCCATTGCGCCGTTCATCTACACCCTGTTCTGAAGCGTCCCGCGGACCATGCGCGTTCTTGGAATCTCGGCGTTCTATCATGACAGCGCGGCCGCGTTGGTCCGCGATGGCCAGGTTGTGGCGGCGGCGCAGGAGGAGCGTTTCTCACGCCGCAAGCACGATGCGCGCTTCCCGCGCCACGCCGTATCCTACTGCCTCCAGCGGGAAGGCGTGCCGCTCGAGTCCATCGATTACGTCGTCTTCTACGACAAGCCGTTTCTGAAGTTCGAGCGCCTGTTGGAGACTTACCTGGCCTTCGCGCCGCACGGAATGCGCTCCTTCGCCATGGCCCTCCCTCTGTGGATCCGCGAGAAGCTGTTTCAGAGGAGCCTGCTGCGCAAAGCGCTGCAAGGTTTTGGCCCGGGGTTCGATTTTGACGCGCGTTTGTTGTTCGCCGAGCATCATCTGAGCCACGCCGCCAGCGCCTATTACCCGTCGCCATTCGCGTTCCAAGAAGACGCAGCCGTGCTGACTATGGACGGTGTCGGCGAATGGGCTACTACCTCGGCCGCCATGGGAAGCGGCCACCGCCTGGAAGTGCTGCGTGAAATACACTTCCCGCATTCGCTCGGCCTGTTCTATTCGGCCTTCACCTACTACGCCGGCTTCCGGGTGAACTCCGGTGAATATAAGCTGATGGGTCTCGCGCCTTATGGCGAGCCCAAATACGCCGGCTTGATTCGCGACCGTTTGATCGACATCAAGCCCGATGGCACGTTCCACCTGGACCTGGATTACTTCGATTACTGCACCGGCCTGACCATGACCAACCGCCGCTTCGACGAATTGTTCGGCGCCCCGCGTCGCCTGCCGGAGGCGAAATTGACACAGCATGATGCGGACGTGGCGGCATCCGCGCAGGCTGTTGTGGATGAGATCGTGGTGCGCCTCGCGCGCTCGCTGGCGGCCCAGACCGGAGCCGCGGCGTTGTGTATGGCCGGGGGCGTGGCGCTCAACTGCGTGGCGAATGCCAAGGTCCTCCGCGACCGAGCCTTCCGCCGGCTGTGGATTCAGCCCGCGGCGGGCGACGCCGGAGGAGCCCTCGGCGCCGCACTCTATGTTGGACAGGCCTCCGCGCCTGTCCCCCCAGTCTCCTGCCTGGACCACATGCAAGGAGCCTACCTGGGACCAAGTTTCCCCCAACCCGAAATCGAACAAAGCCTTCGCTCGGCAGGCGCGCGCTTCGCCATCCTGCCCGAAGAAGCGCTCCTGGATTCGTGCGCCGCCGCGCTCGATCGCCAACAAGTGCTGGGCTGGTTTCAAGGCCGCATGGAGTTCGGCCCGCGCGCGCTGGGCAACCGCTCCATTCTGGCCGACCCGCGCGCGCCCGGCATGCAATCCGCCCTCAACCTGAAGGTCAAATTTCGGGAATCGTTCCGCCCGTTCGCTCCGGCCGTGCTGCGGGAGGACGTCGCCGATTGGTTCGACTTCGACGGTGACAGCCCCTACATGTTGCTGGTGGCCGGCGTAGCTCAGTCCAAGCGCCGCCCGCTTACGGATGCCGAGCGGTCCCTGAAGGGCTTCGACTCACTGCGCGCGATGCGGTCGGAAATACCCGCCGTAACCCACGTCGACTATTCCGCGCGCCTGCAAACCGTGCACCGCGAAACCAACCCGCGCTTCCACGCGTTGCTCTCGCGGTTCAAGGCGCGCACGGGTTGCCCGGTGCTGGTCAACACCAGCTTCAATGTGCGGGGCGAGCCCATCGTTTGTACGCCGGAAGACGCCTTTCGCTGTTTCATGGGAACGGATATCGATTTGCTGGCGATTGGGGACTGCCTGCTGCGCAAGCAGGATCAGGATCCCTCGCTCAAGAGCCAATACGCCAATACGCTGGCGCCCGACTGAGTCTGCTATGGGTATTCCACACCAACCAGAAATAGCCCCTTCGCCGGCGCCGTAGGGCCGGCCTTGCGCGTGCAGCCGGGAGTCAGCACCTCGCGCAACCCGGATTCGTCGAGGTTCCCGCGCCCGGCTTCCAACAGCGATCCCACGATGTTGCGCACCATGTGCTTCAGAAAGCCGCTGCCGCGCACGCGGTAGATCAGGCGCTCCGGCCGCGCTTCGATCTGCGAACTGAAGATGGTGCGCACTTTCATCTTGCCTTCGTCGTCCCGGCTATCGGAAGCCGCAAACGCGCTGAAGTCGTGCTCGCCCTCCAGCGCCGCCGCGCAAACCAGCATGCCATCCAGGTCCAACGGATAGGGATGATGATGGACGTACCGCCATTCCCATGGGGGACAGACTTCCGCGCGCACGATGCGGTACTCGTAGGTCTTGGCCAGCGCCTGAAAGCGGGGATGAAAATCCGGCGCGGCGTCCTCCGTGGCCAGCACTCGGATGGAGGTGGGCAGCAACCGGTTCATGGCCTTCCGAAGATTCGGCAGCGGGATGGGGTTCTCGATGCTGAAGGCGGCCACTTGCGCCAGCGCATGTACGCCCGCGTCGGTGCGGCCGGAGCCGGCCACCTGTACCGGACCTCCTTCGATTTCAGCCACCACCGATTCCAGCGCGCCCTGAATGGTGGGCAGGCCGGGCTGCACTTGCCAGCCATGGAAATCGGTACCGTCGTAGCCGAGTTGGATTCGAATGCGGCGCATTTGCCCGCCAGTCTCAGCCGCGCGCCTCACCCCGGCCGCGATCCGGGTTTCACCACCGGCACGCCCTGCGCGCACAACGGACACCCAGCCGGATCGTAAGTCACCACCTGCAGTGTCACCAGAGCAACGCGGGGCGCCCCCACATCCGCGACTCCGCCGCTGCGATCCACGACGGAGCCGGCCGCCAGCGGACGCGCCCCCGCCGCGCGCAGCACCTCCACTACGTCGCGCGTGCTGCCTCCCGTAGTGATCACGTCTTCCACCACGAAAGCCGCCTCGCCCGGCGCTACCGTGAAGCCGCGGCGCAAGGCCATCTTCTTGTTCTCATCCCGCTCGGTGAAAATGAATCGTGCGCCCAACGCGCGCGCCACTTCGTGCCCGACGATCAGACCGCCCAGCGCGGGCGACACCACCAATCCCACGGGTTCCGGCGTGAGCTTACGCAGCTCGTCCGCCAGCAGGCCGCCCAACTCGGCCGCGTGCCGCGGATGTTGCAGCACCAGCGCGCATTGCAGATACGCCGGGCTGTGCAGGCCGCTGGTGAGCCGGAAATGCCCGTTGAGATAAGCGCCGGTAGTGCGGAACGTCTCCAGAATGGACTCGGCTTGCGGCGTCACAAACGCCTACTATACCATTGAGAAACAACCCTTACCCAAAGGTTAACCATGCGTCGCATTCAAACTGTCATTGCCATTCTCAGTGTCCCGCTGTCGATCGCCCCGGCCTTCGCCCAGCAAGCCCACCAGATCGGTCAGGCGGATGGAACTTTCTCCTGGCTCACCGGCCGCTACCGGATGCCGCAAGTGCCGCCCATCGACGTGGCGAACTCCGGCCGCCTGGACTCGCTGCTGCGCGCCGGAAGGCTCTACCTCTCCATGCAGGACACCATCGCCCTGGCGCTCGAAAACAATCTGGACATAGAGATCCAACGCTACGGCCCCCAGATCGCCGATGCCCAGGTTCTGCGCGCGCGGGCAGGCGCATTCGCGCAAGGCGTCTCCACGTCCGTGACCGCGGGACCTACCAGCGCCCAGCCCGGCGGCGTGGCCCAGAGCGGCGTGTCCGGGAACCCTTCCACGCAGGCCAGTTCGGCCAGCGCCACGGCCGTGGGCAATACCGTGATTTCGCAATCCGGACCGCCCATTCTCAGCTACGATCCGGCGCTGGTGGGCAACGCAAGCTGGGCGCACCAGTCGATTCCCGAAAGCAGCGTGTTCATCGCCGGCACCGACGACTTAATTCAGCGGCAGGATAACTCCGGCCTCACCTATCAGCAAGGCTTCCAGACCGGAACTTCAGTCAGCCTGGGACTGAACAATTCCACGTCCATCGGCAACAGCTCCACCACGCTGTTCAATCCCGTCACCAGTTCGTCGCTGGGTATCACGGTCACGCAGCATCTGCTGCAAGGCTTCAGCCTGGCCGTGAACCAGCGCCAGATCGTAATAGCCAAGAATAACCGGGAACTTTCGGATCTAACTTTCAAGCTGCAGGTGATTACCACGGTCGCCGCCGTGATGGACCTTTACTGGGACCTGGTCACGTTCAACGAAAACGTGCGCGTCGAACAGCAGGCCGTGGCCACCAGCACCAAGCTTTTCGAAGACAACCAGAAGCAAGTGGACGCGGGGATGATGGCGCCCATCGAAGTGGTTCGGGCGGAGGCGCAATTGGCCACCGATCAGCAGAACCTGACGCTCGCCGAAACCCAACTGCTGCAGCAGGAAACCATTTTGAAGAACGCGCTCAGCCGCACCGGCGTGGCTAGCCCCGCTGTAGCCGAAGCGCGCATCGTGCCCACGGATCGCATCCGCGTGCCCGGCGTCGAGCCGGTAACGCCCATGCAGGATTTGGTAGCCATGGCGCTGTCGGCGCGTCCGGAACTGGCGCAGAATCGCATCCAGGTCGCCAATCAGGAGATCACCTTGCACGGCTCGAAGAACGGGCTTCTGCCCACGCTCGATCTGGTCGCCTCCGTGACCAACAACGGCTTGGCGGGGCAGGTGAGCACCGTGCAATCGACGTTGCCCTTCAGCTTCGGCGCGCCCAGCCCGGTTTTCATCGGCGGATACGGCACGGTGTTGAAGCAGTTGTTCGCGCGCGACTATCCCAACTACTCGGCCGGATTCAACCTCACCATTCCGCTGCGCAATCGCGCGGCGCAGGCCCAGGCCATCAACGACGAGCTGACCCTGCGGCAGTTGCAGCTTGGCGTGCAAAGACTGGAAAACCAAGTGCGCGTGGACGTACAGAACGCCGTAATCGGCGTGCAGAATGCGCGCGCGCAATATACCGCGGCCACCAAGGCGCGCATCCTGCAGGAACGCACGTTGGATGCCGAGCAGAAGAAGTATGCGGCCGGCGCTTCGGTGATTTACAACGTGATTCTGACCCAGCGCGACCTGGCCACCGCGCGCCAGAGCGAGTTGGCGGCCGAAGCAGCCTACGCCAAGTCGAAGGTGGAACTGGAGCGGGTCACTGGACAAACGTTGAACAACAACGGCGTCTCGCTCGGCGAAGCGTTCCAGGGCGTGGTGTCGCGGCCTGCCAGTGCCCTGCCAGCCGCGGATCGGTAGGGCGCATCGGACTATGGCAAATTTTCGTCACAGTACCGTACCCAAATTGGACAAATCGTGTCGGGCGAGTGCCAATCCTGGACGTGTGGCGTGGGCTACTTTGGTTAGCTTATTGGAAATAATAGAGTTGCCGTTTGGCGAGACGATTGCTCAGTATAAGAGCGTGATACACAACGAGCAGGCCCAGCGAGCAGCGATTGTTTCCCCGTTTGGTTCCCGCCAGCCACTCACCTCTGTCAAATCCCCTGAAATCCTCTAAATCCTCACAATTGCGCTCGCTGGGCTTGGCAGCACCAAGTTCCTTTGTCGATGGCGGTTGCCCCGTTTATTTCCAATCCGCCGTGAAGATATTGAATTCGTATCGCTCCTTGGCATCCCGGTCTGAACAAAACACAAGCGTCCTGCCGTCCGGCGAAAACTCCGGAAAAGAGGTGAAGCCGCCGAAATCGGTGACCTGCTCCAAGCCGCTGCCATCCAGGTTCATCATGTACAGCTCAAAGCGGCGCGTATCGCAGGCGTGCTTGTTGGAGGCGAACAGAATCTTCTTGCCGTTCGGCGTGAAGGTGGGGGCGAAGCTGGCACAGCCGAAATCGGTGACAGTGGTCGCATGGCCGCCATTTGCGTCCGCCACCACGATCTCCATCTTCATGGGCGCGGTCGTGTTGTCGGCCAGCAGCGATTTGTAGCGCGCCATATCCTCAGGCGTTTTCGGATAATTAGCGCGCCACACCAGCTTGCGGCCGTCGCGCGAGAATACCGCGCCGCCGTCGTAGCCCGCCTTCCTGGTGATCTGCTTCTTGTGCGAGCCGTCCGTCTTCATGCTCCACAGGTCCAGGTCGCCCGACGCCAGCGATGTGAAAACCACGTTGCCGGTCTTCCAGTTGATGGTCGCCTCGGCGTCGTATCCGGGCGCATTCGTCAGTTGCTTCAGGATCTTTCCCGCGTCGGTCGCCAGGTAGATGTCATAGCCCGCGAACACGCCCCAAACATATCCGCGGCTGCGGTCCGGCGGCGTGGGACAAGCGTCGCCGGCGCCATGCGTTGACGCGTACACGATGTGCTTGTTGTCTGCCAGGAAGTAGCCGCAAGTTGTACGGCCCTTGCCGGTCGATACCATGTGTTGATCCGAGCCGTCGGCATTCATGATGAACATCTGATCGCACTCCAGCGGTGGCCGCGTGGACTGGAAGATCAGGCGCTTTCCATCGGGCGCCCAATAAGCTTCGGCATTCTGGCCGCCGTGGGTCAACTGGTGGAAGTTACCGAGATGAGAGTCCGCGCCGAAGCAGGAAGCTGTCAACAGCGCCGCAATGGCGGAAGAAAACCTGAGCATCAGACCATTTTATACTGTGCGGGCGCGCCGCTCGAAGATTGCGCGGCAAGACTGGGCGGCAGATCGAAGTTGAACCGCCACAAGGCGGTATGAAGCGGTATACTTGTTTCGTCGAAATTCCGTAGTGCGAGGTAAGTAACATGCCTGACGATCAACTTTCTGCTATCAACCACATCGTAGTTCTGATGTTGGAAAACCGGTCGTTCGATCATATGCTCGGCTTCCTCTATGCCGATGCCGGAAATGTGTCTCCCGCCGGACAGCCCTTCGAGGGACTTACCGGGCAGGAGTCCAACGCAGGCGCGGATGGGACCGCCGTACAGGTCTTCCAGATCGATCCCACCGGCGCGAACGCTTATTTCATGCCCGGCGCCGATCCCGGCGAGGGCTACACCGCGACCAATTCTCAACTCTTCGGCAGTAACGACGCCCCCACGCCGCCGGTCGCGAAGAATAACGGCTTCGTAACGGATTTCGCGTACACCCTGGGCTGGGAGGCCAAGGAGAAATGGTCTATCGTGCCCGGCACCGCGGCCAACGACATCATGGGCGTCTTCACGCCGGCAATGTTGCCGGTGCTCTCCGCACTGGCCAGCGGTTACGCCGTCTGCGACTACTGGTTCGGCTCCGTTCCCACCGAGACGCTACCCAACCGGGCTTTCGTATGCGCGGCCACCTCCCAGGGCCACATGGACGATAAGACTAAGTCGTACACGTGTCCCACGATTTTCGGATTGCTCACCACAAACGGCATCGGTTGGAGCATCTACGGATACGATCAGGATCCGCTCACCCGCCAGGACTTCTCGGACACAACCAATGCGGACGATAGCCACTTCGGACTCTTCACCGACTTCCAAGCAGCCGCGGCGGCCGGCTCCTTGCCAGCCTATACATTCCTGGAACCCAGTTGGAGCGCGTCCGGAAACAGCCAGCATCCGAATTACAACGTGGCGTTGGGCGAGCAACTCATACACGATGTATACTACGCCCTGCGGAATGGTCCCTCCTGGAACGATACGCTGCTGATCCTAACTTACGACGAGCATGGGGGATGCTACGATCACGTGCCTCCGCCATCCGGCGCGACGCCGCCGGACAATTCGGCCGGCGAGTATGGTTTCGATTTCACCCGCTTCGGCCCGCGTGTACCGGCGGTACTCGTGTCGCCGCTGATCGCCGCCGGGACGGTATTCCGGGCCGACGCGGGCGCCGTACCGCTGGATCACACATCCATCCTCAAGACCGTGGAAACGCGATGGAACCTGGCGGCACTCACGGCCCGGGACGCCGCCGCATCCGATTTGGGCGCCGTGCTGACGCTCTCCGTTCCACGTACGGACGATCCGCTTGCGGGCGTGGTGGCGCCCGTGGCCGGCGGGCAGACTCCGGACGTAGACCGGCCCTCTCATTTGCAGCAGGTTCACGCCGAACTCGTTTCGCAACTGCCGGTTCCGGACGGGCAGGGCGGCACGCACCACACCATGCCGGTACTCAAGACCAGCGCCGATTACGCAGCGTACATCCGGGCGCGCACCAACGCCTGGAAGGAGTCGAGAAGGAAAGAGGCATCCCCTGCGCATGCGTAACTGAGAAGACAGAAGTCAGGAGCCAGGAGTCAGAATACGGAATAGCGCTGCGATAACGGCTTCTAGCCTGTGATTTCCCCAGTGCGAGGTGCGTCAAGCCCTGGCGACTAACTGATAACCGAGTTCTCTGGCGTTGGCTTTTAGGGCGGTGATCCGGGCCTCCTGGTACCGCCTTTCATAGGCCTCTGCCCGTTCGTCAAGGTACGGCTGTCCCCAGCGGAGCAAGCGATAAAACAGGGTGGCCAATTTCCTGGCCGTGGCGAACACCGCGACGTCTCCTCCAATGCGTCGCGCGATTTTGCGGTAGTAGGCGCCCAGGGCCGTCTGGCTACTGCGCAGCGATAGTGCGGCCATGCGTAATGCCCCGGCCACGCGCGTGCTCGCTGTGTTCCGCCTTTTCTTCCTGACGGGCCTCCCTCCGCTGGTCGGTATCCGCGGCGCCAGAGTGACATGCGACACGAATTGTTTCTCGGTCGGGAATCGCTTCAAATCGGCCCGTATTCACTCAGTACCACCTGCACGGTTTCCACACCAAGCGCGTCGATCGTAATCGGCGATCTGCTCCTGGATGGCATCGTACATCTGCAAGCCCTGCCGCAGACTGAACAGGTGATCCTCGCGCCAGTGCCCGCTTAATTGCGCCGCGATCGCCTCCGCACTCTTCCGGCAGCGCCGGTCCCGCAACTGCGCCAGCTTCCCGGCGTCCCGTTCTCCCTCCGCGATGGCTCGCTGAATGGCCATCCCGGTCACGCCGTCGATGTCGGAAACCGCCCGATGCACGCCTATTTGTCCCGTACCAACGTCCGCAACATGCACACCTCCTCCCGGGGCCGAAACGAGCCCCGCAGTAATCCGCAGCTATGCAGCCGTTGGATCCACTCACCGTCTGTGGGATCGGTCTTCCGGTCTCGCCCCGGCACCTGCGCCAGTTGCCGCGTGGCCACCACCAGGATTTCGCACCCCACCGCTTCCAGCACCTCGTGCGGCGCGACCCAGTAGACCCGTGCTCTCCATCGCCACCGACTCCACGCCACGGTCTTGCAGCCACTTCCCCATGCGGTTCAATTCCGCCGTGGTGGCTCCGAAATCGGCTATTTCCCGGGCTGTTCCTTCCACCGTGGGAGCGCACACCCAATGTCGTTCGCTCCCCAGATCAACGCCAGCCACGTTGCGGCGAACCACCGGCAACCCTTCGATTCGTCTTCTACTGCCTGTACCATCCTTGCGATTGTCCTGCATCCGGATCCGCCTTTCCGAGCACGTCCGCCCAGGTTGGCGTTACATGGAATCTAGCCTAGGGGAGTGCCACAAG
>Ga0209333_1001587_pt1 | contig 10856 bp, 11 predicted proteins | sample BlaSpr_A8_OM2_O3_FD_187982 | JGI IMG/M metagenome (GOLD analysis project Ga0209333, IMG submission 187982) | Forest soil microbial communities from Thunder Bay, Ontario, Canada - Black Spruce, Ontario site 2_A8_OM2_O3 (SPAdes) (version 2) | ecosystem: Environmental > Terrestrial > Soil > Boreal...
ACAAGCGCGCCGAGCCGCTCAATCATTTCCACGATCGACATCAGGCGTTTTTCAATTTTTAGTGGTGCGCAATCCCGAGCCGGGCCAACTGGTTTTGAGTATGCGTGGCGGACCCGGCGCGCTCGAACTCGGCGAGATCGGCGATGACGTCGAGATCCAGCGCGGGCCGCGCAAGTCGCAGCACTCTAGCTGGAACCGAGGCGGTGCGGCAATCGTCCAAATGACGCACCAGGCTCATGCGTCCGAATCGAGTCGGCACCACTCCGGCCGGTGAGCGGCATATGATGTTGGTGCCGGAGAAGTCGCGCGAGGGAACCAGCACCGCGCCGCCTCCAGCCGGCATCGCGTCAAACACCGCGTCGATATCTTCGGCGGTGACGAGCGGAATGTCGGACAGTAGCGTGCAAACGGTTTGCGCGCCCTGCGCAATCAGCGCCGAGGTGCCGAGCGCGACCGCGACGTTGAGCCCGCGCGGAAATTCCTCGTCGATTGGCTGGGCACCGGCCGCGCGCGTCATCGCGAGCAGGCCCGCATCGGAGGTCACCACACTGACGTGCCGAGTCGCGGTTGTGCCGAGCGCGGCGGCCAGCACGTCGCGAAACATGGCCTCGGCGAGTTCGCGACGCTCACCGGCAGGCAGGACCGGCGCGAGCCGGGTCTTGGCGAATTCGAGCTGCTTGGCGGCAATCAGGATTGAGCGCACGGCGTTTCTTTATAACCTAACCAGCAAAACCATCCAACGGGAAACTCACCGGGCGCGACGAACGCGCTCAGTGCGTAGAATGTAAAAACTACCGCGTTCGCACCTCGGGTCGCGATCCGGCCAGCCGCTTGACAGTGTTTCTCCGCTCATCTCAACATGAATTGTAGATTTTGCCGCGACTGGTCCGAAGATTGCGACTCGGAAGGCGGATTCGTCCGGGAGGCCCCCTCTTGTGAACATGAAACGAAGCATTCCGGCCCGGATTTGGGCGATAATTGTTGCAGGAACGATGATCCTGATGGCCGCCGGATGCCATCACAAGATGGCCGAGGACTACCTTGCCGATGGCGACGCCGCGATGCAGGCGACCAAGCTCTCCGAAGCCGAGACGGATTACCAGGAGGCGGCGAAGCTCGCACCCAATGATCCGCGCGTGCATATCGCGCTAGGTAATCTTTACAATTTCGAACACAAGCCGGGCGACGCGCAAGTCGAGTTTATGAAGGTCCTCGAGATCGATCCCAAGAATGCGGCGACCCACGTCGCACTCGGCAACCTCTATAGCGATCAGAACAATCGCGGACTCGCGGAAAATCAGTACCGCGCAGCGGTCGCGCTCGAGGAAGACCGCGACAGCTACCACCTCGACTTAGGAGAGATACTCAGGCAGGAAGGCAAGACCGCCGCTGCGGAGGATCAGTTTCGTACCGCGATCGGACTCAGCCCCAAAAATGCAAAGGCTCACCTGGCGCTGGCCAATCTGCTGGCGTCGGAGCCGGATCGCGCGGCGGAAGCCAACGCGGAATTCGACGAGGTGCGAGCACTCGACGCCAAGCTGATGCCCGTGCCGGCGGCGACGACCGCTGCGATCGCACCGGGCGCGGCGCCTCCGACGACGGTCGCCTCGGTACCCGGAGCCGCGACGGCGCCACCGCAGATCAAGCCGCTCAATAAACTTTTCCTGTTGACCAAAAATTCGCCGGTCTATCTGAATCCGGATGTGGCGAGTTCCACTATCGGCCAAGTGCGCCGCAAGAAGTACGTTCACGTCACGGGCATCGCCGGCGACTACCTCCAGATCAGACTCAAGAACGGTACGACTGGCTTCATCCCGGTAGCAGCCGCGGAGTAGTTGCGCGGCGGGGCTCCGAATTTAATTTTTATTTTTTTGAGGTGAAGGGTCGTGGCTAAGGGAGATCTCGTCACGCGTGAAGTGACCTATGTCGGGCGGGCATGCGGCATCAAAGCGTATATCGCCGAGCCGTTGGCGTCGGATTCGCCGCCGGCGGTGATCGTAGTGCAGGAATGGTGGGGGCTGAACGAGCATATCCGCGATATCGCGCGGCGGCTGGCGCGCGCGGGCTATTTCTCGGTCGCGCCGGACTTGTACTCGCGCCAGGGCCACAAGGTCGCGACCGATCCCAACGAAGCCGCGCGGCTGATGGGCGGGCTCAAAAAGGAAGACGGCATCGCGGATCTGCAGACAACGATCGGATGGCTGCGCGCGCAAGAACAGACGCGCTCGGCGCGCATCGGCATCGCGGGATTTTGTATGGGCGGCAGCTACGCCATGTTGTTGCCGTGCGAGAGCAAGGAAATCGCGGCCGCGGCGCCCTTTTACGGCGAAGTACCACCAGACGAAAAACTCGAGCACCTTGGCTGCCCGATCTTTTACGCATACGGCGAGAACGACGGATGGATCCAGCGGGCCGACGTCGAGCGCCTGGGAACGGCGCTCAAGAAATTCAATAAGCCGGGCGAATTCAAGATTTACAGCGGATGCTCGCACGGATTTTTCAACGACACTCGCGCCGACGTCTACCGCCCTGAAGAAGCCAAGGACGCGTGGGATCGTATGCTCAAGCTGTTCGCCGCAAATCTGAAAGGGTGACGGACGCGCTCTAGATCTTCACAGTCTCGAGGCCCTGGATTTTCGAAAAACTCCTAAGGTCGCGCGTCGCAACACGGTAATCGTGAGCCATCGCAGTCGCTGCGATCATCAGATCGTGTGCGCCAACTCGGCGGCCGGTGCGGTCCAGCTCAGCCGAAACTGCTGAATGGACTCGCGCGACGGCGAGATCAAATGCTAGCACCGCCATCTGCGTCAATATCGCTTCGACGTAAGCGTCGCGGCGCTCCCGTTGAGCAAGCGTTCGACTCCGATGCAAGCCGTATAGCAGTTCCGATGCGGTAACAGCAGACAGCGCGAGAGGTTCGCCGCGGAACGATGCCAGAAGATCTGCCAGGTCGACCTGTCCGCGCTCGCCGGCGATGAAAACGCTGGAATCGATCAGCGCGGCCACTTTGACTTCTCGGCCTTCGGCTGTTTGCGAACATGCCGTTCGACTGCGTCCAGATATTCCTGGTCGGGGTGCGGCAAGGAACGGAGCAATTCCACGAATTCGCGGCCGGTGAAGGTTTTGCTCCGCACCGGGATGATCTCGCAGACGGGTTCGCCGCCTCGTTTCACGACGAAAGTCTCGTTGCGATATCGCACGCGGTTCAAGACTTCTGAAAAGCGCCGCGCCGCCTCGGTAGCTGAAATCTCTGATTTCATGATTATCTGATTTTATGATCCCCAAGCTCATCGAGCAAGCAGCGAGCGTCCTCACCACCGCGTTCAGCTTGCGAGCGCGCGATCGTTCACCTTACCTCAAGGGAAGGGGGTCAGGGGTTAGGTTGCCAGCTCATCCCCAGCGCAGCCGGATCAAATCCCGGACCGCTCAAGTAAATCAGGCGGCCTTCGTCGGACGAGCGCTCCCGGAGCCATCGCGCGACTATCGACATCCCCTCGAGCTCGCCGCGCTCGACCGCCTTTAACTTGTAGCGCTCGTAATTCGCCGCGACGAACGCTCGCACCTCAGTCGCCGCCTCGTCACTGTCCAGCCGCCGCGTCATCGCGAGCCGTCCCGACAGCACGACGTGCGCCGCGCGCTCGCCAGCCTCGCCGGTAACAATCACGAGATTGTTTTCCGTCACCACTTCGCTGAGCCGGCTCGCGCGATGCGCCAGCGTGGTCAGCGCTTCGAGATAGCCGCGAACGCGCGCCGCCTCCTCGAACCGCATCGCAGCGCCTGCCTGATCGCGCGCCCGGGCCAATTCACCAAGTAGCGGCCCGCTGCGTCCGCGTAAGAAACCAACTGCGCGCCGCACCCGCTCCGCGTATCCGTCGTTATCGATGCTCCCGTTGCACGGCGCGGTGCAGTGACCCATCTGCCCGTAAATGCACGGCGAAATTTCCTCGCTCGGCGCGAGCTTGGCGCCGCAGGTGCGCAGCCCGAGGATTCTCGACAGCGCGCGCACTGAATGCTCGATACCGCGGCGGCCGATGAACGGCCCCAGATGCATCACGCCGCGCCGCGCGTTCATTTTGGTTGAGAGCGTCACGCGCGGAAACTCGTCCATCATATCGACCTTGATAAAGTACGCAGGCGCCGCCGACTTCAGCATCCGGTTGTACGGCGGCTTCAGCTCGCGGATCAGTCGCGCTTCGTCCAGCGCCGCCTCCAACGGCGATCGTGTCGTTCGCGTTTCGATTTTGTAAACGTGCGAGATGAGCTCCGCCGTCCTTGCCTTCACCGACGCGGTGAAGTACGAGCTCACCCGCTCCCGGAGCCGCCGCGCCTTCCCGATGTAGAGCAGGTCGCCGCGCTCATTGCGCATCATATAGACGCCGGGCGCGTGCGGAATCGCCGCAATTTCCTCGGGCGGCACGTGACGCTCGATTCTTCTTCCCGCAATTCCGCGATGATGGTCGTCGAGCAGGCGATCGAGCCGCGTGATTCCCATCTGCTGCGCCATCTCGAGAAAAATCGAGAGAATCTCCGCCGCCATCCGCGCGTCGCCCAGCCCGCGATGCCGTCCTTCGAGCGACAGTCCGAAATGTCCCGCGAGCAAGTCAAGCCGGCGGCGCTTGAGCGACGGCATGAACCGGCGCGCCATCCGCAGCGTGCACAGCACGGGATTCGCCAGTCCAATTCCAAAGATGCGGCGGTATTCGAAATCGAGAAATCCGAAATCGAAGGACGCGTTGTGCGCCACCATCACGCGTTCGCCCATGAACTCGCGAAAGGCCGGCAGTACCTTCTCGATCGGCGGCGCCTCGCGAATCATCTCGGTCGTGATCGACGTCAGCCCCGTGATAAACCGGGGAACCACGCCACCCTGCGGCCGTATCAGCTGCGAGAAAGTCTCAGTCAGCCGCTTACCAACCATTCGGTAGGCACCGATCTCAATGATCGTGCCCGGGCCTGCGCGTCCTCCCGTGGTCTCCAAATCGACGACGGTGAACTCGGCCTGGTCCAGGCCGACCCGCAGCCGCTCGCTTTGCGCAAGCCGCCACTGCGCCGTCTCAGTATCGAAGATAAAATTCGGATCGCCGCCGAGAATCTGCCGGACCAGCCGCGCGCCGAGTTCGGGATCCGACCCGACTCCACTGAGCAGCAGCCCGATCAGCTCACCCGCATCCGCGCCCGCCGGCCGCGAGCACAGAAAATGATAAAGCTTCTGCTTGGCCGAGACGCCGAAATCACGCTGATTCGCGCCCGGTATCGCTGCTTCCTCCACCCGCCACTCCTTCGTCCTTTCTTCGCTTTAGCAGGGCGGCGCCGCAACCGCAATGTTCGGCGCCAAGGAGAGCGAACAAATCACTTGATTGAATGTGAAACCCGCGGTGGGTTTCACGCTTCCTTCGGCAGGGCTGAGCCCTGCACCCAGTGTTAAGAAATCGCGAAATGTCGAGGACGACCTTTCGCTCTCAAGTTCCGGTTCCCCTTCCCCCTCGGGAAGGGGTTAGGGGTTAGGTTCGTAGGTCAAGGTTCTGCGATTCAAGCTGCATGCATGCCACGTCGCGATCTTTTCTTTTACTCAGGGCCGCCGCTTGTCGTCAGATCGCGATCCCCTCCAGCGCCGCCAGGACCGAGAGATTTCAGGATGTACGAGTTACCGTCGCTCTCATATACGAACGGACGTCCCCAAGGGTCCCGCGGCAATCGCAAATGAGGAGGACCAGTCCCGCGGAAAATCCCCGCGTCTATTTCCTCTGATCCAAACAGGAAGTCCAGACCCTGATCAGTGCTCGGATAGTAGCCGAAGTCCACGTAGTACCGGCGAAGATGTTGTCGAAGCTCCCAGAGCTCGATGCGAGCAGACTGACGCTTCCGGCGATTGACCGCATCCCGGCTCGCGATAACCGCCACCACCAGCACGATGGCTAACGCTCCGACGGCCGCAACTGAAACCCATCGGACTCGTAAGTCCTCGATCGACCAGCCCAACGGTCTTCCCCCGATCCGCACTTGTCAGATGACGCAAACGCCGGTGAAAGATTCATCGACGCGATAACATCTCGCCCCCCGCTATGGTTCGCGCGGCACCGTCGCGGTACAATGGTTATTCTTACAAGGAAGGTATTCGTCATATGGAACGCGTTGAATTGGCCCGCGAAATCGAAGGTGTCCAGGTCCCGGCCGGAAACAAGATGATGCTCGAAAAGGGGCTCGAGGCCTTTATCACGCAATCGCTCGGCGGAACCTTCACTCTGCAAATCCCCGCATACGGTGGCCTGTTCCGCGTCGCCGGTAAGGATGCCGACGCGCTCGGCAAAACGCCGGGAGACGCGGGCGTCGTGTCGGCGTCGGGCGGCGGCGACCTCGAAGCGATGGTCTGGGAGCAGCTCAAGACCTGCTTCGATCCCGAAATCCCCGTCAACATCGTGGACCTCGGCCTCGTCTATGGAATGGAAGTGAAGGACGCTGACGACGGCACCAAGAAAGTCGAAGTCAAGATGACGCTGACGGCGCAGGGCTGCGGCATGGGCGCCTCGATCGCGACCGACGCGCGCCACAAGATCATGAGCCTGCCGGGCGTGTCGGAAGCGGACGTCGATCTGGTGTGGGATCCGCCATGGACCCCGCAGATGATATCGCCAGAGGGGCGCGAGCGCCTGGGGATCGACTAGATAGCGCAAAGCAATCGCCGGTATGAAAGGTCTGCAGCTCGCGTTGCTTTTGGTTATTGGGGCCTGGTCCTGTTCGAGCAAACCACCCATGGAAGGTGCCGTCATTCCGCCTTGTTCGATAAACCACAGTTGCCTGTCGCTGACGCAGCCATCAAGCGCAGCGGCGGCTTCAACCACGTCAACGAGGAACTAGAACACTTCTCGACGCCCGACGCGTTGACTTGCCGGACTGCGTCCGATAATTGTGTTCGTTCAACATAAGCAATGTTTGCAATAGTAAAGACAGGCGGAAAACAGTACCGCGTCGGCGTCGGCGACCAAATTACGGTCGAGCGGCTCGCCGGCGAGGTTGGCGCGGCTATCTCACTTGACCAGGTGCTTGCGGTCGGCGGCGATGCGCCCAAAGTCGGCACCCCGGTCGTCGCCGGCGCGTCGGTGACGGCGAAAATCGTCCAGCAGCCGCGCGGCACCAAGATAATCGTGTTCAAGAAAAAGCGTCGCAAGAACTACCGCCGCAAACGCGGGCATCGGCAGGAACTGACCGTTCTCAAAATCGAGGAAATCTCCGCCGGCGCGTAGTCGGCGCGGGAATTTTCAATTGAACTGCGGCCCGGAAGGCCGCTTCATCCAGGGAGACACTGCGTGGCGCACAAAAAAGGCCAGGGTTCGACGCGCAATGGCCGCGACAGTCCGGGCCAGCGCCGGGGTATCAAGATTTACGCGGGCCAGACCGTCAAGGCCGGCAATATCATCATCCGCCAGCTCGGCACGCGCGTGCATCCGGGGCGCAACGTCGGTCTTGGCCGCGACTATACGATTTACGCGCTCATCGATGGTGTGGTTAAGTACGAACCGAAGGGTGAGAAGCGGCAAGTGAGCGTCGAGCCGCTCCCCGCCGGCGACACCGCAGGGGCGTCCGCATAGATCGTTAAGAACGATATTGAGTTGAAGCCCTGCGGCAATGCCGTGGGGCTTCTTTTTTTGAGCGTAACGCGGACGTTTCCGCGATGGAGGAAATTTCAATGCGACTAGGTTTACTCTCTGGCTATTCGGGCGCGCAGATGGGACTGCCGATGGACACGATCCTCGAGGCGGAGCGCGCAGGCTTCGACTCCGTCTGGACCGCGGAGGCATACGGCTCCGATGCGATCACGCCGCTGGCGTGGATCGGCGCGATGACCAAAAAGATCCGGCTCGGCACCGGGATCATGCAGATGCCGGGACGCACACCGGCAATGACTGCGATGACCGCGATGACGCTCGACGCGCTGTCGGGCGGTCGCTTCATCCTCGGTATCGGGCCGTCGGGTCCACAGGTGGTCGAGGGCTGGCACGGCGTGTCGTACGGCAAACCGCTGCAGCGCACGCGCGAGTACATCGAGATCGTACGCACGATTCTCGCGCGCGAAGTCGCCGTCGAGCATCACGGCAAGGAATTCGACATCCCGTACACCGGCCCAGGCGCGTCGGGCCTCGGCAAGCCGCTCAAGAGTATCCTGCACGGGCGCAAGGACATGCCGATTTACACCGCGTCGATCAGCCCCAAGGGAATCGCGCTCGCGGCGGAAATCGCCGACGGCGTGATCCCGGTCTGGATGAATCCGGAGCGATGGGACATCTACGACGCGCCGCTGAAGGAAGGCTTCGCGAAGACCGGCGGCAAAAAGAGCCTCGACAATTTCGACGTCGCGCCGTTCGTCACCTGCATCATGGGACCCGACGTCGAGAAGTGCCGGATGCCGGTGAAGGGGATGCTCGCGCTGTACATCGGCGGGATGGGTGCGCGCGCGAAAAATTTCTACAACGACTACGCCAGGCGGATGGGTTACGAAGACGTCGCGGGAAAAATCCAGGACGCGTTCCTCGCGGGCAAGAAGGCCGAGGCGATGGCGATGGTGCCGGACAAGCTGGTGGACGAAGTCGCGCTGGTCGGCAATCGCGAGCGAATCGCGGATCGTCTCAAGGCGTGGAAAGCGTCGCCGGTCAAGACGATGTTGATCGGCACCGGCGACATCAACACGGTCCGCGCGCTCGCGGAGATTTGTCTGTAGTCGGATGCCCGCGCAGAGTGGAACGGAGCGGAATTTTGATTCGCGCGCGGAATAGCGCGCTGCGCAAGGACCCTCTCCTTCATCCTCTCCCTTACAGGGAGAGGAGACAAAGCCATGCGATTTATCGATGAAGCCAGGGTCTTCGTGCACGCCGGGAAAGGCGGCGACGGTGCGATCGCGTTTTTGCGCGAGAAGTACCGGCCGTTCGGCGGGCCGGCGGGCGGCAACGGCGGACGCGGCGGCAGCGTAATCTTCCAGGTCGATGAAGGCCTCTCGACGCTGCTCGATTTCAAATATCAGCCGCGTCTGATCGCGAAAGACGGCGAGCCCGGTCGCGGCAAGGAGCAATACGGTCACGGCGCCGACGATATCATCGTGCGCGTCCCGCCCGGCACGATCGTCTTCGATGAGGAAAGCGGCAAGACGCTCGCAGACCTCGTGATGCCGGGTGACACGGCGGTGATTGCGCAGGGTGGCGAGGGCGGCCGCGGCAATATGCATTTCGCGTCGTCGACGCGGCGCTCGCCGCGAATCGCGACGCCGGGAACCGCGGGCGAGCAGCGATGGATTCGCATGGAGCTGCGGCTGGTCGCGGAGGCCGGCCTCGTCGGAGTTCCGAACGCCGGCAAATCGACGCTGTTGACCGCGCTCAGTGCGGCGCGCCCGAAAATAGCGCCCTACCCTTTCACGACGCTGGCGCCCAATATCGGCCGTGTGTCGATTGCGGGCGAGGAAAGTTTCACGCTCGCGGATATTCCCGGGCTGATCGAAGGGGCGCACAAAGGGCTGGGGCTGGGCATCCGGTTCCTGCGGCATATCATGCGCACGCGGCTGATTGTCTACGTGCTCGACGTGAGCGACGATCCGGCGGCCGCGTTCGCGACGGTCCGCGGTGAGATCGCGGCGTTCGATCCGATGCTGGCGGAGCGGCTGGCGCTGGTCGCGCTCAACAAGATCGATCTGCTCGAGGCGGCCGAGGTGACGAAGATCGCGCGCAAGCTGCGCAAGGTCACCGGGCTCGAAGTTTTTCCAATTTCGGCGGACAAGCGCGAGAAGCTGGCGCCGCTGATCGCGGCAATCGCGCGAATGCTGCATACGATGGACCAGCCGGCGCATGTCTCAACTGAACTATAAGGAATCGACGGTCGCGGGCGCGCGGCGAATCGTAATCAAGGTCGGCAGCGCCGTGTTGTCCGACGTCGACGGGCTGCGTGTCGACGTGATCGAGCAGCTCGCGGAGCAGATCGAGTCGGCCGCGCGCGCGGGCCAGGAAATCGTCATCGTCACGTCGGGCGCCGTTGCCGCGGGACGCGCGCGGTTGTCGAAACTTCACGGCGCAACAATCGCGGCGCGGCAAGCGGCTGCCGCCACCGGACAGATCGAGCTGATGTCGGCGTGGGCGCGCGCATTCGCGACGCATGACCGCAGCATCGCGCAGATCTTGCTGACGCATCAGGATTTGGCGGAACGCCGGCGTCGTCAGAATGCGAATCAAACCATCGCTGAATTACTCGGCGCCGGCGTGATTCCGATCGTCAACGAAAACGACACCGTCGCAGTCGAGGAAATCCGCCTCGGCGACAACGACGTGCTGTCTTCGCTGGTCGCGAGCCTCGTGCAGGCGCAGCTCCTGATTATTCTGAGCGACGTCGATGGCGTCCTCACCGGCGACCCTCGCGAGCGTGCCGATGCGCGGTTGATTCCCGTAATCAACGATCCCGAGGCCGAGATGCGCGGGCTGGTCGCCGAGAACGCGGGTCCGCTCGGCGTGGGCGGGATGGCAACCAAGTTGAAGGCCGCGCGGCAGGCGGCGCGCGCCGGTATCGCCGTGATTATCGCGCGCGGACGCGAAGCAGGAATCGTGACCGCCGCGCTGGACCCGGCGCGCGAAGCGGGCACGCTGATTGTGCCGGCGGGCGTGCGGCTCAAGAGCCGCAAGCATTGGATTGCGTTCGCGCTGCGGCCCGCGGGAGCACTCGCGGTCGATAAAGGCGCGGCCGACGCCCTGCGCAATCGCGGGCGTTCCCTACTGCCCTCGGGCGTGCGCGAAGTGCGCGGAGATTTCGGCGGCGGCGATTGCGTGAGCCTGTTCGATCCCGACGGCGTCGAGTTCGGCCGCGGCCTCGTAAACTATCCAGCGTCA
>Ga0209333_1001588_pt1 | contig 10850 bp, 10 predicted proteins | sample BlaSpr_A8_OM2_O3_FD_187982 | JGI IMG/M metagenome (GOLD analysis project Ga0209333, IMG submission 187982) | Forest soil microbial communities from Thunder Bay, Ontario, Canada - Black Spruce, Ontario site 2_A8_OM2_O3 (SPAdes) (version 2) | ecosystem: Environmental > Terrestrial > Soil > Boreal...
CGAGCACGCGATCGTTTTCGGATGGGCGACCGCCGAAGAGCTGAAACAGGTCGATGCGATGGCGCTGAAGGTCGATAGCATCCTCACAAAATTTCTCGACGAGCGGGGAGTGCTCTTAGTCGATTTCAAGCTCGAGTTCGGGCGGTATCACGGCGAGGTTATCCTCGGCGACGAGATTTGTCCCGACACTTGCCGTTTCTGGGACAAGGCAACGCGGCAGAAACTCGACAAGGATCGCTTCCGGCGAGATTTGGGCGGCGTCGAAGAGGCTTATCACGAGATGCTGCGGCGGGTGGAAAACTAGTGGCTGACGATCGCGCGCCAGAGGGAGTGAGTTGCAAGTAAGAGTGTTTGTGACGCCCCGCAAGGGAATCCTCGACCCGCAAGGGCGCGCGGTTGAAAGTTCGCTCCAGAGTCTCGGCTTCAAAAACGTCTCGGGCGTCAAAGTCGGCAAGTACATCACGCTGGAAATCGATGCGCGCACTGCGTCGGAGGCGCGCGACGAGGCGAAGAAGATGTGCGAGGCGCTGCTCGCCAACCCGGTCATCGAGGATTACCGCTTCGAGGTGGACGGCGAATGAAGTGGGGCGTCGTGCGATTCCCCGGCTCGCTGGACGACGGCGACGCGATTCACGCGCTCGCGGACGTGATGGGCCAGGACGCGCGAATCCTGTGGCACAAGGACGAATCGCTCGCCGGCGTCGAGTGCGTCCTGCTGCCGGGCGGATTCAGCTACGGCGACTACCTGCGCACCGGCGCAATCGCGCGCTTCTCGCCGATCATGAAGAGCGTGGCGAAGTTCGCGGCCGACGGCGGGCTGGTGATCGGCACCTGCAACGGCTTTCAGATTCTGTGCGAGGCGCATCTGCTGCCCGGCGCGCTCACGCGCAACCGCTCGCTCTCCTTCGTATGCGACCGCGTTTGGCTGCGGGTCGAAAACGCGAGCACCCCGTTCACACGCGCGACCAGGCAGGGCGACGTGCTGCGGCTGCCGATCAAGCACGGCGAAGGATTGTACGTCGCGCCCGAAGATGAGTTGCGCCAGATGGAAGAGCGCGGGCAGGTGATCTTGCGCTACGTCGATGCCGACGGGAGCGAGAGCGACGCGGCGAATCCCAACGGCTCGATGCGCTCGATTGCGGGCGTCGCCAACGAGCGCTTCAACGTTTTTGGCTTGATGCCTCATCCGGAGCATGCGGTCGAAGCGATGCTCGGTGGCACCGACGGGCTCAAGATTTTTCAGTCGATTGCGGGGAGCGCTCGATGAGCGAGCATCCTGTGTCGCTTGCGGGCGAGCCGAAAGTCGATGTCGAGCAGGCCCGAACGTTCGGGCTTGCGCCCGACGAGTATCACAAGATTCAGGAGATCATCGGGCGCACGCCGACTTACACCGAGCTTGGCGTTTTTTCGGTGATGTGGTCGGAGCACTGCTCGTACAAATCGTCGCGCCGTCATCTGCGAAAGCTGCCGTCGAAGAGTGAACTCGTTGTGCAGGGGCCGGGCGAGAACGCCGGCGCGATCGACGTCGGCGACGGCTGGGCGGCGGTGTTCAAAATCGAAAGCCATAACCATCCGTCGTTCGTCGAACCGTACCAGGGCGCGGCGACCGGCGTCGGCGGAATCCTGCGCGACATTTTCACGATGGGCGCGCGGCCAGTCGCTAGTATGAACTCGCTCAAGTTTGGATCGTTCGATCATCCGCGCACGCGATATTTGTTGGGCGGCGTCGTCGGTGGAATCGGTGGTTACGGCAATTGCGTCGGCGTGCCAACGGTCGCGGGCGAAGTGATGTTCGACGCCGCGTACAACGCCAACATTCTGGTCAACGCGTTCTGCCTCGGGCTCGTGCGCAAGACTGAGATGATGAGTGCACGGGCGCGCGGCGTCGGCAACCCGGTGCTTTACGTTGGCTCTGCGACCGGGCGCGACGGGATTCACGGCGCGTCGATGGCGTCGGCGGAGTTCGACAAGGAGAGCGAGGCCAAGCGTCCGGCGGTGCAGGTCGGCGATCCGTTCACCGAGAAATTATTGATCGAGGCGTGCCTCGAGGCGGGCAAGACCGGCGCTATCGTCGCAATCCAGGACATGGGCGCGGCGGGACTTACGTCGTCGTCGAGCGAGATGCCGTCGCATGGCGGACTCGGAATTGAGCTCGAGCTCGACCAGGTGCCGCTGCGCGAAGCGAATCTGACGCCGTATGAAATTTTGCTTTCCGAATCGCAGGAGCGGATGCTGATTGTCGCCGAGCACGGGCGTGAAGCCGAATTGCAGGCGGTGTTCGAGAAGTGGGACCTGCACGCGGTGGTTGTCGGGCGAATCACCGACGACAATCGATGGCGCGCGCGATGGCACGGGCAGATGGTCGCGGATATTCCAATTGGCGCGCTGGCGGATGACGCGCCCCTGTACGATCGTCCCGCGACGCCGCCGAAAAGTTCTCCGAAGAGCGACCCTACATCCTCCGTCGTATTCGTTGCGCCTTCCAAAGCGCTGCGAACGTTGCTCGATAGTCCCAACGTCGCGTCGAAGAAGTGGGTGTATCGGCAGTACGACTCGATTGTGCAGAGCAACACCGTGCTGGGGCCGGGCAGTGACGCGGCGGTGATTCGAATCAAGAATTCGCGGCGCGCGATGGCGCTCAAAGTCGATTCGAATCCTCGCGCGTGCGCGCTCGATCCCTATCTCGGCAGTGTCGGCGTGGTCTGCGAGGCCGCGCGCAACGTCGCCTGCGCGGGTGCGCGGCCGGTGGGAATCACGAACTGCCTGAACTACGGCAATCCGGAGCGCCCCGAGGTCATGTGGCAGTTTATCCGCGGCGTCGACGGTCTGCGCGCCGCGTCGCTCGCGTTCGGAGCGCCGGTGGTCAGCGGCAACGTCAGCTTCTACAACGAGACCGAAGGCCACGCGATTCCGCCGACGCCGACGATTGCGGTGCTGGGCGTGATGCCTGACGTTGCTAAGCACGTTACGCAGCACTTCAAGAATCCCGGTGATGCGATCGCAATCGTACGCACGGCCGCGCCGTCGTTGGCGGCGAGCGAGTACGCGGCGACCTTCGGAATCGACGGCGGCAGGCTCAATCCGATTGATTTGGCTCGGGAAGCGGCTCTGATCGACGCGCTGGTTGAAGGGTGTGAACAGGGGCTGATAAGATCAGCTCACGATATCGCCGAGGGCGGGCTTGCGGTGGCAATGGCCGAAGCCTGTTTCAATCCGCGGGCGATTCTGGGAGCCGAAGTTGAACTTGGGCGAGCTGGAAACGCTGACGCGGTTGATTTTTTTGGAGAGGGCGCATCGACCGTGATTTTGTCGATTGCGCCAGGCGACGTGGCCCGTGTCGAGAAGTTGTTCGCACGGCGCGGGCTTGAGTTTGAAGTGATCGGAAATGTGACCGCCGATCCGCGGCTCAAGCTTGGCGCGGCGCTCGACGAAGACGTTTCCGACTTGCAGCGAATTTACGAAGACGCGATTCCAAGGAGGCTCAGAGGCGGTGACTGAAGAAGATTCGGTCCTTGCGGTCGAAGCAGTCGAAGAATCGCCCCTCGACGTCTTCCACGAAGAGTGCGGCGTGTTCGGCGTTTACCGGCATCCCGAGGCCGCCAACCTTGCGTACCTCGGCTTGTACGCGCAGCAGCATCGCGGGCAGGAGTCGGCTGGAATCGTCTCTTCGAACGGCAAGTCGCTGATCTACCATCGCGGGATGGGACTGGTCGCCGACATTTTCAACAGCTCGATCATCGAGAGTCTCGAAGGCACCAGCGCGATCGGGCACAACCGCTACTCGACTACCGGCTCGACCACGATTGGCAATTGTCAACCGCTGGTGGTCGAGTATGCGCGCGGCGGGCTTGCGCTGGCGCACAACGGCAACCTGGTAAATTTCAATGAGCTGCGCGAACGGCTCGAGTCGACCGGCTCGATCTTCCAGTCGTCGTCGGACAGCGAAGTGATGATTCATCTGATCGCGGCGTCGCGCAAGCCCACGCTACCGGAGCGGGTTGCGGAGGCGCTGGCACAAGTGCGCGGCGCGTACTCGCTCGTGGTGCTGACAGAAGATACGTTGATCGCGGTGCGCGATCCGCAGGGCTTCCGGCCGCTGGTGCTGGGCAATCTGAACGGCGCGACGATCGTGGCATCGGAGACCTGTGCGCTGGATTTAGTGCGCGCAGAATATATTCGCGAGATAAATCCCGGCGAGATGATTGTCGTCGATGAAGGCGGCCTGCGCTCGATGAATCCGTTCGCGCATGCGCCGACCAAGCGATGCATCTTCGAGTACGTTTATTTCTCGCGGCCCGACAGCCAGGTTTACGGCCGCAACGTGTACCAGGTCCGCAAGCAGCAGGGGCGGGCGCTCGCGCGCGAAGCTCCCGCAATCGCGGACATCGTGGTGCCGGTGCCCGATTCGGGCACGCCCGCGGCGCTCGGCTTCGCGGAAGAATCGGGAATCCCGTTCGAAATGGGGCTGGTCCGCAGCCACTATATCGGCCGTACGTTTATCGAGCCGCGATCGTCGATTCGCCACTTCGGCGTGAAGATCAAATTCAACCCGGTGGCGGAACTGCTGCGTGGCAAGCGAATCGTGCTGATCGAAGACTCGCTGGTGCGTGGCACCACGCTCAGCAAAGTGATCCCGATGCTCCGGCAGGCGGGTGCGCGCGAAGTTCATATGCGAATCGCGGCGCCGCCGACTACCCACTCATGCTTCTACGGAATCGACACGCCGACGCGCGAAGAGCTGCTCGCGTCGTCACATTCGGTCGAGGAGATCCGCAAATACATCACCGCCGACACGCTGAAGTTCCTCAGTTGGGACGGACTGTACTCGTTCAACGGCGAGAGCCGCGACGGATTTTGCGACGCGTGCTTTACCGGGAATTATCCGATTGAGATTCCGCGTGACGCGACGCCCGCGCAGTTGCATCTGTTCCTTGCCAATGAGGACGGACTGAAGGCGGATCGAAGGTAGAAGCCCCTTCTAACAGGGACTTCGTCAGGGCTCGGCGTCTATCACGTCCTGCATGAAGTCTTTCATCGGGCGATGCGAGACCAGGATGCAGATAAATCCGCCGGGCGGGTAACTCAGGCAGACACTGTAGCCCTTGTATCGATAGCAGCGATGACCGTCCATTTCCTGGACCTCGCCCGCAGGCGGCTGGAATCCGTGCGACTTCATGAACGTGCAGAGGACGGTGCCCGAGTCGCCCTGATAGAACGTGTAGGCCACGGAAGTTCCGTCCGCCAGACGATCGATCCGTCCACCCCTAAGCTTGTAGCCGACGTGCTGAAAATTCCATAGGAAGCCGGGTAGCTGGTGATCCATGTATGCGCCCGAGAGGTCGGCGGGCGTGGCGGAATTGACGTTGGGCTCGAAGCGCTTGTCAAACTGATCGTAGTGGTCGATTGCCACGTCGAACGGAACGATCGCCTGCGCCGGGGGCGGGCTGCCTCCATGGAGCATGACGAAGGCGAAAACCGCGACCGCGGCGATCGCGACCGGCGCCCATATCCGCGCGCGGCGAATCGAGTACCATGGCGCGCGATCTGCTCCGCCGGAGCGATCGCGCCAGCCGGCTTCTGACTTAGACGAGTCGGCGGCGTCGACCGCGTCGAGCGCGGCGAGGATCGATCCGCGCACTACCGCAGGCGTACGGCGCATCGCGGCGCGTTCCCGCAGCAGCGCCTTGACGGCGCGCTCCTCGGCCAGGCGCGCGCGGCAGTTGACGCATCCCGCGACGTGCTCTTCAGCCTCGCGCAGCTCCGCCGCGTTCAACTCCCCGTCAACATGCGCTGACAGGTACTTCTCGATGTAGGTCGCGCAATCCACTTTTATCGTGCTCGGCTCGCTTCACTCCAACCGGCAGGCTCAACCGGTGTCAAGCCCGTATTATTCCGCGCGCTTTGGCGAAGCTGGTTAATGCCTCGCGCAATATCGCGCGTCCACGTGACACCCTCGATTTTACCGTACCGATCGGTATGTCCAGAACCCCCGAAACCTCCTGGTAGCTCAGTTCTTCCACATCGACGAGCAATATCGCGTCACGAAATTCCGCCGGCAGATCCGCTAGCGCCGTCTCGACCTCACCTTCCATCCCTTGCCCGGAGAGCAGCGCCTCGGGATTCGAGCCGGCCGGGTCGACGCGCAAGCTTTCGCTCTCGACCTTGCGCTCGAACTCCTCGCTGGTCGAAGACGGCTGCTCGCGTGAGGATTTGCGATAGCCGTTGCGAAAATTGTTGAACAGGATGGTGAGCATCCACGCGCGGCAATTCGTTCCGCTCTCGAACTGATGAAAGAAACGGTACGCACGCAGCACCGTTTCCTGCAGCAAGTCGTTGGCGTCGTCGGGATTGCGGGCGAGCCGGATCGCCATCGTGTACAACGAGTCGAGATGAGGCAAGGCCTCGTCTTCGAATCGCTTGCGCCGATCCGCTCCGGTGCCGCTCTTGTCCGCCATATGCCGATTTTAGAAACATAGCATCCCGCACTCTTGAAATCTTGCATAGGCCCGAAATGTTCCCGCTGGAGCGGGTTTATTTTGAGATTGTTGTTCGTCGAGCGACTTCGCCGCGCATCCAAATGGCCCAGCGCTTTCGTATAATTAATCGATGGAACCGGTTGTCGACCAAGAAAGTTTAGACTCTGAGTCGATAAGCTGTTGTAGTTTCGGCGGCCAGAGACAACAGTTGGATAGTTGACGACAGTTAGATAGTTAAGGAGATGGCGACGATGACCAAGGGCAAACTTACGGGCGCGATGCTGGCGACGGCGGTCGCGCTGATTTTCGCGAGCAACGCCGCGTACGCGGCTGACAGTTCCGATTCGAGCGCTGCGGCGTCGCAGGTCAAGTGCGTCGGCGGCAACGCGTGCAAGGGCCAGAGCTTATGCCAGAGCGCAAACAGTAGCTGCAAGGGCTCAAACGCATGCAAGGGCAAAGGCTACGTGATGACGCCGACGGCGAAGGAATGCGTAGCGGCCGGCGGCAAACCGGAGACGGTTACGAAGAGCGACTAGGACTCGATCGCGAAATGAAGCGTTCCGACTTCCCGATGCTTGGCTACGGCGTCGGGCTTAGACGCCAGCACTACAACCACGTCCTTGAGACTCGTCCCAAGGTCGATTGGTTCGAGGTCATCTCGGAAAATTTCATGGTTGCGGGCGGCCGCGCGCTCGAAGTGCTCGAAGGCGTGCGCGCCAATTATCCAATCGCGATGCATGGCGTGTCGATGTCGATTGGATCCGCCGACCCGCTTGATCGCAGCTACCTCCGGCAACTGAGGGATCTCGCGCGGCGCTTCGATCCTGCCTGGATTTCGGATCACCTGTGCTGGACCGGCGTGGGCGGGCGCAATCTTCACGACTTGCTCCCGCTGCCATACACAGAGGAAGCGCTCAGGCACGTCGTCGCGCGAATCCGCGAGGTGCAGGACGCGCTCGAGCGCCCGATCCTTATCGAAAATGTTTCGAGCTACATGGCGTTCGCGGATTCGACGATGAGCGAATGGGAATTCATTTCGGCGATCGCCAACGAAGCCGATTGCGGTATCCTGCTCGACATCAACAACATCTTCGTGAGCGCGTTCAACCATAGCTTCGACGCCAACGAATATATCGACGCGATGCCGGCCGATCGCGTCGTGCAGTACCATCTGGCCGGCCACAGCGATCACGGCGCCTATCTGCTCGACACGCACGATCATCCGGTACGTGACGAAGTATGGGCGCTATATGAGCGTGCGGCGCGGCGTTTCGGCGCGGTGTCGGCGATTGTCGAATGGGACGACAACATCCCGGAGTTCGCGAAGCTCGCGGAGACCGCGGATCGCGCGCGCGATATTTTCAATGCCGATTCAACTGAAAGAACTCCAAAGCCTGCTCTATCGGCTGATCACCGCAGTTAACGGTGTTGCGCAGGGACTTGCGGCCGAGCGCGAGCTGGGCGCGGCGGAGCTCGATACGATCGTGCTCGGCGACGATCGCCTGTCGGCGGAAGCTCGCGTCGATATCTACGCGAACATGTATTTCTACCGCATCCGCGACGCGCTCAAGGAAGACTTTCCCGCGACGCTCGCAGTCCTCGGCGACGCCAACTTTCACAACCTGGTCACCGGCTATCTGCTCGAATATCCACCGACCCAGCCGTCGATCTCTCAGTGCGGAAGCCATCTCGCGGAGTATCTGCGACGTCATCCGCTGCGCGAGGGTGCGCCGTTTATCGCGGACCTCGCCACGCTCGAACGCGCCAGCGTCGAGGTGTTTCTGGGCCCCGATGCACCCGCGATGGAACCCGATACGCTGCGCGCGATCGCGCCTGAAGACTGGCCTGCAATGAAGCTCAGGATTCATCCGTCGGCGCAAATACTCGCCCTCGATTGGCGAGTCACGGAACTCTTGCGCGCGGTCGAGGAAGGGCGCCCGTGGAAACCCGCGGATCGGGGCGCGGTCAAAGTCCTCGTATGGCGGCGCGATGCGCGCGTCTTTTATCGCGATCTCGAAAAAGCGGATGTGGGTGCGCTCGAAGCAGTCTCGCGCGGCGCGACCTTCGCGGAAATCTGCGAAGTCGTCGCCGAGAATGCTGAGGATCCGGATCCCGTCGCCGCGATGAATCGAATGCTCGCCTGCTGGCTCTCCGACCGCCTCCTCACGCCCGGATGATTTCGCGGTGCGCGCCGAAATCGCCTGGCCTCTGCCCCCAAGAATTCTAACAGGGACGAAGTCCCGCATCTTTCTTTTTCCTATCACTGGGTGCAGGGCTCAGCCCTGCCGAAGGAGGCGTGAAACCCACCGCGGGTTTCACATTTAAATTCGTGGATGATCTTCATCCGTCGGGCGGCTATAAGAATTATTGAGCGCGTGATGCGGCTCAACTGATGGCGGCGAATCCCAAAATCACGAGCGACTCTGTCAGCATCGAACGGCCCACCAGCCGCGAACAGTTGGACGAATTCGCGCGCCTTCCATTTCGGGTTTATGACGGTCGCGCCGCGTGGTGGCCGCCTGACGTGCAGAACGAGATCGATCTGCTGTCGCGCCGCAGCCTGCTCTCGACGCATCTCGAGGTCACCCCTTTCTGCGCGCGTCGTGGGGGCCAGGTCGTCGCCCGCGTCACTGCTGTTATCAATCGCCGCTATATCGAACATTGGAACGAACAGCTCGGACAGCTGATACAATTCGAAGCGCTCGAAGGAGAGGACGTCGCCGTCGCCGCGATGCTCGACCAGAGTGTGCAATCGCTGCGCGACCGCGGCATGCGCGCCGTTCGCAGCGGCTTCGCGGCGTTTCTTGATTATCCGTATGCGATCGACAACTACGATTCGTTGCCGTCGTTCCTGCTGCGCGGAAATCCGGCGTCGTACCATCGCTACTTCAAGGAGGCCGGCTTCGTCACCGAAAAAGGGCAGGTCGATTACACCGCGCCGCTCACGCCCGAAATCCTCGCGCGCTATCGCGGGACGGCCGAGGCGGCGGCTGCCGGCGGCGTTAAGATTCAAAGCTGGCGCGAGTACGGATTTCTGGCCGCGATCGACGCGTGGACCGACGTGACCAACGCGGCATTCGATCGTCATTGGGGATGGAATCCTGTGACGCGGGCCGAAGTGCGCCCGATGCTCACCTCGCTCTGGGAAACTCCCGTCGCCGACCTTTCGATGCTCGCGACCATCGACGGTGAGTGCGTCGGCGCCGTCTTCTCGGTGCCCGACCTCAGTCCCGCGCTTGCCCGCGTGCGCCGGGGTACTCGTCTCGACCCCGAACGCGGCGGCGGCACGCGCGGCGCGCTCATCAATATCGGAGTCCTCGAGCGCGCGCGCGGACGCGGTGTGGCGCTCGCGATGGCGGCGCGATCGTTCCTGGCGATGGCGCGTCGCAAGATGCGCTTTGCGGGCTACACGCTGGTCCTCGACGACAACTGGGCCTCGCGCCGCACCGCGCTCAGCCTGGGCGCGCACGTCACCGGCAACTTCGTGACCTATCGGCGAGATTTCTAGCGTTGCCGCGGCGCGGATGATTCTCGACAACGACGACGTGCGCATGTGGGAGTAATCGCTTTCGCCGGGAACCGTGCTATGGTGCGTGGAAGGTACGCATCGCGGTTTCATCAACGTCGGAACGGAACGCTATCGCCAAGTCGCTGTCGAGTTAAAGTGAGGCGGTCGAGTTAAAGTGATACTTTAGAATATGAAAAAACCGTACGGACTCCGCACGCCGCTGTCCGTCATCGCAGTCTTTTTCGCGCTGACATTGTTATTCACTCCCGCTCACGCCCAAGTTAAGCCCGGCGATCGGATCACCGCCAAGAGCGCGGAGCAGGTCCGTGCGCTAGTGAGTCCGGGCACCTTCATCGCGGTCTCCCGCGGCATGGAGATGAACATTGTCGCGCCGAGCCACGTCACCTGGCCGCCGCCGTTCCAGGACGCGACCGAAAAATACTCGGGCCAGGTGCGCCTCGCCCCGGACCATCGCGAGCTGCTCGGCTACGTCGCGGGACAGCCGTTCCCGCTGCTCGATCCCAACGATCCTGAAGTCGCGACCAAGATCATGTGGAACCAGTACTTCAAGCCGATCTCGAGCGACGACTACGACTTGCGCTTCTTCGAGTGCCAGGTGGCGAAGCAAAATCCCGGCGCCGAACAGTCGTTGATGACGCAGACCGAGGTCGGGCATCTGGCGGGTTACTCCGATATCGGACGCACTGAGGTCGAGCCGATGCCGGCCGATCCAGATTTCCAGACTACCGGCATCTGGTCGCGTGCCGCGGCGTATCCGACGCTCGCGCCCGCCGAAGATCGCGGCAGCGGCGCAATCCTCTATCGCTACTGGGACGCGAACAAGGGTGACGACACGTGGGCAGATC
>Ga0209333_1001589_pt1 | contig 10840 bp, 12 predicted proteins | sample BlaSpr_A8_OM2_O3_FD_187982 | JGI IMG/M metagenome (GOLD analysis project Ga0209333, IMG submission 187982) | Forest soil microbial communities from Thunder Bay, Ontario, Canada - Black Spruce, Ontario site 2_A8_OM2_O3 (SPAdes) (version 2) | ecosystem: Environmental > Terrestrial > Soil > Boreal...
AAGTTCCCGCGTCTGACGCGGTCATGCCGCCCGCTGCGAACAGCGGGTTACGGCGATAATTCAAAATGTCACGATTCGGCGTTGTTGCGCATGAGACGTTCGGCAGCCGTCGCCGCCAGCGTGGTCCCGCCCGGCGCGCTCGGCCGCGAAAGCGTCAGCCGCTGAACGCCGCCGGCCGTTCGGCCGATCGCCCGGCCGGGATCCCCACAAGCGTGAGCAGGCGGCCCACCTCGGCCCGGCGCTGCGGCCGGGACAGGCCGAGCATCGGCTCGGCGACGCTCCAGCCGATGCTGTGCAGCGGGTTCAGCGAAGAGAACGGATCCTGGAACACCATCTGCAGTCGGGACACCCGGCCCGGCCGTGCGGTGACGGGCTCGCCGTCCAGCAGGATGTGGCCGGTATCCGGCGGCTCGAGGCCCACCAGCATCCGGCACAGCGTGGACTTGCCGGCTCCGCTCTCTCCCACGATCGCCAGTGTGGTTCCCTGGTCGACGGTGAAGCTCGCCGAGTGCACGGCGGGACGCGGCGAGCGGGGGTAGTGGCGGCTGACGCCATGCACGCTAAGCATCCGGCAGGCCTCGCCGCCCGGCCGGACCCGCTGTCACGTCGGGGCTGCCGCTGCCGTTTGGCAGCCGGGCAAGGTGACAGGCGGCATCGCGGTCACCTGCCGCAACCGGCGCGGGCCGGCGGGCGGTGCATTCATCCCATGCATACGGGCAGCGCGGAGCGTAGACGCACCCTGCGGGCCAGTCCTGCGGGCCCGGTGGCGCGCCGGGTATGACCGGCACGCTTGCCCTGCTTCGGGCCTGGGTGGAGACCGTGCAGCTCAGCAGCGCCCGGGTGTACGGATGCAGGGCGGTGGCCTGCAGGTCGGACGCGGCCGCCTGCTCGACGATGCGGCCCGCGTACATGATCGCGACCCGCTGGCAAAACCTGCTCACGAGCGCGAGATCGTGACTCACCATGACCACGCCGCTGTCCGCCTCGCGGCCGAGTTCGCTGATCAGGCGCAGGACCTCGATCCGCACGTTGGCGTCGAGAGCGGTCGTCGGCTCGTCGACGATGACCAGCCGGGGCCGCGGCATGAGCGCCGCCGCGATGGCGACGCGCTGGGCCATGCCGCCGCTGAGCTGGTGCGGGTACAGCCGCAGGACGCGGGCGGCGTCGGTGAGGCCGAGGCGCCCGAGCAGTTCGGTTGCCCGCTGCACCGCGGCAGCCTGGCTCATCAGGCGCAGGTGAACAACGCCGTCGGTGAGCTGGCGGCCCACCCGGTCCAGCGGGTTGAGCCCGGTCAGCGGGTTCTGCAGGACCACCGACGCGGTCCGGCCGAGTTCCTCGCGCGGGATGGCGCGCGCATCGAAGGTCCGCCCGGCCAGCGTCACCTCGCCGCCAGCGCGGGTGCCGCGTGGCAGCAGCCCCACCATCGCCCGGGTCGTCAGCGTCTTGCCAGCCCCGGACTCCCCCACGATGCCGAGCACCTCGCCCGCGTGCACGTCCAAGTCGACGGGATCGACAAGCCGCATCCAGGTACGTCCCCTGGCGGCATCCACCGAGAGGTTCCTGGCCGACGCGACGACGGTCATCGCCCGATGATCTCCACATCCTGCTGGACCAGATCGCGCAGCCCGTCGCCGATGAGGTGCGCGGCCAGGACCAGGAGCGCCAGCGCCGCACCCGGGAAGACAACGACCCACCAGGCCGTGGACAGGGTCTCGCGTCCGTCGGCGATCAGGTAGCCGAGGCTGTGCTGCGGCGGCCTGATGCCGAGGCCGAGGAAGCTCAGGCCGGCTTCCCAGAGCAGCACGTATCCCGCCTGCAGGCTGCCGAGCACGAGTGCAGGCGTTGACACCGCGGGCAGCAGATGGCCGAAAAGCAGCCGCCGCCGGGTGGCGCCGGACAGGCGCGCTGCCAGCAGATACCCACGCTCGCGCTCCACCAGGACAACGCTGCGCACCAGCCGCACGTACGGCAGCCATGCCACGGCGCTGATCAGCAATATCAGCATGGGCATGGACGGCCGGAGCAGCGCGGCCGCGGCCACGAACACAAGCAGCGGCGGGATGGACAGGCACACGTCGACTACGCGCATGATGACCGCGTCCACAATGCCGCCGAAGTAGCCGGCGCACAGGCCCACGGATATCCCGATCACCGCGGAGATCGACACGACGGCGAGCGATACCTCGAGGCCCACCCAGATTCCCGCGCTCGTCCAGGCCAGCACGTCCTGGCCAAGCTGATCGGTGCCGAGCAAATGGCCGGGACTGAGCGGCGGGAGGAAGCTCTGCGCGAGATCCTGCTGGCCCGCGCCGGGCAGCGCCACCGTCCCCCAGGCCGCGACCGCGAGCATGCCGAACAGGACGAGCAGGCCTAGCCGCAGCGTGGGATGCGCCTTCAGCTGTAGCCGAGGCCAGGAACGCATGGCGGCGTGGCGCTGCACCGCTCGCGCGGTCACGGCCGGGCCCCCGACCTGACTCGCGGGTCGATCACCGTGACGACGACGTCAGCGGCCAGGTTCAGCAGCACGTATCCGCACGCGACCACGACGACGGCAGCCTGGATGACCGCCACGTCGCGGGCTTGCACGGCGTTGTTGATGACAGAGCCGATGCCGGGCCATGCGAAGATCACCTCGACGATGATCGTGCCGCCGAGCAGCCAGCCGATCTGCATCGCCAGCAGCGTGACGAACGGCACCATCGCGTTCCGGAGCGCCTGGTGCGCGACGATGAAGCGGTCCCGGAAGCCCTTCGAGCGCAGAACGGTCACGAAGTCCTGGCCGACGACGTCGAGCAGGGCGCCGCGCAGCAGCCGCACAAACGCCGGGATCAGCGGCAGCGCCAGCGCCAGGGTCGGCATGATCAGGGACTGCGGCGACGTGAAGCCGATGGCCGGCAGCCAGGACAGGTTGACGGACAGCAGCCGCACCAGGATGATCGCGATCCAGAAATCCGGCAGCGCTCCGGCCAGCATCATCACCACGCGTGATGAACGATCGCCTGCCGATCCGCGGCGGAGCACGCTGAGCATGGCGACGGGCACGGCCACGACCACGGCCAGCGCAATCGCGCACCCGATGAGCAGCACGGTGTTCGGCAGCGCGGTCAGCACGACACGCAACGCCGGCTCGCCGGTCTGGTAGGAGGTACCGAAGTCGCCATGCGCGGCGCCTGCGAGGTAGGAACCCAGCCGCTGCAGCACCGGCCTGTTGTAGCCGAGCTGGTCGATGATCTGCTGCCGCTGCTGCGGGGAGAGAAACGAGCCGCCGATGACCTGCCCCGGGTTGCCGCTCAGGTTCGTGATCAGGAAGCTCACCACGACGGCACCGGCGACGACCAGCAGCCCCTGGGCCAGCCGCCAGCCGATATAGCGGCCGTACCTACGCGCGGCCTCGTGCTCGCCGGATTCGAGACCGGCGAGATCAGCCAAGGTAGACATCGTCGAAGCGGGGGCCGAAATTCCGCTTGTCCGGCACGTAGCCCTGGACGTCCTTACCCAGGCCGTCGATCTGGGGCATTGTGAACAGCGGCAGCGAGAGACACAAGCTCGCTTCCAGATCCTGGAGTTTGCCGATGACGACATCGCGCGCCGGGCCGTCCGGCGTCTGGCTCATCTGTGCGCTCAGCGCCGAGTAGCGCGCCCACGACGCGGGGTCCGCCTTCTGAAGGTCGAACACCGGCACCGTGACCCCGTACAGCACCGGGCCGCCGGTGAACCAGGGCTGGTCGACCAGCCACAACGCGTCCACGGCCGGGTTCGGGCTCAGCTGGTTGGCGTTGAAGGTGGCGTCCTGGAGGGCGTCCACAGTGGCAGTGATGCCGACGTCGCCGAGCATGCCGGCGATGGCCTGCGCGGCGCTCTCGCCTGCTAGGAATCCGGCGTTCGCGTCGCCGGCGACGATCGCGATGCGCAGCGAGATCTTCTTGCCGACCTGCTTGATGAGCGCCTTCGCCTTGGCTGGATCGTAGCCGTAGCTCGGATTGACGACCTGGTAGCCGACGATGCCCGGCACCTCGAAGGAGTCGACCACGGTCCCGTAGCCGAAGCCGAGCGCCTTGAGCAGCGCCTGCCGGTCGATCGCGTGGGCAACCGCCTGCCGGACCCTGATGTCGCTGACCGACGGTACGACAAGCTTGAAGTTGAGGTACGTCACCAGCCACGACGGTGCGGCGGCGATCTTGGTCCGGGCCCCGTGGGCCAGCGCCGACGCTTGTGACGGGTCGACCTTCGGCACGACGTTGATCTCGCCCGCCTGAAGAGCCGAGATCCTCGCGCCAGGGTCCTCGATGATCTGGTAGTTCAGCTTCGCCACGTGGGGCTTGCCCTTGTTCCAGTACCGCGGAAACGCCTTGAGCTGGATGAGCGACTGAGTCTGCGAGACGAACTCGAACGGTCCCGAGCCGACCGGGTGCTGGTCGATGGCGCTGGGCCCGGCCGAGATCGACTTCGGGCTCTGCATTCCCAGGAGCGTCAGGTTGCGCGTGAAGTCGACGTACGGCGCATCGAAGACGAACCGGATGGCGTCTGGCCGCGAGTCGTCGATCGTCTTGATCGGCAGCGGCACGAAAAGGAAGTCGGAGTTGGCGAGGAAGTACTCAAAGTTCGCGCGGATAGCAGCGGAGTCGAGTGGCGTCCCGTCGTGGAACTCCACTCCGGGTCGGATTTGGCCGGTCCACTCGGTGAGGTCCGGCGAGGCCGTCCAGCCGGTGAGCAACTGCGGCACGACCTTCGTGTAGCCGGGCGACCACGCCATCAGGGTGTCGTAGAGGTTGATCGTTGCCCAGAACGCGCCGACTCCGGCCCTCCGCGCAGCGTCGAGCGAGTTGGGCGCTCCCGGGAGCGCGACGGTGACCGTTCCCGTCGGGGTCTTCGGGGGCTTCGCCGATGCCGATGCCGTGCTCGTCGGCGTGTCGGCGCCGCACGCGCTCAGCAGGCCGCCGAGAGGCCCCGCGGCCAGCAGGCTGCCGGCCGCCCGCCAGACGAACTGACGCCGGGTTGCGCCGCCGGGTCGCTCGGCCACCGCCGTGGCCGCTCCGACGTCCGCTGGATGGTGAGCTAGCTCGGGCACTGCCGCTCCCTTCGCCAGTGTTCTGCAAAACAGAACAGTGTGTTCTGAATAGAGGCTAGAACGGGGCTTAAAGTGGTGTCAAGGTGCTGTTACATCGCGGCGGCGGCAGGCGTCAGATGATGCCGCCGGCCGGAATGCGCAGGTCCAGCGACACCAGCCGCTTGTTCCTGCTCTGCACCGGCCACCAGAGGATGCGGCCCCGCAGCCGGGCGTTCTCCCACTGCCGCAACGGACCGGGCCGCAGCGGATCATCGACCTTGATCTCCTCGGTGCCGAAATCCGCGAGCAGGCGCCCGGCGCACGGCCCGGCGATCAGGCTGCCGAGCTCGATGACGCGCACGCCCGCCAGGGGCTGCTGGGGTGGCCTTCCGGACCCGCGCCGCTCGGCCGCGTCAGTGGTACAGCCCCTCACCGCGACCCGCCAGGGCCGGGCTTTGTCTGCGCGTGGCGTCGTACCACTCACGCGAGGCAGAGTGCAACTCGACCCCGGGGACCAGCTCGGGCTCGACGGCCGAGTACGAGGCGCCGACGGCGTTCTCCAGTAGCTGAGGCCGTTCCAGGGCGCCGAGTATCGCCCTGACCAGGTCGGGGTCGGTGTCGGAGCGCCCGTAGATGTACTGGTGCCGCCAGCCGACCGTCAGCAGATCCCGGTCCACACCGGGGAAGATCCGGTCAGGAAGCACCAGCAGCTGGGCCCCGTGCTCCCGCTGCGCCGTCAGCAGCGCCTGGTAGTCGAATTCCAGGAAGCACAGGTCGGGGAGCAGCGAAAGGCTGCCGGCCCACGGCGACGCCAGATTCACCACAAAGAACACGCCGTTCGCCAGCCCGTTCCTGGCCAGGTACTGGGTGTAGCTGACGAGCGGCTCAGGCGCCCGGTCCGCCGCCCAGTCGGCCGACAGACCGCCCTCGGTCGCATCGTGCATGAGCTGTCCCGCGCAATAGAGCGGATCATCGCCTCCCCAGCTCTTGAGGTCCGCGGTCGAGAACCCGTGGAGCTGCAGGATGCGTTCTTCCCAGCCCCTGAGCAGGTGGTCCGCGGGGGGCATGATCGGCTTCCAGCGGAATCTGGCTTCGCCCAGCTCGCGCAGCGTCCGGAAGCCGGCCTTTCGCTCCACGGCGGCGACCAGCCAGGCCGGCAGGTTGACCGCGGCGATGACCCGCAGGTCGGCGGCGACCATGTCCGACAGCGGGCCGCCGCCCCTGCGCATGGCCCAGGCCACCAACGGCGGCATCGTCACGCCGATGTCGCAATCTCCGCCGGCGACCGCGCGCACGTTCAGGTGGTCGTGGCGCCTCCAGTCGATCTCGAGATGGTAGTCGCCGCCGCCCATGACCCTTCTAAGGCTCGCGGCGACTTCATACCACGGGGATCCGACTCGGCTCGCCGCCACGGTGACGGACTTGGGCATCGCTACCGCCCTCTCCCGGCCCGGGCGCTCTCGTGATCGCGGCCGGCAGGCTGCCCAGCTCAAGGGCCGTTTGACTGTTTTGCAGAACACAATATTCCGCTATACAGATCACAGTCAACGGCGGTGGGCAGGCGATCAGGGCGCGATGGACGAGGAGATCCGGCGCGCATACTCCTTGGCTTCGGCGACGATCTTCTCCACGTGCTCGTCATCGAAGCGCGACGTCGGCACGGCAACGGCGAGCGCCAGCCGCGTCCTGGCCATCGGATCAGGGACTGTCACCCCGATACCGCTCACCTCCGCGACGAAGCCGCCGTGCGAGATGCCGTACCCGCGGGCGCGGACGGCATGGAGTTCCTGCAGCAGCGCGTCTCGGCCGGTGATAGTGCTGCCGGTGAACCGCTCCAGGTCGGGGCCGGGGAAGAGCTGCTCGATGGTGGCATCCGGCAGCGTCGCCAGCAGCGCGTGCCCTCCCGCGGTCGCATGGGACGGCATCACCTGACCGGTCCGCGAGCCGACCCGCAACGGCTGCGGGCTCTCGACAGAATCGAGGCAGATCACCTTCCCGTCGCGGCGCAGCGACTGCAGGTGCACGGTCTCCTGCACCCGGTCGACCAGCGCCTCGATATGCGGTCGCGCCGCCTCGCGCAGGTCCACGTCGCCCACCAGTCGCATGCCCGCGTTGGTCAGCACCGGTCCGGGAACGTACGCCCGGGTCTCCGTGTTCTGCGCGGCGAAGCCGTAGAACTCCAGCATCTGCATCAGCCGGTGAGCGGTCGAGCGCCCTACTCCCAGTTCCCTGCTGGCGTCCGCGATCCGGATTTCCGAGCGGCTGCTGATCAGCAGCAACAGCCGCAAGGCACTGTCCACCGAGCCAATCGGGTACCTGGGCCGGTCTTCGCGCGACGGCCCGGCAACATCAAAGCTATTCTGCATAGTGGAACAATTGTAGCTTGACCTGCTCCACGACGCGGAATAGTCTCTCAACCTCTCTAGAGCCTGGTTGGCGACATCATCATCGGAGCGCGATGCGCCTGTTCGTGTTCAACGACCACCGGATCGGTGTGCTCACCGCCAGCGGCGGCCTCGCCGACATCACCGAACTGACCGGAACCGGTGTACCGGCCCGCGACCGCATGACGGCGCTGATCATCAACTGGCCGGTGATCCGGGACCGGGTGTCCGCTGTGGCCGCCGCGGAAACCGTGGGCATCCCGGTAGCGGACGCCGTGATCCGGGCGCCGCAGCCGCGTCCGCCCAAGATCGTGGCGGCGCCGGTGAACTACCGCCTGCACCAGGCGGAGATGGGAGGGGCCGGAGGCGTCTACTCCGGCGCGGCCATCAAGACGATCGAGACCTATGCCGGCTTCATCAAGGCGTCAAGTTCCGTCATCGGACCCGACCGTCACGTCGAGATCCCATTCCCGGATCGCCGGGTCGATCATGAGGCGGAGCTTGGGGTGGTCGTCGGGCGTGCGGCGGCGCACGTCGCCCGGGATGCGGCACTGGACTATGTGTTCGGGTATGTCCCGCTGCTCGATATCACCCTGCGCGGTGAGGAAGACCGCTCCTACCGGAAGAGCTTCGACACCTTCACCCCGATCGGCCCGGCGATCGTCACGGCGGACGAGGTTCCCGATCCGGCGAACCTGGACATCGAGCTGACCGTCAACGGCGAGCCGCGGCAGAAGGCGAATACCCGGGAGCTCATCTATGACGTCCCCCGGCTGATCGAGTTCTACTCTGCGGCGATGACGCTCGAGCCGGGCGACCTCATCGCAACGGGCACGCCGGCGGGCGTGGGTCCGCTGCGTCCCGGCGACGAGATCGTCCTGGGGATCGAGCAGGTCGGGCGCCTGTCGATGCGGGTCCGCAGCCGATGACAGCGGGCGGACCGCGCGTCGCCCGGCATGCTCCGGCTTCCTGCTTCGAGCTAGGCAGCGTCAGCCGGACTGGCGGCACAGAAAGCCGTACCCCGCATTGATCTGGGATTCCGGCCAGACCTGAGTCTTCTTCAGGGCGATCTCGGCCGAGTCGGACCACTGGCGGATCTCGCCGGCCGCCATCGCGTACAGCTGAACCTGGCACGCTCGCGCCAGCAACACCGCACGCATCACCGCCGTCGCCGCATCCGGACCCACGGTCACCAGCCCGTGCCGCGGCATAAGGCAGCCAACCCCGCCACCGATCACGCTGGCCAACTCGCGGCCCAGCTCCGCGGAGCTGATCAGGCTCCCGGTCAGCGTGAACCGCGCGATCTGCGGCTCGGCGAACTCGACCCCGTCGTGAGAGATCGCGAGCAGCGGGGTGTCCAGCGCCGCGAACGAGACCGCCGCCGGGGCGTGCGTGTGCACCACGCTCCCCACATCCGGCCGCGCGTTCATCACCTCGGTGTGGATGGCGTACTCGATGTGCCGCGGCCCGTTGCCGGCCAGCACCTCGCCGTCCGGCGTGGCCAGCAGGACCCTGGCGGGGGTCACCTCGCCGAAGGACCATCCCGCGGCCTTCATCCAGATGCCGCGTCCCTGCGGATCGCGGATGGACGCGTGACCCCACACCATGTCGGACTGGCCGCTCGCGCCGAGCGCCCGGTTGGCCTGGGCGGTCTCCGCGATCAAACGCTCCTCAGTATCCATGCATCTCCGTTCGTCCTGGCCCGGCAGCTGCCTACAGCCACCGCGGCAGGTCGGGAAGCTCCCCGCTTCGGGTGAGCCCAGCCGGGCTGGCCCGGCCAGTAAGCCACCCGGCGATTCTCTGCGGGCTCCCTTCGACGACGCCGTCGGCGCTCGCTGCAGCACCGAGCCGGACCGTGCCATAGCCGTTGACGCGCAGGTCCACCGTGGCCGTGGTCCGTTGCGTCATCCACGCGGCCACGTCCGTGGTCAGCGTCCATGCGACGCCGGCCGGCAGGATGTCAATGCCGTTACCGGCGTCGAGGTCAACCAAGTGCAGCCAGACCTCGCGGACCCGCAGCCAGGGGACCTCGTGTGCAGCGATCTGGCGGCCCTGCCCGCTGATGACGCTGAATGAGCGGCGTGCCGCGGGAACGGCGTGCGCCTCTGCCAGGAAGTGGGAGCCGGACGCCGTGAGGTCGGCCAGTTGCTCGGGCAGTCCACGGTGCGCCCCGGTGCGGATGCCGTCCTCCCGCTCTCCCGGGGAGGAGTACATCCGCGACTCGACGCCGGTCCGCGCCCAGGTGAGCAGGTTCGTCAGGGCATCGGCGTTGCGAGCCAGGTGGGAGAGTACGTGCCCGCGTGACCAGGTCGCCAGCCGTGAAGGCTCGGGCAGCTGCCCGGGCTCCAGGCCGGCGGCCGCACGCTCGACAAGCCGCTGGCCCCGGGCAACCCAGCCCAGCAGGATGTCCCAGGGCGGCAGGTCGGTCAACGAGGCACCGCGCTCTCGGCCACGCAGTAGTTACTGAGCTGGCCGAGCCCTTCGATGGCAGTGACCATCGTCTGCCCGTGGCGCAGGAACAGCTGCGGCTCACGACCCGCGCCCACCCCGCCGGGCGTGCCGGTGGCGATCAAGTCGCCGGGCTCCAGGGTGGTGAACTGGCTGACGTAGGCGACGATGTCCGCGGGCGGGAACAGCAAGTCCGAGGTGCTTGCGCGCTGACGGACTTCCCCGTCCACTTCGCAGCGCAGGTCCAGCCGACTGGCGTCGGTCTCGTCCTTGGTCACGAGCCAGGGACCCACTGGCGTGCTCGCCTCGAACGACTTGCCCTGCAGCCATTCGCCGGTGCGCCACTGCCAGTCGCGCATGCTGACATCGTTGACGATCGTGTAGCCCGCGATCGCGGCGGCGGCTTGGCGGACGGGCGCCCGGCGGACCTGCGTCCCGATCACCACGCCGAGCTCGGCTTCCCAGTCGACCTGGTCGCTGACGCTCGGCAGCACGACGTCGTCGTTGGCGCCCAGCAGCGCGTTGGCGAACTTCGCGAACAGGGTCGGGTACGCAGGCAACTCGCGTCCCATCTCCAGGATGTGTGACCGGTAGTTAAGGCCCACGCAGATGATCTTGCCGGGGCTCGGTACCAGGGGAGCATAGACCACGCCGCCGAGGGGGTGCCTGGCGCCTGCCGCGGCGGCCGCCCGGTCCTGCCAGCCGTCCCGGCGCAGGAACTCGCTCAGGTCCGCGGCCCCTATTTCCACGGCCTGCTCATCCTCGATTCGGACCGCCGCGGTCCCGAAAGCGGTCCGGATCGTGGCCAGCTTCACAGACGCACCGCCCCGCTAGTCCCTGCCTGACCGGCGCTGGGCAGCAGCGCGGCGTTCTCCCCGTACAGCCACTTCACGTGCTTATGATCGGCGACGTCCCGGTCGAGCAGCAGCTCATCACGGAGCAGCTTGGCGACGCCGTCCAC
>Ga0209333_1001590_pt1 | contig 10840 bp, 7 predicted proteins | sample BlaSpr_A8_OM2_O3_FD_187982 | JGI IMG/M metagenome (GOLD analysis project Ga0209333, IMG submission 187982) | Forest soil microbial communities from Thunder Bay, Ontario, Canada - Black Spruce, Ontario site 2_A8_OM2_O3 (SPAdes) (version 2) | ecosystem: Environmental > Terrestrial > Soil > Boreal...
CTTTGGGCTTCAGAAGTTTGCTCCTTGTGACGCGAACCGGATGGGGAATCTGCACAGTCAACCCAGGATCGAACTGGCTGGCGATTCTACGAACGAGAATTGGAACGGACTCGCATTCTCCGTGCCCTTCGACTACGCATCCGATTCGCACCGCCATCAGTTGCGCTCGTTATCCAGGAGACGAAGCTGTTTGGCGACTTTTTCCGGAGCAGAGCTGGGATCCGGGCGCAATTGGTCCATCCGCAGCAATTCGCCGGCGGTGTAGAGGCGCTCCTTTAGTGCCTTGCGACCCGTCTCGTCGAGCGGTGCAATATGCGTGGATCCCTTTTCGGCGTACACAGCCAGAATGGACCGCGCATCGAGGTCTTCGTCGTCTAGCAGATCCGGACTGTGGCTGGTCACGATGACCTGCGTACTCCTGCTGGCCTCTCTCAGGCCGTCAAGCAGCAAACCCGCGGCGAATGGGTGCAGTGCAATTTCGGGCTCCTCAATACCGACCAGCGGAACGCGAGGCCCGGAGCCGTTTCCAGACTGGAACAGCGCCACCAGGATTCCGAGCGCGCGCACTGTGCCATCGGACATATTCGCAGCAAGGAAGCGCCAGGGATCCTTGGATCCCGCAACTTTTTGCCGAAATTCCAGAGTCTCTTTAGGGCCGACTACCTTGACATCGACACCTTGAACACCGGGTACGACTTTGGATAGATACTCCTCGATACGCAGCTTTCGGCTTCGATTGTTCTTCGTCAGTTGGGCCAACACGCTGGTGATGTTGTTGCCGTCGCGCGCGAGGAGTTCGCCAGCATCGGGCGACTGGAGTTCGCGGATACGATCGGGGTTCAGACTATAGAAACCCATCCGTGAAAGAGCCTCGTAGACGGGCCGGAACGGGGTCAGTCCCGAGGCGCTGACCAGGTACAAACGGTCGATGACAGCCACGGGCCCCGGCTGCTGAGTACTTTCAACGACATTACCCGATTTAATTCGGAAGTACTGATCCTCTCCCAGGGCCTCTGCCGCGTGAACCCTGCATTCTTCATCCTGCACCTCAAAGCCCCCCTGCGGACGCGCCCCAATCTGAAACGCATAGTGTCCCGTTTCACCGGAAGGAAGTGAAAACCACAAGCGTAATCCGAAGTGATTAGGATGCCCTCCCGACCGCCGGCGCACTTCATTGATGCCGCCCCGGTCCCGGAGTGCATGTTCGAGAGAGGTTCGGAGCGAATCGGTAACGAAGCGCAGTGCGTCCAAGAAATTGCTTTTCCCAGCTCCATTCGGCCCCACCAGAAAAGCCAGCGGGCCGAACCTAACGTCGCACGCGGCGAGGCTCTTGTAATTCTTCAGGGCAACCCTCGTCAGCAACGTGGAATCTGTCATGACAGCCGCCCCAAGGGCAGGCGGTTTCTCCAGACCGAAGGGATCACTGCGCTCCTCCCTATCCTAGCGCACGGTTATGCTCCTCGAGATCCGCGTATCACCGCGCACTCGGAGACGGCAGCTTCGTGGAGAAGTGCCAATTTCGCAAGCTCGCCCGCCCCTTATCGTACCGAAACCTCCACCTCCCGCAACCAATCCGGCCGTTTCAAAAGATGTAGAATGAACTCCGTGCGCCTTCCGATGTCCGGATTATTGGCCTGTGTGCTGGTTTCCGGGGCGTGCAACTCGCCCGCGCACGCCATCCGGCCTGTGATTTACGCCCGCGATGACGACGCGGCCTTGGCTATGAGGTCGGCATCCGAAATTCTGCTCGTAGAGGTCAGCACGGCAAACCTCTCCGGTAACTTGCGCAACGTGAATAAGCCAACGGGGATGGGCGGCCCGATGACCCGACTATTCCATTGCACTTGGCACGCATCCGTGCCAAGGTATTGCTCACGCTACGGGGTCCCCTCCACGGTAACGTCGAGTTTTATAGCTGGGTATGGGCGTCCGGCACGCATGGCGGTCCACGGTTGTTTCATCCTGCTCCAGGATCGAACCACGTGGTCTTCCTACGGCAAGAGGGTAAGTACCTGCACACTGTCGGCGACTACCCATCCTATGATCTTGAACTCCGGTCGCATTGGCTCCCTGCGCTGCTTTCAGCTTGGAATTCGGGCCGCGCGAGCGACATCGACCCATTGGAGCGGCTGGTGAGCCTCAGGCTCCGTGCGGAGTTTGAGGGACTCTCGGCCAGCGAGTTGCACGCGGCATTCTTCGACAGCGTGCCAATCCCGAGGGACTACCAGTTGTATGATTTACCGGATCTGGCGCGGCTTATCGGTCCGCTGTTCGTCGCAACTCAACTGGATGACATCTGCCGCAACTCCGAGAACCGATTCGGACGCTTTGCGGCATGCGACGTAACTGGGCGGGAGTTTCCTGGCCGCTGCCAAGCCTACCGGTTCTTAAGTGATGCAGCTTCCGATGAGATCGCAGAGAGCTTTGTCACGAGAGCGCTCAGGAGTTGCGAAGCGCAGGAGCGAGAGCTGATCCGCCGCCTCCGATCCAACGATTTGCCACTCCGCGGCTTTTATGGATGGAGCCTGACCCCGGAACACCGGCGCGACGCGATGCGCGTCTATGCCTCCGCGATGGACCTCGAATTTCGTGAGGCGGCCTGCGAGATCGCAGCCACCATGCCGGAAGCCCGTGACATTCCCGAGTGTCCGGTGTCTGGGCCACGATAGCGATTCAGAGCCGGGCGCATCCGGCTTCAACTTGCCCGGCGCTTTTCCTCCTTATCGAGTGCCTGGTGCAGCAGGGATTTCATGTAGGTCTGATAGGGCAAGCCATTTCGCGCGGCCAGCCGCCGCAATCTCGCCAAGTCATCCTCAGGCAATCGGACCGAAATAACGCGCGAAGCGGACAGCCGCTTCACCAAGTCCTCGCGCGTCAGCGTCTTTAGCGTTCCAGCCTTCGCGGCTGCTTCAAAATCCCGGTCCAACACGTCACGATGCTCATACCACCATCGCGCCTCAGCGGCTTCCGAACGAAAGGCGGGAATCTTGCGTTTCTTCATTGCAGTCCTCCGGATTTCAAGAACAATGTCCGATACCTCTTGGACGCCGGGTACGCCGTGATGGGCCGGATGGATCCGGCTCTGACTGTCCAGACAACAATTAAAATTCGCCCCCTGAATGTTGTGGCGAGAGACTTGAACTGCTCTTCTCCGTCGTCGATATCGTACTCAAGGTCCAGGAATCCGCTTTGGAGCGCCTCTTCAACTTCGGACGGGCTGACCCGGTGCAGCCGGAGATGGGCGATGTTGCTGGCGTCCCACTCAAATGCAACTTCGGGATCCAAAAACCCAGCCTAGCACATATATACGCTGTCGATACGCGCCCCCGCATATCGCGGCGTATCCTCCCTTCGTTCTAAAATGTGACTGGGAGCTCGAATCCGTGTTGCTGTCGTCCCACTCAAATGCAATTTAGGGATCCAAACGGCAGACTAGCAGGATATATATACGCTGTCAATACGGCTCAGCAACTTGAAAGAGCAACACCGCATGACACGCGTGCCATCACTCGACGAGACCAACGACGACGAAAAAAGCGCGGCTTGTCTGGTTGCTTCAGGGCTTCGCGAATCAGGGTTTGGAGCTGCCGGCTCAAGGAACTTTCTTTTGTCCGAACGATATCTGTTTCTTTGCTTCATCCGTCGTCTCGTTGTCGGTAATTGTGGTATCTAATCGTGCCCCATTAAGATTGCTGTTGGTAATCCAGCGATCCTCGCATTTAGCCTCTAGGTGTTTAGGGTTTTCCAGCCTGTTGTATTCGATGGCCTCGCAAGGATGCCAATCATGCTCCTCTTGGTCAAAGCTCAATCTGATGTAGAGTTGTTCTGTTAATCTCGTTATTTCTATGCAAGCATAACCGTTCTGGTTCTTATTATCGTTCTCGCGCCCGCACCATTTTCCAAGTAGCACTTCGTCGGTTGTCTGGGCATGCACGGGCACCTCTGAAAGCACATAACCTAAGACAGCACACACTCCCAGTAAAGTAATCAAGCCAACAGACAGCTTTACCCCGATAAGCCGATGCTGAATGCCAAACAAATCAAGACGCGACGCATTCACGTCCCCGGCTAGTTCGCGGTACGCTTGCAGGCTAATCAGGTACTCAGAGATATCCAAGGCTAGAACGAGCACAATCAGCAGGGCGCAGATAAGGCAGCATGTTTTTTCTAGAGCATGCAATTGTAGGCTATTATTTTCGTGTTTAACCAACAGCTCCCAGATGACAACCAATCCCCCGAGGCAGAGGGTTCGTGTGCGATTGCTAAGTGCTGCAATCTGTGCGTCTCTCGCTCTCATGAAATGTAAGCGGGTATCATGTGCATCTGCGTCTCGCTTCAATGGGCCTGCCATCTTCTTATCCCTCCTTCATCGAGTTTAATACACGTAGATAAAACTGTGCACAGGTTGCGCGGATTAGCCTGACCCGTATACTTCAAGGCAATGGACGCCTTCGCCAGGCGCCCCGTTCGCCGAGTCCCCTTTTCCTACGAGATTGAAAAGCCTGGGGATTTCTGTTTCATACCAAAACGGGGGCCAATACGCAAGTTCGAGCCGGCGCCCGGTGGCGCCGCCCACGGGCTTCTGGCGCACCCTCGTTTGGCTCTTGCGCGGAAAACCGCGTGAGGCATTGAAGGAAATCGCCGAGATCGTCTGGCCGGACTACAACGCCGTGATCCTGCTCTGCCCGCACTGTTCCCAGCCGATCGCCACGACGAGAAAAGCGCGGTTGACGAGATCGTACCGCCCTACCGCACCGAATCCTCCACCTCACGCAACCAATCCGGCCGCTTCAAAACCTCCCGCGGCTTGCTCCCGTCCGGCGGCCCGATAATCCCGTCCCGCTGCATCATATCTAAGATCCGCGCCGCCCGCCCATACCCCAGTCGCAGCCTGCGCTGCAACGTCGATGTCGAAGCCTTGCCCATCTCCAGCACGATGCGTACCGCTTCTTCGTACATGGGATCCTGACCGCCCGGCGCGGCCTCCTCGCCCTCCGGCTCCGCATCGTCTGTCGGCGGCGCCACCAGGAAGGACTGATCGTACTCCGGCGTGGCCTGCTCCTTCCAGAAATCCACCACCCGGTTGATTTCGGTTTCGGTCACGAATGCGCCGTGCACGCGGATCAGCCGCGACGACCCCGGCGGCAGGAACAACATATCGCCCTTGCCGAGCAGGTGCTCCGCGCCCATCACGTCCAGCACCGTCCGGGAGTCCACCCGCGTGGCCACGCGGAAACTGATGCGCGACGGAAAGTTGGCCTTGATCAGCCCCGTAATCACGTCCACGCTCGGCCGTTGAGTGGCCAGAACTAAGTGCATGCCCACCGCGCGCGCCATCTGCGCCAGGCGCGTGACGCTCTCTTCCACGTTGCGGCCCTCCAGCATCATCAGGTCCGCCAACTCGTCGATCAGGATCAGGATGTAAGGCAGCGGCCGCAAGTCTTCCGCGGTGGCCTCGTCCTCCTCGAATAGGCTGCGCGGCTCCGCCTGCTTCTGCCGGATCTTCTTATTGAACTGGTCGATGTTGCGCACCCCGAATTCGGCCAGCAGGCGCAGCCGCCGGTCCATCTCCAGCACCGCGTTGCGCAGCGCGTTGGTAGCCTTCTTGGGATCGGTGATCACCGGCGTCAATAGGTGCGGAATTCCCTCGTACATGCCCAGTTCCACGCGCTTGGGGTCCACCATGATCATGCGCACCTCATCCGGCGTGGATTTGTACAGGATCGACATCACCATCGAATTGATCATCACGCTCTTGCCCGAGCCGGTCGAGCCGGCGATCAACAAGTGCGGCATGGATTCCAGCGCGGCCACCTTGATGCGCCCGTTGATGTCCTTGCCCATCGAAATCGTCATCCGGGACTGCGCTTGCGAAAATTCGTCGGACTCCAGTATCTGGCGCAACGCGATTACTTCGCGCTTGCTGTTGGGCACCTCGATGCCCACCGTGGGCTTGCCCGGAATGCGCTCGATCAGGATGGATTCCGCCTGCAACCCGAGGCACAAATCCTCGGTAAGCGTCGTGATGCGGCTGTACTTGATGCCGGCCTCGGGCTTGAATTCGAAGGTCGTCACCACCGGGCCGGGGTTGATCTGCACCACGTTGCCGAGCACGTTGAATTCTTCGAATTTCGACTTGATGCGTACCGCGATGTCTTTCAGTTCCTGCTCGTCGTAAGGGCTGCGGCCTTGGCCCTCGTGCAGCAGGTCCGTCGTAGGCAGCCGGTAAGCCATGGGACCGGGTACGCGCGTTGCCGCCACCGGGACGGGGATCTCCCAGGGCGGGGAATCCGTCTGGACCGCGGGCGGCTCTTCCAGTGCGCAAATCGGAATTTCGGCGGGCGCTTCAGGCTGGTCTTCTTCAACCGCCTCGATTGGCGGAACGGCCGGCTCGATGTGTGCAGCCCCCACTTGTGGCGACGACTTCGCCCGCTGCCGTTTTTCCGCTCTCTGGCGATCCCGCAGCCGCGCCTTCTCTTCCCGGCGTTGCCTCCGCTCCTCCCGCCACAAGCGCCATGCATCCGCCAGCATCGTCAAGATCCGCAGCGGACCCGCGAACCAAACCGCCAGTTTCGACACCGTAAAGGTCGAAACCAGGTAGACGGAGACGATCAGAGCCGTAATGGTGAGCAGAATCGCGCCAGTGGGATTCAGTGCATGCATCAGGTAATGCGCCAGCACCATTCCAAGCAGGCCGCCAATCGGAATCGTGCCGCTGAACAGGCTAAGCTTGGGCGCGAAGGAAACCGCCGCCGTCAAGCTGAGCAGCAGCAGCAGCGTCCCCCATAACTTAACTGCGCCGGCTTCCAATGCGTCCGACCGGACCCATTTCCAGGCCAGACCGAACAACAAGATCGGCAACACAAACGCGCCAATGCCCAGGCCTTGAAGCAACAGGTCGGCGAACCATGCGCCGGGATAGCCGATCAGGTTGCGCGGCGGTATGGCCGCGGCGGTATTCAGGGAGGGGTCCTGGACGTGGTACGACCCGAGGCTGAGCAGCACCACCAAGCCCAGCGATAGGAGCAGCAGTCCTATCAGTTCGTTGATCCGCTTCTGCGGAGTCGGAGATAACAGCTTCATCCCGCTGGCCGGCGGAAGAAAGCCAGAGCAAGCACCATTATGCCAAAAATAATGCGATAAAACACAAAAAACCACAAACTGCGGCGGCGCAGGAAGCGTAGGAACAGACCGATCACGATTATCCCGGTAACGGCGCTCACCGTGATGCCCACCGCCAGCGCCGCTTCCATGTTGGGATCAAAGGCTTTGTGCTTGATCAGGTCGTAGACCGCTTTGGCCGCCGCCGCCCCGATGGCGGGCGTCGATAATAAAAAGGAATAGCGCGCCGCGGCTTCCCGATTTATATTGCGAAACAAACCGGCCGTGATGGTGATGCCGCTGCGGGAAACTCCAGGCACCACCGCCAACGCCTGAGCCAAACCGATCGTTCCGGCATCCACAAAGTTCACTCCGGAAATGTCGCGGGTCTTGCGCCCCGTCCACTCGGCGATTCCCATCACGATCCCGATCCCCACCATCATCGTGCCGATCACCATCGGGTTGCGCCACGCGCCTTCCGCCTGCTTGTTGAACACGAGCCCGGCCACTCCCACCGGAATCGATCCGATCGCCAGCAGCCAGAGCAGACCGCTGTTGCGTTCCAGTTCCTCGTCGCGTCCCCAGCGAATGCCGAATCCGTGCGCGATGATTTGCACCCAATCGCGCGCAAAGTAAACCACCACTGCCAGCAGCGTGCCGATATGCAGCGCAATGTCGAACGTCAGGCTTTCCGTCTGCCAGTTCAGTAGCCACGACGTCAGATAGAGGTGCGCCGTGCTGCTGATGGGCAGGAACTCCGTCAAGCCCTGCACGATCGCCAGCACAATCACTTGATAGATAGGCATGTTAGGGGCAAAAGGGAATGGTACCCGATTTTCAAGCCGGGGGCTAATCCGGCGAGCGGTGCAATGGGTGTTTTGATGCCCCTCCAGCCCTCCATGGTAGCAGCAAGGCCTTGCAGGATTCCGCCGAAAATTTCCACAAGTATCCTATATTTTAACCAATTTTTCTCTTGTAAGCGGTTACAAAATGGTATAGACTACTTTTGATCGCCCCTTCAGGGGCCACGTTAAGGGAGGGTACATGGGAAAGCTCAGTCCGCTTTTGTGCTTGTCTGTCATGGCTAGCGCTGCCGCGTTCGCCCAAACCGCAACCGTCTTAGGAACCGTTACCGATCCGACCGGCTCCGTAGTGCCTGGCGCGACCATCACCATCACCAACACCAATACGAACGCCAAACGCGTTCTCCAAACCAGCGCTACCGGGAGCTACAACGCGCCCGAATTGCAGATCGGGCCCTACTCGGTGAAGGCGGAGGCAGCCGGTTTCAAGTCCTACGAACGCACCGGCATTACGCTCGACTCCAACGACACGTTGCGCGTAGACGCAGTACTGCAAGTCGGCCAGGTTTCCGAGAGTGTAACGGTGGCCTCCGACGTCGTAAAGGTCGAGTCCGATACGGCCGAGGTAAGCGACCTGATTTCGGGTTCCCAAATCTCGGATTTGGCGATTAACGGCCGGCACATGGCGGCCCTTGCGATTCTCACGCCGGGCGCCTCCTCCGACCTGCCCGATCTCAACCTCCCGGTATCGGTGGCCGGCAGCACCAACATCAGCTTCAACGGCCAGCGCGAGGAGCACAACGTCTGGATGATCGACGGCGGCGAAAATTACGACCGCGGCTGCGGAGGCTGCGTCACCATGATGCCCTCGGTGGACGCCATCGCGGAATTCAAGACCCTCACCAGCAACGCGCCCGGCGATTTCGGGATCGGCTCGGGCGGCACCATCAACATGGCCATCAAGTCCGGTACTCACGATTACCATGGCGAGGTCTACGAGCATTTCCGCAATAACGACATGGACGCCAATAACTATTTCGCGAACCTGTCCGGATCGCCCAAACCGGAGTTGCGGTACAACGTCTACGGGTGGAACGTGGGAGGGCCGGTATGGATTCCAAAGGTTTACAACACGGCCCGCAAGAAGACTTTTTTCTTCTGGAACCAGGAGTGGCGCAAATTCGTGGTGGGCACGGAGGTGTATGCCCCAGCCATCCCGCAGGCGGAGCGCAATGGCGACTTCAGCGCGCTCAGCACGCCCATCACCGTCCCTAACACGGGCGATCCGGCCATGAACGCCAAGTTTGCGGCTGCCGGTCTGACCCCCGGCCAGGACTTCCCCGGCAATAAAATCCCGGCATCCCTGATCGATCCGAACGCCGCGCTGTTCTTGGCTTCCGGCGCCATGCCTCTTCCGAATGCGCCGGGCAACTTCTACTCCGGCGCACCCGGCGCGCCCACCACCGTTCCGGAAGTTGTTTTGCGCTTCGACCATTACTTCACTGACAAATTGTCCATTTTCGGCCACTATATTCACGACAACACGGACCAGGGGTATGCCACTTCGTTGTGGAGCAGCGATACCTATCCGACCATCGGAACAAACTTCAAGAATCCCTCCTGGGGCGGGGTTGCCCACCTGACCTATGCCATCAGCCCGACTTTACTCAATGAAGTCGCGTTCAACTTCAACGGCAACTGGATCGATCTCACTCCCACTGGCATCTACCAAAAACCCTCTGGTTGGAACGCTATGCAGTTGTTCAATAACAACGACGATAACCGCCTGCCTACGGTCAGCATCGGCGGAAGTTACGGCGTCAATTACGATCCGGCCTCCTGGCCGTGGAGAAACGCCGCCTTCGATAAGCAGGTGCGCGACGATGTCTCCTGGACCAAGGGGAAGCACAACCTGAAAATCGGCGGCCAGTTCATGCGCTACTCGAAGAACCAGGACATCTTCGGCGATACTCAGGGCGACTACAACTTCAGCGGCATCTACAGCGGAAACGCGGTCGCCGATTTCCTTCTGGGTTACGCCGCCAATTACAGCGAACTCGACCTGGAAGACCGAACGCACACCCGCACCTCTACGGGTTCCTTCTATGCCAACGACAACTGGCGCCTAACCAATCGCTTGACTTTGATCCTGGGCGCGCGCTGGGAAATCGTGCCGCACGCCTACGACGTGCAGAATCGCTTGTCGAATTTTTACCCCAACCTCTACAACCCGTCCAACGCGGCCCAATTCAACTCGGATGGCAGCCTGAACACTTCCGGCCCAGGTTTCACCACGGTGCCCGGCGTGCCCTTGGGGAACATTCCGTTTTACATTAACGGCATGGTGATCGCCGGCCAGGACGGTACCCCGCGCGGCATGGTGCAGAATCAATATGGCGCCGTGGGGCCGCGCGTCGGCTTTGCCTACGACCTGACAGGCAAAGGCAAGACCGTCATTCGCGGCGGTTACGGCATGTTCTACGAGCGCATCCAGGGCAACGACGTTTACAACATGGGACCCAACCCGCCGTTCGGCTTCAACCCGGGCCTGAATAACGTTTTCTTTTCCACTCCGAACGTCAGTTCCCTCAACGGGCAGGCTGCTACCGTTCCCATCTACCCGGCCGACATTACGGCGCTGGCGTACACCGATTACAAACTGCCCGTTTCGGCGCAATGGAACTTCGGTGTCCAGCATCAACTCTCGGAGGGAGCCGTGCTCGGCGTACAGTACGTCGGCAACGCCGACTACCATCAGCGCGATGAACGCGAAATCAACGATGTGCCGCTCGCCGATCCCAATCGCCTGGGTATCGCCGGCCTCAGCGGAAATTACAACGCGAATCTGGATCGGCCGTACCTGGGATATGGCAATATCGTTCTGGGAGAGAACGCCGGCAACACCCACTACGAGTCCCTGCAGGTCAACTTCCGTT
>Ga0209333_1001593_pt1 | contig 10834 bp, 4 predicted proteins | sample BlaSpr_A8_OM2_O3_FD_187982 | JGI IMG/M metagenome (GOLD analysis project Ga0209333, IMG submission 187982) | Forest soil microbial communities from Thunder Bay, Ontario, Canada - Black Spruce, Ontario site 2_A8_OM2_O3 (SPAdes) (version 2) | ecosystem: Environmental > Terrestrial > Soil > Boreal...
ACCACATTCGGTAAACGTGCCGTTCCCGTTGTTGCGGAAAAGAAACTGATTGGAGGCGTCGTTCGCGACAAAAATGTCCGTGAATCCGTCGCCGTCATAATCCGCGAACGCGACCCCCAGCCCATGGCCCTTCTTCGCGGCGATGCCGGAAGTGACGCTCACATCCTCAAACGTGCCGTCTCCCCGATTGTGGTACAGGATGTTCGTGATGGCAGGAAACGTACCCGGCGGGCAGTACGTGGCTCTTTCGGAGCCGCACGTTTTGCTTTTCTCGACGCTCCAATCGAGATAGCGGGTAACAAACAGATCCAGCCTGCCGTCATTATCGTAATCGAAAAATCCCGCGGAGACGGACCAACCGCCGCCGGCGACGCCAGCCTTCGCGGTAACATCCGTAAAAGTGCCGTCGCCATTGTTGTGATACAAAATATTTTTCCCGAAGTTGGTCACGTAGATATCGGGGAAACCGTCATTGTCGTAATCCCCGACTGCCACTCCCATCCCGTAGTTTGAGTCGCCGGCGTGTGCAAGGCCAGCCTGGTCGGTGACATCAGTGAAGGTGCCATCCGGATTCTGGCGGTAAAGGCGATTCCAATAAGCTGGATTTCGACGGTCGAAGCTAACGGGCGTGGCCATGGTGTCGCGGACGTTCCCGCCGTTCACGAAGAAAATGTCCAGCAATCCGTCGTTGTTGTAATCGAGGAGGGCTACGCCTCCCGGCATGGTTTCGATGAGGTACTTCCGGGAAGTCGGTGAGTTGCGGAGAACAAAATCAACACCCTTCGGAGATTTCAGTTGGAACACCGGGTCGGATTTGGGTTTTGTCTCTTGCGCGGGCAGAACCCTGCCGAATTCACGCGCACCGAGAGAAAACAATAGAGACAGCAGCTCTCTTCTGGTCATCCATGTTCCTGATAATTCGAAATCGCCCGGCGTCTGCGGCTCGCGACGGAAAAGATTGCTCGCGCGATCGAGCCGCGTTGCGCGGCTCTGAGCTTCTCACTTCGAATTCCGAATTTCCAGGCCGGCGCTCCACGGTTCGGCTTTGAGCTACCGGCTCACACCGGAAGCGCTTGTGCCGTTCGCGGATACCGAGGTGGATGGATTAATGTCTGTGATGTGCGCAAGGGCGGTGTTGATCAGACCGTTGTACTCTTCGAGCTTTTGACTTTGGTATTTTTTGTCCTGGTTCATCATCGCAAATGCGGGCGAGGTCTCCGTAGCATGCATGGCGTCGATAATCTTGGCCAAACCAATCAGTTTCGCCGACAGCCCGCTCAGTTCCGCGAACGCTGTTTCGGGATGGTAGCCGATGCGATCTCCGGTCTGCATGGCGTCAATCAATAAGTCGGGGGAACCGGCTGCGGGCCATGCAGCGTTCAAAATGTCATTCGTCTCGCGAAGGCGCGCCAGCTTGCCGGGAAGGCCGTCGAGCATCGAGCGACTGTGAGCCAACTGAGGATCGATTCGCAGTTTCACGGAAACCGCGTCGCCGGTGTTGAATCTGCGCGTTGTAATTACGGTCGTTAGGGTGCTGCCTTCAAAGCGCCATCCGGGTTTTTCCGCCGTGTTGGCATAGGGCAGCGGCTCGCCGTTCACGGTCACCGAAGATGGCGGCCAATTTCCCGGGAGGCGCAACTCGTACGCCCGCTCAGTTGGCATTCCCGCGTAGTGACCCACGGTGGGCGCGACGCTCAACGTAAGTATGGCGCCGTCGGCGTTCAAATCAGCCTGAATCGGAGTCCAGGCAAATTCCTCCTGCTGGTAGCCGGGGGTGTCTCCCGCGTCGTCGTAAAGACGATATTTCGACGTCTGTCCGTTCTGTAGAGGGAAGACCGTCAGGATGAGCGGGTCCACCGGCTTCTCGCCGGTGTAGCTCATTGCCGGTTGCATGGGAATAATGCTTCCACCCTTCACGTACAAGGGGATCTGGCTAATCGAAAATTCGCGCTCCACGGTGACGGGGCCGTGAAAGTTTGCGCCGCTATCCCGTTCGAACCATTCACCGGCAGGCAGCCACACCGCAATCTTCGCGAGTTGCGAATCCTTTGCCACTGGCTGCGTCACTGGATCGGCAAGGACGCTATCGCCGAACATGTATTCATTTTTCGCTTCGTAGGCCTGCGGCGCGTCCGGCCAGTCATAGTAGAGCGGATGCAGCAGCGCCAGACCGGTGTCGTATGTTTTCCGGGCCTCGGTGTAGATGTAGGGCTGCAGGGCATAGCGACGTGCGAAAGACTCACGCATCAGATCCGAGTACGGTTCGGGGTAGGCCCAGATACGCCGCTCCGCGTCGGGATTTTTGGTGGTATGAGTTCGCAGGATCGGACTGAAACTTCCCCACTGGATCCAGCGCAGATAGAGTTCCGGTTCGATGGCGCCGGGCATGTGGCCGCCGATGTCGTGGCTCCAATACGCATAACCCACGTTGGCAGCCGTGGCCGTGAAATAAGGCTGGAATGCGAGCGAATCCCACACAGAGATAGTGTCGCCGGAAAATCCGATCTGATAGCGGTGATTTCCCAGGCCGCCCCAGCGGTGGAAGAGCAGCGCGCGTTTTCCCTGGCGCTGCTGGTCGGTGAAGAAGACATAGTTGATCCACCACGTAGGGTTCAATCCAGCGATGCTGGTGGTGTCCTCTTGCTGCCAGTCGAGCCAGAAGAAATTGATTCCCTGCTGCTCCAGCGGGTGAATTATGTCGTTCAGGTAGTTGGTTGCGAATTTCTTTGCTGTGATGTCGTAGGGAACGTACTGCTTGGACGCCGGATCGATCCCCATGGCGCGAGCCAACTCCGGATAGTGATCCTCCCAAGGCTGCACACCGGAGGCCGGGTGGATATTCAGTGTGGCCTTGAGGCCCTGCTGGTGTATGCCCTTTAGAAATTGATCCGGATCGGGGAAGAGCAGCCTGTTCCAGGAGTAGCCCGTCCAGCCAAGTTTATGGCCGGAAGCATCCACTTGAGAGTTTCCCGCGACCTCGTTGAAGGTGGGATGCCAATCAATATCAATTACCAGAACATCAAGAGGCGTGTCGTGTTGATGGAATCCTCGGACCAACTGATTGAATTGCTGGTCCGTATAGGACCAGTATCGCGACCACCAGGCCCCGAATGCAAACCGCGGTGGCAGCGGAATCTTTCCGGCCACGCGCGTGTAATCGTACAGAGCGCGCTTGTAATCGTGGCCATAGCCGAAGAAGTACCAATCTTGACGCTCGCCTGCCGGGCGCGCCGTGACCCACGGCCAAGGGCTGCGTTCACCTGCCGGAAAGGAAAAATCATCGGAGTCAAAAAGCTGGCGCGTGCTGTCGTCCACGATGGTCCAGCCGTCGCGCGAGATGAGTCCTGGTTCTAGCTGCACATCGGAGCCTTGGACCCTGTCGAGTGTGCGCGTGGTGCCGAACAGATTGCCGGTATCCGCCATTCCCGGTTTCCATATGATCTCGTTTCCGTTCAGGTTGAAAGTGATGCTGAGATTTTCCGGAGCAAATCTGCCATCCGACTTTCCGGGGGTGTAAACCAACTTCAGCACGCTGGTTTGAATTACCGTGCGTCCGCCATCGGCCGCGAATTCGTGCGTGAACTCCGGGACGGGGAGCCTACGATTCAGAAAGACGAGCGAGGCGTGATCTTCAAATTTGCCGTCTGCGGCCCATTCCATGCGGATCAGTTGCGGCGTCAAAATCGTGAAGCGTGCATGCGCGGTAGTGACCACCGCGCGCGGATCGGCAACAGGGTCATAACCGCCTGGAGCATCCGCGGCTTCAACAGGGGAGTGGATGAGAGTCAGCGCCCCCACTGCCACCAGGAACAAGCCGCGAGCAAGCCTGCGAAGCAAATCCGTTATGAGCATCTGTAGGCCCCATGTCTTCGTAATGTGACAGGATCACCGGGTTGTTTTCGCGCCGGGATCCATCCGTATAGAGTTCTGGCACAGAGGCCATCGCTTCCCCGACGATCGAAAAACCCTTGTCGGCCGCGCTCAGAACGAAGCGCCTGGCAGGTTGGGTGGCGATCCTCGACTGGGAATCCAGTCGCCGGCACCTGCCAGGCTTTCGCGCTCCGGGTGGGGGAGATGAAGGTCGCACCCTACGTCAAAAGTAGAATTTCGCAGCCACCTGCGCAGTTCGGGCCTGGTAAGCCGAGGTTATCCTTCCGAAATTAAGGGTGCTCACGTCGCCCAGATTTGTGTCGGGTTGGAAGAAGTCCGGATGGTTGAGCGCGTTAAACATCTCGAAGCGAAATTGCACGCTCTTGCTTTCGGCGAGCTTCCAGTTTTTTTGTATGGCCATGTCCCAATCGAAGTATCTGGGCCCATGAAGATTCGCGAAGAACCTCGGAGCATCGCCGAATGTGAAGTTGGTAGGTTGCGAAAACGCGGCCGGATTAATCCAGTTGCTGATCGATTGGTTCGCCGGTATCGGGTTCACACCTGGCACGATATTGGGCCGCTGGTTAAAACCGAAACCGACGTTGTTCGAAGCCGGTTGGATGGAAAGCGGCAACCCTGATTCCGCTGTAAGAATTCCGCTCCACTCCCAACCGCCCAGAACGGCGTTAAGCGGCGCACTCCAGTCGGAGCCAAACCGCTTTCCCGTGCCCACGGGCAATTCGTATATGTAAGAGGCCACGAAGCGGTGCGGGACGTTGCTCGCATCGACTGAATAGTCGGCAGCGAGGTTGTACGAATTCAGGTTACTGGTCCCACTGCCTGGGAACGCCCAACCGGCAGCTCCTTGCACGTCATCCATGAACTTCGAATACGTGTAAGAAAGGTTGAGGTCCAGGCCAGAGTGCCAGCGGTGTGTATATGTCACCTGTAGTGCGTCGTACGAAGAGGTGCCGACGGTAGGCCCGCCCTCGGACACGCTACAGTATTCAGGAAACGGCGCCAGAGATTGCGCAACGGTAATTGTGGGACTGTTGAGGCTGCAACCGCTCGACGTTATGTGCCCGAAGAAGGGGTTGGGTACCGAATTGAAGAGAGTATTTCCCAGTGCCAAATTGCCGGGTGACATCAAGTCCCACTGCAAATTTGTGGCCAGCAGATTTGTGCCGTGATTCCCGACGTAGCTCACGTCCAACAAGTCATTGGGGGTAAATGAGTACTGACCGCCAGCCATCCACTGCTCTACGTATGGGGTTTTCCTATTGTTGTTCACTGCGTTGACCGGAAAGCCGACGTCCTGCAAGCCCCCTGCGGAATTGCCGGTGGGCACTCTTTCCGTGGTGAATGCGGGGCCACAAGGCGCGAAAACACCGGAGGAACTTTCACAATTGACGTTTGCATTTCCGCTTAGAGTCGACGCGGGATTTAGACCGTTGTTTATACTCGCGTTCCACGGTGTTTGCTGCGAGAACCCGTCATTGGGACCTTGGCCGTAGAAGTTGGGCACGTAAAAGATCCCGTAACCGCCACGTATCACTAGATTCTTGGTCGCCGCAATCGCAATGGAGACGCGCGGCGCAACGTTGCCGTACGGAGTATTGTAAAGGCCCGAGTTGTTGGGCGAGTTGAAGATAAGCTCTCCGGGAACGAAAGAACCAATCTGGGCGCTTATCGGGTTCTCCGCTGTAAAGCTAAAGTAGTTTTGCGCATTGTGACGTTCGGTTGGCGCGGTTTGGATTTCGTAGCGGAGGCCCAGGTTCAAAGTAACTCTGGGAGTCACCTTCCAGCCGTCCTGAATGTACCAGCCGAGAAAGTGCTTATCCGTGGCTGGAAATGCTTGAAACAGCGTGCAAAGGGCGCACGCCGTACCGTTGGTTCCACTTCCAACTCCAAGAAGGAAAGAAGCGAAACCGATTCCCGTAGTCCCTATCGCGTTATTGGGATCGGGCCCTGCTGTGGATGCGGTTTGGAAGTTGAGCGCTGTTTGGCCGAAGTGACCGCCGTCAATCCGCAGCCACACGTCCGTGAAGCCAAAAGACAATTCGTGCCTACCCTCCATTTTCGTGAAGTCAATCGAGCTGGTCCAGAATGTTTGCGGCACGATGTAGCTGTTGTTCCCGCCGACCGCTCCCAGGGGGGCATAATTCCCGCCACCGCTAAAGGATATCTGCGGGAAGGCCGGGGCAATTCCATCAATGAATGTCGGGAACCCGAGACTTGAGGTCGCGAAACCCAAACCCTGCCCTGTAGCCTGCTCGACGTGGCGATTCACCCCGAAATTCAAGTTCATGGTAAAGGTGGGATCGAAAATGTGGTTCAGGCCGACGTTGACACTGTAGCGGTTGTTGGGATTCAGCAGTCCCGGGCCTCCCGGATCGTCAGGTCCGTAGAAGTCCGGCGTGTTTGTTTTCGCTTGGAACTTCTGCGAAAAGCGCGCGTAGAGCCGGTTGTTCTCGTTTATGTTGTAGTCCACGCGGCCCGAATACTCGTTCGAGTGTTCTGCGGCGGCACCGGTTGGCGTAAAATTGGTTCCCGTCGGTCCCCCTGAAGTTGTGGGCCAGAAGTTCGCAGCCGCGATATTTGCGGCAATCGTGTCCATCAGCGCCGCTGGAATCTTGTTCGTGACGCCCAACCCAGTCGAGATGTTGCCGGAAACCGGGTCTCGAATGAATGCCGTGGCGCCGCTGCAAGTCACGTGATTCCCGGTGACGGGATCAGTCCCTCCGCAAGTGACTTGCCGCGTGCTGAACGGGTTGTAGATTTCGCCGGCGAAGACTGGCCTGCCGAGGTAATCGACTGCGGGAGCGTTTGTGTTAGGGTCAATAGCTTGGGCTCCTAGCAACGCCGAGAAGTCGCCGCCCCTTTCCGCGGTAGTAGGCAGCGTGTATGTGTTGGTTGAAGGTGTGGATTGCCGCTCGCCTTCATAGTAGGCAAAGAAAAAGAGTTTGTCCTTCTTGATTGGGCCGCCGATCGTGCCGCCAAACTGATTGCGATTGAACGCTGGCTGAGCTGCGTTATTGAAAAAGTATCTCGCGTCCAGAGCGCTGTTGGCGTAGAACTCCCAAGCATCCCCGTGGAAACCATTTGTTCCCGACTTGGTCACGATGTTGACGACGTTGCCGCTGCTCCAGCCGTACTGCGCCGTGAACGCGTTGGTCATAACTTTCATTTCCTGCACGTCGTCCACCGACGGAACGTAGATCACCCCTCCCCAGTCAACGCGTGTATCCCAAGTTCCGTCTAGCAGATATTCCGCCGTGCCAAAGAAAGTGCCGCCGAAATTCAGAAAGGAAATATCCTGGTCGGCAGTCTGCGCCAGACCCGGCGCTCCCACTACCTGCTGTTCAGCAGCGTTGTTCACGGACGAATTGATCAGCGTCAAACTGATGACGCTGCGATAGTTCAACGGCAGCCCTTCAGCGAATCTGGAGGAGAGGTCCTCCGAAATATTCGCGTTGTCCGTGTTCAGCAGCGGCGCTTGCGCAGTAACTGCGACGCTTTCGGTCACCGCCCCCACGGTGAGGTCAATCTCTTGTTCGGCGCTCTGGCCGGCAGCCAGTGTGATCCCCTCTTGCCGGTACTGCTTGAATCCTGGAATTCTGGCCTCCAAGGCGTACACACCCGCCGGCAGAAATGTAAAACTGTACAGCCCGGTGTCCCCGCTCGTAGTCGTGCGCGAAACGCCAAGTTCGGCGCTAGTGAGGGTAACCGCCGCGCCTTTCACCGCCAAGCCGGCCGGATCGACCACCCGGCCGCTCAGCGTCGCCGTGAATGCGGCGGACGACTGACCGTAGAGAGGTTTGCAGCAGAGGAAAAGGACCACAAGAGCGCAAAGTAACAATCCGAGTTGCCGTGAACGTTCTCTGCCTGACATTCGGAAACCCTCCTCGAAATTCTGGCTGACGCCAGGACCCCACCGCGCATGGCTCGAACAATCGTCCCAAGCTGACTGCCCGTTGACGACCCCTCATGCGTCTTCAAATTTTGCGTGAAAGCACCAGGACAAGGTGCGTTGTGCTGGCCTGAGTTATAGAGATTCGCACGCAAGCTGGCAACCGTTTTCAGGTAAAGGAACGGGGATAAGAGCGATAAAGCCATAAACTGCCGCTTATGGTGCTGATTTCTCACTACTTGCAAAGCGGCCATGAGTGACCGTAAAGCGGCCTGCGAGCGCATTTTAGATTGCACGCTCGACTAAAGCGCAGTAACATCCATCGAAATCAACTTTGTATTTCTAGAAGTAGTCGTAGTGTGGGTCTATTTGACCGCGCGACGCCGCACGTCACCGGGGGGTGAGGTGGGTAACATTGCAACCAGAGCAAGTAACCGAAAACTGGACACCGTGTAGCGAAGTCGAAAAGGGCGCCGTTGAACAGCAACTCGAATTGCTGCTCGCTTCACCCTTATTCCATTCCAGCAAAAGATATCCGAGGTTCCTCAGATTTGTAGTCGCGCGAGCATTGGCCGGCCAGACCGACCAACTCAAAGAGCGCATCCTCGGCATGGAAGTCTTCGACCGGCCAGCCGACTACGATACGAACACGGACCCTATCGTTCGAGTGACGGCCGCGGAAATTCGCAAGCGCATCGAACACTACTATCAGGACCACACGCATAAGCACGAAATCCGGATGATTTTGCCGGCCGGATCCTACGCCCCGCAATTTTACTGGCCCGGGCATCCCAGCGGCCCTCCGGCGATAACTTCCCTGGCACTGCCGAGTGACGTGTCGGACGCCCTCATCTCCCAGCCCGTCGCGACGCTGCCGGATGTCCCGCAATCGAAACGAACTTTTCTGGCACGCAGGACGCCGACGGTCGCAATAATTGGTCTGACGCTGGTGATTGCTACTACGGCGCTGTGGCATGTGTCCCGTCCGCCGGTCTTGAAACAATTTTGGGAGCCTTTCGTAAACTCACCGAATCCGGTGCTCATCTGCGTGGCCGACCAAAGCCAGTATTCCACCATACGCCTGCGCGATGCCGCAGACCCCTCGCACGAAATCACGTTGCCGGACACTATGGTCGCGCTGATCATTGACGATGTGAGTCCCCTCGTGAACGTCGCAGCTCTTCTGCGCACTTACGGCAAGACGTCCCGCGTGCTCGCCGAGTCAAATACGAACCTGACTGATTTACGCCGCGCCCCGTCAATATTTATTGGAGCGTTCGACAATAGCTGGACGTTGCGCTTGACCTCTCCTCTACGCTTCCACTTTGCCAATGATGCCGCGATGAACAAATTGTGGATTGAGGACCGCGACAATCCTGAGAATCACAATTGGATGATGGATCGTACGGTTCAGCAAACGGGAACGTATTCAGACTACGCCCTCGTGGCGCGCTTCGTTGATCCCAACATCGAGCAATTGGTGGTCGTGGGTGCAGGCATTGGCCGCGGCGGCACCGTCGCTGCCGGAGAATTTCTGGTGGACGCGCAACGCATGGACGAAATGCTGAAGCGCATGCCCAGTGATTGGGCACGAAAGAATATCGAAATTGTTCTGGAAACGCAGGTGATTGGAGACCGTTCCGGCCCTCCCCATGTAATCGCGGTATACGTTTGGTAGCCGACATCAAGCAGTGGACTAACACCGGCAGCTTCGGAACGAATCTGGAGGCGAGCTTCACCGCGATCGCCCGTCCGGTGCCGTGCGCGCTAACGCAGGTGGTGATTCTGGTTGCTCTCACCGGCGTACCAGTCGGTAGTCGCAACGGGATCGCATGGAACAAATTGGTTTGCAATCAGCACTAACGGGGCAATCAGCACTGCAGAGCGGGGGCAAGTAATGCAAAAACAAATTAGTTGCAAAGTGAAAAGTGCCCGGGGTGGGGGTCGAACCCACACGTCCCGTTAAGGACAAAGGATTTTAAGTCTCTAACCACGGTTTCTGTATCATTCTTGTTTTCAGCTAAATCTGTGTCCATTCTAGAAGATGGCGATTCTCTATATTGGTCGTGGTTGGCTGTATTTTGCTCCAATTTGTTCTCGTTCACAAAATTACAACAAAAGTTTCGGTGTGCAGCGACAGCGGCCAAACGTCCGTCGGATTTTGGGATTCTCAAAGTGCGGCCGCAACGTGGACGGTAGCGCACCACGTCCAACGAATTGCGGAGAAGTGGTGAGCCGGGGAGGACTCGAACCTCCAACCCGCTGCTTAAGAGTGAGAAAATCACTGTCCCAGATGTTCTTAACGTCCTGAGCGTGCAACAAAACGCACTCGGTGGCCGCAAGCTGCTGAGGGCGTTTTCTTTGGGCCATTGGACACCGTAATGGACACCATATCGGACTTTGCGATTCTCAAAATCAATCCGCCGAGGGGCACCTTAATAGATCCTTCACATCCATCCGAATCGATTTTGAGCCGAGCGCTCCCGGCGAGTGCGCCTCAATGAACGCGTGTTCCCATTCCAGAACCAGCCTGCGATAGTTGAGCGCGCGACTGTGCGCCGGAACGGAAGTGGACGGAAGGGAGCTTCCAGGCCGAGAAAGCTTGCGGTTGCAGTTTGCGGTGGTCGAAAGTGTAGCGGCTAAACCCGCACCCTCCAAAGAGCGAAGGGATGCGGCACCCGGAAATTCAACGGCGTTTGTACTTGTGGCATTGAATGGGCGGCCACTCGGCTGCCTCACCCAGCAAGTGTTCGAACCAGCGAATCGGCCCGGTGGCTTTAGCCCCACGCGCACCGGCCCTTGCAGGTTCCGGTAGAACGCGTCCGGTTGTCCCGTCTGGTGATCCAACCGCCGTTCGCTCAGCTCGCCCGTGGCTTCATCCGGCATCGCGGTCTGTTGGCAGTGTGTGTGAAAATCACATCCTATAATCATCATGGCTCGGCTCCTTTCTTCCGACTGACCGGACCGAGTTTTTGTACCACGGTGAATGAGAAAGTCTACATCACAACCTCATCGGGCAAGGGTGCAAAGGGTGGTTCGCAGGGAGCCGTAGGC
>Ga0209333_1001595_pt1 | contig 10818 bp, 11 predicted proteins | sample BlaSpr_A8_OM2_O3_FD_187982 | JGI IMG/M metagenome (GOLD analysis project Ga0209333, IMG submission 187982) | Forest soil microbial communities from Thunder Bay, Ontario, Canada - Black Spruce, Ontario site 2_A8_OM2_O3 (SPAdes) (version 2) | ecosystem: Environmental > Terrestrial > Soil > Boreal...
GCTCGTAGCCCCCGTAAAAGCCGCCATAACCGTAACCGCCGTACCCTCGGTACCCGAAAGTCCGAATCGATGCGTGCGCGCGTCCGGCATTATGGCTTGACCTCACGCCGGCCACGCGACCGCCGCCCGCATGTCCGCCGCTCCCAGCAGCGGCATGTTGCCCGGCAAAAAGTCCCGGCGCCAGCAGACAGCACAGGCCGAACTGCGTAAGAAGTTTCATCAGCGCCCTCCAATTGGAGCTTAGCGCCAAAAAAGACCAGTGGCAAGGCACGGAAGTCCCATGGTACCCAAGGCAAGCTTTATGCAAGGGTTCAGGCCAGCAGGGAGCGGATGAACTTCAGATTCCGGGTCATGTCGTTCGCAACGGATTTGGACGGGCAATCCGTCTCCAAATTGGCAAAACCCTCAAACCCAATATCCGTAATCGCCTTCATCACCGCCGGGAAATCGATTGACCCTTCGCCCAGGTAATGGGGATTGTCCTTCAAATGCATCTGGCAAATCCGCTGAGCGCTCAACCACCGGATCTCTTTCACCACGTCGAAACCGCCGCCGCTGGAGTTTCCGACATCGTAATAGACCTTGATGGCCGGGGAGCCTGCGTGCTCCATGATGCGCACATTATCCTCGGCGGAGATGGTGTCTTCCAGGCCCAGGACCACGCCGAGCTTCTCAGCGGCGGGCGCGATTTCCTTCAGGACACCGGCCACATAATCCATTTCCTTGTGGTTGGTCAGCGAAGCTTTGCCGAAGAATGGGAGCAATACCACTTCGGCCTTGAGGTTGGCTGTGATCGGGATGCTGTCGGCGACCCACTTCTGCGCACGCTGATTATCCTTTAAGTGGTCCACGTGCAGGATATCCAGGCAGGTGCCCGACAATGCGATGCCGTATTGTTTCGCGGCGGCCAGGTATTGGGCCTGGATGGCCGCATCGTCCAAAGGAAGCTTATCGGAGGCTGGGGTGCGGCCCAGACTGACCTGCACGCCGTCGAATCCAAGCTTGGCGGCCAGGGCGACGGCTTCAGTCTTCCCTGTCAACTGGAGGTTCCAATCGGTGACTCCAATTCGCGGGCCACGGTTGCGGGATTCCGCGGATCGAAACAAAGCTCCGCTCGCCAGCAGCGTTTGCAGGATCGTGCGTCGGGTCATCCCACTCCTTGAAGATGTTGTTTGTTTAGTCGCCAGCGCCGGCGCCGGCCGCACGATTGGCGGCCGCGGCCCCTTCCCCTTGGCGTTCCGCCAGCAACAAGCGGCGCAACGTCCGCAGATCGTTTAGGATCCGCCGGCTGGTGGTGATGTGCAGCGTCAGCTTCGCCAGATTGTAGCTGACCAGTTGCAGCGCCTCTCTGCGGCGCTCCGCGCTCTCCGCGATGGCGATCGCGACATCGGCATCTACATCCCTGCGGGCCTCTTCTATGGCTTCCGCGAGGAGCGCGACGTATTCTTGAGAACCCTCGATGCTGTCAAACGGCGTTTCAGGATCGTAGCTCAAATTTGCCTCCTTAAGGACTGCACTGGCGCGGAATGCCCTGTGACGTTCTCCTATTCTCGCATAAAAGCTTCGTGCGGAAGGGGCGCGTTGGGGACGATTTGTACCGGTGCGGGCTACTTCCGGGCGCCGCGTTGCGGGTTCTTCAGGTTGGTCTGGCGCCGCTTAGCCTTGGTGCGCTTGGGTTTGCTGATGATGAATGTGCCGCTTCCCAGGTATTCGGCTTTGTACGTTTTGTCTTCTGCCAATCGGATCTCCTCAAAAGTGATGTCTCTATTCTAGCGCGGAACCTTCCGTTGCACGTGGCGGTCGACGCTTGGCCGGCTTGGTATCGCTCCGCACGTGTGAAGACGAATTGACCGAATATTCATGGCTCCGTCAATCCCTTGCAATACAGACTCTCTACCATGGGCGAAGTCCCCGGTCGGCGCGTGCCACCCGGCAGGCCGGCTAATGCGCTTTGCAGAGCGTAGGGACGGACAATCCAATCAAAGAGGTAAAGATGCTGAACAAAAAGGATTTACCGAAACTCACAAGGATTCTGACTGCAGCCACACCCAAGCGGCTGTTGGCTTTGCTCACCACCACGTTGATCGCAGTCGGACCGAATGCGGCTCTCCTGCACGCCCAGAACACGACTGCGCCGCCTACAGCAACGCCAATCAAGCACTTGGTGGTCATCTTTAATGAGAATATTTCGTTCGATCACTATTTTGGAGTCTATCCGGTTGCAACCAACCCCTCGGGTGAACCGCCATTCACGGCTAAGGCGGGTACGCCTACGGTAAACGGGTACACCCCGGCCCTGCTGACCAACAATCCCAATCTGAATCCCGCGAACGGATCGGGCGCCACTAATCCGTTCCGCCTGGACCGCACGCAGTCTGTCACGGCCGATCAGAACCACTCGTATACGCCCGAGCAACAAGCCTTCGACTTCGGGTTGATGGATCTCTTTCCGGCATTTGTGGGCGCGGCCGGGCCGCCTCCTACGGGCATCCCAATCGTCAGCACGCCTGGCCTAAACCTCGGATATTTCGATGGCAATACCGTCACGGGCATGTGGAATTACGCGCAGAACTTCGCTTTGAACGACAACTCCTACAGCAGCACGTTTGGCCCATCCAGTCCCGGCGCGGTCAACATGTTTTCCGGCCAGACCAACGGCGTGATCGCCACGCTGAACGGCACCGGCGACGAGGTCGGCGGCGGCTCGGACGGATCGCTTACCTTAATCGGCGACGCAGACCCTATCGGCGACGTGTGCTCCAGCCCCACCCGGAATCAAGCGACACTGGGCGGTAAGAATATCGGCGATCTGCTGAATGCCGCCGGCATCACCTGGGGATCGTTCCTGGGCGGGTTCAATCTGAATATCGTCAACTCGAACGGGACCACCGGTTGCGCACGTAGCTCGACGGGCCTTTCGGGGACCACGGCCGATTACGTACCGCACCACTCGTGGCCTCAATATTACACATCCACCGCCAATCCGAATCACACGCGGCCGGCATCGATGTCTGAAATCGGCCACAACGGACCGGCCAACCACGTGTATGACCTCGACGACTTCAAGGCAGCGGTTAAGGCGGGGAGCATTCCGGCTGTAAGTTTTATCAAGGCGGCCGCCTATCAGGACGGACACGCCGGCTACTCCAATCCGCTGGATGAACAGACCAACGTCACCACGCTTATCAACCTGCTGATGGAACAGACGTACTGGTACCAGACCGCGGTGGTGATCCTCTACGACGACTCCGACGGCTGGTACGATCATCAGATGGCGCCGATTGTGAACCAGTCCACCGGTCCTTCCGATGCGTTGACCGGTCCGGGCGCCTGTGGCACGGCCAGCACTTCTCTGCCAGGCCTCAATCCGGCTAATTTGCACGCGCTTGGCCGTTGCGGCTATGGCATGCGCCAGCCCTTGCTGGTGATCTCGCCGTATGCGTTGGAGAACTTTGTAGACCATACTTTGACCGACCAGACCTCGGTGATCCGGTTCGTCGAAGATAATTGGCTGGGCGGGCAGCGCATTGGCAATGGGAGCTTCGACGCCATCGCCAGTCCCATCACCCAAATGTTCGATTTCACCAAGGTTCGGACAAACAGCATTGTGATCCTCAATCCAAGCACCGGTGAGCCGATTCAGTAGCGTTAGGAACCCAAGCAATTAGCCACAGAAGGACACGCGATGCACGCGGCCCCGCCTTATCCGGCGTGCACCGCGTGTTCGTTTGTGGGTTAGTATTGCCTTTATTAAAGGAGATCCCCCGGAATTGCCCATTACGCGACGCGAGTACCTGCGGCGGGCCGGACTGCTGGCCGCGGGATTCATGTCCCCCCAGCACGGTCACCAGCAGCATCTGGCGCGCCCAGTCCTGGATCCGGCCAAGCTTTCCCCATTTGTCGATCCACTGCCCATCCCTGCCGTGGCGCGACCGTCGGGTACCAGGCCAAGCCCGGCCGATCCCGCTATCCAAATACCTTATTATCGTTTGGCCATGCGCCAGATCGACAGCCAGATACACCGCGATCTGAAACCTACACGGTGTTGGGGAATCGGTTCTTCATCTCCGGGTCCTACGTTGGAAACACGCAAGGGCCAAGGCATGCTCGTGGAATGGGCCAACGAGCTGCCAGGGGCCCACTTCTTGCCCATCGACCATCGGCTCCATGGGGCCGAATCCGATAAGCCCGGCGGCCGGGCGATCATTCATCTGCATGGCGGCAAAGTCCCTCCGGAAAGCGATGGATATCCGGAAGACTGGTATGCTCCCGGCAAATCGGCGGTTTATCACTACCCCAACAACCAGGAGGCCGCGCTGCTCTGGTATCACGACCACACCATGGGAATCAACCGGCTGAACATATTCGCCGGACTCTTGGGCCTGTACATCGTCCGCGATCCCGCGGAAGAATCGCTCAACCTGCCCCGCGGCAAGTATGAAGTCCCGCTGGTATTCTATGATCGATCGTTCGATCCGGACGGCCAATTGAATTATCCGGTGTCGCCGGTTCCCGCCGAACCGTGGGTCCCCGAGTTCTTTGGAAACGCGGTGCTGGTGAATGGGAAGCTGCTGCCGTATTTGGAAGTGGAAGCCCGCAAGTACCGCTTCCGCATCCTGAACGCCGCCAATGGCAGGTTCATCCATCTGTCGCTCTCGGGCGGCCAGGAGTTCCATCAGATAGGGACGGATCAAGGATTGCTGCCCGCGCCCGTTACCTTGCGGCAGCTTTCGCTCGCGCCCGGGGAACGTGCCGATGTCATCGTTGAATTCAGCGGTCAGGCCGGGGCGACCATCACGGTCAACAACGATTCGCTCCGCCCAGTGATGCAACTGCGCGTCGCGCGCGCAACGGCGGGCGATACCAGTGCGCTGCCCGCGGCTTTGAGACCTATACGCCGCATGGCGGAAACGGAAGCGGTGAAAACCCGCTCGCTCATGTTAGGGGAAATCGACGATCTCCGCGGCGATTCCTTCACGATGCTGCTCAATAATACGCCCTGGCACGCAGCGGTCACGGAGAACCCAGTCTTGAACTCGGTGGAAATCTGGAATCTGATGAATGTGACCGACGATGCTCACCCCATTCATCTGCACCTGGTGCGCTTTCAAATACTGGACCGCCGCCGCTTCAACACTTTCGCCTATCAGAATCGAGACCTGGTGCAATATACGGGCGGCGCGACGCCGCCCGAACCTTGTGAAGCCGGATGGAAAGATACCGTGCGCGCCGACCCCGGCATGGTGACGCGCATTATTATTCCATTTGAAGGGTACGCGGGACGCTATGTCTGGCACTGTCACATTTTGGAACACGAAGACAATGAAATGATGCGCCCGTATGATGTGATCGCGCGGTAGGCTACCGGCAGCCTTGCAACTCCCGGTACCGCTGCTCGATTTCGCCTGCTTTGGATACGTCTGCGGCGTAGAGGCGTTGCAGAATCGGTTCCAGGAAACGGCTGTAGCGATCCACCGCCGGCCAGTCGTTCTTGGCAATGGCGGACTCCACCGAGCGCCTGGTTTCGGGAGTGAGCAACTCGACCCTTCCGACGAACACCCGTACAGTGTGCAATGGCGCAGGTTCGACCTGCAGGGGAAGAATGGCATCGACCATGGACGAAGGGACAATGTAAATCAAGCGCGAACCCTCTTCGAACCAGGAATCCCGCCACGTCTCGACCATAGCCTTGGCCTCCGCTGGAAACAGACCTTGGGCGATGAGCGCGGTCTGCAGATCCTGCCGCAATTGGGGAAGGGAGCCGCCAAGCTGAGGCGCATCGAGCATAGAAGTATCCGCAAGAGAACCGGCCATGCGATACCCCATGCGCCCTCCGCGATTCTCAAACAGGATCACGCTGGGAATCGGTTCGTGGCCGCGGTTTTCCACCACGATTTTGCCGTCGCCGGAGACGCGCGCCGAAAGCGGAACCGGGAAGCGTCCCACGCCGCGGTAGAACAGGAATTTTTCATGCTGACCGCCGACCGCAAGAGGCGCGGCATCCGTTTGCCGGGCGGCGTAGTAGCGGCTGGGAGCGCTATCGACGGGCAGCGCTGGGGCCGTGCCGGGTTGAACTTTGACGTTGCTCCACTCGATGTTGCCGCCCAGCGATGCGACCACCCCGTGCATGTTTGCCGGCAACGGGCGCATCGAACTGCCCTGATGGTCTTTGTAATCGGCTTGGGGATACCACTCGGTGATGAGGCCTTGTGGGAATGCAACCTTCACGTGGGCATCCATCTCATGCGCGCTATAAAAGTACATCACTGGCGTTTCCATGCGCACGGTGCCCTGCAAGGTCCATTTAAAGCCTCGATACCCGTAGTCGTTGACGAATTTCGGCAGGTCGCTCTTGCAACCCAGGGCATCCCAATCGATGGCGGAGCCGTCTTCTCCTGCTACGGACGTGAAGGTCCCCCACTCGTGGACGGTGAGGCCGCTGGGCTCGACGGAATGAATATTGGCCGCTATGAGAAGCGCGGCAGAGATTGCCAGGACCACGGCAAACGGCACAAAACGCAACGCGGATTTCATTTGTTCTCTCCTTTGTTCTCAGATTGAGCGAGTGCTCTAAGGGACGTTTCGACTTCGACGTTACTGGCGGGGCGCGGAAAGAACTTCGCGGATTCCCTGACGAAGCCTTTCGGGCCGATGGGGATAATGGCGCCGGCATTCGCGCCATTGCAATTTCCCTTCAGGTTCACCACCCAACGGCCTTCTGCCGGCCAGTTCTGATACACGGCATAGACGCCGGGTTTGGACATGGCCTGTACGTTGAGTGTCACCGACCGCCGCACGCCCTTCACAAGCCCCTCGGCGGCGGCGCTAATTTGTGACTTTTCCGGGTCGGCGCAGCCTTGCATACGAAACACGAATGCCGCCGCTTTCGCCCGAAAATCCTGAGCCGCCACGGGGCTGCCGACGCTGAAGGTAAACACTCCCGCGAATGCCGACGCCGCCATCGCGCAGGCGGCCAAACCAAGTCGCAACATCGTAAAACTCCCTTCGGAACAGTTAGACGCGCGTCCGCGAATTTTCTTCCCGGTTCACCACGTCCAAGCCAATTCTTCTCTCCAATGTTCCAACGTTTCAGGGTCCAGCTTGAGCGCCTGCTCGCGGGATACGCCGGCCGGGACCGGTGTCAAAGCGGCCATGCGGTCGAATACGCGCTCCCGATCGGCGGCGTCGACGCGTGACAGCAGATGCCAAAGCGTAAGCGTATCGCGGACGCGGGACTCGGAAAGAATCACGCCCAGGGCGTTACCACCCCCTTTTTCGAAACCGAAGCTCTCTACGGCCTGTTTCAAGCTCTCCGGCGCGTCGTCAAAGTACGGAATACCCGGTCCGGCTTGCGGCCGCGTCCGGCAGCTTGCGCCCGCGGGCACCAGCGATTCAACTCCCTGCCACCGAAATAACACCCAACCCTTGGTGACGCTGAGCAGACCGAGACCGCGCTCGTCGGTCGAAAGCGCGTATTCGCAGCCCAGATCCACCGCTGTGCCGGAGGCAGTATCCACGAAGAACAGCTTTGGCGGCGCGGAGATCTTCGCTCGGATCTCTCCCCGCGCCAGCGCCAGCCTGTGCTCGCCCGGCTGCGCCGTCACCACGCGCAACCGGCTGTCCGGCGATATTTCGACGGACCCAATCGCGCCAATCTTGACCGTGGCGCGCGACCTGGCATCCGTTTCGATCCAATCGCCCGCTCCGATCCGGCCGGTTCCGCCGATGCGCTTCCCGGCAACGGACGGCGAGCCGGCGAGCCGCAACACTTCCCATCGCACGCCCGCCGGGTGCGAGATACGCCAATACGCAGCGCCGGCCAGCGCCAATATCACAGTTGCCGCTACCGCCCAGCGCCACCGGAGACGCGTCTGCGTTTGGCGCGCCGGCCGTGCTTCCAAGGCGGCCGCGATGGACAACCATATCGCTTCGGGCGCCTCAACTAGCGGGAGGTGCTCGACCATCTGCATTCCCAGCCTGACTTGCTCGCACTCGGCCCGGCAACGCGGACACTCCCGCAGGTGCAGTTCGGCCTGCTGCGCCTTAGGCTGCGAGAGTTCGCCATCGAGCTGCGCTGCAAGCTGCCGCGAAATATGCCTCGTAAACCCCAACATGGCTAACCCTTTTCGCCCATTACGCCCTTCAGGCGTTCCGCGAGCATCTTGTGCCCACGGCTGAGCCTGGAAGCCACCGTCCCCATGGAACAGTGCAGAGCCTGTGCCATCTGCTGGTAGGAAAGATCGTCGAAATACCGCAGCAAGACGGCGATCCGGAACTTCGGGGGCAGCGCCGTCACCGCCGCCCGTACGGAATTCGCCATCTGCTCGCGCGCGTAGTCCTCCTCTTGAGAGCCCTGCTCGGCGAATGCTTCCATGCGAGCGGGATCGGAGATCGCCGGCTCCGACTTGCGGCTTCTGGCTGCGTCCATGCAGGCGTTGACCACCAGCCGGTACAGCCAGGTGGAAAACTCCGCATCCCCGCGATATTGGCGGATGGATGTCATCAGTTTGAGAAAGACCTGCTGCGTGACATCGCCGGCTACGGCTGCATCGCCATGGAAGAAATGCAGCGAGATCGAGTACACCCGATCCTTATACAGGCCGTAGAGCGCACGAAAGGCATCCCGGTCGCCAGACCGGCAAGCCTCGATAATGTCCGCGCCGATCTCGCGGCCGCTCAGATCGACCACCTGCGACTAAGACGTTAGGTGGAAGGGTTTTCTTCCATTGACCTTTAGCCGTTTTTTCTTGATTTCGTGTAACATTCCGTAACAGGACCTTTCCGTTTGTTGAAAACAAAGAATCAAATTTGGGTTCGTTTGGTAGTTTCGGTTTTCTGACGGGCCCGCCTTTCTGCGGCGACGGCTGTGGGTGCCTCAGCATAAGCCGCCTGTTTCTTTGATTTCGTGTAACATTCCGTAACATGCCTTCGAGCGGACACACGCCAAGTGAGTGATCTCTTAGGGATCTGGCGGCGCTGGTGGCCACCCGGACTGAGGATAGCATGGCGGCTGCGGAATTTGGCGGGCTGATCGGCGTTAGGGGCTTTTGTTTTCAGTTCATAGGAGCGGGCGCCACCTGCGTCATCGGTAGTCTCCAGCAGACAGCGTTACGCATCCGTCGAAATAATAAACGGGCGCCGCGCCCCACCTTGCGGGTTCTGGCTGTGCCCGTGCAGGCGTTGACGACCAACTCGTACAACCAGGTGGAAAACTTCGCACCCCCGCGATATTTGGCGGATGGAAGTAATTAGTTTTGAGAAAGACCTGCTGGTTGACATCGCTGGCTACGGCTGGGCCGCCATGAAAGAAATGGAGCGAGATCGGGTCTTTGCAGCGATTTTAGGCGGGCCACGCGACGCTTCGACGGAAATCGGAGTGGGCTAGGAGTTCCGGGACCGGCTGATAGCCAGGGAAAGTGACGAGAGCGACTTGGAGGCCGGAGCGCCTGGCGTGCTTCATGGCGGGGATGCAGTCGGTGTCGTTTGTTGCCAAGGCGATCAGATCGACGGAACCATTAGATGAAAGGTTCGCCATGTCGATACCGATCCGCATGTCCACGCCTTTCTGTTCGAATTCGGGGTGAAAATCGGCATCTGTTAGGGGCTGGCCCGGCGTGTAGGGTATTCGGTTGTTGTTGATCACATACCCACGAAACTTGAGCGCTCCCGGCCGGACCGAGAAAAGATCCTTGTACGAAAGCGTCTTGAGCCATGCGTCGCTTCCCGTGAACGTCGTCTTTTGCCCGGAAACCGGAAGGACGGCAGTGCCGTTGTACGGGGCACAGTCGTAATACATGATCCGGTGGACGGTTTCTCCCGCGACAGCGCACGCCAGCCCGATCTTTTCGATATCCGCTGGGTCGTACGTCTTGCCAGCATGCCTGGCGTGCACGCGGACGTGGCCGCCGTCGAGCATGACGGCAATCTTGTTGGGCATAACGTGAAAAGGCCCAAAGGGTGGAACCCCGTGGGCCTCGTATAGTGCTCGCCTACGAGCGTAACGGATAACCTACGATGGCCTTTCGACCACCCGAGAAGATTATGACACAGGCTGCCACCAATGCGCAAATGCAAGAGCGGGCGCTTGAACGGCACGGCAAAGCGCTTAATATTACAACCCAAGGCCGCCCTGCCTTTGCGATTTGTATGGCATAATACGCTTTCTGACGAGCCAGGCCCACGTCGTATAGCGGCGTCTGGCAGCGCCCTGCTCGCTGGCAGCATCAAGGAGTCGATGCACATGCAGAATAAAAACGATCCGTCCGTGGGTGAAAGGATTCGAGAGGGCCGTGCAAAAAGCGGCCTATCACAGCTAGAATTGGCCGAAAAGGTCAACGTTTCCCAGCCTACATATATCGCAGTGGGAGCTGGGCAGACAGAAACCAGACTCGGCACAGATCGAGGGATTAGAGGCGGTCCTGGGTGGGATCACAAAGGAGGGGGAATCGTCTGAACAGTCCCTGTCCGCGATTTCCATATGGCTTGCGCGTGCGAAGTGTGGGTCGCAATGGCTTCCCATCTGGCCAGGGACACAAAGTATCCTGTAGGGGCGGCTGCATCGTTTGATATAGCGCAAGAGACGCTCCCGGCGTTCGCGCACGGCTGACGTTTCCTCCAGCGCGTCAGCGCAGATGAGCACCCCCACGCAGGCGTCCTCAGCTTTAAATGGATTCCTTTCGTCACAGCGCCGCTCCCCACTGTGTGGAACGTAATGTCCGGTTCGGTCGTTGACCATTTTGTGGCACATCAGCTCAGATGTAGCTTTGTGGTCAAGCCAGTAAGCCGAATTGTACTGTTGACCAAGAAGACCCGCCACGA
>Ga0209333_1001598_pt1 | contig 10797 bp, 7 predicted proteins | sample BlaSpr_A8_OM2_O3_FD_187982 | JGI IMG/M metagenome (GOLD analysis project Ga0209333, IMG submission 187982) | Forest soil microbial communities from Thunder Bay, Ontario, Canada - Black Spruce, Ontario site 2_A8_OM2_O3 (SPAdes) (version 2) | ecosystem: Environmental > Terrestrial > Soil > Boreal...
CGCGGGAGGATGGGGAGTTTTGCAGACCAAGTTTATCCCATCTACGCATTGGCTAAATTTTCTAGAGCATATCAAGTTCCCAAGGCCGCTGAGCGGGCGCTGCATACCGCGCTAACGCTGTGCGAACTCCAAGGCCCTCACGGTCAGTGGTGGTGGCACTACGACTCGGCTACGGGAGAGGTATTGGGTCAGTATCCTGTTTACTCCGTCCATCAATATGGCATTGCTCCCATGGCGCTCCTAGCTTTGGGAGAAGAAACTCAATCCGATTTCACTCCCTGGATATACAAGGGTCTACGATGGATTCAGGGCAACAACGAGCTTGAACATGACATGCGAGATAGTTCCGCGAATGTGGTTTGGAGATATATCTATCGCAGCGACTACAAAAAACATTGGGATGTCGTCCTTGCGGTGCTAATGGCGCGCGCCGATCGTCAATTCCACAAAGAACTTGCGATCCTTCATGAGTGTCGTCCATATGAGCTCGGCTGGCTGCTCTATGCTTTCGCCGGGCATCGAATGGAAGAGAAAGATCTTTCCGGCACGAATTCTGTAATTGTGGATCGATTAGCTGAACGCGTTCAACCATGACGTCGCCGGTAACTCGAAATCTTGTTCGTGCCTGAAAATGGATAAATCTAAGACTCTTTCGGATGGAAAGACAGGCTCCAAGCTGGGGTTGCGTTTCGATCGTCTCGTCAGCCTTGGATTGATCCGACCCGTGCGTCGAGTATTTCTCCGACAAACTCAAAAGCGAATTCCGATATTGATGTACCACAGTATCCGGGACGGGGCGAGCGACAGTCGTCTTTACTATGACATCAATACGTCAGCGGCTCGTTTTGTGCTACAAATGAAGTTCCTCCGGGACCACGGCTATCGGGCTGTGCATTTGCAAGAAGCCCGGAACTTACTCGAGCAGGATAGTTGGGATTCCCGATACGTCGTCATCACTTTCGATGACGGCTATCGCGATTTTCTGACTGCCGCGTGCCCAATCATGGCGGAGTTCAAGCATACAGCAGTGCTATTCGTTCCCTCCGGCCTGATCCAGGACGAACGCGCACATTTTCTGGAAAGAGAGTGCCTAACTTGGAGCGAGATCCGAGAGCTTCGTGCGGATGGAATCGAGATTGGGTCGCACTCTGTTACGCACTGTGAATTGAAGTTCTTGCGAAAGCCTGAGTTGGAAGCAGAGTTGGCGCATTCAAAGCAGACTATCGAGGATAAAATCGGCCACCCAGTAACATCCTTCTCGTATCCCTACGCGTTCCCAGAGACCGAGGTGGTATTTTCCCAAACGCTTCGAAAACTGCTGGAGAAGCACGGCTACCAGAACGGTGTCACCACAATTATTGGGAGGTCTGGCCCCGCCTCCGATAGATTTCTACTTCCGCGGCTACCTGTGAATTCGTTTGATGACATTCCATTGTTTCGCGCTAAACTCGAAGGCCACTACGACTGGCTGCATGTGGCGCAATATTTTGCCAAAACGATCCGGCGCTCCGGTCGACCCCGGCAAGATCCCGCCACAATCGAAGTTTCTTCGTGACAGACAGACACAATCAAATGCTCCTCGCGCCACATTTCGGCGCGAATTCAAATACAGTTGGAGATATGACTCTTCCGCCGATTGAGGAGCGAGAAGCCGGCACTCTATCCGCAGGTCCAGGGCCGAGCGATAACATACAGATCCGGATCGCGCGCGATTCCGCGGAAGTGGAATCCTTGCGCGACGCTTGGTCGAAGTGGCCCGGTCACCGAGATTCTGAAATCGATTTCTATTTGATGATCGTCCGCTCCTACCCGGAGGTGATACGCCCGCACGTGATCGCTCTCTATCGCAAGGGACAGCTGGAAGCGATTCTCATCGGAAGGCTGGAGGAGAAGAAGCTCGCGTTTAAAGTCGGATACCTCACACTTTTTCGGCCCAAGGCTCGATGCCTGGATTTCGTTTACGACGGCCTTCGTGGCAACGCGTCGGTTGAGAACACCGAGATCCTGGTTCGAGAGGTGATGAATTGCTTGCGCAGAGGCGAAGCCGATCTGGCTTTGCTTGAATTTCTCCCGATCGATTCCGTCCTGTATCAATTTTCGCAAACCTTGCCAGGCTTTCTGGGTCGCGATACAGCGCCGTCCGAGACCGGGCACGAAAGCCTCAAGTTGCCTCGTACTATCGACGAACTGTACGAGCGGATGTCCAGCAAGCGCAGGTCTGAAATTCGAAGAAAGGCAAAGAAGTTTGTGGCCCAAGCTGCTGCGGACATAACTGTTGTCTGCTACCGGCACCCCGAGCAGCTCGATCGAATATTTCAAGACGTCGAAGAGATTGCAAAAAAGACGTATTTGCGTGGCTTGGGAACCGGGTTCGAAGATAATGCTCTCGTCAGGGCGCGTTTAGAGCTGTGTGCTCGCAAAGCCTGGCTCCGTGCCTACGTTCTTTATATCGGAGCCCGGCCGTGCGCTTACTGGATTGGCATGTTGTGCGGCGAGACGTTTTACGGAGAATATGTCGGGTATGATCCGAAATATCGCCTTCTTTCCCCTGGAATGTACGTGATGCTGAACGTGATTGAGACATTCTGTAATGGCACTAACGGAGACATCGTCCGCGAGGTGGATTTTGGCTTCGGGAACGCTGAATACAAGTCCGCACTTTGCAACTCGAGTTTGGTTGAGTCCTCTGTTTTTGTTTTCGCGCCGACTTTCAAGGGACTCCGGCTGAACCTCGTTCGAACCGCTACCCGGATGATAGATCACGTTGCCAGGAAGACTGTCGCGCGCGCGAACTGGTTGCAAAAGATCAAGAAAGGCTGGAGAGGCCGTTTGGCCAAGCGCGCCGAGAACGGTCCGCCGGAAGCCGAGCCCCCGGGAGACGGGAAACCCGTCTCTGCAGCCGACTAGCCTTTCACGCCCCGAAGCCGAGTCCGTTCACGGAAGTATCAGTAACGGCGCTGCTTAGATCTCAGCCCTAAGCTCCAACTATGGATCTATCTACCTGTCCTCAAACTGTCCCGCGAGCCAGTAGTCGTTCCATCCTGCTGCCAGTATCCTTGAGCCTGGATAGAATGCTCGCTACAGGAAGCCGTGGGGCTTCTCCAGCGCATGTCACCGCTGGGCAGCAGAGCGTTCCTTGGTCCCTAACGGCGATCAAGGAAACGAGGGAGACGATGCGCAAATTTCTTTTTATCTTCGCGTTCTTTTTTGTGGTACTGCCTATTCGCGCAACGGACCTTTACATCGCGCAGAGCGCTACAGGAGGAAGCACTGGAGCAGACTGCGGCGACGCTCTCCCATACACTTTTTTCAACAACAGCGCGAATTGGCCCTCCCCTATCGGCCCCGGGACGACGGTGCATCTCTGCGGCACCTTCACGGCCGCAGCAGGAACCAGCAACTATCTCGTGACTCATGGAAGTGGTTCAAGCAGCTCGCCGATCACGATCCTGTTCGAGAACGGCGCGGTCATTCAAGCCCCTTACTGGTCCGGCGCGGTGATCTCCGTAAGCAATAGTTATATCACCGTTAACGGCGGCACGAACGGCACCATTCAAGCCACCGCGAACGGCACAAAACTCGCCAACCAGCAGGATGGGGCGATTGGAGTAAATCTCGTTAACGCTAGTAACGTCATGGTGGAGAATCTCACGATTGCGAACCTCTACGTCCGCACTTGCACGCCGCCGGTCAGCACCTGCACCGACGAAAACGGGTCTAACACCTTGGGAATTACGGCTGCAGGTGGCAGCAATCTCCAGTTCGAGAATAACACCGTACATGATCTGCATTGGTCGCTAGGCTATGGCACAGTGAGCGGTGCGACAATTAACATCCAGATTGGGCCTGGGAATAACGTGTACAACACAGATCACGGAGTGTTCGTCGCAAATACTCATGTAGGCTCGACCCTAACCGGGATTTATGTCTATGGGAATCACATTCACGATTTTCAAAACTGGGACGACGCGGCAGACGACCACCATCACGACGCCTTCCACACCTGGTCAATCGGAGCAGGCACGGTCTCCAGTCAATTTTACGTCTACAACAATCTAATTGATGGCCAGTGGGGACAGAACGACAATGCTGGAATTTATTGGGCAAGTTCAACAGAGGAGGCTGGAGGAAATGTCGGCCAGATAACTAACTGCTATACGTTCAATAACATCCTGAACCGTACAGGTGGGTCCAATGCGAGCGGAGCCATAGCGGACTATTCGACCTTCGGCTGTGTAATCGTCAACAATACGATTTACACTGACTCCATTGCAGTCCAGTTTCAGCCCTCCGGCGGCGCGACACTCTATAACAACATAGGCATCTCCCAAAATCGTTCATTTAGCGCAGGTGACGGCGGCAAGATTGCGGCCAGCGACTACAATGACCTCTACACGACGGGAGGATTAGTCTTTATTGCTCCTGGAGGCGTTTGCTGTGTCGCTGGCCTGGCAGACTGGATAAGCGCAACTGGATTTGACACACACACCATAACGCGAAATCCTAACCTAATGGCAAATTATGTACCTAGCTCCGGCTCGCCGGTCACAGCTGCGGGTAAAAACCTGAGCAACATATGCAGCGGTCAATCGAGTCCAGGACTTGGCGCATTGTGTTTTGACGCTGCGGGAAACCCTCGATCTTCGACTGGCAATTGGGACATGGGGGCCAACAGCGTTGGCAACGGCGCGGGGCCGTCCCCTCCGACTAACGTAACGGTCACCGTTCAGTGACCTTGCCTCACGCCACTGGTACCAAATTGGAGCTGCGACTCGCGCCTAAGGCTATGATGATACGACTCCGCGTGCAGCTCCCGTAAACATCTGAACAAGCCCTCGATAGCCTCGGGAATTAAGCGAATCCTAACTCAACCTTGTAGAACCGGGTGCGCCCAAACTTCGCAAATCTATTCGGTCCCGCAGGAACCCGTGTGCGATTAAATGAACCGGAGAACCGGAAAGAAACCGTGATTGTTTCCGTCATCATCCCCACTTTTAATCGTGGATACATCCTGGCCGAAGCAATTACGAGTGTGCTCAAACAGACCTATTCTAACTTTGAAGTTATCATCGTTGATGACGGGTCAACCGACAACACGGTCGACATCGCGCGCAACTTTAGGGATCACCGCGTACGCCTCATTCGGCACGAAAAAAACAGGGGGGTCGCGGCGGCACGGAATTCTGGGTTGGAGGCGGCACAAGGCGAGTTCATTTCTTTCCTGGACTCCGACGATCTCTGGCAGCCCGAAAAGCTCGCTCTCGAGACGACGCTTCTAGACGCGCACCCTGAAATGGACGCCGTTTTTACCGACGTTTCAAAAATTGATGGCGAGCATTCGGTGCCTTCCATGGCGAGGACTTGCCCTATTTTTAGACAATTTCTTACCAACACTAATTCTACTTGTGGTGTTGCAGTGCCCCGGCGGACGATGTACCTATGTATGCTCCAAGAGATGCCTGTGAAAATTCAGGCGACCACATTTCGGCAAAAACTGCTGGGGGGAAATTGGCGGTTTCAGGAAACTTGGCAATCGGGCGAGGATTGGGAGCTCTTGCTGCGCTTCGCACGAACACACGTTTTCGGGTTCGTCGATCGTCCCTTAGTCATTCAAAGAGTCATGTCGGATTCGACCCTAGGGCGGCATGAGAAGGCTGACGCCCTGATGCTACGCGATCAGTTCATTCGTGAGAAGCGATCCCTACAAGGCGACCGCGAGGCCATCGCTGCGGTTCGGAGGGGAATCGCTACCCATTCCAACCGGTTGGGCCACTGCTACCTTGAAGACGGCAAGCTGCTTGATTCAGCCAAAGCCTTCCTGAAGGGATTTCTCGAGAGCGGAGACTTTGGTCTCCTAGTTTACGTGCCCAGCGTCTATTTCCCTCCCCGCTTTCGCTCAATGCTTAAGCGGCTTCTACGCAATGGGGTAGCTTGATTCCGCAGTAACTTCTAACGAGAGGTACCTCACGACGGGCCCGAAAAGGGGAAACTTTGCGATCCACTCACCTCAACAAGGTCACGGCCTAGAAACTTAGCCAGAACCGCAAAATGCGCAAGATAAGCCAAAAGTTACTTTCAGGTTCAGCCCTAAGGACGGTGTCGCTCGTCTCGAACGGAATTGTCGCCTTTATACTCCTGCCGTTTATGGTTCGCCATCTTGGGGATCGTCTTTATGGATTCTGGGCCCTGGCCGGAACGTTCGTGGGCTATTACGGGCTTATCGACTTCGGACTCACAGCGACAGTCGCCCAGTATATTTCTGGAGCCATCGGGCGGAAGGACGATAAGGAGTGCAACCTCGTTTTCAACACGGCACTGCGGATTCACTCCTTACTGGGTGGATCGGTCGTCTTCTTAACGCTCATATTGGCAGCCCTCGCTCCTTTGATGTTTCATAGCTCCCAGGACGCCTGGCTTTTCCGAAAGGTAATACTTCTCCTGGGTGTGACGGTGGCTCTCGACTTCCCGCTGAAGACCTACAAGGGACTCCTACTTGCCGAGATGCATTTTGACACTCTCTCTTGGCTCAGCCTGCTGAATACAGCTCTCCGTACCATGTTCATCGTCTGGGCAATAGTCGCTGGATACGGGCTACTCGGTCTGGCGTGGGCCACGATGCTTGCGGCGTTTCCGATCTCCCTCCTGACTTTATGGTTTACCCACAAGACATTCCCGTGGGTTCGGATCCATGCTTCTCCCATGAACCGGAAGACCACGAAAAGCCTCTTTTCTTACAGCGTCTATCTTTTTGTCGCAGATGTTGCCGATAGTTTGCGCTTTGGAGTGGATCCGGTCGTGATCACGGCTTTCGTCGGGCTGGCTGCTGTAACGCATTACAAGATCGCGAGCGTCTTCGCCGATCAATACCTTCGGGTAATGATTTCAATGCTGGGAGTCTTTCAGCCCCTGTTGAGCCAGCTCCACAGCGCCAACGAGCATGTGAAGATCAAGAAAACCTTCTTTCTTGCGACAAAAATCTCTGTATGCGCCGCCAGTTTTCTATGCTTCGGTCTAATCGCATGGGGAAAGCCGATGATTCTCCGCTGGATGGGCCTTCACTACCTGGATGCGTACGGGCCTCTCGTAGTGTTGTCACTCGCGATGCTCGTCGACCTGTGGCAACTTCCCTCCGTGAGTTTACTCAATGCTACTTTCAATCACCGGTTTTACGCATTCTCGAATCTGGCGGAGGGGCTGCTGAATCTTGGTGTGAGCCTGATTCTTGTGCGTCGATACGGGATTCTGGGAGTTGCCTTGGGAACGCTTGTAGCCGCGATTGTCCTTCGGATAATTGTTCAGCCCTGGTGGATGTGCAAAGTCACCGACATTTCATATTCGATGTACATGCGCCAACTTTCAGGGAGCATTTTCCGCTGCGCCGGCGTGATTTCCATTTCGTTTCCACTGGTTTTCTGGGGGTTAAGGCCTGACTACAAGTATATTTTTAGCTCGGCCGTCTGGGCCGCGATTCTCTATGCTTTAGGAAGTTGGTTCCTGGTATTTGGGCCGGATGAGCGGAAGATGTTCTGGAATGCTTTCGGGCGCAGGAACAACGACCCAAAAGCTAATATGTCGACTCCGAGCAGCACACTCGATTCCGAAGAAATAGAGGCCCGGGCGGGTCAGATTTGAGTCCCGCGGAGAAAGACATGGTACGCGCGCTCAATAGCCTTCTTGACAAAAGGTGCGACGGAGGGGATTCGTGACCGGCGAACCCTTGGTAAGCGCGATTATTGCGACTTACAATAGGGCAGATACGGTTTGCAAGGCAGTTGTGAGTATTCTTGAGCAGACGTATTCGAATCTCGAGGTCATTGTCGTCGACGATGGCTCGACGGATGATACGCAGTCGGTGCTGAAGTCCTTTGGCGAACGAATTCGGTGTATCACGCAGGAAAATAGCGGTCCGGCGGCCGCGCGAAACCGCGGCATCGCGGTCTCGCGTGGGAAAATTCTCTCGTTCCTGGATTCGGACGATCTCTGGAAGCCCACGAAAATTGAGCGCCAAGTCGTTCTGTTGCAAAGAGCAGGCCCCTCCGTGCCTTGTTGCTTGTGCAACACCACGCTGCAATTCGCGAGCGGCAGGGTGACGACTGCGTTCGAAGTTGCGCCCATCGTGCCCGCTTTTGGCGAGGGAATTTGGACCAACGCGGCGGAAATTTTTGCAACGAGATGCATCATGTTCAATCAGGCGGTAGCCATTCGCAGGGAAGTCCTCGAAAAAGTGGGTGGCTTTGACGAGAGTTTGTGGTCTCTGGAAGACTACGACCTTGCTTTGAAGCTCTCCATCGAAGGACCCTGGACGTTCATTCGGGAGCCTCTCGTCGTGTGGTGCCAGGGTGTGATGAACAGCCTTTCGCAAAAGGCCTTCTTGGAGCAGGTCCGCCTCAAGGAAAATCAAATAAAGATTCACGAACGTTTTCTTGTTAGGTTGGGTGATTCGGACCGGTTCGCTGAGCTGCGAAAAACTGTACGACGAGAAATCTCGCGCGACTACCGTCAGATGAGAGCTGCGAAGTTGACACAAATGGGCGGTTGGCGTGCGGTGATAGCCGGCAATTTCCTGCATCAAGTGGAGCAGTCGCGCAAGAGTCTGTTCGCAAGATCTCCGTCGTGCCCGAGAATGGAGACCGTTGCGCTCGATTCGGCAAGAAACGAGTTCTGATGTGCCGGGAAACTACTGGATCGCCGAGAGAGCTTAGAGTTCTATGAATCCACACTCCCCATACGGGGCCGCGGGAACCACCAACATCCATCCTGTCATGCTGATGGCATTGGGTCTCGCAATCATCTTGGTATTGATCCTGCCACGCAAGTACGTCGTATTGCCCCTGCTTCTGCTATCGATTGTGGTCCCGTTTGGCCAAATCCAGATGATCGGACCGTTTCATTTCCAGCTGTTCAGGATCTTGTTGTTCTTTGTGTGGATTAGGCTAATTTGGCAGAGGTATGCCAACGAAGGTCCGTCGTCGAAAATTCACATCAACGCAGCCGACAAGACGGTGATTGGATATTGCGTCGTCTATGTCATAGCTTTTACGTTTTTATGGCAAGACAGCCAAGCCTTCTTCGACGCTCTTGGAAAACTCTACAATATAGGCGGTTTCTATTTTGCTTTTCGTTTCTTTATCCGGGACCGGGAAGACGTCGAGCGGGTCATCAAATTGCTGGTGGTGGTCGCAGTGTTCGTAGCGGCCTGTATGTGCAACGAGCAGTTGACAGGCCGAAACATTCTCGCGATGTTCGGAGGTGTACCCGTACACACGATAATGCGCGAGGACTATCTTCGTTCCCAAGGTCCGTTTGAAGTCTATATTACGGCCGGAAGCTTCGGTGCGACGCTTATTCCTCTATTTCTCATTTTGTTACGGAAAGGAGGTTCTCGGTTACTCGGCACAACAGGGATCGTTGCGGGCTTGGTTATCGCCCTGACCTCACACACCAGCACTGCGGTCTCGGCGCTCGCTGCTACCGCGCTCGGTTGCGGAATGTGGTTCTTCCGCGAAAAAATGCGGCAAATCCGATGGGGCTTCGTTCTTTCGCTTCTGGGTCTGAACATGGTTATGAAAGCTCCAGTTTGGGCACTCATTGAAAGAGTCGATTTGGTAGGTGGATCCACGGGCTATCAGCGCTTTATGATCATAGACGTCTGCATCCGCCACTTCTGGGATTGGGTTTTGGTGGGAGCGCGCAACTACTCGACCTGGGCCGGAGAAGATGACATGTGGGATACCGCCAATCAGTATGTATCGATTGCGGATGCGTCAGGCTTGCTTTGCTTAGTTTTCTTTCTAGCGACGATTGTCTATTGCTTCAAATATCTTGGAAATGCCAGAAAAGCAGCTGGAGAGAAATCCAGCGATGCATGGTTTTTTTGGTTGCTCGGGGTGGCGTTGTTTGCAAACCTGATGGCGTTTTTTGGAATTTCATACTTCGACCAGACTTTTATAACTTGGTACGCACTTATAGCCATGATCATCGCGAGCACCGGGGCGCCCCAGACAGCTTATGCGGTCGAACCAAGGCCAGCATCCGCCCCATTTCCTAGAAAGGCTCTGGAGCCGAGCTATGGAGGGGGCAACCGATTATGGCAACCGGGACGGCCGGCTCAGCGGTATGCCCCCCAGACCGCGAAGCCGAAGCCTTCGCTTGCTGGATTCAACCAGTATAGAGGCAAATGAAATTGTGCTATGACACTATAGACAACCAGCTCCTGCGCATAATGGAAGGGAAACTCATTGGCACTATGATCGCTTTGCGGGGACTCACACAAGGCATAATGAAGAGCAGCGAGCCCGGTGGTCATTCTCACCGACGGTGCTTTCAAGAGGGAAAAGCAATTTACAGGCTTGAAAGATATAGATTCACGTTTAGCTGAAACGATGCCAACCACCAGCGCACGCTATTTGGTAATTACCCCTGTCCGCGACGAAGCCGCTTATTTGAAATTTACGGTTGAGAGCATGCTCGCCCAAACGATACGTCCTGCAGAATGGATAATAGTTAACGACGGATCAACAGATAGCACCGGAAGTATCATTGATGAATACGCGCGCCAGTACCCTTGGATTCGCGCTGTTCACCGGGGAAACCGTGGTTTTCGAAAGGCGGGCGGAGGCGTTGTCGACGCATTCAATGATGGACTCTACGCGGCGAGTTGCAAGGACTGGGAATTCATCGTGAAGCTCGACGGCGATTTGACTTTGGAGCCTGACTACTTCGAGAAATGCTTTGCAAATTTTAGAAGTGATGCCGGTCTCGGTGTGGGCGGAGGAGTTATCTGCTACGTCATTAATG
>Ga0209333_1001604_pt1 | contig 10759 bp, 13 predicted proteins | sample BlaSpr_A8_OM2_O3_FD_187982 | JGI IMG/M metagenome (GOLD analysis project Ga0209333, IMG submission 187982) | Forest soil microbial communities from Thunder Bay, Ontario, Canada - Black Spruce, Ontario site 2_A8_OM2_O3 (SPAdes) (version 2) | ecosystem: Environmental > Terrestrial > Soil > Boreal...
CGTGACTGCGCCCGCCATCAGGCACAGAGTGCTGCCGTTCGGCGAAGGCAGCACCAAGGCCGCACCCGCCGGGATCGATTGCAAAGATGGAGGCGAGAGCGAATAGCCGCCAGCGGACCGCGACGAGGCCAGCAGCGCCCCTTTCGAATTGGCGAAGGTCTCGGCGGAACTGTCCCGCCAGCGATACGGCAGCACGGATGCGCCCCGCGCGACCGCGACATCTACAGCCGTGGAAAATACCAGCACGTCGACCACGATCAGCACATCGCCGATCGGCGCCAGGGCTTGTACGCCCGCCAGACCCCATTCGCAGCGAAGGTCGTATTCTGACTGGTCCCAGTGCATTAAAGTTTCACATCGAACGACAGCCCTTCGATCGTGCGGTCCAGTTCGGCCTGGGCGCTGTCCTTCTTGGCTTCGAGTTGCGCGATTTCTTTACGCAGGTCTTCCAGGCGCGTTTCCTGCGTATCGAGCTGTTGCACGTAGCGTTGCACCAACGCCTTCTCCTCGAGACTGCCCTTAAGCGCTTTCATGTTCTCGCGCAGCCGCTGCCGATCGTCGTAGATCTTGCTGGTTTCCGCGTCGCGGGCTTGCGCCTGCTCCTCCAGGGCGTTGATCGCGTCCTTCTGCGCCAGCACTTTGCGCAGCGCCTCTTCCACACTCTTGTCGATGGACCGCTGCTGCACGAAAGTCGCGATCAGGTTGCTGTTAATGTCCGAAATCGTGTAGCTGGCAGCCACCGGCCGCGCTTCCTCGACTACTAATGCCGCGGTTTGCTTCGCGCCCACTTCCAGGCGAAAGCGCATCCACGCGGCGGTGGTTTCGATCGGCTGCGCCGTGCTGCGCAACTGGTAACCGGAACGCACCGGATGTTCCACGACGACCGCGCGCGGCGAGCTATCTTCATTTCGGAAGGTGTAAGTCTTCGTCTCCCGGAGTTCGCTTTCATGAGTCATGACGCCGCGATGTATGCGTACGCGCGTCACCCGCTGTTGGTCGCTGCCCTGTTTGGAACTCACGTTCAATGCCAGGTCCGTGGCGTACGATGCGAGTCTCTTCTCGCCGGGGCGGATGGGTTCGAAGATGCCTTCGCCGGCGAAAGTCTCTTCTTCCAGCACGCTGAAGCTGCCGCCATCCAGCGTGAGCCCGCTCGAATTCGTAATCCACAGCGCGCGCTGCGGACGCCGCAGGCCGGACTGCTCGTTCCAGACGGAAACCTTTTCGGCGTCGATGGCGGACTGCACCACCGGTACTAAAGCGGACCGGTTCTTTTGGATGCTGATGGGCTCTTTCAGTTTGTATTCGAAGAGATCGCCCAGCTCTTGCCCACGCGCGGCTGCTTCCAGGTCGGCGCGCGGGTCGTAGCGGCCGCCACCAAAACCGCCTCCGGATCCCGGTCCGAAACCCGCGCCGCTGCCTGCCCCAATGCCTGCCCTCCGCCCGCCCAGAGCGGCGCCACTTCCCAACGATCTCGCGCCGCCCACCGTCGCCATCTGTCCGTTTGCCGTTTGCACGGTGGGCGCCGTAGTCATGACTTCTACCGAGTTAGCGACGGTTCCAATCTGCAGCCGCACATCTTGAGAAACTAACTGCGCGGCGGAAGCCATGATACCAGTGACAACGGCCGTCTGGAATCCCGGCATTCCCACCTCCAGGCGAATCGCGCCTTCCGGAAGCGATTCCAACTCGTAGGTTCCGGCGGCATCGGTGTTGGTTGCTCCCAGCAACGCGGAGTTCGCGCCGAAGGCTTTGACGCGCGCGCCGGCAACCGCCGCTCCGGTTGGGTCGGTAACCGTACCAGTCAGTCGCGCGCCACCCGGCAGCAGCGTGGCCTCGTGGGTTTGCGGCGCGGTGGACATGGATTCCGGCAGCGGAATCACGGGCCGCTGCGTGTAATAAGGCTGCGACAGATTCTGAATAAACGATTGCGGCGCGCCGGCCACCAGCGACAGATCCACGTTCTCCCAGTCCTGCCCCACGGTATTATCCACGATGGCCCAGCCCTGCAGCAATGGCTTCGCGCCGGTCTTGGAATTCAGCACAATGCGGTAGGTGGTCTTCCACACGGGCGCTTCGCTAATGTAGCTGACGAATAGGTTCCGATCTCCGGAACCCGCGGTCGAAATCACCATCTTGCGTGTGTCCGGCTCTCTTGCCGAAGCCACCAGATCGAGAAAACGCGCAACTTTGCCCGACAGATCCCGGTCCAGCAGGCGCACGGAGAAAGCCGGCGAAATCTCGGTGGTATGCAGCTCGCCCGAAACCTTGATGAGCGAAAGGTAGTCGATCTCCAGCGTGGCTCCGCCGGAGATGCGTGTCTTGCGCTCGACGCTGAGCAGCCTGCCCGTACTCGCGGCGGACCCGTTGCGCACTTCCAGCCGCGCACCCCGTAGTGCGCCGAGAAATTCCGCGAGGGAACTCTTGTCGCCCGTGGGAATGCGCAAGTCGCCCAATTGCCGCTCAATCGGCGCAGCCGATTCGTATGCCACGCCCGTGATGCGTCCGCCGGTGAGGTCCAGAACGGTCAGCGACTTCAGCACGTCGTTAAGCTGGCCGGAAGTGAAGGAGACCGTGAGGGCCTGGTTACCGCGCACATGGCCCAGATGTTCGAAGTAACCGATGCCGTTCTTATATAGAACGACGCGCTTGATGGGCAGGTTGTCCTGTACATGGAGGCCCAGCGGCAACAGTAAGCCAAGAAGAACCAGTTGTGAACGCATAGGGGCACCGTTGAAAACGCACTAGACGCGCAACCTATGCGGAGAGTTTCTCCAAATCGGCGGGATCTCCGAAGCGGAAACCTTGCAGGCTCGGATCGATGGAGCGCAGCAGGCCGGTAAGCACGCCGCCCGCACCCACTTCGACGAAACGCCGGACGCCTTGCGCGGCCAGATACCGGATGGATTCCGCCCAGCGCACCGGGTTGGGCACCTGTTGGTACAAACCTTGCCGCGCCTCCGCGCCAGTGTGCACTTCCTGCGCCTGCCAGTTGTTCACCAGCGGCCAACTCAAATCCGAAAAGGCGGTGGCATTCAAATCGGCGGCCAGGCGCTCCTGCGCCGGTTTCATCAGCGCGCAATGGAACGGCGCGCTCACCGGCAGCGGAATGGCCCGGCGTGCACCCGCGGCCTTGGCCAGCTCGATGGCGCGATTCACCGCGCCGGCGTGTCCGGCGATCACCACCTGGTCCGGGGCATTCAGATTCGCGGCGCTCACTATTTCGCCTTGCGCGGCCTGTTGCAGGATGCCGTCTAGCGCGCCCTCGGGCAGACGCAGCAGCGCGGCCATCGCCCCCACGCCCGGCGGAACAGCTTCCTGCATATACCGGCCGCGCTTGCGGACCAGCCGCACGGCATCGGCGAATTGCAGGCTGCCCGCCGCCACCAGCGCGGAGTATTCTCCCAAGCTGTGTCCGGCCACATAGTCCGGCGCGAAGCCGCATTCCGCAAGCACACGAAACGCGGCGGTCGAAACCGTAAGCAGCGCGGGCTGCGTGTTCTCGGTCAGCTTGAGGGCATCTTCAGGCCCGTCGAAACACATCGCGGAGAGGGGAAACCCCAGCGCGTCGTCGGCTTCTTCGAACACGCTGCGCGCAACTGCGAACTGGGCCGCCAACCCTTTGCCCATGCCGGCAAATTGGGATCCCTGTCCGGGAAAAACAAAGGCAATCTTGAGTGTCAAAGGCGATTATAACCGCCGGTATGGTCTTCCAGTTGCTCCGCCATCAAGTGCCACGGAACCGCCGTGGAACGCGAGGACGATATGCCAGGGAAAAAACACTTGCAGGGCGTAGGCTCGAAGGAACAGCGGCAATACGAGCACATCAAGGAAGCCGCGGAGCAGAGCGGGCGATACGGCAAGCGTGCCAAAGAGGTCGCTGCCCGGACGGTGATGAAGCAACACAAAGAGAAGGGTCACGAAGCCGGCCAGTAACCCGGCCCCCTGCTGGGCGGGACGGCACGGCCTCCGCACCGCGGCCGTTCCCTCAACGAAAGTCACTTACACAACTCTACGGCCCTGAATCACACGGAGCACGAGAACGACCAGAGCAATCACAAGAAGAACGTGAATGTAGCCGTAAAGGGTATACGATGTCACCATCCCCAGCAGCCAGAGCACTAACAATATAACGAAGATCGTCCACAACATTTGGCGCCCACCTTTCTCGAAACGACTTGTAGATTGTTTACCACGCGTACCACTTTCGGCACAGTCCTGGCCAAAGCTTCAGCCGTGGCTTTTGCTTCTTCGGTGTCGACTTGGCCCGACAGCGTCACCACGCCATTGGTCGAGTTCACGGAAATGTTTGTCACGCTGGATAGGCCCACGTGCGATGCGAGCTTGGATTTGAGTTGCGTCGATATTTCCAAATCGTTTACCTGGCCTTCGGGAGATTCATTGGTTCTGCAACCCAAAAGCAGTAAGGCAAACGACAGCAGAAGAAGAAGTCTCATGGCGTTCCGTCATGGCGTTAGCACGTTTCCCGCCAATGCGAAAACGCTTACCCAAGTTGGTGAACGGTTCCAGGGACAGCAGCAACGTGGGTCTGGCGATTGCGCACCGCGCCAACGGCGCGCATCGCGGGCGTATTACCGCGGAAAACGCCGCGCCGGGACTGCGCGTATGGCCGACCGTGGTAAACTCGCAAAATCATGGCTTACCTGCCTCTGATCGCAATCGGTTTGGTGGCCGGCGTTCTGGCCGGAATGTTCGGTATCGGCGGAGGATTGGTGATCGTGCCGGCCCTGCTTTATTTCATGAAGCTGGGCGAAGTGGATTCCATAGGCACATCGCTGGCCGCCCTGATCCCGCCCGTGGGGCTGCTGGGCGCGATCGAATACTACCGCACCGGCCACGTGAACTTGAAATACGCGCTGGTGATCGCGGCGGGCCTGTTCGTGGGTGCATATTTCGGCGCGCGCATCATCTTGGCGCTGCCGCCCGTGACCATCCGGCGGATCTACGCCGTATTTCTGGTAATCGTTGCGGCGCGTATGCTGCTGACGAGCAAGTGATCGGCGCGATCAAGCTGCCTCGGATTGACGGTTTACTCCGCCGCACTGGTACTGCTCACGCTGGTGCTACACATCCATGGACCCCGTCGGCCGGCTCCGGCGGATTCTTGACGAGACTGCGGACCGGACCGCGAAAAAGGTTGCCAAGGCAGGCGTGGTCAACACGGCCAAATCCGACATGGTGCGCTCTCAACGAGGCATGGTTCTGTTCGCATGCGGGCGCAAGGCGGATGAAGTGGAGAAAACCGGGCAAGAATTTCAGGCCTACGCGGAAAAGAATCCGCAAGACGATGGTGGAGTATGCGGCGATCGCATCGCTTCAAGCCCAAGCCCATTTGGGGTTGGGGGAGATCCGATCCGAGCTGGACAACTGGCAGTCGCAGTATGAACAGATAAACCGCCTGTGCATGGCGGGCAAGCCGAACGACGCTTTGGTCGTCCTGGTGGAGACACGCGCATATTTCGCCGCAATCGATAAGATCGCGGGCGATCTGGTGGCGCATGAGAACGAAGTCCTGGCGAAGAATAAGCAACTGGCCGCCGATCAATACAATCGCAGCCGGACGATATCGTTCGTCATGCTGGCTCTGGCGATCGGCGCGGCAGTCCTGTGGGTAGTGCGCCAGACCAGCGGTACGCTGCGGCAGCTTGCCGACGAGATGGCCGATGGGGCTGCGCAGCTGGCCGCCGCCGCGTCCGAGGTCTCGTCGTCCAGCCAATCGCTGGCGCAAGGGGCTTCGGAGCAGGCGGCCTCGCTCGAAGAGACTTCCGCGTCGAGCCAGGAAATCGGTTCCAAGGCCCGCAATAACAGCGCGAACTCGGCTGGCGCGGCGGCCTGGTGACTCAATCGCAGCAGAAGTTCGTTCTGACCAACCAGTCGGTGGACCAGATGGTGGTGGCCATGGGGGAAATCAACAAAGAGCGACAAGATCGCCAAGATTATCCAAGATTATCCAAGCTTATCCAAGATTATCAAGGTCATTGACGAGATCGCCTTCCAGACCAACATCCTGGCCCTCAACGCCGCTGTGGAGGCGGCCCGTGCTGGCGAAGCGGGCATGGGTTTCGCCGTCATTGCCAACGAAGTGTGGAGCCTGTCAAGTTGCCACCGCGATTCGGAACATTACCGCGGAAGCGGCAAAAGTTCAGACCCTGGTGGACGAGGTGAGCTTAGGCAGCCAGGAGCAAAGCCGGGGAATCGAGCAGATCGGCAAAGCGGTCCACCCAGATGGAACAAGTTACGCAGAAAGTAGCCGCCAGCGCTGAGGAAGGGGCTTCAGCGGCCGAGGAGTTGAACGCGCAGTCGGAAACCCTGAAGAGCATCGTGGAGCGGCTGAGAGTCCTGGTGGGCGGCGGCGCTGCAACCAACGACCGCGTTCACGCCAGTTAGCCGCGCGCCGGCAAGGTCCGCGAAATTAGATCACCGCAGCAAGCGAGCGCCGTTGGCGGCCGGCGGTTCGACGCTCACCACATCCACGAAAGACGTGAGGCTGCGGGCGGCCTTGTCCGCGTCTTCGCCTTCCTGCAGAACAATCTCGTGCTCAATCCAGTTGGAAAGCGGGATGTTGCGGAAAAAGATACGCTCCTGCAGTACCAGCGCCTTGCGGTTCTGGAACAGCAGCTTATTGTCTTTTACATAGTGCCGCTGCTCAACATGGACATCGGCCAGAAATTCGTCCAGGGCCTCCCGCCGGGCGGAGTCTTTAGCGCCGCGCAACGCCTGTTCGAGCGAATTCTTCTCCGCTTCCATGGTGCCGCGGGCCTGGGCCATGGCTTCACGCTCACGGGCCAGCGCCACTTCCATGCGAGACTGCATAATGTAGAACGCCAGCAGGCCGGAGCCAACCGCCACGAAGCCAGGCAGCAGTATCCAAAGAATAGCATCCATTGGCTACATGATAGCGGAAACCATGGCCCCGCGGGCGCCCGTGGCTTACTCCTGTTGACTTCCGTCAACCTTCTGGTTGGCCAAAAGATACTTGAGTACTCCTAACTGAAGTGAACCCAGGGCGCCGAAAATCGCGCCGATTTGCCTGCGCAGGCCGCTTATGAAGCCGCCATATTTGCCGATCCAGGCTGCGGTCCCCTGTTGACGGTCGGCTTTGCGCAGCGCCGATTCCTCGGTACGCCCCTCGTGCCGGGCGCGCGCTTGTGGGGCCAGCAGGATCTTCTTGCCGGCGCGCCGGATTTGGTAGCACAGATCGGCATCGCTGCCAAATTGGCCGTAGCGTTCGTCGATCTGGCGTATAGCCGTGAAGAAAAAGCGGCGCATCATCAGCGCGGCGCCGCGCGGATATTCCACCGGCATCGGGTCGGATCCCGGCGCTGCCGGGCGCCAGCTATCGTCCGGCGGAAACTGTCCCAATTGCGGGGCGGGGCGGTCTGCGGCGTCTACCAGCAGCGGACAGACGGCTCCGGCGTCCGGCTGCGCGTCCAGAAGTTCGGCCAGCAGACGCGCGGTTTCGGGGAAGACCTCGGCGTCTTCGTGCAGAAAGAAGATGTAATCGCCCTCGGAGCCGCGCACGCCCAGATTGAGCGCCTTGGTCAATCCGAAATTGCGCGGTATGCGAATGAACCGCGCACGGGGGAATTCGCTCTCGAGCTGCTGGCTGCCGTCGGTGGAACCGTTGTCCACGACCACGATCTCGATCGAATCGCGGGCCTCGGACCGCTCCAGCGCTTCGAGCGCGCGCCGTAACAGGGCTTTTCGATTGTAGGAAACCACCAGGGCTGAAACTTTGGGGGGCTTCGGCGCCTGGCCGGAAGGTTCGGCCACTTTCAGCAGCTTAACACGGGGGAAAGAACGAAACCGCAGATGCAGGCAGATAAAGATTCGGGCTTGCATCGCGGCGTTTACCCAACCAGTTGATTGGCTGCGGCGAACGTGTTATGTCTCTATCATGCCGATGAGCCAAGCATTATTACCCGAGTTCGACCATGAAATGGCCAATACCCGCAAAGCCCTGGAGCGCGTGCCGGAGGACAAGTTCGGCTGGAAGCCACACGAAAAATCCATGACGCTGGGCCGGTTGGCAACGCACATCGCCGAGTTGACCGGATGGATTCCAACCACGCTCGAGACCGAGTCCTTGGATTTTGCGCCGCCGGGCGCGCCGCCCTACCAGCCTAAGACCGCGGCTTCGCGGGCCGAGCTTCTCGAAATGTTCGACAAGAATGTCGCGGCCGCCCACGCCGCGATCGGCGCGGCCACCGACGCGCAAATGATGGCGCAGTGGACCTTGCTCAATGGCGGCAAGACCATATTCTGCCTCCCGCGCATCGCCGTGTTGCGCGGGATGGTGATGAACCACACGATCCACCATCGCGGGCAGCTCGCAGTTTACCTGCGGCTGAACGACGTACCGGTACCGGCGCTGTACGGACCTTCAGCCGACGAGCAAGCCTAGCATCGCGCCGCGCCCCAGGTGTTATGATATTGGAAAAGAGGGTCAGGCGCGTGATAACAGACTCCAACACACCTAAGAAAACCCGTTCCGCGGTATACGTGCCGCTGGCGATCCTGTTGGGCGGTTTATTGACTGGCTTGTGGGGGCCGGGTGTCGCGCGTACTGCCACGGGACAATCGGAAGGCGATTTGCGCGGCAACGTGAAGTCCTTCGCGTCGGCGTACGCCCTGATTGAAGAGAATTTCGCGGATACCATCGCGCCGGATAAGGCGATCTATCAGGGCGCCATTCCGGGCATGCTGCGCACGCTCGATCCGCACTCCAACTTCCTGGATCCCGAAGAGTACCGCGCCCTCCAGCAAAACCAGCGCGGGCAATATTACGGCGTCGGTATGGAAGTAATGATGGACGGACCGCACGTATCCGTGGTGCAGGCGTTTCCGGATTCGCCGGCATCGCGCGCCGGCCTGCGGCGCGGCGACGTGATTGCCGCGGTGGACGACCACGATGTGGAAGGCGAGGATTCCGGCGCCGTAGCGGACCGGCTGAAGGGGCCCCGCGGCACGCTGGTGAAAGTCGGCGTGCGCCGTTATGGCGCTACGAAGAACGTCTCGTACATGGTCACCCGCGGCGAAATCTCGCCCAGCGTGGTGGACGCTTTCTGGGTGCGGCCGGGCATCGCCTATGTGAACATCAAGACCTTTGAAGCCCAGAGCGCCGGGCGGGACATGGAAGACGACCTGGGGCGGCTGGGCGAAGACAACATCAACGGCCTGATCCTGGATCTGCGCGAGAACAGAGGCGGATTGCTGAACGGGTCCGTGGAAGTGGCCGGACACTTCCTGCGCAAGGACCAAACCGTGGTTTCGCATCGCGGGCGTTCCGAACCGGAACAGGTGTTCCGCGCGAAGACCGGCAATCATGGCCGGCAATATCCGGTGGTGGTCCTGGTAAACCGGAATACGGCCTCTGCGTCCGAAATCGTAGCGGGGGCTTTGCAGGATCATGACCGGGCCTGGGTGATGGGTGAAAACACTTTCGGCAAGGGCTTGGTGCAGGCGCAGTTTCCGCTGTCTGAAGACGCGGCGCTGCTGCTGACCATCGCGCGATACTACACGCCCAGCGGCCGGCTCATCCAACGCGATTATTCGCACCGCTCGTTTTTCGATTATTACTATCACAACCGCCAAGAAGATTCCCAGAACTCGAACGATGTGAAAATGACGGATGGCGGCCGCACCGTATATGGCGGGGGCGGCATCACACCGGATGAGAAGTACCCCCCGCAACCGCTCAATGTCTTCCAGCGCCGCGTGGCGCCCTTCCCGCTGCCTGGCGAGTTTTTTCATTTCGGCTCCGTATATTTTGGCGCGGATATGCCGCACCTGCCGCAGGGCTGGTCGCCGGACGACGCCCTGGTCGCGCGCTTCCGCGATTATCTGCGCCAGAGGGGAATGATTTTCACGGACCAGGAATTCGATCAGAATCGCGCCTGGGTGGAAGAAGGATTGAAGTGCGAATTTTACTCCCGCGCGTTTGACAAGCGCTCCGCGGACCGCTTGGGCTGGGCCAACGATCCCGAAGTGCGGCAGGCCGTAGAGAGCCTTCCGCGCGCGCACGCCCTGCTGGAACAGGTGAAGCGCGCCATGATGCGGCGCACCGCGGGGTAAGTGATCTAATCGGGGGTTGTCGCGTCTAACACTTGCTGCTCTATTTTTCACTCTCTCCCGCGCCGTATTTGCCGCTGTCCACATAACGTCAAGCCGTTTCTGCCCGTCGGCAAGCGTTGGCCAAACTTACTCGTTTACCTTTACCGGCAGCGGCGCCGCTAACTTGATCTGGGGTATCGCGGCCGGCTCGCCGCTAGTAGGCCTTACTCTGACATCGTCCGGCACGCTGAGCGGCGTACCGCAAGGCGGGGGTTTCAGGTGCGGTGATCTGGATCCGGTGAAAGGTCACTGATTTAATTTAAATTCCACCTCGACTTGTGTGACCACCTCCACCGCCTGCCCGTTCAGCAGAGTCGGCGCATAGACCCATTGCTTCACCGCTTCAATGGCTGGCGGCACAAGCAGGGGATGCCCGCTGGAGACGGTGAGGTGCTGAACGGTTCCGTCTTTTCCGATAACGGCATTCAGACGCACTACGCCGGAAATGCGAGCCTGCAGGGCCAGCGGAGGATAGACCGGCTCGGCGTGCTGAACCAGTTTGGCCTTTTCCACGTTGCCGTTTACGCGAATTCGCTGCGGAGTTGCGCCAGTGGACGGCAGAGGATCGCCAGGGCCACCAGGGGGGCGCGCGCGGACGGGGGCGTCCGTTCCATTTGGCGCCGGCTCC